>JRYK01004313.1_pt1 | contig 10539 bp, 9 predicted proteins | sample 235381 | NCBI WGS metagenome assembly JRYK01 (sample SAMN03074220, study PRJNA261476) | activated sludge metagenome | biome: Wastewater Treatment Plant; feature: Wastewater; material: Activated sludge; isolation source: activated biomass of a wastewaster treatment plant treating hydrocarbon... ...
GGCGGCATCGGCATCATCCACAAGAACCTCACGGCGCAGGAACAGGCCGCCCACGTGGCCAAGGTCAAGCGCTACGAGTCGGGCGTGCTGCGCGACCCGATCACCATCACGCCGCAGACCACCGTGCGGCAGGTGAAGGAGCTGTCCCGGCAGCACGGCATCTCGGGCTTTCCGGTGCTGGAAGGCACCACGGTGGTCGGCATCGTGACCGGCCGCGACCTGCGCTTCGAGACGCGCCTGGACGTGCCGGTGCGCGAGATCATGACGCCGCGCGACCGCCTGGTCACGGTGAACGAGGGCGCCTCGCTCGAGGAAGGCAAGGCGCTCATGGCGCGCGGCACCGTCGACCTGTCCCTGCTCGACGCGAAGGTCGAGGAGCTGTGCGCGAAGATGCTGCTCACCTTCCCCGACTGCACCACCAAGACGCTCGAGGAGCTGCGCAAGCCCAAGCTCGAGGCGTGGAACCGCAACAAGGAGAACTCGCGCGCGTGGCTCGCGCTCAACATGATGACCGAGGCGCGCTCGGGCTTCACCGCGTTCAACGAGGGCACGAAGGACGACCGCGAGGTCGACTTCGTCCTGCTGCGCCAGAAGCTCGCCGCGGGCGAGTCCTGGGTCGGCCCGCTGCACGACTCGATCCAGCCGAAGGCGAAGAAGAAATGAGCGCAGCGCCGCTCCAGGTCGCGCTCGACCGCAACGCGGCCCTGCTGCGGCTGCGGCTCGCGCGGCCGAAGGCGAACCTCGTGGACGCGGCGATGATCGGCGCGCTCGCCGACGCGTTCGCCGCGCACCGCGACCCCGGTTCGCTGCGCGCCGCGCTGATCGAGGCCGAGGGGCCGCACTTCAGCTTCGGCGCGAGCGTCGAGGAGCACCTGCCCGCGCAGTGCGCCGCCATGCTGAAGGGCCTGCACGGGCTGCTCGTCGCGATGCTCGAGTGGCCGCGCCCGATCCTCGTCGCGGTGCGCGGCCAGTGCCTGGGCGGCGCGGTCGAGCTCGCGCTCGGAGGCAGCCTGATCTTCGCGTCCAAGGACGCGCAGTTCGGCCAGCCCGAGATGAAGCTCGGGGTGTTCGCGCCGGCCGCGTCGTGCCTGCTGCCGTTCCGCGTGAACCAGCCGGCGGCGGAGGACCTCCTGTTCTCCGGGCGTTCGCTGAGCGCCGACGAGGCGAAGGCGATCGGCCTGGTGCACACGGTCGCAGACGACGCCGAGGCGGCGGCGCTCGACTACTTCGACCGGCATCTCGCGCCCAAGAGCGCCGCCGCGCTCGGCTACGCGGTGCGCGCCGCGCGCGAGGGAATGCTGCCGGAGGTGAAGCGGCGCATCGCCGCCGTGGAGAAGCTCTACCTGGAAGGCCTGATGAAAACCCGCGACGCGAACGAGGGCCTCGCCGCCTTCCTCGCCAAGCGTCAACCCGTCTGGGAGCACGTCTGATGAGCAAGCTGACCGACATCGTCCAGCGCTGCGAGGCGCTCTTCGAGGACCTGCACTTCAACGCGGTCAAGGAATGGAAGGCCGCGCACCCGGGCCGCAAGGCGATCGGGTACATGCCGTGGTACGTGCCGCGCGAGGTGATCTACGCGGCCGGCATGCTGCCGGTCGGCATCTTCGGCGGCGGCGACCAGCTCGAGGTGATCCAGGGCGACGCCTACTACCAGAGCTACATCTGCCGCATCCCGCGCTCGACGATCGAGCTCGGCCTGACCGGCCGGCTCGACTGCCTCGACGGCATGCTGTTCCCGTCGATCTGCGACGCGATCCGCAACCTCTCCGGCATGTGGAAGGTGATGTTCAAGGACAAGTACGCGCGCTACTTCGACGTGCCGCAGGAGTACACCGACGGCGTCGGCGGCGACTTCTACGTGCACGAGCTGCGCGCGCTGCGCGACGACCTGGCGGAGCTCGGCGGCCGGCCGGTCACCGACGACGACATGCGCAAGGCGATCGCCGTGTACAACGACAACTCGCGCGCGATGCGCGAGCTGTACGCGTACCGGTCGGCGAAACCCTGGCAGGCGCCGACCTCCGAGGTGTACCTGGTGTCGCGCGCCGGCAACGTGCTGCCCCCCGAGGAGCACACGAAGCTCGTGCGCGAGTACATCGCCGCCGCGGACGCGGAGAAGCGCCCGAAGCGCGACAACGCGCGCGTGGTCATCACCGGCTCGTTCTGCGAGCAGCCGCCGCTCGGCCTGATCAAGTCGATCGAGATGGCCGGCTGCTACGTGGTGGACGACGACTTCATCCTGGTCAACCGCTGGCTGCTCGACGACGTGGCCACCGACGGCGACCCCTTCGTCGCGCTGTCGCAGGCGTACCTGCACCGCTCGGGGCAGATGGCGTCCAAGTACGACGCGACCCGGGAAGAGAAGGGCAAGCGCCTGCTCGAGTCGGTCAAGAAGAACGCGGCCGAGGGCGTGATCTTCGCCGCCGCATCCTTCTGCGACCCCGCGCTCCTCGAGCGGCCGATGCTGCTCGAGCTGCTCGGCAAGCACAAGATCCCCTACACCGCGTTCAAGTTCGCCGAGAACACCGGCCAGATGGCCCCGATCCGGGAGCAGGCCGGCACGTTCGCCGATTCGATCAAACTCTGGTCCGCCGCCTAGGAGCCCACGCATGAGCACCCCCACCCCGCAAGCCGCCAAGCCCGCGCCCGCCAAGCCGCAGGTCCAGAAAGAGGACTCGATGTGGCTGCAGAAGCAGATGATCAACGCCAACTACCATGATCTCGCCGTCGCGCACGACCAGGGGCGGAAGGTGTCGGCCACGTTCGTGCCCGGCAACCTGAACGAGCTGCTGATGTGCTTCAACTTCGCGCGCAGCCTGCCGGAGACGAACGCGCTGCAGAACGGCCTGCGCAAGAAGTCCGGCAAGATGATCATGGACGCCGAGCGCGACGGGCACTCGGAGGACGTGTGCACCTACGTCAAGGCCGACCTCGGCATGATGCAGGCGGGCCAGATCGGGCCGACCGGCGAGAAGCTGCCGGTGCCCGACGTGCTGATGCTCTCCTACACCGGCTGCTTCACCTTCATGAAGTGGTTCGAGCTCGTGCGGCAGAAGTACGACTGCGAGACGATCATGCTGCACGTCCCCTACCAGGGCGACGGCAAGATCAACCCGAACATGCGCGACTACGTGGTCAAGCAGCTCAAGGAGAACGTCATCCCGACGCTGGAGCGCGTGTCGGGAGTGAAGTTCGACATCGACCGCCTGCGCCAGTACATGAAGGAGTCGGTCAAGGCCGAGGAGGACCTGGTCGCGGTCCTGCAGTCGGCCAAGAACCGGCCGAGCCCGATCGACGGCTACTTCGGCGGGGTCTACTACATCGGGCCGATGTTCACCGCCTTCCGCGGCACGCCCGAGGCGACCAAGTTCTACAGCGTGCTGCGCAGCGAGATCGAGGAGCGCGTGCGCCAGAAGAAGGGGCCGATCACGCCCGAGGGCGAAATGGGCGCGGAGAAGTACCGGCTGGTGACCGAGGGCCCGCCCAACTGGACCAGCTTCCGCGACTTCTGGAAGATGTTCTACGACGAGGGCGCGGTGGTGGTCGCCTCCACCTACTCGAAGGTGGGCGGGGTGTACGACTTCGGCTTCCGCCACGACGCCGACCGCCCGCTCGAGTCGCTCGCCGAGTACTGCCTCGGCTGCTACACCAACCTCAACTTCCCGCAGCGCATCGACATGATCTGCAAGTACATCGAGGAGTACCAGGCCGACGGGCTGCTGATCAACTCGATCAAGAGCTGCAACAGCTTCTCGGCCGGGCAGCTCCTCATCCTGCGCGAGGTCGAGAAGCGCACCGGCAAGCCGGCCGCGTTCGTCGAGACCGACCTCGTCGACCCGCGCTACTTCTCGGCCGCGAACGTGAAGAACCGCCTGGAGAGCTACCTCCAGATGATCGACCAGAAGCGCAGCCGCGGCGCCACGCACTAGGGAGAACGACGATGCGCTGCTTCATCGGAATCGATCTCGGCTCGACGACCACGAAGTCGGTGATCATCGACGAGAACCGCAACATCCTCGGGCGCGGGATCACCAACTCGCGCTCCAACTACGACACCGCCTCCACGGTGGCGAAGCAGGAGGCGCTCGTCAACGCGCGCTTCCACCTCTTCCGCGCAGGCCTCTCGCAGGCGGGCACGCTGAACGGGGGGCTCGAGACCTTCCTCGGCCAGCTCGAGCGCGACTTCCGCCTCGAGCAGTTCCTCGAGCAGCTCGCCGACCTGGAGGAGGTGTGCCGCCGCAACGCCGAAGGCCCGCGCTTCGGGGCCGACGCAAAGGCGGTCGGCGCAGCGCTCGCCGAAGTCTTCCGGCGGCTGCGCGACGAGGCGCCCGAGATGTTCGCGCCCGGCGCCCAGCGCAAGAGCGATTTCTTCCGCGACATCGCCGGCAGCCGCTACCTGGCGATCGGCGAGCAGGTGGCGAAGGAAGCCGGCGTGCGCTACGACATGCTGCTCAACGTCTTCGACCGCTCGATCATCGAGGTGGAGAACCACGTGTACCAGGACTCGATGCGCTCGCACCTGATGCGGGCGCTCGACCGCACCTTCAAGGCGCTGCCGGAGACGGCGAGCCGGTCCGACTCGCTGCGCAAGCCGATCCAGGCGGTGCTCGACACCGAGCTCGAGGAGACCTACGTGGTCGGCACCGGCTACGGCCGCGCGCGCCTGCCGTTCTCGAAAGAGCACATCCGCTCCGAGATCCTGTGCCACGGGCTCGGCGCGCACGTGATGTATCCCGGCACCGCCACCGTGCTCGACATCGGCGGCCAGGACACCAAGGCGATCCAGGTGGACAAGGCGGGGATCGTCGAGAACTTCCAGATGAACGACCGCTGCGCCGCCGGCTGCGGGCGCTATCTCGGCTACATCGCCGACGAGATGAACCTCGGCCTGCACGAGCTCGGGCCGCTCGCGATGAAGTCGACCAAGACGATCAAGATCAACTCGACCTGCACGGTGTTCGCCGGCGCCGAGCTGCGCGACCGGCTGTCGATCGGCGACAAGCGCGAGGACATCATGGCCGGCCTGCACCGCGCGATCATCCTGCGCGCGATGTCGATCCTGGCGCGCTCGGGCGGGGTGCGCAACGAGTTCACCTTCACCGGCGGCGTGGCCAAGAACGAGGCCGCGGTGAAGGCGCTGCGCGAGCTGATCGCCGAGAACTACGGCGAGATGACCATCAACATCAACCCCGACTCGATCTACACCGGCGCGCTCGGCGGCGCGACGTTCGCCTGGCGCGCGGTGGTGGAGGACGGCAAGGTCGCGGAGAAGCGGGAGAAGACGCAATGACGTACACGGTCGGCATCGACATCGGCTCGGGCGCGGTCAAGACCGCCCTGTTCAGGACCCAGGGCGAGCGCCACGAGTGGCTCGCCAAGCGGGTCGAGCGCATCCGGCGCCGCGACCCCCTCGTCCTCGCCCGCGAGGGCTTCGACGAGGTGGTGGCGGAAGCGAAGCTCGCCCCGAAGGACATCGCCTACATCGCGACCACGGGCGAGGGCGAGAACGTCAAGTTCGCGACCGGCCACTTCTACTCGATGACCACGCACGCCCGCGGCGGGGTGTTCCTGCACCCCGGCGCGCGCGCGGTGGTCGACATCGGCGCGCTCAACGGGCGCGCGATCTACGTCGACGAGCGCGGCAAGGTCCTGCAGTACAAGATGACCAGCCAGTGCGCCTCCGGTTCCGGCCAGTTCCTGGAGAACATCGCGCGCTTCCTCGGCGTCGCGGTGGAGGAGATCGGCCCGCTCTCCAAGACCTCCACCAACCCGGAGATCGTGAGCTCGATCTGCGCGGTGCTGGCCGAGACCGACGTGATCAACATGGTCTCGCGCGCCATCCCCACCCCGGACATCCTGAAGGGCATCCACCTCTCGATGGCGTCGCGGATCGTCAAGCTGCTGAAGGTCACCGGGATCAAGGACGGCACGGCGCTCATGACCGGCGGCCTCGCGCTAGACTCCGGGCTCCTCGCGGCGATCCAGGAGGAGATGGCCAAGGAGAAGGTCAAGGTGGAGGCGGTCAGCCACCCCGACTCGATCTACGCCGGGGCGATCGGCGCCGCGATCTGGGGCGCCTTCCGCCACGAGAAGCTGAAGGCTCTGGACGAGCGCAAGGCGGCCTAGCGGAACATCAGGAGACCAAGATGGCATTGCTGATAGACGAGAACTGCACCGCCTGCGACGCCTGCAAGCCGGTGTGTCCCAACGAGGCGATCAGCGTGGGCAACCCGATCTACGTGATCGACCCGGCGAAGTGCACCGAGTGCGTCGGCGCGCACGACGAGCCGCAGTGCCGGCTGGTGTGCCCGGCCGACTGCATCGTGCAGCACCCCGACTTCGTCGAGACGCCCGAGCAGCTGACCGAGAAGTACCAGAGCCTGCACGGCTGAGCGCGTAGGGGGCGGCTCAGGCCGTCCCCCACACCGCGCGCGCGGTGTCGATCACCAGCCGCAGCTTCGCGGCCTGCGCCGCGCGCATGATCTCGTTGCCGTGCACCGTGCTCGAGAAGCCGCACTGGGGCGAGAGGCAGAGCTGGTCGAGCGGCACGTGCCTGGCCGCCTCGTCGATGCGGCGCCTGAGCTCGTCCTGGGTCTCCAGCTCGCTCGACTTGGTCGTCACCAGGCCGAGCACCACGATCTTGCCCTTGGGCACGAAGCGCAGCGGCGCGAAATCGCCCGAGCGCGCGTCGTCGTACTCCAGGAAATAGCCGTCCACCGCGAGGTCGTTGAACAGCGACTCGGCCACCGGCTCGTACCCGCCCTCCGCCACCCACGCGCTCTTGAAGTTCCCGCGGCAGAGGTGGATGCAGACCTGCATCCCGGCCGGCCGGCCCGCGATCGCGGCGTTGATCAGGCGCGCATAGCGCCGCGGCAGCTCGTTCGGGTCGTCGCCGCGCGCCTGCGCGCCGGCGCGCAGTTTCGGGTCGCACAGGTACGCGAGGTTGGTGTCGTCGAGCTGCACGTAGCGGCACCCGGCCGCGCCGAGCTGCGCGAGCTCGGCGCGGTAGGCGGCGGCCACGTCGTCGAAGAACGCCTCGAGCTCGGGGTAGGCCTCCTTGCTGATCGCGCCGCGGCCGCCGCGGAAGTGGAGCATGGTGGGCGACGGGATGGTCACCTTCGGCAGGCGCTTCGTCGCGGCCGCGAGGAACTCGAAGTCGGCGCGCTGGATCGGCCGCACGTGGCGCACCTTCCCGGTCACCTTGAGCACCGGGGGCGAGAAGTCCACGTCGCCCGCGGTGCTGTGGAACTTCACCTGGATGCCGCCGGAGGTCTCGACGCCGCCGAGCTGCTCGAGGAAATCGACGTGGAAGTAGGTGCGCCGGTACTCCCCGTCGGTGACGCCCTCCAGGCCGAGGTCCTCCTGGAAGCGCACCACCTCGCGGATCGCGGCGTCCTCGGCCTCGCGCAGGGCCGCGGCGGGGATCTCGCCCTTGCGGCGGCGCTCGCGCGCGTCGAGCAGCGCCTGCGGCCGGAGAAAGCTGCCGACGTGGTCGGCGCGGAAAGGGGGAACGGTGCGGTGCGACATGGGTGCTCCTCCATCTAGGTGGCTGCGGATCGGCGCCAATCTTACTCGGGCGGCGCGCCCCTCACGCCCGGGGAAGGGGTCCCGACGCCGCGGCGCCGAGCCAGCGCGCCGCCTGCGCGAACCCGCCGAACGGGAAGCAGTGCAGTCCCGCCACGCCGGGCCGGGGACCACCGGCGGCGATGCGGCGGACGACCTCGTCCGCGCGATGCTCGGCGAGCAGGTGCGGCAACGAAATGGCGTGCGCGCGGAGCGCGCGGATCGAGTCGCCGATGCCGCAGCGCGCGGCGTAGGCGAGCAGCGTCCGGATGCGCGTCGGCCCCGCGACGCCGACCCGCACCGGAAGCGCGACCCCGCGCGCGCGCAGCCGCGCGAGCCAGGCGAGGATGGCGTCGCCGTCGAAGCAGAACTGCGTCACCACGAAGAGCTCGATGCCGCGCCCGCTCGCCTGCGCGATCTTGCGGTCGAGCGCAGCGTCGAGCGCGTCGAGGTACAGGCGCGGATGGCCCACGGGATACCCCGCGACGCCGACGCAGCGCACGCCGTGCGCCACCGCGAATTCGCGCGAGCCCAGCCATTCGGGGTAAACGGGCGGCAGAATGCCGGCGAGACTCTCGCCCGCGCGCCGCGCGCGCACGACGTCGCCCGCTTCGTCCAGAGCCCGCGCGACGAGCCCGCCGCCGGGCGCATGGAACAGCGCCACGGTCGACCGGATCGCCGCGACGGCGCCCAGCGTCTCGGCCGCCGAAGGCGGCGCCAATGGCTCTGCGATACTCACGTCAGAAGCCCCTCATGGGTGATCGTCGGCAACTGTCGCGCCTTGCGCCGCCGTCCTTCGGAAAATAGGCGCAAGCCCTTTCGCGCCGCAACGGACACGAGCAGAGCCGTGTCACAAACGCACGAATACGCGCAATCAAAATGTGGTGCTCGTTAATTTCCCCACGGATTCTAGCCAATTAAGGACGTCGCCCGGCGCGCGGAACAACGCGCCGCCCACCTTGACGCCCCAGCCCCCCGCCTCGCGCGCCGCGCGCATGCCGTCCTCGTCCGTCACGTCGTCGCCGATAAAGACGGGCACGCGCCCTTTGAACGGCGCGTCCCGCATGAGACGGCGCACCGCGCCGCCCTTGCAAACGCCTGTCGCGCGAATCTCGAACGCCATCCGAGCCGGAAGAAGCTCGAACCGGCCGTCCTGCGCGACGAGATGTTCCGCTACGCGCATCAGTGCGCCTTCCGCTTCCGGCGCGAGACGGAAATGGATCGCTACGCTGAACGACTTACGCTCGATGAGAACGCCCGCGCGTCCCGCCGCCGCGCGCACAAGCGCGTCGACCCATTCATCCGGAACGCGCGCGCCCTCCTCCTCGACCGTGCCGTCCGGAAGGCGGATGACCGCGCCGTGCTCCGTCGCGAGCGGCACGGAGGCGGGCGCGATCAACGCCGCCGCCTCCGCGAAGGGACGCCCGCTCACGATGGCGACCGCGCCCGAAAGCGCCCCGCTCGCCGACTGGATGAGCGCGGGCAAATGCGGCGGAACACGCACCGAGGAAGGCGTGGGCGCGATCTCGATTAACGTCCCGTCGAGATCGAGGAAGAGCGCGAAGTCGCCGCGCGGGCGCGCGACGGCCGCCTCGTCGTGGTTGAGCGCAACCACCGAGAACAGGGTGCCGAGATCCTCCTCGATCGCGAGGTCGNNNCGGTCGAACCGGACGTTCGACTGCGATTGTATGGCCGATTTCAGCAGAGTGGGCACGATCTGGACCGTTTCGTAAGGCGTCTCGTAAAGAACGCCCAGTGTGAATGGCACGCGCCGCTCCGCCATGCGGCGATAATTGTGAATGTCGCGCGAGAGCAGGCTGGAATTCGCGACGACGATTTGCTCGCCGCTCAGCGCGCGGATGCGCGTGGTCTTCATGCCGATTTGCTCGACCTCGCCCAAGACGTCGTCGAACACGATGAAATCGCCTTTGACGAAAGGCCGGTCGAAGAGGATCGACAACGCCGAAAAGAGATCCGACACCACACCCTGCGCGGCGAGGCCGACCGCGATGCCGCCGATGCCGAGCCCCGCGACCAGCGCCGTTACGTCGACGCCGAGATTGGAGAGAATGAGCAAAAGCGCGACGGACCACACCGCCAGATTGACGATCCACGAAATGACGCCCATTGCGCCTGCGATGACGGACTCGTCCTTCGCCTTCTCAAGCGCGTTGCGCTCCAGAACCGCGATGAGGACGACACGAAGCCAGATCGCGGCCTGGATGACGGCCATCACGATGAAGAGGAACCGCAAGCCGCCCGTCACGGCGGCGGGCGCCTCGCCGTAGCGTGCGGCGGCGTAAAGCGCCGTGACCGCGAGCGGCAGCGCGTAAGTGTGTTCGAGCATGCGTTTGATCGGCGTGCGCCACGCCTCGCTCGCGAAATCGATCGTCGTGACGGCGCGCGTGAGCCCGCGCCGGATGAGTAGCAGAACGATGAAGAGCGCNNCCCAGCCGATCGTTTCGCTGCTGAATTCCTTCGCCGCATCCTGAAAATTGTCGACGGTAATCGCGGGCGCTTCGGCGGGAGCCTTGGCGGAAAGAAAAAGCGCGAACGTCATGCGGGCGAAACCCTCCTTCGTGAAATCCATCCGTGGGAACGCGACGGCCGCATCGGGGCGCATCGCGCGGCCGCGCATCGCCGGAACGGGCGGGGCCGGGGGGTGGCGGAACGAACGCGCCGCGATCGCGAAGCGTCCGGTGCGAGGAAATCCATTCGCATCCGCCGAAAGCGCCGACCGCGTGGGAAACGGCGCGCAGGGAATTTAGCACGCCATCGCGCGGAAATTCAAAGCCCGCGCGCGCGATGCCGTTGCGCCGATTCCGCGATCGCCGAAGCGAGCGTTTCCGCCGCGCCGGGCGCGATCCCGCCGCACGCGTCTTTTCCCGCCGCGAAGGCGCGCGCGGCGAGTGCATCGTCGCCGAGCGCGCCAAGACACGCCGTGACGATTTCCGCCGCGCCGCCCGCGGGCAGCGC
>JRYK01000328.1_pt1 | contig 10518 bp, 11 predicted proteins | sample 235381 | NCBI WGS metagenome assembly JRYK01 (sample SAMN03074220, study PRJNA261476) | activated sludge metagenome | biome: Wastewater Treatment Plant; feature: Wastewater; material: Activated sludge; isolation source: activated biomass of a wastewaster treatment plant treating hydrocarbon... ...
GCGCTGCACGCCCTGGCGCGACACGTCCGCGCCGTGCATCTCGGAGCGGCTCGCGATCTTGTCGATCTCGTCGAGAAAGACGATGCCGTTCTGCTCGACGTTCGCGAGCGCCTTTGCCTTGAGCTCCTCGTCGTTCACCAGCCGCGCCGCCTCCTCGTCGACGAGCAGGCGCAGCGCCTCCTTCACCTTGAGCTTGCGCAGCTTCTTGCGACCGCCGGCGAGGTTCTGGAACATGCCCTGGAGCTGCTGGGTCAGCTCCTCCATCCCCGGCGGCGCGAGGATCTCCATCGCGGCCTGGCCAGCGGCCACCTCGATCTCGATCTCCCGGTCGTCGAGCTCGCCCTCGCGCAGCTTCTTGCGGAAACGCTGACGCGTGCCGGACTCGTCGCCCTCGGCCGGCTTCGCGCCGAACCCGAAGTCGCGCGCCGGCGGCAGCAGCGCGTCGAGGATGCGCTCCTCGGCGGCGTCCTCGGCGCGCGCCCGCACGTGCCGGGTCGCCGCTTCGCGCGCGTTCTTGAGCGCGATCTCGACCAGGTCGCGCACGATGGTGTCGACGTCGCGGCCGACGTAGCCGACCTCGGTGAACTTGGTCGCCTCGACCTTGATGAACGGCGCGTCGGCGAGCCGCGCGAGGCGGCGCGCGATCTCGGTCTTGCCGACGCCGGTCGGCCCGATCATCAGGATGTTCTTNNGATGTTCTTGGGGGTGATCTCCTGGCGCAGCGGCTCCGCCACCTGCTGGCGGCGCCAGCGGTTGCGCAGGGCGATCGCCACCGCGCGCTTGGCTTTCGCCTGGCCGATGATGTGCTTGTCGAGCTCGTGGACGATTTCTTGTGGCGTCATGCCGGACATGGCCGACTCCGGTGATGCGACGGTCGCGCGCGCCCGAGGGCTACTCGAGCACTTCCACGACCACGTTCTGGTTGGTGTAGATGCACAGCTCGCCTGCGATCGCTAGGCTCTTGCGCACGATCGCCTCGGCGCCGAGCTCGCTGTTCTCGACCAGCGCGCGCGCGGCCGCCTGCGCGAACGCGCCGCCCGACCCGATCGCGATGATGCCGTGCTCGGGCTCCAGCACGTCGCCGGCGCCGGTGATCACGAGCGACGCGTCGCGGTCGGCGACGGCCAGCATGGCCTCGAGCCGGCGCAGGATGCGGTCGGTGCGCCAGTCCTTCGCCAGCTCGACCGCCGAACGCAGGAGATTGCCCTGGTGCTTCTCGAGCTTCGCCTCGAAGCGCTCGAACAGCGTGAAGGCGTCGGCGGTGCCGCCGGCGAAACCGGCCAGGATGCGGTCGTGGTACAGGCGCCGGACCTTGCGCGCGCCGGCCTTGATGACGACGTTGCCGAGCGTCACCTGGCCGTCGCCGCCGAGCGCAACCGCGCCCCCGCGACGCACGGACAGGATGGTGGTGCCGTGGAACTGTTCCATGAAAGCGAGCTTACGCGCGAATCCGCTAGCTGGGGGCGGCGGACGGGAATGTCAAGACGCGCGCGCCGCGTCGCGCGTGCCCGCCGCGGCGCGCGCGGAGGTCACTTCCTGGGAATGATGCGCGCGACCTTCGGGATGCCCATGACCGCGAAAAGGGCGACGATCATCTCGCCCGCGCCCCGGATCACCAGCTGCTTGCCCTCGGCCTGGAGCTTCTCCAGCGCGTTCAGCAGCCGCCCCGCGTTCACGAAGTCGACGCGGCGCGCGGTCGAGAAGTCGAGCACCACCGGGTTCGCCGCGGCGGCGTAGTTGCCGAGCTCGCTGAAGAGCTGGTCGCTCTGGCCCGCCACCTCTCCGCTCACGTGGAACGCGTCGTCGGCCACCTGGACGGCAACCGGCTGGGACTCGCCCATCGGGTCGGCCTTCGGCCGCGGCGGCGGCGCTTCCCAGGACGGAGGCGACACCTCGTAGGTCACCGCGTAGTCGACCGCGGCCTCCTCGAACTCGTTCTGCAGGCCGAGCATCTGGTAGAGCTCGAGGAGCAGGAGCCACACGCTCGCCTCCACCGATCCGTCCCCGGCCTTCGCGCCCTCGCGCAGCAGCTTGATGAGCGTGGCCTCGCCGGTGAGCCAGACGTCGCGCCTGGCGGTCTTGAAGTACTTCAGCGTGGCGAGCAGCAGCTTGCAGCCCGCCGGCTCGACGCCCTGCAGCTTGCCGAAGTCGAGCCTGAGCTTCGGCTGCTTCTCGGAGGCCTTGCGCAGCTGTTCCAGCGCCGCCGCGCTCTGCGCGCCGAGCGATCCGGTGAGCGACACGGTCGCCGCGCCGCCGGTGCGCAGCGACGGGTTCTGCTTGGGCCCCGGCGGCACGTCGGCCCACACCGGAGGCGAGCGCTCCAGCTTCACCACGAAATCGAGCGCCCGCTCCTCGAACTCCTGCTTGCGGCCGAGGTGCTGCAGCACGTCGAACATCATCAGCCACGCCTGCAGCTTCCACGCGCCGAGGTCCTCGCCGTCGAGCGCCTTCTGGATGCGCGCGTGCGCCTCGTCCACCTGGCCGTTGGCGAACAGGACGGCCGCCTCCTCGATGGCCGGCGGCACCTCGTGGTCGCCCTCGTCGACCTCGATGCAGAGGATCGAGTCGACCGGCTTCGGCGCGCCCTTCTTCTTCGCTTCGGCGGGTTTCTCCGCTTTCGCCGCGGAGGCGCCGAGCCCGGGCAGGTCCGGCAGGACCGATGCCGGCGCGCGCTTCGGCTCGGGCGCCTGCGCCTTCTGCGGGGCGGCGGCCGCAGCAAGCGACGCGAAGTCGAGCCCGGCCGGCGCCGCAACCGGCGCCGCCGCCTTGGACGAAGCCGGCGTTGACGCGACCGGAGCGGACGACGGGGCAGCCGAGGCCGGCGGCGCGGACGATGCCGCCGGGGCCGGCGGAACGTAATTCGTGAAATCGAGCGATTCGCCCTCGTCCTCCGGCGCGGGCGCGGCGGGCGCACGCGACCCCGGGGCGGCGGTCGCAGGCCGCGCCTTGACGGGAGGCTTCTCCGGCTTCTTGTCCGGTTTCTTGCCGAAAAGGGAAAAAGCCAAATCGAATCAGCGAATAGGGAATTCCGCGACGCCGCGAGCCGCTCGGGTCTTTTAGCACAGGCCGGCCGCTCGCGGCAAACCGGCATTGCGCCGCGCGCGACATGGGTCGCAGCCCGGGGCGGGCTTATTTTACGACCGGGAGGTGGGATCGTAGGCGGCCGGCACGATTACCTGGTTGGCCGCGCGGACGCCCGCCTCGTCGGGCCGCGCGGTCGCACTCGAACGGGCAGCCGGAATCGGGCTCGTTCTCATCGACCCCCACCGCGCCCCGGTGACGCCCGAGCATGGGCAAGGTCTGCGTCATCCTTTGCCGCGATGACGCAACCGCCGCTAGTCGCCGTACATCTTCTGCTTGAGCTCGCGCCGCTGCTGCGCCTCGATCGAGAGCGTCGCAGTGGGGCGCGCGAGCAGGCGCGGCAGGCCGATCGGGTCGCCGGTCTCCTCGCACCAGCCGTAGCTGCCGTCCTCGATGCGCATGAGCGACTCGTCGATCTTCTTCATGAGCTTGCGCTCGCGGTCGCGCGTGCGCAGCTCGAGCGCGTGCTCCTCCTCGATCGTCGCGCGGTCGGCCGGGTCGGGCACCATGTCGTTCTCGCGCAGGTGCTCCGAGGTGAGCCCCGCGTTGTCGAGCAGCTCCTGCTTCATCCTGAGCAGGCGGTCCTTGAAGAACGCGAGCTGCGCCGCGTTCATGTAGTCCGCGTCCGGCATCCTCAGCAGCGCCTCCTCGGTGAGGGGCTTCGGTGCGCCGCCGGAGGCGGACTTCTTCACTGTGCCGTCACGAGGCATCGTTCCAGTCCCTGCATGAACTCGTCCTTGGGGAGCTTGCGGCCGATGAAGACCATCACGCTCTCGCGGCTCTCGTCCGCGCCCCACGGGCGCCCGACGTCCCCCCCCATCAGCATGTGGACCCCTTGGAAGACGACGCGGTTGGGGTTGTCCTTCAGGCTGAGGACGCCTTTGTACCGCAGCAGGTCCGGCCCGTAAACCTGGATCATCGAGGAGAGGAATTCCTCCAGCTTCAGGCCGTCGAACGGGGCGGCGGCGCGGAAGACGAACGATCCCACGTCGTCGGCGTGATGGTGGTGGCCTGCGTCCAGGAAACCCGGGTCGAGCTCGAGGATGGCGTTCAGGTTGAAGCCGCGGATGTCCAAGATCTCCTCGATCGGGGCCTGCCCGAAGTGGACCGGCTTGATCGGCGCGCGCGGGTTCATCTGCGCCAGGCGCTCCCTCAGCGCCTCGACGTCGCCCTCCTCGACCAGGTCGGTCTTGGACAGGAGGATGCGGTCGGCGAACCCGACCTGCTCCTGCGCCTCGTCGAACTGGTCGAGCTGCTGCGGCGCGTGCTTCGCGTCGACCAGCGTGATCACCGAGTCGAGCAGGTAGTACTCGCCGATGTCGTCGTCCATGAAGAAGGTCTGCGCCACCGGTCCGGGGTCGGCCATGCCCGTGGTCTCGATGATCACGCGCTCGAACCCGATCTCGCCCGCCTCGCGCCGCGACTTCAGGCTGCCGAGGATGCGGATCAGGTCGCCGCGCACCGTGCAGCACAGGCAGCCGTTGTTCATCTCGACGATCTGCTCGCCGGCGGCCTCGAGGAGGAGGTCGTTGTCCACGCCCTGCTCGCCGAACTCGTTCTCGATGACCGCGATCCGGTGCCCGTGCTGCTCGCGCAGGATGCGGTTGAGCAGGGTCGTCTTCCCGCTCCCGAGGAATCCCGTCAGGATGGTGACGGGGACCATGTTCTCTTGCGCCACTGCCTCTTTTCTCCTCGGCGCGCTACGCGCACGCGGCGCAGCGGCCCTGCATCGTCGATTCCACGCGCTCGGAGCGCAAGCCGCGCGGCAGCGTCACCCGCTGCGGAGCGCCGCCGCAGGAGCGGACCGCCTTGCCGCAGCCGACGCACCGGAAATGCGCGTGCCGATCGTGGGACTCGCGCGCGCCGCTGAGGCGCAACGCGCTCGCGCGCCCCAGCCCGGTCTCGGTCTCCTTACGCGAGAGCGCCCGTGCCGCCGCACGCGCACGCTCGGGATCGCTCTTCCCGGGGCGGCCGACACGGGCGCGCATTCTAGCCGCCGGCCAGCGGCACCGCAACACGGTTGCAGCGCCGCTGCGCGCGACGCACGACGCGGGCACGACGGCTAGCCCTTCTTCTTCGCGCGCGGGTGCGCGGCGTCGTACACCCTGGCGAGGTGCTGGAAGTCGAGGCGCGTGTAGACCTGCGTCGTCGAGATGCTCGCGTGGCCGAGCATCTCCTGCACGGCGCGCAGGTCGCCCGACGACTGCAGGAGGTGCGAGGCGAACGAGTGACGCAGCACGTGCGGATGGACGTGCTGCCCCACGCCGGCGCGCGTGCCCCAGCGCGCGAGGCGGCGGCGCACCACCGCCGGGTCCACGCGCCGCCCGCGTGCGCCCACGAACAGCGCCGGCTCGCCGGGACGCGCGACGCGCGCGTGCGTCGCGGCCCACGCGCGCAGCGCCGCGACCGCTTTCGCGCCCACCGGAACCGTCCGCGTCTTGCCTCCCTTCCCGGTCACCGTGACTTCCCGGTCGCGCACGATGCCGCGGACGTCCGTCGCGTCGAGTCCGACCAGCTCGGCGAGCCGCAGGCCCGACGAGTAGCACAGCTCGAACATCGCCCTGTCCTGCACTTCCAGCGCGCCCGCGGCGGGACGCTCGAGCAGCTGGAGCGCCTCGTCGGGGGTGAGCGCCTTCGGCAGCAGTCGCGCGCTCCTGGGCGCGCGCAGGCCCGCGCACGGGTCGGCGTCGAGGCGCCGGGTGCGGGCGAGCCAGCGGAAGAAGCCGCGCCAGGAGGACAGGATGCGGGCGATCGTGCGCCCGTCGAGGCCGCGGCCGTGGAGCTGCGCCGCGGCGCGGCGAAGGTGGGCCGCGCGCATCGACGCAGGAGGAAGATCCGGGACGGCAGCGAGGAGCGCGTCCAGCCCCTGGGCGTAGGCGAGGCGCGTCGCCGGCGCGAGCCGCCGCTCCACTGCCAGGTGCTCGAGATACGCCGCGACCCGTTCGCGACGCGGATCGGCGCTCGCCGGAGCCCGCGCGCCGGCGCGCATGCCTAGACGAAGCGCAGCAACGCGGCGCTCGCCATCTCGCCGATGCGCTTGAGGTACAGCGTGCCCATCTCCGGATAGAAGCGCAGCAGGTCCTCGCTCGCCAGCACCAGCATGCCGAAGGTCTGGTCGAGCTCGCGCAGCGGCATGCAGGCCACCGAGCGGATGTGGGGCGCCGCTTCGCCGAACCATCCCGCCGCCTCGAAGTTCGCGTTCGGGCCGCAGAAGGGCGCATCGAGGTCGGCCGCGTGGGCGCGCAGTTCGTCGCTCACCGGCTGGAACTCGGCGCCATCGCCGCTGCCGCGCCACAGGCGCAGCCCCGCGTGCGGCACCGCGAAGTCCTCGCGCAGGTTGAAGTACAGCTCGTGCAGGAGCGTGGGCAGGGTGCGCGCGCCGAGCATCGCGACCGCGAGCCGGTGCACGCGCTCGCTGATGACGTCGTTCTCCTCGCCGAACTGGATCAGCTCGGAGAGCTTGCCCTCGAGCGCCCGGGTCTTCTCGCGCAGCCCGAGCACCTGGCGGTCGGAGAGCGGGATTGCCTGTCCGCCGTGCGGATGCGGCACCTGGATGCGCGCGAGCAGATCGGCATGCTCCTCGAAGAAGATCGGGTTCGCCTCGAGGTAGCGCGCGACGTCCTCGGCCTTGAGCTCACTCAATCTCGATCTCTCCCTCGAACACCGTCTGCGCGGGCCCGGTCATGTACACCGGATTGTCCGCGCCGCGCCATGCGATCGTCAATTCCCCGCCGCGCGCGCGCACCGCGACCGGCGAGTCGAGCAGCCCGAGCCGGATGCCGGCGGCCACCGCCGCGCAGGCGCCGGTCCCGCAGGCGAGCGTCTCGCCCGCCCCGCGCTCGTGCACGCGCAGCCGGATCCGGGAGCGGCCTTCCACCTGCATGTAGCCGGCGTTGACCCGCTGCGGAAAACGGGGATGGCGCTCGATCAGCGGTCCCTGGGCGGCGACCGGCGCCGCCGCCACGTCCGGGACCACCTGCACCGCGTGCGGATTGCCCATCGAGACCACCACCACCGGCACGGTGGTGCCCGCGACCTCCAGCGGCCAGACGTCCGCGCGCGGGTGGCGCGCGAGCGGCGCGAGGCCCGCGGTGTCGAAGGGCACGCGCGCGGGATCGAAGACCGGCGCGCCCATGTCGACCGTGACGCGCCCGTCGTCTTCCAGGCGCGGAGCGATGACCCCGGCGAGCGTCTCGACGCGGATCTCGCGTTTGCTGGTGAGGCCGCGCTCGCGCACGAAGCGCACGAAGCAGCGCGCGCCGTTGCCGCACTGCTCGACCTCGCCGCCGTCGGCGTTGAAGATCCGGTAGCGGAAGTCCGCGTCGCGCGCGCGCGCGGGCTCCACCAGCAGGATCTGGTCGGCCCCGACGCCGAAATGGCGGTCGGCGAGGCGCGCGAGCTGCGCCGGCGCGAGCTCGATCGGCGCGGACACGCCGTCCAGAACGACGAAGTCGTTCCCGGCGCCCTGCATCTTGGTGAACCGCAGCCTGCGCGTCACCGCCCGAGTCCGTCGCGGATCCGGTGCGACACCGCGAGCGCGAGATCGAGCGCGCGCCGCCCCTCGCGCCCGGTCGCCCCGGGGCGCGCGCGGCCGCGCACCGCGTCGACGAACGCGCGCAGCTCCGCCTCGAGCGAGTCGCCCTGCGCGAAGCGCCTGAGCTCGTGGTCGATCTTCGGCATGCCGTCGCGCGTCTCGCCGGGAAGCTTGCGCGCGACCGCGCACTCGCGCGCCTCGAAGTCGATCGAGACGTAGGTGTCGGGCTGGAACACGCGCAGCTTGCGCATCGACTTCGCGCTCACCCGGCTCGCCGTGACGTTCGCGACGCAGCCGTCGGCGAACTCGATGCGCGCGTTCGCGATGTCGACGCTGCCGGTGAGCACCGGCACGCCGCTCGCGCGCACCTCCGCCACCTCCGCGCCCACGAGACTGAGGATGATGTCGATGTCGTGGATCATCAGGTCGAGCACGACGTCCACGTCGGTCGAGCGCGGCTTGAACGGCGCGAGCCGGTGGCACTCCATGAAGCGCGGCCGCACGATGCGCTCGCGCACCGCGACCAGCGCGGGGTTGAAGCGCTCGAGGTGCCCGACCCGCAGCTCGAGGCCGCGCGCCTCGGCGGTCGCGACCAGGCGATCGGCCTCCTCCAGCGTGCGCGTGAGCGGTTTCTCCACCAGCAGGTGGATGCCGGCATCGAGGAGCGTGCTCGCCACCGCGCAGTGATGCTCGGTCGGCACCGCGACGGAAGCGACGTCCACCTTGCCCGCGAGCTGCGCGGGGTCGACGGCCACCGCGGCGCCGGTCCTGCGCGCGACCTTGCGCGCGAGCTCGGCGTCGCGGTCGACGACGTAGGCGAGCTCGACGTCCTCGAGAGCCGCCCACTTGTCGACGTGGCGGCTGCCGAAATAGCCGACCCCGACGACTGCGGCCCGGAGCTTGCTCATGGTCGTGGTGCGGGCGGGTTGGCGGGCGGAGAGAGTGGGACGCAGCGGCGGGAAATCGCGCCCGCTCGACCGCGGGACCCGAGCGCGAGGTCTGCTAGAATCGCCGCCCTTGTTCCCCCTAGCGGACCGCGCGAGCCCATGAGCAGCTACCTCTTCACGTCCGAGTCGGTGTCGGAAGGCCATCCCGACAAGGTCGCCGACCAGATCTCGGATGCGATCCTGGACGCGATTCTAGCCCAGGACAAGCACGCCCGAGTCGCGGCGGAGACGCTGTGCAACACCGGGCTCATCGTGCTCGCGGGCGAGATCACCACCAAGGCCGCCGTCGACTACGCGCAGGTCGCGCGCGGCGTGGTGAAGCGCATCGGCTACGACAACGCCGACTACGGTATGGACTACCGCGCCTGCGCGGTGATGGTGAACTACGACCGCCAGTCCCCGGACATCTCCCAGGGCGTGACCGAGGGACAGGGCCTCGACCTCGAGCAGGGCGCGGGCGACCAGGGGCTCATGTTCGGCTACGCCTGCGACGAGACGCCGCAGCTCATGCCGCTGCCGATCTACCTCGCGCATCGCCTCGTGCAGCGCCAGTCGGAGGTGCGGCGCGACGGCCGCCTGCCGTGGGTCGGGCCGGACGCGAAATCGCAGGTCACCGTGCGCTACGCCGACGGGCGGCCCGACGCGATCGACACCGTGGTGCTCTCCACGCAGCACCTGCCGGAGGTCGGGCACAAGGAGCTCTCGGAGGCGGTGGTCGAGCAGGTCATCAAGCCGATCCTGCCGAAGAACCTGCTCAAGGGCGAGGTGAAGTACCTGGTCAACCCCACCGGCCGGTTCGTGATCGGCGGCCCGCACGGCGACTGCGGCCTGACCGGCCGCAAGATCATCGTCGACACCTACGGCGGCGCGGCCCCGCACGGCGGCGGCGCGTTCTCCGGCAAGGACCCCTCGAAAGTGGACCGCTCGGCCGCGTACGCGGCGCGCTACGTCGCGAAGAACGTGGTCGCGGCGGGCCTGGCGTCGAAGTGCCTGGTGCAGGTGTCCTACGCGATCGGCGTGGCGCGGCCGACCAGCGTGATGATCACCACCTCGGGCAGCGGGAAGATCCCCGACGAGAAGATCGCCGAGCTCGTGCAGAAGCACTTCGACCTGCGGCCGAAGGGCATCGTCCAGATGCTCGACCTGCTGCGCCCGATCTACGAGAAGACCGCCGCCTACGGCCACTTCGGCCGCGAGGAGCCGGAGTTCACGTGGGAGCGGACGGACAAGGCGCAGGCCCTCGCCGCCGACGCCGGAGTGAGGCAGCCGGCGATCGCGTGATCGGTCACTGCGGCGGCCCGGGATTGGCCTATAATCCCGGCCGCTGAGGAGCGTTGCAACCCGACCGCGGTCGGGCCAGGCTCAGCACGAGAACAACGGCGCTCGCATCGGAAACGGTGCGAGCGCTTTTTCTTTCTGCCCCCGCCGAGGGGCGCTGCAGCCGGCGCGGTCGCACGCCCGCCGGCGAGGCTCGGCGGAGCGGTGGACCCGACGGTCCAACGGCGCCCGCTCGTCACGGAGCTTGCAAATGAGCGCAGTCCCGCAACCGAAACAGGACTTCCGCGTCGCCGACCTCTCGCTCGCCGACTGGGGACGCAAGGAGATCCGCATCGCCGAGACCGAGATGCCCGGCCTGATGGCGATCCGCGCGGAGTACGCCGCGCAGCAGCCGCTGCAGGGCGCGCGCATCACCGGCTCGCTCCACATGACCATCCAGACCGCGGTGCTGATCGAGACGCTGCAGGCGCTCGGCGCGCAGGTGCGCTGGGCCTCGTGCAACATCTTCTCGACCCAGGACCACGCCGCCGCGGCGATCGCCGCGCACGGCACCCCGGTGTTCGCGTACAAGGGCGAGTCGCTCGAGGAGTACTGGGACTACACGCACCGCATCTTCGAGTGGCCGGACGGCGCCTTCTCGAACATGATCCTCGACGACGGCGGCGACGCCACGCTGCT
>JRYK01005347.1_pt1 | contig 10508 bp, 8 predicted proteins | sample 235381 | NCBI WGS metagenome assembly JRYK01 (sample SAMN03074220, study PRJNA261476) | activated sludge metagenome | biome: Wastewater Treatment Plant; feature: Wastewater; material: Activated sludge; isolation source: activated biomass of a wastewaster treatment plant treating hydrocarbon... ...
TTCCACGTCCTGCGCCACTCGCAGGGGTCCTGGCTCTCGGCTGCCGGGGAGCCGGCCACCGACATCGCCGCCCGCCTCGGACACTCCGACCCAGCCTTCACGCTCCGCCGTTACGTCCACGCGGACCGCGACCGCCTGGCCCAGCCGCCGGCCGCGCTCGCCCGCCTGCGCGAGGAGGCGCGCCGGACGCCCGGACGCAGCGTCTGACGGCGTCCGGCTACGTCCGGAGCGCGTCCAGGGCGGCGTCGACGGTGTCCAGGAAGCCGTCCCAGTACGCCTCTCCCGCCAGGTTCGCCGCGGGCAAGGGCACGCCCGCCGAGAGAAGGTCGCGCCCAACCTCCTCGATCAGGTCCCGGGCGGCGCTGGCCCGCATGTAGCCGGAGAGTCCGTCCAGGCCGGGGTCGGACAGGAAGCGCAGCGTCCGGCGCAGGGCGCCCAGGAGCTGTGGCCATGCCCGCCATTCGGGGAGCCGGCCGGGGTCGAGGCACAGCAGGGAGGCCCAGGCGGTCCGATCGAGCGCGTAGCGGCGCTCGTTCGCCACGGGGGTCGCGGTCACCAGCCCCGCGGCGACCAGGCCGTCGAGGGTCTCGGCGACGTTGCGCTTGGCGAACGCCGTCGCCTGGGCGACCTGCTGGGCCGATGCGTCTGCGGACGGCATGGTGAGCAGGTCCCGGATCACCTCGGCGCGGCTGCCGACGCCGAGCGCCAGGCGAAGCCGGAAGGCGAAGTTGACGGGCAGGCCGACGTCGGGCCGGCGCGACTTGAAGGACGCCTCGGCCGCCCCGCGCTGCAGGCCGTGGGCGAGGAACGTGGGGTCACTGCCCCAGGCCGCGCCCGCGGAGGCGGGGAAGAGGAGCTCGGCCTCGCCGTGCACTTCGCCGGGCGCCCCGGCGAAGCGGGGGTTGGTCCGGAAGCGGGCGACCCAGGTGAGCGCCGCCTGCACGACCTGGCGGTCGCGATCGTCGCGGGCGAGGTTGCGCAGCCGCTGGACGCTGATCAACCGCTCGTTCTCGCGCAGCCAGTCGAGGAGCTCGTCGAACACTCGCGGGTCGTGGCGCGCGACCTCGAGCGTGAAGACGATGAGCGCCTCCGGGTCGGCGGCACGCGGGTCCACGACCTCGGTGGCGTGCGAGAGCCCCATCTGCCCCCAGGAGTCCCAGCAGAAGGCGAGCGACCGCTCGATGGCGAGGGCGCTAGGCGTCGAGGCCGGCATCATCCACTCCCAGGTAGCGAAGGGCCTCGCCGAGGACGCTGCGGAAGCCAGGCGAGGGATCGTGCGTCATGGCCCAGCGGCCGGCGGCAAGGAGCTCGTCCGGCGTGGGGTGGAGCGCGCTGAGGTCCTGCTCGTGCTTGCCGCCAGGGCCCCGGTCCACGAACGCATGCAGCTTGAAGTGGATCAGGTCGAAGCGGCTCGCGAAGTGGACTTCGAGGGCCGGCGGGTAGCGCCGCGTCTCGACGCGCTGGGCGAACCCGGCCGGCAGTCCCAAGCGCACGACGTCGGCCGCCTGGGCGTTCAGCCAGTCGGGGGAGAGGCCGAAGTCCCGGGCCACGCGACCACGCGCAACGCGCAGCGACCCGGGGAGCGGTTCCGCGGGCGTGATGACCGCGCCGGCCTGGAGGCCCACGACGTCGATGTCTGCCGTCGTCCGCGACACGAGGCCGAGGGCGGAGAGGGAGGCACCGCCAATCACGACGATCTCCCAGCGCGCCCTCGCGGGCAAGCTGCTCCGAGAGCGCCGCGAAGAGCGGCTCCGCGAGTGTGTTGTCGATCCTATCCGTCATGCTAATCATCCCGAAACGGGATGCTTAGCATACCGCCTGCGTCGGCCCTGCCAACGGGCAGGCGCTTTCCCACCGCCTTCGTGCGCCTGGGGTCCCGGACGGGTCGGTTCAGGCTTCGGACCCGGCGTCAGGTTCCCAGAGTCGCCGCACCCGAGGCTCCGGCTGCCCGGCTGGCCGCGCCGATGAGCGTGAGCCGCGCCGGGCTGGCGCCGCCGTCCGCGCGGGGATGGTCGCCTGAGCGATGTACCGCGCCAGGGCCGGCGCCGGAATCCGAACGATCCCGCCGTCCCGGACGACCGCGAGGCGGCCGGCGGCGACGCGCCGGGCCACGGTCTTGGGGGAGCACCCGAGCACCTCGGCGACCTCGCGGTAGGTGAGCAGCCGCGACGGACCCCTTCCGCCGGCCGACCCGCTGTCGGTCACCGGACCGACCAGCCCAGGAACGCCGTGCTCCGCGCACCTCGCCCCCTCCAGCGCGCTCGCCACGTGAACCCCATACCCCTACAAGGCTCTTGCGAGGCCTGCGGCCCCCCCTGGCATCTTCGGGGCGGCCCCTTGCGCGATCACCGTCGGCCTGATCCGCACCACGCAGGCATCGTCGGACATGATCCACACAATTGCATCCGTGATGCGATGCCCCCCAGAGGCGCTGCCGGAGACGGGGGTGTTGATCATTTGATTGGGGTTGAAGATCAGGGGCATCACAGGCCGCCGCGGCAGCGGAGCCGCCCGCAGCGGCCGAACGCCCCCCGCCGGCGCCGAGGCCCCGAATGAGCCGGGGCCACCCGGAGGTGGCTCGACCATCGGTGCCCGTCCTTGCCGTGAGGCCGAGGCTGGGTGGCGACTGCTCCTCCGGGGCGTCCCTGGTCGGGCGGATGTCGCTTGATGGGGGCTCGCACCTCACCGGATGCGTGCGTGGCGCTCGGCCCCGCTGGCGGGGCGTCGTTTGCCCCCGAGGGATTGGCGGCGGCCTTGAGCCATCCGCCCCCTCGGCGATACTTCCCTAGGACATGGGAGCTGCATACGCTCGACAACTCCAACGCCTGGAATGGACGGTCCAGCACGCCGCCGGCCAGTCGTTCGACGATCTTGCGGGGGTGTTGGCGGCGCTCGCCACCCGCCAGGCGTTCTTCATCGGCACTGGCGGCGCGCTCGCCGTCGCCCAGCTGGCAGCCGACCTACACGAGCACCGCGCCAGCATGCTCGGCAGAGCGGTCACCCCCCTCGAGTTCCTCGCACATCCGCCGACCTCGCTTGCCGGCGCGATGCTGTTCTCGGCAAGCGCGAAGCATCCGGACGCGCGAGCGGCACTGGCTGTACTCGACGGCGGCGGCTACACGCCGGCAGCGGTCGTCACGCACCGGGCCGCGAACGCCTCCGCAGCACTCAGCACCGCGTCGTACGTCCGCGTGATCGAGATCCCGAGCGAGCTCAGTGGCGACGGTTTCTTGGCGACCAACAGCGTGATGGCAATGGCCACGGCGCTCGTGCGCGCACATCAGCCTCAAGAACGGATCGCTCCCGATGTGGCCCAGCCGGTCACCGAACCGCCGGATGTGCGCGACTGGGTCGTTCTGAGCGCTCCCGGGTTGCAGAGCGCGGCGCTCGACTTCGAAACTCGGCTCGCCGAACTCGGCATAGGGACCGCCCAAGTCGTGGACTACCGGAACTTCGCACACGGGCGCCATTTTGGCCTTGATCGCCGTCGTGCGGAGGTCGCCGTGCTCGCGCTGGTCTCGGGACGCACGCAGGCGCTCGCCGAGCGGACGATCCGCCTCTTGCCCACTGAGATCCCTGTCGTGAGGCTGCACAGCGATGCGCAGTGGCCGGTTAGTGTGCTGGAGCTCCTCGCAGGCTCTATTCGCCTCGCAGCACGCATCAGCGAGAACGCCGGAGTGGACCCAGCCCGTCCTGGAGTCCCGGAGTTTGGCCGACGCCTATACCACCTGCGACTCAACGGCCTCATGCCAGTCTGTGTGCGGGACGACCCATTGGGCCGCAAGCTGGCGGCGCTCGGCACTGTCGCCGACGATGTCGTCGTGCGTGGACGCTTGGCGGACCACCTCGACCGCTGGGTGGAGCAGCGCTCGTCCGAGCGCATCGGGGGGATTGTGCTGGACTACGACGGAACCGTCTGCCACACGCATGAGCGTTTCGAGCTCCCGCGCGAAGAGGTCCGCGAGCAGTTGCTCCGCGTCCTTGACGACGGACTGGTGCTCGGGTTCGCCAGCGGCCGGGGCGGCTCGCTGCACCGGGACCTCCGCGAGTGGGTACCCCTCCGACTCTGGCCGCAGGTGCTGCTTGGCCTCTACAACGGCGGCTTGCAGATCTCTCTAGCCGAGCCTCTGCCCGCGAGGCGTGCCACCCCGACGGATCTGACCGAGGCGGCGCAGCGGCTGGGCGCCAGCGCCCTCCACGAGCTGCTTGAACTCGACTTGCGACCGCAGCAGCTGACCGTGCGGACCCGCGCGCTCTTGCCGGACGGGGCCCTCGCGACGCTGGTCAGCGAGACGCTCCACCGGACGCCTGAACTCGCGCTGAAGATCACCGCTTCGGCGCACTCGGTCGACGTGATTCCTGCGGATTCCACCAAGGTCCGGATCTTGCGGGCGCTCGAGCAGCGCACGGGCGAACGGGTGCTGGCGATCGGCGACCAGGGTCAGTTCGGTGGCAACGACTTCGATCTACTCGCTGCGACAGATGCCAGCCTCAGCGTCGATCGCTGCTCGGCCGACCCCGATCGCTGCTGGAACCTCGGCCTGGGCCAGCAGGGGCCTGAGTTGCTTGTCGAATACCTCCGCGCCGTCAGCGGCGGGCGCTTCCGCTGGGGGCGAGCATGAGAGCGGAACTCGCGGAGCGGGCACTCGCGGCGGTGATGGACTGGGAGGAGGCTGAGGTTGCCGGTCGCGTGCAGCAGTTGCAGGCGCTCGCCGGCCACAAGTACGACGAGTACGGCGGCTATCGGCCGGGAGTGCAGTTCCTTGAGAGCCTGACGAGCTGGCTGTTCCAGTTCGAGCCGGCTCGCCGCGAGGCAGCCGTCGAGTTCGTGCTCAGGCGCTTGGTCTTCGTCTCGGACGCCGAGATGGAGCACTTGATCGCAGTCGCGTACCCGGATGTGGTGAGGCCGTTGCTCGCTGCGCGCGTAGCGGAGGACCTCGGGGTCCCCGGCTACCGAATCCGCCAGATTACGGCCTCGACGGAGTTCTGTGCATTGCGCCGCCGCACCCTCGTGCTCGGCCTGTCAGACGGCGCCAGGCTGGACCGCCTGAGACGCGCGAGCCACGAGCTGTCCCATGAGCAGTTCCACCTCGTCACGACGTTGCCTCAGCAGCTGGTGGCGGACATGCGCGGCGAGTTACGGAAGGCACTCGACAAGCTCGGAAGTGACGCGCCGAACACCTTCCGCCACGTGCTTCTCGTGGACGACTTCGCCGGGACCGGCTTCACCCTGATCCGCAAGAACGCGGGCAACTTCGAGGGCAAGTTGCCCAAGCACTACGACGAGCTTAAGCGTCTGCGCAGCGAGGGAGCAGTCCCCGCCGACGTGCGCGTGACCGTGCTGCTCTACGTCGCCAGCGAGCAGGCGATCGCGCACGTGGAGAGCTGCCTCAGGGACGCAGGCCTCGACTGGGAGCTGCGGGTCGTTCAGCGGCTTGACAGCCGTTTCCGAGTCGATCGCACTGATCCCGCAATGATCGAGTTGTGCCGCGACTACTACGACCCCGTCCTAACGGACAAGCACAAGGGCGATGCAACCCTGGGGTTTCGAGATGCGGCGCTACCCCTCGTGCTCGCCCACAACACGCCCAATGACTCGATTTGCCTGCTGTGGGCCGACACCACTGAACGTCCCGAGAGTCGCTGTCTGCGTGCGCTCTTCCCTCGCTACGAGCGTCACCACCCCGATCGTCCGTGAGGTCCTACCGAAATCCGTTCCGGTTGCGCACCTCCGAGGTGCAGCACCGGCAGGGCGCTGCTCTCTTTCTGAACACGTACGGCCCAGCCGTGCTTGACCTGCTGCCCGGCGCCATTTGGGACCGGCTTTTTGTCATCCGCAGCGCGCCCGGTGGGGGCAAGACGTCGCTGATGAAGCTCTTTGAGGCCGAGACGCTGCGCACGCTGCACGAGCGACGGGACAAGTTCAGCGACCTCGCCGACCGCTTAACGGAGATCGGCGCGCTGCGCCATGAAGGCCCCGCGCTGGTCGGCGCCAGGATTGATCTGCGGCGCAACTACAGGGCACTGCTCGATCTCGCCGGCCCTCCGCAGCTCGCGGAGCGTCTCTTCCTGCGACTGATGAACGCGCGTATAGCGATCGGGGTGCTCGAGGCGGCGCTGACGCTCGCTGGCCGCGCTTTTCCCGGCGACGTCAACCTGATTCGCGTCGATGCCTCGGGACAGGCGACCGACGCGCTCCAGCGGCTGGGTGGAACATCCGGGGAGGCGCTATTCAACTGCGCGCGCGAGGCCGAGAGCGAGATTCTTGACCTCATCGACTCGCTGATGCCCGTCAGCGCTGAAGCACTGACGGGCCACGCAGACCTCCACGCGCTGCGCGCCCTCCAGGACGCGCAGCTTACAGTCGCCGGTCGCACTCTCGACGGGCCGCTGCTGGTCATGTTCGACGACGGCCAGGACCTCCACCACACCCAGCGCCGCGCGCTCATCGACCGGCTGGTGGACCGAAGCTTGCCGGGGCCGCGCTGGTACGCAGAGCGCCTCCAGGCTCTCTCGGTGGAAGAAGTGATCGGCGATCAAGGACCACGTGAACGAGACATCTGCCTACTCGAACTCGAGGCGACGGCCAGGCGCGGCACGGCCCCTGATGGGCGGCCGGGTTCACGCAAACGCAGCTTTGACCCGCTTCTGCTCGACATCGCCGACCGCCGCGCCCGCCGCCCGCTCCAAATCTACGGCGAGGAGAGCGACGACTTCAGCACCCTCGTCGACATCGACTCCGACGAGCTGCTCGGCGACCGTCCCGATCACGTACTTGCCACGTTGCGCGCCAAGGTCGAGGCAGCCGCTGCCGGCGACCGTCGCTACGAGCGTTGGATTGAGCACGTCGCCCCCAAGCGCGGCTATGAGGGGGCGGTGGCTTGGCGCGAGCTTGAGATCCTCATCGCCCGCGACCGCGATCGCTTGCAGGGGGAGCTCTTCGACTTCCAGCTCGACCCCGACTCGATCCCGGAGCGCTCCAGCTCGTCGGTGCGCGAGGCCGCCGGCTGCTTCCTGGCTCACGACTTCCGGCTCCCGTACTACGCCGGCACGAAGAGGCTGCCAAAGCTAGCCTCGTTCAACATCGAGCAGTTCCTCGATCTCGGCGCGTCGTTGTTCGAAGAGATGCTTGCCTTGATCACGCTCGGGCGCACCCCCGACGTCGGCGCTCGCCGCCAGGACGCGATCGTGCGCCACGCCAGCAATGCCCTCTGGGCCGACATCCCGCAGCGCTACTCCCACGGTCGTGACATCCAACGACTGCTCCTTCGGATTGCCGAGATGTGCCGCCGCGAGACCTTCCGGCCGAAGGCGCCCTACCCGCCCGGAGTCACGGGCACGGCGATCAGCTTCGAGGACCGCGCTCGCCTGCTCGACCCGAAACAGCGCGGGGCAACCGACGGCGCAGACCGGCTGTGCGTTGCGCTCGGCCAGGCCATCGCCTTCAACCTGCTGGAGCTCGAGGACGACTACTCGGTCAAGGGACGACGCTGGCTCGTGCTGTACCTCAACCGACTCCTCTGCCCGCGCTTCGACCTACCACTCGGGCGCGGCGGCTTTCGCGAGCGCAAGCTTGAAGAACTCGCCACATGGGTCCTGCCAGAGACCCCCGCGAGCAGCGAGTCGACAGCCGAACCGCAGCCCAGCTCCCAGCTGCAACTGTGAGGCGCCGCTGGGTGGACTATGTGCTTCGCGAGGGGCCGGCATTCACCGACGTGCTCGCAGCCGCCGAGCGGCGCGAGGCCGCCACGCTGTTCGTCCTCGGGGCCGGCTTCGATCCGCGGACCTGCACGGCCCTGCGCGCGCTCGTCGACCGGCGCGGCAGCGAGAACCTCCACATCGCGCGGCTCGAGTTGCGCCCGCCTGCCGTGGGCGGCGTCGAACAGGCAACCGCGGAGCGAAATCGCCGGGAGATCGAGATGATCGGCGCGCTCCACGGTGCTCGCCTGACCGACTTGCCGTGGCCGGTGGTCGCAGATCCCTCATCCGCCGGCCCCCGGATCATCCGCGACCTCATCGAAGGGGACCACCTCAACGGCATCGACCAGGTCATCGTCGACATCTCGGCGCTGCCGCGGGGCGTCTACTTCTCAGTGCTTGGCGGGCTGCTGCAGCTCGCCCACGACGGGCGTTTCGACGGCGACTTGCACGCGGTCGTGTGCGACAACCCAGCGCTCGACGACGTCATTCTCGAGGAGGGTGCCGAGGCCCCCGGAACCTTGGGCGGCTTCTCCGGCCGGCTCGAGGAGGCGCGCTCGATCACGCGCCAGCCAATCGTGTGGGCCCCGGTGATCGGGCCGCGCAAGCTCGCCCAGCTTCGCAGCCTGCTCACGTTTCTTGACCCCAACGAGATCTGCCCGGTGCTTCCGTTCCCGGCCGCGGACCCGCGACGACCCGACGACCTCGTGCTCGAATACCGCGAGTTCCTGTTCGGCGAAGAGGCCGACGTTGGCCCGCGGAACTTCATCTACGCGGCGGAGGCCAACCCATTCGATCTGTACCGCACCCTCGGCGATCTCCAAGCACGCTACCGCGACGCGCTGGCGCCGCTTGGCGGCGCTACCGTCGCGCTGTCGGCGCACTCCTCGAAGCTACTCTCCATCGGCGTGCTGCTCGCCGCCTACGAACACCGACTCCCCGTGGTGCACGTCTTCCCGACCCGCTACTACATCGCCGAAGGTGCCGACGTCGACGCTCTTGCCGATTACGACCACCTGACCGATCTCTGGCTCGCCGGCGAGCCCTACCGTTGACCGACCGAGGCTCCCCACCACGCCTGCTCGCCGCCGGCTACGCGGCCCTCGACACCATTTGCCACGAGGGGCGAATCGCGCACCGCGCCGGCGGCACTGCCACGAACGTGGCCACCATCCTCTCCTGGCTCGGCTGGGAAACGCAGCTTGTCGCCGTGATCGGCGACGACCCCGCCGGACGACGCCTCAGGGCCGAGCTGAAGAAGATCGGTGTCGGACTTGACCTCCTCAGCTGCATTGCCGGCGCGCGTACACCCCAGATCATCCATGAGATCGAGAGCGGCATGCATCGCTTCCTGTTCCGGTGTCCCGGGTGCGGGCGCCGCTTCCCGCGCAGCCGTCCTCTGTCCAAAGCCCGCGCCGCCGAAGTCCTTGACCAGCTCGGCGATGTGGATGTGTTCTTCTTCGATCGCGCCAACCCTGGAACGCTTGCTCTCGCCGAGAGTCTGCGTGATCGCGGCGCCCTCGTTGTGTTCGAACCATCGGTCCCCGCCCAGAGCCCGGCGATGCAGCGCGCCGCCGGGCTCGCGCACCTAATCAAGTTCAGCGACGAAGGGCTGTCGGCGCTCTGGTCGAAGCTGCCCGCGCACGCCGTCGATCAAGTGCAGGTCGTCACCCGCGGCGAACATGGTGCCGTGGCACGCATCGGCGGCGCCTCATGGGTGGAGAGCATCGCCTTCGCTGCCGAGACCGTCGACCCGTGTGGTGCTGGCGACTGGACCACAGCGGGGATGCTGTACGAACTTGATGGCAACAAGACGTTTGACGAGTACGAGCTGGTTGAATCCCTCCGTCTGGGCCAAGCGCTCGCGGCGCTGAACTGCGAGTGGCCAGGGGCCCGCGGACTGCTCGAGCACACGACCCCAGGTGAAGCGCTCTCCGACGCAACGAGCCTCATTCGCGCCCGGCCTCGCCGCCGCCCCAATTCCTCGTCGCGTCGCCGCACTCGTCGTAGCGGCGACATGTGTGATGCCTGCCTGGATCCCATCGTGACTGCGCCCGTGTCCTCCAGATAGACGGGCCCGGCACTTTCGCCAGCTGCAGCCGGCCGCCCCGGCCCGCCCGAACCCGCGCGACGATGGCAGATGGAGAGGCGGTGTCTCGTGAGCCGTAGGCGGCCGGTAGGCTGCCAGCGCATCGCGGTTCGATCAGTAGGAGGCCGCTTGCAGGACTTTCTCCCGTCACACCCCGACACTCGTAATGAAGGGGTCCGGGGTTCGAGTCCCCGCGTCGGCTTCCCGAGAAGGACACGACAGCCCCGCTCCTGCGGGGTTTCTTGTTGGGCCCGCCAGGGACAGCGGCGGACACCGGGGGATGCTCAGGGACAGCGGTGGCCAGCCAGAGATGCAGGCTCTGGAGGCTCCGACTCGGAGGCGAGGCCCCTGCCCACGTCCCGAAGGCGGCCGGTCACCCGCGGGCGCCGTGTCGCGGCCTCGAACTCGACGCCGACCCCCCGACGGTCACCATCGCCCGTGACGCCACCAAGACCGACGCCGGCGTCCGGCGCATCGGCCTGGAGGCGGAGTTCGCGGCCGTCCTCCGCCGTCACCGCCTCGCGACCGGACGTCCGGCGGACGGCCGGCCGGTGTTCGCGGACGAGCGCGGCGAGCCGCTCACCCGCGACGGACGCGTCCGGTCAGGGCTCCGGCGCGTCGCGAAGGCGGCCGGCCTGGAGGGCATCGGCTTCCACGTCCTGCGCCACTCGGAGGGGTCCTGGCTCTCGTCGGCCGGGGAGCCGGCCACCGACATCGCCGC
>JRYK01008622.1_pt1 | contig 10494 bp, 7 predicted proteins | sample 235381 | NCBI WGS metagenome assembly JRYK01 (sample SAMN03074220, study PRJNA261476) | activated sludge metagenome | biome: Wastewater Treatment Plant; feature: Wastewater; material: Activated sludge; isolation source: activated biomass of a wastewaster treatment plant treating hydrocarbon... ...
CATCTCCGGCATGTGGCAGTCCTCGCAGGAGACGCGGATGCGGGGGACGGGCTTCTGCACGCGGGCCTGCTGCCAGTGGCAGTCGCTGCACTGGGCGCGCAGGAAGGATTGCCGGGCGGCGCGCGGCCCGGCCACGCCGGCATGCGGATCGTGGCAATCGACGCAGTCCAACGCCATGTGCTTGCCGGGGAACAGGTCGCCATAGTGGCCGTCGGCGTGCTGGATGAAGCCATCGGCCACGACCAGTTCGCCGGTCATGTGGCACTGGCGGCAGTCCTGGGCGTCGCGCGAAATCTCCGGCCGGAAGGCCAGCGGGTCGTTGACGTGCAGGCTGCTGGGGCCGTGGCAGGCCTCGCACTGCACGCCGGGCAGGGCGAACGTGCCGCCAATGGCCGCGCTGTCGCTCTGGCTGGCGCGGAAGTCATAGCCGGTGGTGTGGCAGGCGGCGCAGTCGTAGGGCACTTCCTCGCCGGGGTGATAGGCCACCCAGCCCGCGTCGCGCTCCAGAATCCTGTTTTCCAGGTTGAATTGGGCCGCCTCGCCGCTGTAGACCAGGCCGTCGGTGGTGACGAAGTTGGCCTTCCAGTTGAAGCCACCGACGACGTAGGCCACGTCGGCCCAGGCCAGCCCTTCGGGCGGGGTCTTCACGGCCGTCGAGGGGGCGCTGGGCGGCACGGCGGCGCTGGTGGAGGGGATGGCCGGGGCGTTGCCATCGACCACGGGGTTCAGAATCCAGGGGTGGCCACTGCGGATGAAGCGGTCGTAGTAATCCTGGTGGCATTCGGCGCAGGCCTGGGAGCCGGCGTAGCGGGGCGGGGTGAAGCTGACGCCGTCCTGGCCGGCGGGGCCGCGCTCGCCGGTGGCCCCGGTCTCGCCGCTGGGGCCGGGCGGGCCTTGTGGCCCCGGCTCGCCCTGCGGGCCCATGGGGCCGGGGCGGCCCGAACAAGCCGTCAGAGCCAACAGCAGCAGCAAACTCAGCAATGTCGCCACGAACACAACCGAAGGCCGGCCCGTTTTCATCCGCCTCTCCATTTCTCAAGGCCAAACCGGCGGGCGGGGAAGCCCACCGACATTTGTTGCAAAGTATAGCGCAGCCTCTCGCGCCCGCCATAGGCAACAGGCATGTTTTGGCCTGTCGTGGCCGGGGATTGTGTGTAGCTTTGCTAGGAATTGGGTGACATAAGGAGGGGGCCGGTTCGATAAAAGCGCCGTTTTGGGGTATACTCCCCCCTTGGCCAGAAAAGACTCAACTGGCGGAGGCTCACTTGGAAATCGGGACGGTCAACAGTATCGACATCAATCAGGAGATGCGCAACTCCTACCTGGACTACGCCATGAGCGTCATCGTGGCCCGGGCCTTGCCCGACGCGCGCGACGGCCTCAAGCCCGTCCACCGGCGCATCCTCTACGCCATGTACGACATGGGCCTGCGGCCGAACCAGCCCCACCGCAAGAGCGCCCGTCTCGTGGGCGAGGTGCTGGGCAAGTATCACCCCCACGGCGATAGCTCCGTCTACGACGCCATGGTGCGGCTGGCCCAGGACTTCTCCATGCGCTACCCCCTGGTCGACGGCCAGGGCAACTTCGGCAGCATTGACGGCGACAGCCCGGCGGCCATGCGCTACACCGAGGCCCGCCTGGCCCCCATCGCCCTGGAACTGCTGGAAGACCTCGACAAGGACACCGTCGAGTTCATCCCCAACTTCGACGACACGCTAAAGGAGCCTGACCTGCTGCCGGCCCGGCTGCCCAACCTGCTGCTGAACGGCTCGTCGGGCATCGCCGTGGGCATGGCCACCAACATCCCGCCCCACAACCTGGGCGAGTTGTGCGACGCCATCATCTATCTGATCGACCGCCAGGACGACGTGGATGAGGTGACGCTGGACGACCTGATGCAGTTTGTCAAGGGGCCGGACTTCCCCACGGCGGGCGTCGTCGTCGGCAGCGAGGGCATTCGCAACGCCTACGCCACCGGCCGCGGCCGGCTCATCGTCCGCGGCGTGGCCAACATCGAGCCGATGCCGCGCAGCACCTCGGGCCGCATGCAGATCAACATCACCGAGCTACCCTACCAGGTCAACAAGGCCCTGCTCATCGAGCGCATCGCCGAACTAGTCAATAAGGGCGTCATCGACGACATCTCCGACCTGCGCGACTCTTCCGACCGCAATGGCATCTCCATCGTCGTCGAGTTGAAGCGCAACACCCAGCCGCGCAAGGTGCTGAACCAGCTGTATAAGTACACGTCGCTGCAAACGACCTTCGGCGTGCAGGTGCTGGCCCTGGTGGACAAGCAGCCGCGGCTGCTGTCGCTGAAGCGCGCCCTGCAGATCCACATCGACCACCGCACTGAGGTGATCGTGCGCCGGACGCGCTTCGAGCTGGACAAGGCGGAGCGGCGGCAACACATCCTGGCCGGCCTGCTCATCGCCATCGGCCACCTGGACGAGGTCATCCGCACCATCCGCGAGGCGGCCGACGCCGACGACGCCCGCAACGAGCTCATGGCCCGCTTCGGCCTGAGCGAGGCCCAGGCCACGGCCATCCTGGACATGCAACTGCGGCGGCTGGCGGCGCTGGAGCGGCAGAAGATCGAGGACGAGTACCGCGAGGTGACCGAGCACATCGCCTACCTGCGCGGCGTGCTGGAAGACCACCACAAGGTGCTGGGCCTCATCCGCGACGACCTGCTGAAGCTGAAGGAGAAGTACGGCGACGCCCGCCGGACGCAGATCGTCCCCGGCATGGACACCGACTTCGACATCGAAGACCTGATCAAGGACGAGAACGTCTTCGTCTCCCTGACGCGCCGCGGCTACATCAAGCGCACGCCGGTCAGCGCCTACCGCCGGCAGGCGCGCGGCGGCAAGGGGCTGATCGGCATGACCACCCGCGACGAGGACGCGCTGGAACACCTCTTCGTCGCCGGCTCGTTGAACACCGTCCTCTTCTTCTCCGACCTGGGCCGGGTCTATGCCACCAGGGCGTACGAAATCCCGGAGTTCGACCGGACGGCCAAGGGCGTGTCGCTGATGAACGTCTTGCCGCTGTCGCCGGAGGAGAAGATCACCGCCGCGCTGCCCGTCCATGACTTCGACGACGCCGAGTATCTGATCATGATCACCCGCAAGGGGCGCATCAAGCGCGTGGAGTTGAGCGTCTTCGCCAACGTGCGGCCGAGCGGCCTGATCGCCGTCAACCTCGAGCCGGGCGACAGCCTGGGCTGGGTGAAGATGACGCGCGGCCAGGAGGACATCATCCTCATCAGCCGGCAGGGCAAGGGCATTCGCTTCAACGAGGAAGAGGTGCGGCCGATGGGCCGGGCGGCGGCGGGCGTCAACGCCATGCGGCTGGACAGCTGGGACATGCTGGCCGGGGCCGACGTGGCCAGCGACGACGCCGACCTGCTGGTGATCACCGAGAAGGGGCTGGGCAAGCGCACGCCGCTGAGCGAGTATCGCCGCCAGGGGCGCTATGGCCAGGGCATCAAGGCGATGAACCTGTTGCCGGAGCGCACCGGGGCCATCGTGGCCGCGCGCGTCGTGCAGCCCGGGGACGAGGTGACGCTCATCTCCTCGGCCGGCATCATCCTGCGCATGTCGGCGGCCCACATCTCGCGCCAGGGGCGGGCGTCGATGGGCGTGCGGGTGATGGACCTGCGCGAGGCGGACGTGGTAGCCTCGGTGGCGGTCATCCCCGAAGCGCCGCAGGTCTTGGCCGCGGCCGGCGAAGAGCTGGCCGCCGCGCCCAACGGCGACGGCGAAACGACGAGCGAGGGCGCGAACGGCGCGGCGGGGTAGAGGCGCTGGGGGGCGGGGGCGCCGCAACACAGCCCATAGGAGAAGCAAAAGGGGCCGGCTCACTTGCCGGCCCCTTTTCGTTGGTGAGAGTCAGGAACGCCGAAACCTGACTCTCGTTAAAAGGAGGAGAAGAAGAAGAGATTGTTTACCCTTCAATGACTATTCTACGGCGCTTTGTCTATCGCCGCTGTACGCATGTTCTACGCACAGTATACGCAAAACCTACGCTTGTGATTGATTTCACAATAGCTCGGGTGCTCTGCCGCCGACCGCCGCTAATGCCTCTCCGCCTAACCTGCTACAATCCCCCCTCATGACCCGCCTGACCCGCTACCACGCCCTGACCCTGATGGTCATGGCCCTGCTCGTGGCGGCGATTTTGCGCTTCCCGCAGCTGGCCGACATTCCGCCCGGCGTCCACTACGACGAGGCCGCCTATGGCCTGAACGCCGGCGACATTGGCCTGCGCGGCGACCGGCCGATCTTCATCCCCAGCTTCACCGGCCGCGAGGTGTTGTTCCTCTACGCCGCGGGGGGCATGGCCGCGGCCCTGGGCAATTCGCTCTTCGCGTTGCGGCTGACGGCGGCCTTCTTCGGCCTGCTGACCATCGCCGCCACCTACCGCCTGGGCCGCGAGATGCTGGCCGACCGGCGCATCGCCCTGCTGGCCGCCTGTCTGCTGGCCGTCAGCTTCTGGCACGTGCTCTTCAGCCGCCTGGGCTTCCGGGTCATCAGCCAGCCGCTGGTGCAGGCCCTGGCCGTGGCCGCCCTGTTTCGCGCCCTGCGCGGCGGCCGCTGGCCGTGGCTGTGGCTGGCCGGCGTGCTCATCGGCCTGACAGCCTACACCTACCTGGCGGCGCGCCTCTTCCCCCTGCTGCTGGCCGCCGCCCTGCTGCCGCTGCTGCTCGACCCGGCCACGCGCGCCCTGCGCGCCCGGCAACTGCTCTTCGTCGCCCTGGTGGCCTTTCTGACCGCCCTGCCGCTGCTGGGCTACTTTGCCACCCACCCCGACGCCTTCTGGGTGCGCATCGGCCAGGTCTCGCCCGGTGCGGCCGAGGCGCTGTCCTTGCCGGAGAGCCTGCTGCGGTCGCTGGGCATGTTCTTCCTGGCCGGCGACCCCTATTTGCGCTTCAACCTGCCCGGCCGGCCGCTGTTCGACTTCGCCAGCGGCGGCTTGCTGCTCGTCGGCTGGGTCGTCGGCGCGGCCCGCTATCGCCGCCTGCCCTACGACTGGCAGCGGGCGGCCGTGCTGCTGCTGCTGCTGGCCCCCTTGGTCATGATCCTGCCCACGGCCCTGGCCGTCAACGAGATCGTGCCCAGCAATCTGCGCGCCCTGGGCCTCATCCCCTTCGTCTTCTTTCTGCCGCCCATCGGCCTCATCACCCTGCTGCGCGACGTGGAGCGGCGCTTTCAACGGCCCAACCTGACCGCCGCCGTCCAGGTCATCGCCCTGCTCGTCCTGTGGGCCGGCGGCCAGTGGACGCAACAGCTCTACTTCCGCGTCTGGGCCACCGACCCGGAGCTGCTCTTCGTCAACGACGGCGACATGACGGCCATCGCCGCCTACCTCGACCGCGAGCTTGACGCCCTGCCGCCCGAGGCGCGGCCGGCGGTCTACGTCGCCTCGCCCCACTACCGCCACCCGACGCTGGCCTTCCTGAGCCGCCACTACGACGAGGTCAAGTGGCTGCCGGGCAGCCACGCCCTGGTGCTGCCTGCCGCCGGCCCGGCGCTCTACCTCTATCCCGCCTCCAGCCCCGCGCCGGAGTGGGCGCGGGCGATTCTGGAGAGCGCCGGGCCGCCGGAGATCATCAGCGCCGCCAGCGGGCGGGAGCTATTCCGCGCCTACCGCCTGGCCGCGCCGCCGCCGTTGCCCGCGGCCAGCGAGACGGCCGATTTCGGTGGGCTGTTGGCCCTGGACACGCCGGCCGCCGTCTCGGCCGCCGCCGGCCAGACGCTGCCCCTGACGTTGCGCTGGACGGTGATCGCCGCGCCGCCGGCCGGCCTGGCCTCGTCGACCTTCGTCCACCTGGAAGACCTGAACGGCCACCGCTGGAGCCAGATCGATCAGGACGCCTACCCGGCCGAGCAGTGGACGCCGGGCGAGGTGATCCTGGAGCGGGTGGACGTGCCCGTGCCCGCCGGCGCGCCGCCGGGGACGAACGGCCTCTACCGGCTGCGGCTGGGCCGCTTCGACCCGGCCGGCGGCCAACGCCTGGCGCGGCGCGATGCCGCCGGGCGCTTCGCCGGCGGGCCGGCCAAGGTGTCGATCTTCGGCTCGGGCCTGTTCGGCATGATCTCGGGCTCGTCGATCGCCAACACGGTGACGGTCGGTGCCGGCGAGCAGCAGCAGGCCGCCTCGGCCTACCGGGCCGCGCTCGCCGGCCGGCCCGGCTACCTGCCGGCGCTCACCGGCCTGGCCCTGGTCAAGGGCGCCTCCGGCTCGGCCGGCCTGGAGGAGGCCCGCCGGGACCTCGCCGCGCTGCGCCTCGCCCACCCCCGCAGCCAGCTCGTCGCGTTCAACCAGGGGTGGCTCGACGTGTACCGGCGCGACGCGAAGGGCGCGGTGGCGGCCTGGCGTCGTACCATCACCCTCGGGCCGCGCACGCCGCTCGGCACCACGGCCCGTACCCTGCTGGTGACGATCGCCCGCCAGAGCCAGGGCGTCCGTCCCTGAGCCGGGTGCGGCGGCGGGCCTGATTTACCCTCCGGGCACGTCCGCTTTACCTGCCGTTAAGGCGGGTCGGTGACGATGCCGATGGGGCGTTGAACGGCCGACCGCGGCCCTCCCTGCCCTCGTCGCATCGATCCAAAGCACGTTTCCGCCCGTTCACACGGGGGGGCCGGCGTGTGCGCCGCACCGCGCCGACCTTGACTTTACGAATTGAAGCGGTAGCCTCGTCGAACGGCTGTTCGAATCATGCACGCGCGCGTCGGGAAGTGCGCGCCCGCGGGGCCCGGGCGGTGACCGGGCCGGGAAGAGGAGATGATGACGCTGAATCAGATGCTCGAGCTGGAGGAGGTCCAGGCGCTCGTGGCCCGTGGCCAGGAGATGGGCTTCCTGAGCATCGAAGAGGTGGCCCAGGCGCTGGAGGGCATCGCCATCGAGCGCGAGGACGCCGAGGAGCTCTACCGCCACCTCGACGAGGCCGGCGTGGAGATGCTCGAGGACGCCGACGCGCGCGAGCGCATGGCCCAGGCCGCCGAGGAGGCGGACAAGCCGCGGCGGCTCAACCTCAAGGCCGAGGGCACGACCGACCTGCTGCAGCTCTTCCTGCGCGACGTGGGCAAGATCCCCCTCCTGACCGCCAAGCAGGAGGTCGAGCTGGCGCAGCGCATCGAGCTGGGCGACCTCGAGGCCAAGCGGAAGATGGTGGAGTCCAACCTGCGGCTCGTCGTGTCCATCGCCAAGAACTACCGCAACCAGGGCCTGTCGTTCCTGGACCTCATCCAGGAGGGCACGCTGGGGCTGGTCCGCGCGGCCGAGAAGTTCGACTACCGCAAGGGCTTCAAGTTCTCCACGTACGCCACGTGGTGGATCCGGCAGGCCGTGGCCCGCGCCATCGCGGACAAGGGCCGCACCATCCGCATGCCGGTGCACGTGGTGGAGAAGCTGAACAAGATCAACCGCACCGAGCGCAAGCTGCTGGCCGAGCTGGGCCGCGACCCCTCCAACGCGGAGATCGCCGCCTCCATCGGCCTCACCGAGGCCGAGGTGGAGTCGATCAAGCGCAGCGCCCAGACGCCCGTCTCGCTGGAGAAGCCGGTCGGCGACGAGGAGGAGTCCGAGTTCGGGCAGTTCCTCGCCGACGACAAGGCGGTCTCCCCCGAGGAGGCGGCCGACCGCACGCTGCGGCACGAGGCCCTGCAGGACGTCCTGAACTCCCTCTCCTACCGCGAGCGCCGGGTGCTCGAGCTGCGCTACGGCCTGGGCGGCGAGCAGCCGCGCACGCTGGACGAGGTCGGGCGCACGTTCAACGTGACCCGGGAGCGCATCCGCCAGATCGAGAACCAGTCGCTGCAGAAGCTGGCGAGCATGGTGGAGGCGCGCGGGCTGTCCGAGGTCGCCTGACCCTCAGCTCCGCACCCACGCATCCGACGGCCCGCCCCACGGCGGGCCGTCGCGCTTTTCAGGCGTAGGCGTCCACCCGCAGGCCGCGCAGCCCGTCGCCGGCCGCGGCCAGCGCGACCGGGTCCCCGGGCCCGGCGGCCGTGGCCTGCTGCCGCGCGCCGTCCAGCGCCATGCGCAGCACGGCCAGCTGCACCTGGGCGAGCGCCTGCCCGCCCGTGGCCGACGAGACCTCCACACCCTTCCATCGGCAGCGACGGCCCGGCGCACGACCCCGCCCGCCCGGCGCTACGCTGGCGGGCGTGGGCTGGGACGACGAGGACGACGACGACTGGCCGGAGCCCGAGCGCGACCCCGCGAAGCTCGAGCAGCGCCGCGTGGCCATCCGGCAGATCCTGCTGGGCGCCAACCGCGCCGTGCGCATCGTGTACGCCGCGCTGGGCCTGCTCGTCATCATCGTGATCGTGCTCGCCGCCACCCATGGCTGAGGCCGAGGCCGGCGTCGTCTCCGACATCTGGCGCTTCCCGGTCAAGTCCTTCGGCGGCGAGCGCCTGCGCCGGGCGTTCCTGGGGCCGTTCGGCCTGCTGGGCGACCGCCGGCACGCGCTGGTGGCGCCCGACGGGGTGCCGCTGACCGCCCGGCGCACGCCGCGGCTGCTCGCGTTCTCGGCCCGCTACCCCGATCCCGGCGGGGGCGAGGCCGAGGTGGTCACCCCGTCCGGCGTGCGCATGCCGGCAGGGGACCCCGCACTGCCCGCCCTCGTGGCGGCCGAGATCGGCCGGGAGCCGGAGGCGCCGCCGCTCGCCGTCCTGCGCAGCCCGGCCGGGTTCCACGACGCCGCGCCGGTGCACGTGGTCACCGAGCCCTCCCTGGCCCAGGTGGGCGCGTGGGTGGGCGACGAGCTCGACCGCCGGCGCTTCCGGGCCAACCTGGTCGTCGATCCCGGGCACGCGGAGCCGTTCCCCGAGGCCGGCTGGCCGGGGCGCGCGCTGGTGGTGGGCGAGGCCGTGCTGGAGGTGGTCGTGCCCACCGAGCGGTGCGCCGTGACCACCTGGGACCCGGACACGCTGGAGCGCGACACCCGGGTGCTGGCCGGCATCGCGCGCAACCGGGACAACTTCTTCGGCGTCTACGCCCGCGTGCAGCGCCCGGGCTGGGTGGCCGTGGGCGACCGGGTGCGGCTGGTGCCCGCGGGGGCGCCGGTGTCTTGAGGGCGCCGCCGGGCCGGTGCTATGATCACCGACACGCCGCGGGGTGGAGCAGTCTGGTAGCTCGTCGGGCTCATAACCCGAAGGTCGCAGGTTCGAATCCTGCCCCCGCTATTCCGAACGGCCCCGCAGCGCGGGGCCGTTCGCGTCTCCGGGGACGCTTCCGTCCGGGCCGTCCAGGGGCGCGTCGAGGAACTCCTCGATCAGCGGCAGCAGCCGGTCGCTGCGCTCGCCGATGATCGTGAGGTGGGTGGTCCCGGGCAGGATCGCCAGCCGGCAGGCGGGCAGGCCGCCGGCCACATCGGCGGGCGTGCCGCCGCCGAGCAGGCGGAACAGCTCCACCGCGTGCTCGGGCCGGACGGTGTCCGCGTCGCCGATCACGACCAGGGTGGGCGCCGTGATCGCCTGAAGCTCCGCCGCCGTCCAGGTGAAGTCCCGGGCCAGGAACGCCCGGACCGCGCGCACCAGGGCCGGGAACGCCCCGGGGTGCGGCGCGCTGCGCATGTACCACGCCTCGAACGGGGTGCCGGCGAGCAGCTCCGGCGTGAGCGCGTCGAGGCCCGCGAGCACCTCCGGGTACTCCCCGTCATGGCGGAACTTGGCGGAGATGGCCACCAGCCTGCGCACCCTGGCCGGGTGCCGGGCCGCCATGCGGATCGCCGCGTCGCCGCCCATGCTGTGGCCGATGACGTCGGCCTGCGCGATGCCCAGGTGGTCCAGCACGGCGGCCACGTCGTCCGCCAGCCCCTCGTAGCTCAGGGGACGGTCGACGTCGGCGGTGTGCCCGTGGCCCTGGAGCTCGACGGCGATCACCTGGCGCCGCCGGGCCAGCGCCCCGAGCAGGCTCCCCCACACGTCGATCGTGCCGAGGGCGCCGTGGATGAGGACCACGGGCGGGCCGTCGCCGTGGACCTCGAAGTACATGCGCAGCCCGTTGACCGGCGCGTACCCGGTGCGTGCGGTCATGCCCGCCATCTCGCCGCCTGGAATCCGCCCGGCCCCGCTGCGGCCAGGCGTCGGCGACGACGGTACCGCACCGGCAGGGTCGGCGGGGTGCGGCCGAGGGGGCGCACCTTGACACCGGGAGCACGCCACGTAGCATCAATACTAATGCGATCCATAAGCAATACTGATCATCAACGCCGCGACCCCTCCCTCGGCGCACCCTGCGGGCCCATGACCCGGCACGCGCCGGCGGCGGCCGCTCGGCGGACGGCGCCGCAGCCCCGCATCGTCGGCCTGGGCGCCGGCGGGCACGCCAAGTGCGTCATCGAGGCGCTGCGCACGGTGCCCCGCTACCGCATGGCCGGCCTGCTCGACGCCGACCGGCGCCTGCACGGGCACCGGGTCGAGGGGGTGCCGGTGGTCGGCGACGAGGACCGGCTGGAGGGGCTGGTGGCCGATGGCGTGGCC
>JRYK01039489.1_pt1 | contig 10483 bp, 7 predicted proteins | sample 235381 | NCBI WGS metagenome assembly JRYK01 (sample SAMN03074220, study PRJNA261476) | activated sludge metagenome | biome: Wastewater Treatment Plant; feature: Wastewater; material: Activated sludge; isolation source: activated biomass of a wastewaster treatment plant treating hydrocarbon... ...
CAGGACCTTGGGATTAAAAGTTGACTCCGACGCTTCGGCAGACTTCGGAGGACCCGCATGAGGGCGACGTTCTCTCTGCTTTAGGCGACTGCTTGATGCTAGAGCTTTCGGCCCATTTCGGCGACTCTTGTTGCCACCCTGTTGCCACCCTGGTGCCACCCGAGAGATCGTGCGACGGGGTTCGGCGGGCGCCGGGCTGGTGAGGATCTCGTGTGACCGGCAGGCGGAGAAGCCACGCCACCTTCTGTCCGAACGCTCGCTCGGTGACCCCTGCTGGTGCTTCTCCGCCACGTGGTTGCCGTCGACGCCTGCCTCATCTCGCGGCTCCCCTCAGGCCTGGTCGTCCCTGCCTCTTCAGGCCGGCAACCCTCAGGTGGCTGAGCGGTGAACCACCGCAGGGCCCGCAGCAAGATCACGACCAACAGGTACGGGTGGGATCCACCGAAGCTCGAGACGTCGCTCCCCCGCACGCGGGCCCGTCCAGTAGTGGTGCCAGTGGGCACGCCGAAGATGCACGCGTGGCGCGTGGCGCGCTGCTCCGCCGACGGATCCGGCATGGGGGGAGGTGGCAGCGCGGATGGCCGCTCCGATCCGTGCGCCAGCCTCCCAAACCCGAGAGCCGGCAACTCCAGCGCCAGCCTGTGCCGGCAAGGCGATTTCGCGGAGGTCCGGCTCGTCTGAGCACAGGTAGAGGATGAAGGGAAGGGCGGCGCTGAGCACTCTCGCAAAGTAGTAGTCGCTGGCTGAGACCGTCGGGCCAGGGGCATCTCTATGCGTAAGGATCCGATCGGCGGCTTCGCGCACCGTCAGTGCCGCGAGTTCGACGACGATCGCGCAGAAGACAGACTCGTGGATCCTCAGCGGAGTACCGCGGTCTGGAACTACTAGAAGAAGCGGGGTTCCCGACTCGAAGTCGAGGTCAAGGGCAGCGAAGAAGCCAACCAAGGGCGGCTCGACAGGTAGAGGCGCGCGAACATAGACGGCCCACTCGGGGAGGCGAAGGATCACTTCGGCAGGTATGCGCTCATCAAGGTCCGTCTGACCAAGGGCGGCGAGGAGATCGGGGTCGGGTAGATAGACCCCCTTGCCCTGGCGCCATGCCTCGAGCGTGGTGACTAGAGGCAGCTCGCAGCCGATAACCGCACCGGGGAGAGGAGTGCCCCAGTAGGTCTGAAGGGCGGGGGCCCCTGCCACGAGACTCGGGCAGTAGCACCAGCGCGGCCAGGTCACGCCTTGGCGCCGTCTCTCCGCCAATACCTCCCGGTGCCGGCCCGCCAGTTCCGGGTAGCGGGTATCGATTGTGCCCAACACCCTGAGCGGGCGAGCTGCGGCTTGGCCGGCAAGCGTTCGCCAGGCACGCCGTACGCCCTTCGTTCTACTGGCCCGGCCCATTCTCCGCCGCCCCTTCTTCGCTCAGCAGGCCTCTGGTCTGGGGAAACGCCCAGTCCCCTATGTCCATCCGTGCCATCGACCCGATGGGCTCCCTTGCTGCGCTAGACACGAGCAAATGCCTCCCGGTGTAGAGGTCGACGGGCGGGCAGGGCTGTATCTTCGCCGGCTCTCCGCTGCATTGGGGCCGCCGTGCGGGTGCCCGACCTCGAGGAGGAGGCCGCGCCCGATCTGCTCAGGGCCCGCGACGACGTGCGCGCTGAGCTCAAGCGCGCTCGCCACCGCCAGTCCAAGCTGCTGCTGCGCTACGGGCGGGTGTGGGAGGGCCGGCCCTGGACCAGGCGCCACGAGGAGTGGCTCCTGGCCCAGCGCTTCGACCAGCCGGCGCTTGAGGTGGTCTGGCAGGAGAGCCTGGGGGCGATGATGGCCATCCGTGGAGTGGCAGCTGGGGGGCGAGCCGAAGACCACGGGCGGCCCAGGAAGACTGGTAGGCACGCGGTCGAGTGGAGGCGGCAAGGCGTGTCTCACCTTGACCCGCCAGTTGAGACCGCCCATGCTGGGCCTGCCGATGTGGGCGAACGCGAGCGAGGCTATGGCGACGCAATTGAACTCCGAAGTGCTGGCAGCGGTTGCAGGCGCAGAGGACCTAAGCGCGGAGGGCCGGGCGCTCGCGGGTGCTGCGCTCGTGGGCGCAGACGCCCTCCAAGATGCGCTCCGCGGCCTGCCAGACACGGCTCCGCTCCAGCGGGGTGACACGCGATCGACCGGAGCGGCCGCGGCCGAGATCTTCGTCACGCGGATCGCCGCATGCGGGTTTCGAGGCATCGCTGAAAAGGTCGAGCTGACGCTAGTGCCTGGACCCGGGCTGGTCTTGATTGCAGGCCGCAACGGCTCCGGGAAGTCCAGCCTGGCGGAAGCTTGTGAGCTAGCGCTCTCGGGAACCAGTGTGCGGGCCTCGTCCTCAACGGTCTGGCGTGAAGGCCTAACGAATATCCATCACGAGGGAGACGCACGTGTAGAGGTGGACCTTCGCGTGGGCGGCTCCGAAGAGGTCGCACTGTCGTGCACCCTTTCGAGCGACAGCTTGGACGGGCTGCGTTCTGAGGCTCAGTGCGGAGGCACGCCCTACGACCTTGAGCAGCACGGTTGGGAGGACGCGGTAAGCCGCTACCGGCCACTGCTCACGTACGGCGAGCTCGCGGCCCTTTCATCGGCAAAGCGGAGCGAGCTCTATGACCCGATCAACCGGATCCTTGGTCTGGAGCAGCTAACGACTGCGGATCGCCTTCTCACGAGAGCGACCACGGATGAGGGGAGGGTGCTTCAGGAGGCGGCGGACGCCAAGGCGAGCCTGGATTCGGCGCTCGCTATGAGCGAGGACCCTCGCGCAGGTGAGCTCAGGAAAGCGCTAGCAGCCACGGCGCCGGACTACGACTTGGCGCAGTCCATCCTTGAGGATGCCGCTGGGCCGTCCGCCGAGGCCAGGCAGACCCTGCGCCAGTGAGCAAACCTCCCATGCCCGGATGTCGACGAAGTAAGGGGCGCGGTCGCGGTTCTGCGGGAAGCCCGGGAACGCTGCGAAAGGGCTGCCGGTAGTGCCGCTGGTGACGCAAGCCGACTTGCCCAGCTTCTTGAGCTAGCGATCCTCCACCGTCAGGACTCAGACGCGATGTGCCCGGTCTGTGGGGAGGGTACGCTGGATGATGCCTGGCTAGCCAAGGCGAGGCAGGAGGTCAAGAGGGCACGAGCGGCGGCGGAGGAAGCCCACTCTGCTGCGAACGCCCTGAGGGCTGGTCGCGAAGCGGTCCGGCGAATCGTCGCACCAGCGCCGCCAGTGGTGCTCCTTGGGCCTATTGATGGCGTAGATCCTTCGGCTGCCGCGGCCGCATGGGCGGCGTTCAGTGCAGTCGATGATCCCGCGGCAGAGGAGCAAGCGCGCGATCGGGCTGTCATGGAAGGGCTGTGCAGCGCGAGCGACGCATTGATACAGGCCGTGGAGACGCTTCGCACAAGTGCCGCCGCCAGTCTCCAGGCGCAGGATGCCGCTTGGCAGCCCCTTTCTGATCGAGCGCGCAACGTCATTCGTCTGGGCTCTGCTGCGGAGCTGGCCAATCTCCGGGCGAAGGCTGCACGAGAAGCGCGTGTCTGGCTGCAGGGTCTTGCGCAGCGAGTGCGGCAGGCACGAATGGAGAGATTCGCGGAAGCGGCGACCGGAGTGTGGCGGGACCTCCGCCAAGAGAGCAATGTCTCATTGGAAAGCATCAAGCTGGCCGGGACGAACACCCGACGAGAGGTCCGACTTGGACTGACCGTTGACGGCGCGCCTGGACCTCAGGCGGTCTTGAGCCAAGGGGAGCTAGCCGCGGTCGGATTGGCCCTGTTCTTGCCCCGATCGACAAGCGAGGACAGCCCCTTCCGCTTTGTGATCATCGACGACCCCGTCCAGTCCATGGACCCGTCAAAGGTGGACGGACTGGCCCGCACCTTGGCCCGCACCGCCGAAACCCGGCAGGTGGTCGTCTTCACTCACGACGATCGTCTGCTGCAAGCCCTCCGGCGGCTCTCGCTTCCCGCAACCACATACAAGCTCGTCCGTGGGGAAAGGTCAGCTGTCTTCGTAAGCCGCGTCGACGACCCTGTCGAGCAGTACTTAAGGGATGCCGACGCCCTTGCTCGCGACCGGATCCTCCCACCAGATCTAGTCGCCCTCGCCGTGGCCGGGTACTGCCGGGACGCGCTCGAAGAAGCGGCGATGCTTGTCGTGCGGGAACGCCTCCTGGCCGAGGGTCGACAGCCGGCAGACATCGAAGCGACCCTTGAAGCCGTCAAGGGCACCCGTCGACTCCTCGCGCTCGCTCTGCTCGGCGACAGCAGGGAGACGGGTCCAGCGCTGACACGGGCGCTCGAAGCGCTAGACGAGAAGGCAGCGGACGCAGTAGCGACGTGCGTGAGTGGGGTGCATGAGCCGGACGAAGAGCGCCCGTCAGGGTTGCTTGCAGACGTCCGGAGGCTGATCAAAGCACTACGTGAAGATGAACATGGCAGCGTCAGCTGACGAGTGCGCCCCTCGCCGTGCCTTGGAATATGCAGGGGCAATTCTCGATTCCGAGTTGGCGCCGTACCGAACACGCGCGGTGGCGCGGCTCCTGCGCTATGCCATAGAGTCGGCAGTTGATGGCTACTGGGAGCTGAGGCGCCCCGGTGAAGTCGTGGGTCGCTCCGGGCGCGGACGTGAGATCCGCCTCCTGGCGGCAGAGCTGGAACACAATGTCGTGCATCACGTCTACGCGACTTGGTGCCAGCTTTCGGATGCTGCGCGACCTCATGCCTATGACCTGCCGGTCTCGGTTGAAGAGCTCCGCGTGCTAGAGCGGAAGGCATGCGACGCTGTCGTCGCTCTCACGGCTAGTAGCGAGCCCGCCAGCGGTGCTTGTTGCACCTCCTGCAGAGAAACAGGGCCCGCGGGGTGACGCCGACAGTATTGGTGATCCCCTTCAACGCGCGGGGAGCCTTTCTGCGCTGATCGCTCTCCCACTGATCATGGCCGCAGTCGGGAACCTCGATCATCACATCGCCAGCCCCGCTGCCGCGGAACTTGATGTAGTACCGCTGCTCGCCAGGTGTCGGCCGGGTGACCGATGAGCTTTGGGGGCTAGGAGGCCTGTCGAGGCCATGCTCGAGGAGTGCCCAGCGCAATTCGAGGCGAGCGTCCGCGATTGCCGATTCGGTAAGGATCACCAGTTCACCCTCGGAATTGGCGCTCTGAAATGCGGAGATCGCCGCATCCGTGCCGCGAGCATGCGGCGACCAGACGATGAGGTAGTCGGGCGGCCGTGACCCCAAGCGACTCGCAACCTGGCGGACGTGGCGATTGGCCTCCACCACGACTTCTGCGCGGAGACCTAGCGAGGCGCACACCCCCTGGACGCGCATGACCCCGCTCGGACCGAGCTGAGCGGGAGCACCGGCAAGAAACACGGCCGACTCGCCGGCCTCGGCCGCACGCGCTGCCGCGTAGGCCTCGGCCCAGAGAGCCTCCAAGATGTCAAGCGCTCCTTCAGTGTCATGCGCGATGGAGTACTGCTGCTCGCACAACTCGCCCGGAGCGGCTCTTGATGTGCCCAAGCGGACAGTGAGCTGGACGGCCGCGACGGGGCTGGCCATCTCGGTAGCTGAGCAGGCGGCGACGAGCGCGAACCTTCGGAAACCATCCAGCGACTCCAGAGGGACCCGGTGAGTTGGTGAGGTGATCGCCCTCCAGCATGGGCCGGCGTCAGCGCCGGCCCCGTCGAGCATCTCAGCGAGGCTGCGCAAGTCGGCAGGAAGCCGGACCGGGGAGACGCCTGGAAGTGGGAACCGGAACTCCTTTCCGGAGATCTGAGTGACGTCCACCTCGGAAACCGACGGCTCCGGCCCAGCGGCCGCCACGAGGTCGCTCAGTGCGAACACGATCCGTCACTCATCTGGAGCATCCAGACCCCCAAGCTGCCGCCGTAGTCCGAAGACCGGGACGAGGCACCCGTCCCGGTCTCCACGAACTATGCGGCCGGCAGCGACCCATCAAGACGTCCCGCTTTCGGCGGGCCACTGGGTCCCGGTCGAATCGGGGCCGCTCGCTGCAACGGGGGCCGACTCACTGGGAGACTTCTTGATGGTTGGGCCGAACCAAGAGGAAAGGGACCCTACAAAGTGGAGGTTCCTCAACTCTTGAAGGCGACGGCCATCCTCATTCTCGGCAAGGGGGCTCGTCGAGTCAAGCCACCGGCCCCGAGCGACGACAACATCCTGCGTACGCAAAGGAATCGACTGTCTGGTGCACACGTCCCCTGGCTCCAGGGCACTCAGGAGGGCAGACCGCGACTCTCGACGACCTCCCTCGCAAGCCCACGCACAAGCGCGTCGATCTCCGCTCGGGCATCGAGCCAGCCCTGTGTCTCGACTGCTGCCTTGCCCAGTGTGGCGAGCTGAACGTGCCGTGGATCACTGGATGAAAACCGCGGTATTGGCAGCGCAGCGAGCTTCCGGGGACTGATCGTAGTGGCGATCGCGATCCGAGCAACAAGGTCCTGGCTTGTATCAGCGCTCACGAAGGTAGCGACGAACCACGCCTCTTCAGCTGACCCCACTCGCAGGAAGTTCACTTTGTTGTTGAAGTACGGAACGGTCGACCGGCCCAGTTTGGGAACGAAACTTGCGCACACGGGGGCGGTAGCCGGCCTGCCTCCGGCAGCCACGTACCGGGAGACGACGTAGGCTCCGTCCGGGCGAAGGTGCTCGAAGGGGCCGTGAATCGCGAAAGGTGCTGAAGGAGAGAGCTGCAGGTCGTATGCGCTCCGCGCCGCCAGGCGAGTGATCATCGGCTCGAGGAAGTCGAAAAGGCGGGGGCCGATCCTGGCGAGTTCCTCGACCGTGAGATGCCGGCGGACATCCGAGGGGTCGTGCGGAACAAGAACAAAGGTATGGAGCCCGCTGGTAAGCAGGCGGCCAACGTTCTCGCCCCTGAGTAGTGGCCAGACAAAGCGGGCCTCTACAACACCAGTGCGAGGCGGCTCGCCTCGTGTGTTGTCCCCGAGTTCCGGACAGGTCCTGACGCGGACTAGCCCGTCGCCCGTCGGGGCCTCGGAAAGCACCTCGCAGTAGTACAACCCGTCCGCACCCCTGGTGTGGAAACCCTGGCCCCAGGAGTAGGCAGGAGGGCTGTTCGGGGGAAGAGGCAGGAGAGAACCATCCCGCGGCGCGCTCACCCAAATCGACTGGGGATCGGCAGAATGGAGCGGCACCAGGCCAAAGTCCTGAGGCGTCAGCCGCGCGCGGGCGTCGAACCAAGGAATATCCGCGGGCAGCCTCACCCCGGGACGTGAGCGGGTCCAAGCGGTGGCTTCGATCGGGAAGGACGGTCCCTTTCCCGGTGTCGCATAGAGAGCGATCGGCGTTGTCGCCGCGTCGGGGAACGGGTTAAGAGTCGAGAAGTCATCGACGTGGATCGGGGCAAATGGGAGAGCGACAACCCCCCCGGCGCCCTCGAGGTCCTCATGCGCCGTAGAGAGACGACATGCCCTAATGGCCCGGCTTCCTGGGTCCGCCTTCAGGACGCTCTGCGGAAGTAGAAGCGCGACGAGGCCGTTCGGGGCGTATGTCGCGAGGGAACGCGCAAAGAGAAGCGTGGAGACGTCAGCGAGTGGAATGCCTCCGCCTGACCTCCGGCGCTGCCATAGCCCATAGGAGCGCCACAAGCTCTCAGAGCGATCTTGCCAGCCTTGCGGCGTGTTCTTCCAGCTGACCCACGGCGGGTTGCCGACGACAAGGTCAACGGGGCCTATGAGGCCCGGCGCGAAGGCCTGCTCGATCACGCGGCCCCAGATGCCGTCACGACCGGCCCGGTGGAGCTCCTCGAGCCTCTCGTAGGCCTCAACGGCGAGCGGCTCAGCGGCACGAATCGAGGCTTGCGCAAGCCCCATGGCCTCCAGTTCCGCCCGCAAGCGGGCAACGAAGACCTCCCTGGAGCGGCCGCTCTGGAGCGACGCTTCAATCACCCTTACCAGAGCGTGCACGCCGTCGAGGGTCGAGAGCTCTGTCGGAAGAAACAGGTCACCAATCACCAAGGGCAGCCGGACGGCGTGGCTCTGCTGCTCGAATGTGATCGCTCCGGCTAGTTGCTCGGGAAGGAGGATGGAGTCGGCCTGATAAACGTGAAAAGCAACCTCGGGGAGCACTTCCGCATCGGGCCCAAGGTTGAGTAGGAGATTGACGCGGGTCATAAGAGTGCTTATTGGATTGATATCAAAGCCGATGACAGCGTCGATTGTCTGCCGCACCCGCTGCTCTAGGGATCCGCCCGTCGCGCGAGATCTTTGAAGCAGGAAGTTGAATGCGGTGACGACGAATGTCCCTGACCCACACGCCGGATCCAGGATGCGGTTCACTGAGACATTCGAGCCAGCGGCCTTTCGCATCGCTTGGCTGAAGACACGCTCAGCAAGCCACTGCGGGGTGAAGAACTCGCCGAGCGCCTTCCTAAGTGGCCGGGGGAGAGTGGCCGTGTAGAAGTCGCGCAGCAGGTCGCCAGCGGTGCCACCAGAGTTGGCGAGCTTGGCCCAGGCGAGTTCACTGAATGCCATGGTGAAGCCGCGTAGTGCTGCGAGAACCGAGCTGTCCTCGGCGGCCATCGGGGCATACCAGCCAAAGAGGTCGCCCGCGAATAGGCCAGGCGCCCCCATCTCGTCGACTAGACGCCCCTCCTCCATCGCCTCGAAGGCTCTGGCCAAGGAAGCGTTGTCCAGACTTGCCCATTGGGACGGACGGTGCTCAAGGTCGTTAGAAAGCTGAGCGAGGAGCTCTGCGGCGATCATCTTGCAGGCGAGGGCAATGAAGGTGTGGAGCGCGAAGATGGACTCTGCGTACGAGGCACCGTCGAGAGTCTCCACAAGCTGGGAACCGAGAATGCGCTCCCGACCCGGGCGGGGCCAGGGTTCCTCAACTGTCCTGATGCCATAGGCTACGCCAGCCAGCTCCAACCACTGCCTGAAGAGCATGTCGGCGCGAGAGTCCGCTGCTCGCTCACCCAGGGACTTCGAGAGGCGCGCCAGGAGAGCATTGGGCTCGGTGCGTCCCAAGCCTAGGGTAGCCACGATTGTCCGAGAGGTAACAGGTGTCGCGCGAACCGACGCGAGGAGGCCGAGGATGCGTTCTGCCGTCTCAGGTGACGACGGGCGCCACTGGAAGCGGTCAATTGGCGGCACCTGGGTGTCGAGACCCAGGTCAAGCGCGAGCTGGACCCCGGTGGTTTCGGCTCCCGTCGGATCTCGGAGGATTGCCCAAGTGGCGCCATCCGTGATCAACACGACCTCGGCCCCCACCTCTGCGTCCGACAGATAGTCAAGAGCCTGCTTCGCCGCTTTGCGGCGCTCTGTCGCCGTGGCTAGGAGGCCGGGGCGCTTGTACTCGATTAGGGCGCGCCCGAACAGAGAGTCGTACCTGCCGGCCAGCGTCGTGCGCTCATGCTGGATTGCGGAATCCGGGAGGCCAACCTCATCTCGCAGGTACGGGGCAAGGACAAGGTAAAGATCGTGCCGAAGCTCGGCCTCTTGATGGCGCTGATGGCGCGTTGCCTCGTACAGCGCTTCCGCCCAGACGGAGAGCGGGTCACCGGGAGACGGTGGCAACAGAAGTCCTCGTGTTAGGGAGCCGGCAGCATCCGGACTTTAGGGCGGACCACGGACGCCTCTAAGGAAGCTGGCGGGCTTCCGGATGTCGAGGCACCCCGCCACCTGGGCACCGAGCCGAAGAAGGCAGGCATCGTGATCCGGACAGGCCCGCGGGAAGCCACGAGACGACCACGCATGTCGGGCTTCACCCTGGCTCACGTGGTGCATGACGACCTCGTGGCCTCCCCGGGCCGCCGACGACGCGGAGTGTGGCGGTAGCGATAGACGCGCGGCAAGAGCATGAGCGGCGTGCTCGGGTCGCCGGGACGGGACGAACCTCACGGGTCCCGAACCGAGGGCGACAGCGGCGCCTCAGGATCGGTCAGCTCTCGACCCTTCTTCCGACGGTGGTCCGAGCCTCTCAGTGGCGTAGCGGCTGACAGTCAGGGTGCCCGCAGCGGCTCCACGGAGTGCTTTCGGCTGAGCCCCGGCAACACTCCCCGAGCGGAGACTAGGGCGCATTTGCATTCTACGGATGCACGGAGGAGAATTTCCGGCGTGTTGACCATCCGCGCCGCCCGCGCCCCCGGCTACTACGAGCGCCAGGAGTTCGCCCGCGACGACTACTACCGCGAGCGCGGGGAGTGCCCGGGCCAGTGGGTCGGCCGAGGGGCCGGGGCCCTCGGCCTTGCCGGCGCCCCGCGCGAGGGGGAGCTCGGGGTGCTGCTCGAGGGCCGCGACATCACCGCGCTGTCCGCGCCGCTGCGCACCCGCGCCGGCCTCGGCCGCGCCTTCCAGCTCACCAACCTGTTTCCGAACCTCACCGTGCGCGAGAACCTGCGCGCGACAAGGACGTCATCGAGCAGGAGGTGTACCTCGGCGAGCTGCCGCTGATCACCGACAGCGGAACGTTCATCATCAACGGCGCGGAGCGCGTGATCGTCTCGCAG
>JRYK01003308.1_pt1 | contig 10457 bp, 11 predicted proteins | sample 235381 | NCBI WGS metagenome assembly JRYK01 (sample SAMN03074220, study PRJNA261476) | activated sludge metagenome | biome: Wastewater Treatment Plant; feature: Wastewater; material: Activated sludge; isolation source: activated biomass of a wastewaster treatment plant treating hydrocarbon... ...
GCGTTCTTTGCCCCCTTGGCGCTCTTGGCGTGAGCCGTCCTCTCCCCGTTGGGGTTCGGATTCTGATACGTTTCCTATATCGTGGCGGACGGCCGCGGGCTATAATGAGCAGTGTTGACCCAGTAGGGAGAAGTGGGTATGTCGACTGAGCTTATCGTGGGTGATGGCGCCTTTGCGACGCTGGCGGGCGAGTGGGATGATCTGGCGGCGCGGGGCATGACCGACACGCCGTTCCAGACGCTGGCCTATCAGCGCGCCTGGTGGACACACCTGCAACCGGAAGCGGCTACGCTGCTGACCATCGCCGCGCGCGCCGCGTCGGGCGAGCTGGCGGCCATCGGCTGCTTCTTCCAGCGCGACGGCGCGCTGCACTTCAACGGCTGCATCGAGGAGACCGACTACCTGGACCTCATCGGCCCGGCCGAACGCGCCGCGTGGGCCTGGGAGCAGGTATTGGACTGCCTGGAGACGGTGACTGACCCGGCCTGGACAGCGCTCGACCTGTGCAACATCCCCGCCGGCTCGCCCACGCGCGACGCGCTGCGTTCCCTGGCCGAGGGCCGCGGCTACACCGTGCGCGAAGAGCAGATCGAGACCTGCCCGACCATCGTCCTGCCGGCCACCTTCGACGCCTACCTGGAGAGCCTGGACAGCAAGCAGCGCCGCGAATTGAGCCGCAAGCTGCGCCGGGCCGAAGCCGCCGAATTGACGACCACGGCCGTCGGGCCGGAGGACGACGTGGACGCGGCCGTGGAGCGCTTTCTGACCCTGCTGCAGACCAGCACCTTCGAGAAGCGCGATTGGCTGAACGAAGGGCGGCGGGCCGTCTTCCACGAGGTGGCCCGCGCGGCCCAGGCGGCGGGCACGCTGCAACTGCTGTTCTGCGGCATCGACGGGCGCGCGGCGGCGGCGCTGTTCAACTTCGACTACCACGACCGCATCTGGGTCTACAACTCCGGCCTCGACCCCACGGCCTTCGCCGCCCTCAGCCCCGGCGTGGTGTTGACGGCAGCGGCCATCGAGCGGGCCATTGGCCTCGGCCGGGCCGAGTTCGACTTCCTGCGCGGCGACGAAGAGTACAAGTATCGCTTTGGCGCGGTCGACAGGCCCATTTACCGCCTGACCCTCCAGCGCCGCGACTAAGGGATGAAAGAACCCGCCATGCCCCAATTGCGCCCCCCCTTCGACCCCACCGGCCTGCCCATCGCCGGCTTGCGCGTGGCCATGCTTAGCGTCCACACCTGCCCCCTGGCCATGCTGGGCGGCAAGAAGACCGGCGGCATGAACGTCTACGTCCGCGACCTGAGCCGCGAATTGGGCCGCATGGGCCTGTACGTCGACGTGTTCACCCGCTCGCAGGATGAATGCGTGCCCATGGTCGTCCACGACCTGGGGGAGCGGGCGCGGGTCATCCACATCCCCGCCGGGCCGGAAGCGCCCATCCCCGTGGCCGAGGTGGGCAACTACCTGGACGAGTTCGCCGCCGGCGTGGTGACCTTTGCCCAGGCCGAGGGCCTGCGCTATGACGTGATCCACAGCCACTACTGGCTGTCGGGCCTGGTGGCCGAGAAGCTGCGCGACCATTGGGGTGACGTGCCCATCGTGCATATGTTCCACACCCTGGGGCAGATGAAGAACCGCATCGCCCAGGACGACGCCGAGCGCGCCCCCCAGGCACGCATCGACGGCGAGAGCCACGTACTGCACGTGGCCGACCGCATCGTGGCCGCTACGCCGGCCGAACAGGCCCAGCTCATCTGGCTCTACGGCGCCGATGCCGGCAAGGTGGCCATCATCCCGCCCGGCGTCGACCTGGAGCGCTTCCGGCCCATCGACAAGACCGAGGCCAAGCGCTGCGTGGGCATTCCCTGCGGCGACAAGAACATCATGTTCGCCGGCCGCATCGAGCCGCTGAAGGGCATCGACACGCTCATTCGGGCCATGGCCTTGCTGAAGGAGCGCTTCCCGGCCGTCGTCGAGAACACCTGCGTGGCCATCATCGGCGGCGACCCGTGGGCCGATTCGCCCGACGCCGAGATGGCCCGCCTGCAGGCCTTGCGGCAAGACCTGGGCATCCACGACATCGTCGTCTTCCTGGGAGCCAAGGACCAGAACGTGCTGCCCTGTTACTACGCCGCGGCCGAGGTCGTGGTCATGCCCTCGCACTACGAGAGCTTCGGCATGGTCGCCCTGGAGGCCATGGCCATGGGCCGGCCGGTCATCGCCTCGGAAGTCGGCGGGCTGGCCTTCCTCATCCAGGACGGGCAGACCGGCTACCACGTCCCCTCGCGCGACCCGGAGGCGCTGGCCAGCCGCCTCTACACCCTGCTCGTGGACGAAAACTGCCGCGAGAGCATGGGCCAGGCGGCGCGGCGCTATGCCCAGCGCTTCGACTGGGGCATCATCGCCGGGCGCATCGCGGCCCTTTACGGCGACGTACTGGGCCAGGCGGCGGCGGCCGAGACGGAGCTGGCCTCGCTGCCTCTGGTCGACACTACCCTCTAGCTTCCTTTTGTACAACCTAACCCAGAGAACTGCCCCCTATTTGTGACAGTTTTCACAAATCAGGATGTTTGTCATGCCTTTCGCATGACAAGTATCACTTATCTTCGCGTGGCCCCTGGCATATCGTTTAAGTATGAGGAGGTGACGCGATGTCGCTTCACGTTGTCTTACTATTGGCCGGGGTGCTGTGCGCGTTGTTGTCGGTGCGCGCCCGCCCCCTGACAGCGGCGCTGTGGTTGGCCCTGCTCAGCGCGCTAATCGCCATTGTGCTCTATCGCCTGGGCGCGCACGAAGTGGCCGTCATCGAGTTGAGCGTCGGGGCCGGACTCATTACCGTCCTGCTGGCCTTCGCCATCAGCATGGCCGAAGACGAGACCATGCCGGCGCCGCTCGTACCACGGCCGTTCGCCTGGCTGCTGGTGCTGGTGGCCGGCGGCGCGCTGCTGTGGCTGCTGCTGCCCGCCCTGCCGGCGGCGCGACAGGTGGCCGCCGACGCGCCCTTCATGGTGCAGGTGTGGGAGAACCGGCTGCTCGACCTGGCGCTACAGATCGTGGCCGTCATCGCCGGGGTGATGGGCGTGCTCAGTCTGCTGGGCGAGACACGCGCCGCCGACGTGGCCCAGCCGCGAATGGAGGGCCAACAATGACCACGCTGCAAGTCTCCATCGCCGGCGTCGTCCTGTTGCTGGGCGTCGGCCTCTATGGGCTGCTCGTCAGCCGCCATCTGATCAAGGTGGTCATCGCCCTGCAGATCATGGTCAAGGCGGCCATGCTGGCCATCGTCGTCGCCGCGGCCGAGGTCGGCCAGACGAATCTGGGCCAGAGTATCGCTCTGACCATCATCGTCGTAGACACCATCGCCGCTGTCCTGGCCCTGGCCCTCATCGTGCAGATCAAGCGTCGCACCGGCACGCTGGACGCGGCCGAACTAGCCCACTTGCAGCACTGAGCCGCGTCAACGCCGGCCCAGACAAGGAGACGCTATGGCTCCAACTCTCATTCTGACCGTGCTCGGCGCGCCGTGGATCGGGGCGCTGGCGGTCTGGCTGATCGGCGACGGACGGCCGCGCTGGCAACACGCCGTGGCCGCCGTGTCGGCGCTCATCGCCGCCGGCGCAGCGCTGTTGCTGTTGCCCTCGGCCCAATGGGCGGCCACGGGCCAGGCGGCGATCAGCCTGCCCTTCGGGCCGTTCATCGGCGACCTGACCTTTGTGCCCGATAGCCTGGCCGTCTACCTGACCATCATCGCCACCGGCATCGGCAGCCTGACAGTCATCTTCTCCGCCGGCTACATGGCCGGCGAGGCGCAACTCGGCCGCTACTACGCCCTCGTGCTGGCCTTCATCGGGGCCATGTGCGGCCTGGTGTTGAGTGGCAATCTGCTGTTCCTGTTCCTCTTCTGGGAAGTGACCGCCTTCTGCTCCTACGCGCTGATCTCGTTCTACAACGACGACCCGCGGGCGGTGGCCGCCGGCATCAAGGCGTTGATCATCACCCAGTTGGGCGGCGTGGGCCTGCTGGTGGGAGTGCTGGTGGCCTCGGCCTACCTGCCCGACCTGCAAGTGAGCACCCTGCTGGCGCGCTTCGGCGACCTGCCGGCCGGCGCGCTGGCCGTGGTGGCCTTCGGCTTCCTGTTGGCGGCCATGGCCAAGTCGGCCCAGTTCCCGCTGCACATCTGGCTGCCCGACGCCATGGAAGCGCCCACGCCGGTCAGCGCACTCATCCATGCGGCGACAATGGTCAACGCCGGTGTCTATCTGCTGGCCCGCTTCTACCCGGCCTTCGCCGGCGTCGCCGGTTGGACGACGGCGGTCATCGTCGTCGGCCTGGCGTCGGTGCTGTTGGCCGGGCTGCTGGCCACGACCTGCAACGACCTGAAGCGCACGCTGGCCTACTCCACCGTCAGCCAACTGGGCTTCATGGTCACCGGCGTCGGCCTGGGGGCCATCTTCGAGAGCCAGTTCTACCTGTTCAGCCATGCCATCTTTAAGGCCCTGCTCTTCCTGGGCGCCGGAGCCATCATCCACACCGTGGGCACGCGCGACATGCGCCAGATGGGCGCGCTGTGGATGCGACTGCCCCGCGTGGCCGTGCCCTTCCTCATCGGCGCGGCGGCGCTCATGGGCCTGCCGTTCTTCAACGGCTTCTGGAGCAAGGAAATCCTGCTGGAGACGGCCCTAGAGCACAGCCCGCTGGTCTACGCCCTCCTGGTGCTGGGCGCGGGCCTGACGGCCTTTTACGTCGTGCGCCTGTGCTGGCTGGTCTTCTTCCGCCCGCCGGAGACGCTGCCGGCCGACCACGGCCACAGCGCGCCAGGGCTGGCCATGGTCGGCCCGCTGGTCGTGCTGGCCGCCGGGGCCTGCCTGGGCTGGCTGGTGGCTGAGCCTTTCGCCCGCTGGATGCAGGCCACGCTGCCCTTCCACACCGCCTTCTTGCTGCCCCACTGGCCAGTGGAAGAGGTGATCTCGCTCCACACCGCCGCTAGTCTATCCACGGCCGTCGTCCTGGGCGTGATACTGTTGAGCGCGCTGCTGTGGGGGTGGACCACCCGCCGCTCTGGCACGGGCGCGACCCGGGCCATCGCCCGCACGGAGGCCTTCTTCAACGACTCGGCCTCGGCCGTGGCCGGGGCCACGCGCGGCGCGGCCGGCCTGCTACAGGCGACGCAGACCGGCCAGCTGAACTGGAACGTGGCCGGTCTGGCCCTGCTGGCCGTGGCCGTGCTGCTCATCGTCGTCCTGGGGGTGATCTGATATGAGCCTTCCGCCGTTCGTCTGGCTACTCCTGTGGCTCATCGTTTCCGCGCCGTTCGTCTACATCATCGGCCGCGTTGACGTGCTGACCGGCGGCCGGCGCGGCCTGGCCCGTTGGCTGGCGCTGCTGTGTCTGGCCGTGGGCTGGGTGGCTTTCGCCCGCGCCGCGTCCGCCTTCTACGCCGCCCAGGCCTCGGAACTGGTGGCCACGACGACGTGGACGCTGGGGGCCATCAGCCTGCGTTTCGACGGCCTGAGCCTGCTGCTGGCCGCCCTGGTGCTCACACTGACGACGCTGATCATGATCTACTCCGGCCCCTATCTGGGCCGCGGCGAGGGCTTCGAGAAGCACTACGCCCTGCTGCTGCTGCTGTGCGGGGCCATCGTCGGCCTGGGCAGCGCCGGCGACCTGTTCAACCTGTGGCTATGGTTCGAGGTCATGGCCTTCTGCGCCTACCCGCTGGTCGTCTTCTACACCCACGACCGGCTGGCGCTGGAGGCGGGCATCAAGTACCTGGTGCAGAGCGCGGCCGGCTCGGCCTTCATCCTGCTGGGCATCGCCGTCGTCCTGTTGGCGGCGGGCACACTGGACATCCTCGGCGTGCGCGCGGCCATGGCCACGGGCGCGGTCGCGCCGGCGCTATGGCTGACGGCCGGGGCGCTGTTCGTCGTCGGCTTCGGCGTCAAGGCCGCCCTGGTGCCCTTGCACACCTGGCTGCCCGACGCCCACGCCCAGGCCCCCAGCGGCATCAGCGCCATCCTCTCGGCCGTAGTCATCGAGGCCGGCCTGATCGCCCTGCTGCGAGCGCTGTCGGCGCTGGCCGGGGCGGCCGCCTCCTGGGGCGCGCTGCTCATCGGCTTCGGCCTGTTCAACATCATCGCGGGCAACTTCCTGGCCCTGCGCCAACAACAGGTCAAACGCCTGCTGGCCTTCTCCAGCATCGCCCACGTCGGCTACATGGTGCTCGGCCTGGGCGTGGCCCTCTACGTGGGCACGGAGGCCGGGGCGCAGGCGGGCTTCTTCCACCTGCTGAGCCACGGCCTGATGAAGGGCCTGGCCTTTCTGAGCGTCGGCGCGCTGATGTTCGGGCTGCAGCACTCGCTCGGCACAGCCGGCGCGGCCAGCCATCGCAGCCTGACCGTGGACGACCTGTCCGGCGCGGCGCGGCGCTACCCGCTGGTGGCCCTGGTCTTCAGCCTGGCCGTGCTGGGCCTGGGCGGGCTGCCGCCGCTGGTGGGCTTCATGTCCAAGTGGCAGGTGCTCGTCGCCGGGGCGCAGACGCGCGACGTGTTCATCCTCGTCGTGCTGGTCATCGCCGCGCTCAACAGCGTCCTATCGCTGGGCTACTACGCACCGCTTGTCAACCGCCTTTACCGGCGCGAACCGGGCGCGCTGGTGGCCGCCGGCCGTCCTATCCCGGCGGCCATGCTCGTCCCGTTGGCCGTGTTGGCCGTGGCCATCGTCCTGCTGGGCGTCCTGCCCATGCTGGCCGGCCCGGTGACCATCCCGGCGGCGGCCGACTTGCTGGCCGCCTTCGTACCCTAACGATGGAGAGTGACGCATGAATGTCCTGCTGACTCCCCCGGTCGCCTTGCTGGCCTACATCGGCCTGGTGGCGCTGTTGTTCGGCTTCGGCCGGCTGCTGGCCCCCGCCGGGCGGCGCAAGGCGGCCGAGTCGCTCTATGCCGGCGGCGAAGTGGCCGCCACGACCAAGGCCGCGCCGGGCTATCGCCGCTTCTTCGTCGTGGCCCTCTTCTTCGCCGTGCTCCATCTGGGGGCGCTGGTGCTGGCCACGGCCGGGCTGGTGGGCGGTGTGGCCCTGGGCCCCGGCCTCATGACGGCGCTTTTCATCTACCTGGGCGGGCTGGCCCTGACGCTGCTCATCTTGCTATTGAGCTAGGCCCCCGCGATGCTTGAGGAAACAGGTACGCAATGATCACTGAATCGCCGCCGCGCTGGCGGACACTCCTGGATCGCATCCGCAACTGGTCGCTGGCCAATTCGCCCTGGCTCGTCCACTACAACAGCGGCTCGTGCAACGGCTGCGACATCGAAATCCTGGCCACCCTGACGCCGCGCTACGACCTGGAGCGGCTGGGCATCAAGCTGCAGGGCAGCCCGCGCCACGCCGACGTGCTGGTCTGCACCGGCCCGGTGACGCGCCAATCGCGCGACCGGCTGCGCCGCATCTACGAACAGATGCCCGAGCCGAAATTCGTGGTCGCCGTGGGCGCGTGCAGCATCTCCGGCGGGGCCTTTCGCGGCTGCTACAACATCATGGGCGGCGTCGACGAGGTCATCCCGGTGGACGTTTACGTGCCCGGCTGCGCCCCACGACCGGAAGCCATCATTAACGGCGTCGCCATCCTGTTGAAGAAACTACAACCCGACCGCGCCGCCGAGATCGACCGCCTGCTGATCGAGGCCGGCGGCGACCCGACGACAAGCGAAGAGGAGTTGGCCGATGAATCCTACCCAGAACCACTTGGCGCGCGTTGAGGCGCTGTTGGAGCCGTGGCTGGCCAAGACCGAGCGGCCGGCCGAGAACCGGCTGGACATCTGGCTGGCCACCGATGATCTGCTGCCCGTCGTGGCCACGCTGGTCGAGGGCGGCTGGGGCTACCTGGCGGCCATCACCGGGCTAGACCCGGGCGTAGCCACGGGCGAGTTGCACATCCTCTACCACTTCGCCGAGGGCGCGGCCGTCGTCACCTTGCGCGTCGCCCTGCCGCGCGACGCCGCCGCCGTGCCCACCATTCGCCCGCTCATCCCCCTGGCGGCCATGTACGAACAGGAGTTGAGCGAGATGCTGGGCGTGACGCTGATCGGCGCGCCGCCGCGCGGCCGGCTATTCCTGGCCGACGACTGGGCCGAGGGCGTCTACCCGCTGCGCAAGGACTTCGATCCTCACCAGCTCGATGAGAAGGAGGGCCAGCCATCATGAACGCGCCGGCCACCGATCGCTTTGTCATCCCCATCGGCCCGCAGCATCCGGCGCTGAAGGAGCCGGGCCACTTCGAGTTCACCGTCGAAGGCGAGACGGTCGTCGATGCCACCGTGCGCCTGGGCTACGCCCACCGCGGCATCGAAAAGGGAGCCGAAGGCCGCAACTGGACGCAGAGCCTCTACCTGATGGAGCGCATCTGCGGCATCTGCTCCCACATCCATAGCACAGCCTTCGTCGTCGGCGTGGAGCAGATGGCCGAGGTCGAGGTTCCGGCCCGCGCCCAGGCCATCCGCGAGGTGATCGCCGAGTTGGAGCGCATCCACAGCCACATGCTGTGGCTGGGCGTGGGGGCCCACGACGCCGGCTTCGACTCGCTGTTCATGTACACCTGGCGCGATCGCGAGACGGTCATGGATCTGCTGGAGACCATCAGCGGCAACCGCGTCCACTACTCGGCCAACATCCTGGGCGGCGTCAAGTTCGACCTGACCGACGAGACGGCCGCGGCCATCCTCAAGGGCATTGACTACCTGGAAGAGCGCACCCGCCACTACCGCGAGGTGGTCAGCCAGGACGCCTTCTTCCTGCAACGCACGCGCGGCGTGGGCACGATGAACCGCGAAGAGGCCTTGCAGTTGGGCGTCATCGGCCCCACGGCGCGCGCCTCCGGCGTGGCCCGCGACGTGCGCCTCGACGCGCCCTACATCGCCTACGCCGACTTCCCCATCGAGATGCAGGTGATGACCACCGGCGACCTGGAGGCGCGCTTCCTGGTGCGCATCGATGAGATGCTCGACTGCTACCGGCTCATCCGCGCCCTGCTGGCGGGCCTACCCTCCGGGGAGCTGACGGCCAAGCGCATGCCGCGCAAGCTCAAGCCGGGCGAAGTCATCAGCCGCGTCGAAGCGCCGCGCGGCGAGTTGTTTTACTACATCCGCAGCACCGGCGGCGAACAGCCCGACCGGGTGAAGGTGCGCACGCCGACGCTGTGCAACATGGGCTCGGTCATCGCCCAGACCGTGGGCCACAACCTGGCCGACGTGCCCATGATCCTGGTGGGCATTGACCCGTGCTTCTCCTGTAACGATCGCGCCGTCAGCGTACGCCGCGCCGGGCGGGCCGACGGCTCGGCCTGGTCGTGGGCCGACTTGCGGCGCTACGGCATCGACTATTACCGCCGGCAGATGGGCCTGTAGCCCGGCGAAGGGATAGCCACCATGGCACTTGACCTATTCAACCTGCTCTTCTTCCCCGCCGGGCTGGTCCTCATCGGCGCCGGGCTGCTCTACCAGTGGGCCGACCGCAAGCTGCTGGCCCGCTTCCAGAACCGCCTGGGGCCGCGCTGGTTCCAGCCCTTCGCCGACGCGCTGAAGCTGCTGGGCAAGGAAGAGATCCGGCCCGCCGGCAGCAGCCCGGTGCTCTTTGCCTTCCTGCCTATCCTGGCCCTCGCCGGGGCGCTGACCGCGGCCCTCTACGTGCCGCTGTTTGGCCTGGCCCCCATCTTCAGCTTCCCCGGCGATCTCATCGTCACGCTCTACCTCATGAGCCTGCTGACCCTGTGCATCGGCCTGGCCGGGGCGCAGACGCGCGACCGCTTCTCGCTGGCCGGGGCGCTGCGCGTCTTCACCCAGATGTTCGCCTACGAAGCGCCGTTCATCCTGGCCCTGCTCAGCCCGGCCGTGGCCCTCATGCTGGCCGGCCGGCCGGGTAGCTGGCAGATCGGCGAGCTGGCCAAGGCCACGGCCGAGCAGCCGTGGTTCCTGCTGACGCTGCCCATTACCTTCGTGGTGGCCCTCGTCGGCCTGATGGGCAAGCTGGAACTGCCGCCCTTCGACGCGCCGGAGGCGGAGACGGAGATCGTCGCCGGGGCGCTGACCGAATACAGCGGCCGCGGTCTGGCGCTGTTCACGCTGGCCCGCGCCGTGGAGCTTGTCGTCGGCCTGACGTTGGTCACCGCGCTCTACCTGGGCGGGGTGGGCAGTGGCCCGCTGGCGGCGGTGCTGTTCACGGCCAAGACGGTCGGCTTGCTGCTCATCATCGTCGTCTTGCAGACGCTCTTGGCCCGCCTGCGCATCGACCAGACCGTCAACCTGTGGTGGCGGGCCGGCGCGGTGCTGGTGCTGGCCCAATGGCTGCTGCTATTGCTCTTCCGGGTGCTCCAATGAGAATTGGCCTCTTCAAAGACATTGCCCGGTCGGCCTTTCGCCGGCCGGTGACCGAGCGTTATCCCTTCGTCAAGCGGCCCGCGCCG
>JRYK01011397.1_pt1 | contig 10457 bp, 11 predicted proteins | sample 235381 | NCBI WGS metagenome assembly JRYK01 (sample SAMN03074220, study PRJNA261476) | activated sludge metagenome | biome: Wastewater Treatment Plant; feature: Wastewater; material: Activated sludge; isolation source: activated biomass of a wastewaster treatment plant treating hydrocarbon... ...
CTGCTCGATTGCGGCGAGGGCACGCAGCGCCAGATTCTGCGCAGCGGCCTGGGCTTCAAGCGGCTGGACACGGTGCTGCTGACCCACGGCCACCTGGACCACATCCTCGGCCTGGGCGGCCTCGTCTCCACGCTGGCCCGCTGGGAGAACCTCGACCACATCGACATCTACGGCAGCCGGGCCACGCTGGCCCGCGTCTACGACCTGCTGTTCAAGGTCGTCTTCGCCGGCCACCGGCCGCCCATCGACGTGGCCCTGCACGCCGTGGAGCCGGGCGACGTGATTTGCAGCGACGACAAGTTCCGCCTGACGGCCTTCGAGGTCAGCCACCGCGGGCCGGGCAACCTGGGCTACCTGTTCGCCGAGCAGCCCCACCGGCCGTTCCTGGCCGAGCGGGCCGGCGAGTTGGGCGTGCCCTTCGGCCCGGAGCGCACGCGGCTGGTGCGCGGCGAGGCGGTGACGCTGGCCGCCGGCCGCGTCATCCGGCCCGACGACGTGCTGGGGGAGACGCTGGCGGGCACGAAGTACGTCCACATCGGCGACGTGGGCCGCACCGATAACCTGGTGGAGGTCGTCCGCGACGCCGACGCGCTGGTGATGGAGAGCACCTATCTGGAGGAGGAGGCGGAGATGGCCGCCGACTTCGGCCACATGACGGCCGCCCGCGCCGCCGCGCTGGCCCGCGACGCCGGCGTGAAGCACCTGATCCTGACCCACCTCTCGCGCCGCTACTCGGAGCGCGAAGTGCGCCAGGAGGCGCGGGCCGTCTTCGCCAACACCCACGTGGCGCGCGACCTGGATCACTATCAGATTACGCGCGATGGGGTGGTGAGGGTGAAGAAAGAGGAGAGCTAAGAGCGCGACACGATCGCAGCCTCAGGCTTGTGATGGTGACTCCAGTGCGTCGCGGAACGCCTCCGGGCTTCGGGCAGCAACACGCAGCAACGCCCGTGCCGGCCCGACCGGTTTTCGGCGTCCTTGCTCCCAATTCTGTAGCGTTCCTACGCTAACGCCAATCATCAGTGCAAACTCGCGCTGTGACTTGTCCAGTTTGGCGCGGATGCTCTTAATGTCCATCGGCGAGAACTCATAAACTCGGCTCGGCTGACGCAGGCCGCGCTTAATCTCGCCAGCTTGCTTGATGCTTTCGACCAACTCCGCGAAATCATCATCGTTCATCGCAAGTACTCCTTAACAAGGGTGCGCAGCTCACGCAACTGCTGCTGTGTCAGGTCGCTCTGAACGCTTTTCCTATACACGTAGAGCATATAGCAGACCTCCGCAGAAACACCCCAATAGTAAATGGTGCGTAGACCGCCCCGTTTGCCCTTGCCCGAAGTACGCCAGCGGAGCTTACGCAACCCTCCCCCACCGGGAATCAGGTCGCCGGCCTCGGGCCGGAGAAGCAAAACCTCTTGCAGGCGTCGGTACTCGTCATCACCTAGCAGTTCTGTAATGCGTTTGGTGAAGATGGGTGTTTCGATGAACTGCATATCATACTATACGTCAGTGACGCACTTGCGTCAACAGTTCCTACCAGTAGACTCTAGCCTATCAAGGAGCAACCCGATGAACGATATCGATCTGCGCCCTGAGGCGTTCTTTGACCTCTCCGCCCCCACCGCCGCCTTCTTCGACGGCTGCGCCTACGTCTGGCAGGCGTTGAGCCGGCTGGAGGCGCACGTCGAGCGCCTGACGGCCGGCGGCCGGCGCATCGACGGCACGGTCATGGACGGCGCGTGGCTCTCGGACGCAGCCATCGTCATCGAGGAGGGGGCGGTGGTGGAGCCGGGGGCCTACGTCGTCGGCCCGGCCTACATCGGCCGCGGCGCGGTCGTGCGCCACGGGGCCTACGTGCGCGAGAACGTCGTCCTGCTCGACGGGGCCATCCTGGGCCACGCCAGCGAGGCCAAGAACGCCCTCTTCCTGCCCCACGCCGCCGCGCCCCACTTCGCCTACGTCGGCGATTCCATCCTCGGCCACCACGTCAACCTGGGCGCGGGCACGAAGTTGAGCAACCTGGGCGTCCTGAGCGCCAGGGACCCGGCCACGGGCCGGCGGCCGACGATCAAGCTGACCATCGACGGCCGCGACTACGACACGGGCCTAACCAAGTTCGGGGCCATCCTGGGCGACGGCGCGCAGACCGGCTGCAACGCCGTGCTCAATCCCGGCTGCATCGTCGGCCCGCGGACGCTGGTCTACGCCAACGCCAGCCTGCGCAAGGGCTATCACCCCGCGGACAGCATCATCAAGTTGCGGCAGAATTTGCGGGCTATGGGGAGGCAGTAGCCAGGAAGCAGTAAGCGGTTGTCAGTTGTTAGTTGTCAGTTAGCAGTTGTCGGTGTGATCCACTGCTTACTGTTTACTGCCTACTGTTCAGCGCCGCCAGCCCCTCTTCCAGGGTGTCATAGGCGGCGAAGAAATCGAGGAAACCGGTCACGGTCATCACGTCGCGGATGCTCTCGGTCAGGCCCACCAGCGCCACGCGGCCGTCGCTGTTGGCCATCCGCCGGTAGAGCATGAGCAGGGCGCGCAGGCCGGCGCTGGAGATGTAGTGGACGCCGCTCATCTCCAGCAGCACGCGCGTCTCGTGGCCGGGCAGCTCCAACAGCTTGTCTTGCACCACCGGCGCGGTGCGGCTGTCCAACTCGCCGAACAGGGTAACGACCGTGATGCCGTCGACGGACTCGAACTCGATTTCCATGGGCGCTAATGGTATAGCAGCGCGGGCAGATGTCCAGCAGATCGCCGGCCAAGCAGCCACGCCTGAAGAGAGCTTTAACGCCAGGGCGCAAAGACGCAAGGCCCTTGCTCGTCGTTGCGTCGTGGGGTTGAATTGTTACTTTGGCGACTCGCTGTGCGGCTTGTCGTCGTCGCGCAGGCGTTCGGCCAGGTGCTCCAGTTGCCGGCTGAGCCAGCGCAGGCCGCCCTCGGCCCCCTTTTGGGCCTCGGCCTTCCAGTCCACCTCGCGCAGCCGGGCCTCGACGGCGTCGGCCGTGGCCTTGGCCTGGGTCTGGATGGTCTCGCTGACCTTGTCGCGCACGGCCTCGGCGGTGCGGTTGGCCGTCTCGGCCGTGGCGTCGGCGATCTTGTGCGTCACCTTGGCCGTCGAGCCTTTAACGCCATCGGCCAGGCGCTGGCCGACCTGCTCGGCTGTCTCGCGGGCTTTGCTCTGCGGGCGCTCTGGCACGGCCGCCGGCTCCTCGGCCGCCGGCTCGGCCATTCCCAGGTCTTCCAGGGTGATCTTCAGTGGTTGCTTATCGGTCATGCGTCAATCTCCCCTTCGCGGGTTCTACTTCTATTATACGTGCTGCGGCGGCCTTGCGTTGCAGCGGGCAGTGGGTCTCCTCCGTGCCCTCCCTATCCTCTCATCCCCAGCCTGGTAGATGAGCAGACCGTGGGAAGCCCGGAGCGCCGGTTGGCGCGGCCCGCAGAGCCGGCTATCATCTTCCCGGCGCGCGGGCGCCAGGGAGTCGGAGCGTTTGCTTTGATAGTTCGCATGGGAGTCCAACAATGAAGCCGAAGGTTCAACAATGGTTGCGTAGTCTGCGGTCGTCGCTGCCGGTCTGGGTGCTGGTGGTGGGCGCGCTGGTGCTCGTCTCGGCCTGGGCCGTGGCCGCCCTCGGCGACCACCGCGTCTTTGGCCCGGCCGTCTTTGGCAGCGCGGGCGGCCCGGTCACGCCGGCGGCCACCAGCACGGCCACGGCCACGGCCACCATCGCCGGCCAGCCCTCGCCCACCGTCACCGCGACGGCCACGGCCACCAGCCAGGCGACAGCCACGGCCACGGCCACCACCACGCCGACGGCCACGCCCACCGACACCCCCACGGCCACGCCCACCACCACGGCCACGGCCACGCCGACGGCCACCCTGAAGCCCACCAAGACGCCCAAGCCCACGGCCACGCCGACCAATACCCCCGCGCCGGGCGACGAGATGCTGGTCTTCGACTGGAACAAGCCGGTAACGGTCGATGACCATGGCTTCCCCTGGGACAAGCCGCCGCTGGCCAACGGCGACTGGACGCAACCGATCAACTTCGCCCAGGGCACGCTCTATCTGCGGGTCGAGATCTTCGACCAGCCGCAGCCGCAAGACATGCGCCTCCAGTTCTGCTTCTGGCAAGCCAACAACACCCTGGAGAACTGCACCCATCTGGTGGCCGTCTCCGGCCAAACGGGCACGGTCGTCACCTGGTCGGAGGCGGTCAAGGACCTGTACAAGAAGGACGGCCAGCCGATCGATTGGGCCAGCCCACGGACACGCAACGGCGTCGGCATCAAGAACAACAAGGGTCTGCCGGTCAGCGACTTCTCCGGCTGGGCCTGGAACGGCGAAGACCCGGCCGACTGGTACCCGCTGGACATGCGCTTCACTGTGGTCGTCGTCGAGAAGGGCGCCGGCTTCTCCGGCTGGGACAACTACATTCCCTGAGCGCGCGGCCGGTCTATGACGCCGCGCGAGAGGTCTGCACAGGCATGAACACTCGGAAAGTACAGCGGCGACTTCAACTCTACGCTCTATTCCTGAGCGTCCTGGCCGGCGGGCTGCTGCTCGCCGGCCGGGCGGGCCGGCTGGCCGCCGAGGGCGCGGCCAACGGCCCCCACCGGGTCTATAGCCCGGTCGTCGTCCTGCCCGCCCCGCCGGCCGACGAGCTGCTGGCCTTCGACTGGAACGGCCCGATCACCGACGCCCACCACGGCATCCCCGCGCCGGAGCCGCTGCCGGGGGCCAACGGCGATTGGACGCAGCCCGTGAACTACGCCCAGGGCACGATCTACCTGCGCGTCGAAGTGCGCAGCCAGCCGCAGCCGCAGAGCATGCGCCTGCAAATCTGCTGGTGGCAGAGCGGCCGCGAGACGTGCACCCGCGCCGGGCGCATCACCGGCCAGCCGGGGGCGGTGACGACCTGGTCGCAGAGCGTGCCGCGCCTGTGGTCGGCCAACGACGTGCCCGTCGATTGGACCAAGCCGCGCAGCAACGGCATCGTCATCAAGGACGCTCAGGGCCACATGGTCAGCGACTACGGCGATTGGAATTGGGGCGGCCACGATCCGGCCGCTTGGTTTCCGCTCGACATCCGCTTCACGGCCGTCGTCGTGGAACCGGGCGGTACGTTCTCCGGTTGGGAGCGCTACATCCAGTAGCCCAGGCCCACTCGCGCTCATCCCCTATGCTCGTTCCACCGGCCGGCCGCGGCCAGGGCCGGCTGCGTTTCTCTCTGGCGCAAAAGCCTACGTCAAATGTAGTATTAATAGTACTTAAGTAATCCGTCATTCGGCCGGTCAGCTTGCTACAATGTTTCCGCTTGGCCCCGCCAAGGCACGGACATCGATAGAGGGGCGCGGGCGACCGGTTCTCCGGCGCCTGACATCACAATCTGCATCACGATTGACGCCATTTTCACGTTGGGAGCAGCCCACGTTAAGAAACATCGCAAGTCGGGCACAGAACACTTCGCAGTGTGAGTGTTTGTGTAGCCGCGCTGCCTGCCGCCCACGGAGACGGCGCAGCGCGGCAATCGTGTAGATGCAGGAGAACGATCGATGACAATCAAGTCGTGGAAGGGGTGGCTCTCGGCCACCCTGGCGCTAGGACTGTTTGCACTCCTGGCGCTCATTGTCCCCAGCGGCCTGCGCGCCGAAGCCAATACGACCAACCTTGTGGCCAACCCCGGCTTCGAGGAAGGCGTCAAGTCGTGGACGTGCAAGAGCTGCATCCTGACCGCCACCACCCCGGCGCACAGCGGCGCCAAGGCCGGCCAGATGCGCACCACCTCGCGCTCGGCCCGGGCGCAGCTCTTCCAGAGTGGCCGCGTCCTGACGCCCGGCACGGAGTACGAGCTGAGCTTCTGGGCCAAGTCCAACGGCGGCCAGGACCTGCAAGTGGACCTCTACAAGGCCAGCAACGCCGCCACCAACTACGGTCTGAACCAGACGTTCGATCTGACCACCGAGTGGCAGGCCTTCACCGTCACCTTCACCACCAGCGGCTTCAGCGCCCCGGTCAGCGACGGGCGGCTGCGCTTCCGCGCTCCGCAGGGCCTGGGGCTGCGCTTCAGCCTCGATGACGTGTCGCTGATCGCCCTGAGCGAGCCGCCGCCCCCGCCGCCGCCCGGCTCCGAAATGCTGGTGTTCGACTGGAACAAGGCCATCACCACCGCCGAGCACGGCTTCCCGTGGGACAAGCCGCCGCTGGCCAACGGCGACTGGACGACGCCGGTGAACTACGCCCAGGGCACCTTCTACCTGCGGGCCGAGATCTTCAGCATCCCGGTCAATCAGGATGACATGAAGCTCCAGTTCTGCATCTGGCAATACAGCAACCGGCTGGAGAACTGCACGCGCACGGTGGACGTGCCCGGCCGCGCCGGCACGGTCGTCGAGTGGTCGGTTCCGGTGCAGAACTTGTGGAAGAAGGACGGCGCGATCATCGACTGGGTCAACCCGCGCGACCGCAACGGCTTCGCCATCAAGAATGGCCACGGCGATCCGGTCAGCGACTACTCGGGCTGGCACTGGAACGGCGAAGCCCCCGCCGACTGGTACCCGATGAACGCCCGCCTTACGGTTGTCGTCGTCGAGAAGGGCGGAACCTTCTCCGGCTGGGATCACTACATCCCCTAATCTGTTCGGCGGCGGCCGCGTCTTGGGTGCGACCGCCGCCCCCCTTTCCTGTCGTCCGCTTCTCGTTCGCCCGGGCAATGGGGCCGGGGCGGGCCGGAGAACTTGGGATTCGCCGGCCGGTGCACTACGGAGTAAGGAGTGTTACATGAATCGCACTAGTATTGTTCGCGGCGTCCGGACGCTGGGCTTGCTGCTGGGTCTGGTCCTGCTGGCGCTGACCTCGGTTGCGGTCGTGCGCGCCCAGGACGAGACCACCAACGCCTCGACCGTGGCCGGGGAGATCATGATCTTCGACTGGAACAAGCCGGTCCAGAAGAGCGATCGCGGTTTCCCGTGGGATCGGTCGCCGGACCACAACTACAACTGGGTCTCCCCGGTGAACTACGCCGGCGGCACGATCTACTTCCGGGCCCAGGTCTTTAGCATGCCCCGGCCGACGCCGTTCAAGGTGCAGTTCTGCTTCTGGCAGTTCCGCAACACGCGCGAGACGTGCAGCCGCACCCAGGCCATCAGCGTGGGCGAGACCAAGACCTGGTCCCAGCCGCTGCAGGGCATGTGGAAGAAGAACAACCGCTCGCTGGACTGGACGAAGCCGCGCGACCGCAACGGCGTGGCCATCAAGACCATGAACGGCAAGCCGGTTAGCAACTACTCCGGTTGGAACTGGAACGGCCAGAACCCCGACAACTGGTATCCGCTGAACATGCGCTTTACCGTGGTCGTCGTTCGCCAGGGCCAGCAGTTCTCCGGTTGGGACAACTACGTCCACTAATCGCCCGCCCGCGGGAGCCTCGTCGCCCGGCGAGGCTCCGCTGAGGGGTGGGTGGCGCCGCGCCGCCCGCCCGCGCTGCAGAATGAACTAGGAGCAATTGAGATGACAACAATGACTAGCCGTCGCTTGCCGGCTTGGACTCGCGCCCTGGGCCTGGCCCTGGTGGTGATGATGCTCTTGGGTGTGGCCCTGGCCGCGCCCGCCCGGCTGCGCGCCGAGACGCCGGCCGCGGCCAACGCCAACGAACTGCTCGTTTTCGACTGGAATAAGCCGGTCACCAAGAACTACAGCGGCTTCGCCCAATACAAGCCCCTGAAGTCCTACCCCAACATGCCCAACGGCAACTGGGTCAGCCCGATCAACTACACCGGCGGCACGCTCTACTTCCGCGTGAAGGTGCTGAGCATCCCGGTCAACCAGCCGGCGATGAAGCTGGGCTTCTGCTTCTGGCAGTTGAACCCGAAGTACGGCGAAGAGTGCACCAAGAACTACTCGGTTCCGGGCATTCCCGGCACGGAGCGCATTTACAGCCAGTCGTTCCGCAGCATGGCCAAGATCCACGGCGCGGCGATCAACTGGACGCAGCCGCGCTGGAAGGAAGGCTTCGTGGTGCGCGGCCCGCGCGGCCTGGTGACGGCCAAGCTGGGCCTGAACTGGAGCGGCGAGAACCCGGCCCACTGGTACCCGATGGGCATCCACTACACCGTCGTGCTGGTTCCGGCCGGCGGCGGCGCGCCCAACTGGAGCCAATACGGCTGGTAATCGCGGGGTGACGCCAGCGGTGGGCGCGGCCGTCTGAGGCCACGCCCGCCGTTGGTCGTTGATAGGCAAGAGGCGCGGCCGCTGGGTCGCGCCTCTTGTGTTCCTGGACAGGAAGACTTCCCCGCCCGGCGCGACGTGCGATAATGGGGCGACGACCATGGCCCAACGTCTTCTCATTACCGGCGGCAGCGGCTACCTGGGGCGGCGCCTGGTGCGGCGCGTGGCCGCCGCCTGGCCCGGCGAGTGGCGCTACACGACCTTCTCGGCCGACCCGCTGGGCTTGCCGCAGGCCGTGCGCCTGGACGTGCGCGACGCCGCGGCGGTGGCCCGGCTTGTAGCCAGCTTCGCCCCCGACGCCATTGTCCACACCGCCGGCTCTAACACCACACCCGACATGGCCACGGTCATCGTCGCCGGCACGCGCGCCGTGGCCGCGGCGGCGGCGCGGGCCGGGGCGCGCCTCGTCCACCTGTCCACCGACGTGCTCCTCGGCGGCGACCGCGCGCCCTATGACGAGAGCGCCGCGCCCGCGCCGGTCAACGCCTATGGCCGGGCCAAGGCGACGGCCGAGGCGCTGGCCCTGGCCCACCCCAACGCGGTGGCCGTGCGCACCTCGCTCATCTACGGCTTGCAGGAGATGGACAACGGCACGGCCTGGATGGCCGCGGCCTTGCGCGACGGGCAACCGGTGACGCTGTTTACCAACCAGCGCCGCAATCCGGTGTGGGTAGAAACGCTGGTCAGCGCCTGCCTGGAATTGCTCGACTTGCCCTATCGCGGTGTGCTCAACGTGGCCGGGCAACAGACGCTCAGCCGCGCCGCCTTTGCCCTGCGGCTGCTGGATTGGTGGGGCGTGAGCGAGCGGGCGACGCTGACCCTGGCCGAAGACCACAGCGGCCGCTGGCCGGTCAATTGCGCCCTGGACGTGTCGCTGGCCGCGCGTCTGCTGCGGACGGCGCTGCCGGGGGTGGACGACGTGCTGGCCGCGGCCAGCGAGCAGAGTTCAACGCAAAGCCGCCAGGACGCCCAGACGCAATGAAAAAGCCTTTCTTGCCATCTGCTTCTTTTCTTTGCGTCCTTGCGCCTTGGCGTTAAGTCTTATCGCCTTGGCGCACGATCTCTCCCGCCATCCCCTCGGCCCGCGGCGCGCTCAGCCGGACGGGCGTGACGCGGTTCATCAGATCGGCCGGGCCGACAGCGCCGACGCGGATGTAGTTATCGGTATAGCCCACCCAGCGCAGGCCCTCCGGCTCGGCCCCGGTGGCCATCTCCCACAGCACCGGCCGCGTCGCGCCGTCGTAGCCGGCGTGGAAGGCCGCGCTCAGCCGCTCGCCCAGGGCGATGAGCCGCGCCGCGCGCTCTTTCTTCAGCGGGCCGGGAACCTGGCCGGGCATCCGGGCCGCGGCCGTGCCGGGGCGGGGGCTGTAGCTGAAGACGTGCAGCCGGCCAAAGGCCAGTTCCTCCACGTAGGCCAGCGTCTCGGCATACTCCTCGTCCGTCTCGCCGGGAAAGCCGGCGATGAGGTCGGTGCTCAGGTTCAGGTCGGGGATGGCGGCGCGGGCCGCGGCGGCCAGGGCGCGGAAGGCGGCGCGCGTCGTGCGCCGGGCCATGCGCCGCAGCACGCGGTCGCTGCCCGATTGCAGCGGCAGGTGCAGGTGGGGCAACAGGCGCGGGTTGGCCCACAGGCCGAAGAAGCCGGCCGCGTCGTCGCCCACGCCCACGTCCCACGGCTCCAGCGACGACAGGCGCAGGCGCGGCACGTCGCTGTCGGCCAGCAGGGCGGCCACCAGTTCGCGCAGGCCGGCCGGCCGGCCCAGATCGTGCCCGTAGCTGCCCAGATGGACGCCGGAGAGCACCACCTCGCGGTAGCCGGCGGCGGCCAGCCCCTGCACCTCGGCCACCACCTCGGCCAGCGGCCGGCTGCGGCCCGGCCCGCGGGCGATGGTCGTCACGCAGAAGGTACAGCGGTTGTCGCAGCCGTCCTGCACCTTGACGAAGCCGCGCGTGCGGCCCACGCTGCCGGCGGCCGTCTCGCGGGCCAGCGGCTCGCGCTCGAACAGCGGCGCGCCGGCCGGCAGGGCCGGGTCGAGCAGCAGGGGGATGCGGGCCTTGTCCTCGTTGCCGACCACGCGCGTGACGCGGTCGCCCAGGCCGGGCAGCGTGGCCAGCTCGTTGGGAGCGATGGTGGCGTAGCAGCCGGTCAGGACGATCTCGGCCGCCGGGTTGGCGCGGGCGAAGCGGCGCGTCAGGTTGCGCGCGTCGCGGGCGGCTTCGGCGGTCACGGCGCAGGT
>JRYK01001003.1_pt1 | contig 10454 bp, 9 predicted proteins | sample 235381 | NCBI WGS metagenome assembly JRYK01 (sample SAMN03074220, study PRJNA261476) | activated sludge metagenome | biome: Wastewater Treatment Plant; feature: Wastewater; material: Activated sludge; isolation source: activated biomass of a wastewaster treatment plant treating hydrocarbon... ...
TTCGAATATGAGGCATAACGTATCGGGGGTTTGCGATGGCGGGGAGTTTTAGCACAAAACTTTGTTCGGAGAACTGAACTTCCACCTTGCACAAATGTGTCTGCGAAGCACGGAACCCCCGCTATCGCAAACCCCATGTTAGCGGCTGCTCTAATTCCTTCGTCACAGGCACAGCCTAATTTGTCAGACATTAATTCATCTATTTTTATTTTGAATATTTGTCATAAGTAGCTTTATAGCCCATTATTTTTGAAACGGGTGCAAGCAGTGTAAATAGTATTTGCTGCAAAAAATAAGGTGGCTTGGATAAACGAAACTCTTTAGAAAACTCATTTGCGAAAAGAACTTTTTGAAATAAATTTGGCATCCCCACTTTGTTCACTTTGCCGTCTTGTGCAAGTCCGAAAGCATTTTCAAAAAAATGTTCTGACCGTAAAGCTGGTTTAGTTATCCAGTTTACTACAGTTTTATAAGCAGAATTATTCCACATTGAATGAACCTGATTTTTTGGAATATGAATTTTATCTCCCTTGCTCAACGTGACAATTCGTTCGTCCAGTCTAATTGAAAGTTCTCCTTCCAATACTTCAAACCACTCTTCCTGAAACGGATGATAGTGAGCAAGCGGTTCTTTGGACTTAGCCGGGTAAGTGTTTTCAATTTCCAACAATTCTCCATTCGTATCAGTTGAAGTTCGTATGAACCTCAGCTTTTGTCCAATCAATTTATTCTCTACAACTTTTCCCTGATATGCCATTTGAAAAAATTATGGGAAAGCGATACTTTTTGTAAGCACTAAAGCAGTTACAGAAAGAACTATCCAGACAATTTGCGCATACCATAGCACGGTTCCTTGCTTGTAAATAATAAAATGCCAAAGAAACATTACAGGCCAATACCACAAAGCCCACCACGCAAGGGCTATAAAGTCGTGAAACGCCATCCAGCCCAAAAACAAGGTCATTAAATTGCTACCAAACAATGCACTTGACTGAAAAGATAACAGCGTTTTAAATGCTTTACTTGTTTCATTATCCTTGTTTTTTGTTTCTGTAAAGTCAAAACCACTTGCAATCTTAAAAAGTCCAAAAGCTGCAAATGGATTTAAGAACGATTGAATTACCATAACAATACCAAGTATTGCAATCAAAAAAAATACACATAGAGCGAAAGTCATTGTTGCCGTCATTTTCTTAGTTTTAGGTTATTATTGCTTTTAAAGTATTTTTAGTTTATCTATATTTTAGAGTTTGATATGTCATAAAGAGTTGCCGCTAACGTTTGGGCATACACGCAGGCGCTTTGCGCTTGTGTGTATGCCATGTTGCAGGCAGGTTTATTGCTTAATTATCTTATACACAAATTTATTATCAATTGTTATTACATAGCACTGCCTAAGTAAATAATTAAAATCAAAAATATTTTCACCTGGCATTAAAAGACTCTCATTAATAAACTGACCCTGCAGATTGTAAAGCTTAACTATTTTATTATCGTCTGTGTAATTCTTTATTGCTAAAATATCACTAAAGGGATTAGATTGAATTTCATAATTCAGTGATCTAAATATTTCCTTTTTTGCACTTGTAAGCTCATCGCATTCATATGGAAATCTAAATTCAATATCATTTTCATTTAATGCTACGGTTCCTAATATTGAATTATTGAAGCATCTCAATATGCCACCTTCTCCACCATCCACGGCCACTGCTTCTTCATCAAATGGCAAAATATAGTGTCGTTTCGCTCCCATGTATTCATATACGGTATCAACTCGATCTGTGAAGCTTTTGAATTTATACCTCACAGTTTGTGCAAATATTCGTTGGCCGGAAATAGTAGTTGTGAAAGTATCCCAAACCGTTAATGTTATTGTATCATTCCACCAACTTGGGGAATCATGAGTTGTATAATACCATGATCTCCCTATTTCAGCCTTAAAATTGTATAATGTGTCAAATATCACAGCATCTTCTGAAGTGGTTACAACACCATCAATTGATCTAATGTAAATTGATTTAAGAGCAAATTTTAAAATCGAACTGTCTTTTCTAATATATCTAATTCCCTCTTTCTTATATATTCTAGTCGGAATCCCATCCAAAATAGAATCACTTTCGTATTGCATTATTGTTACACCTTTCGACCAAAATCCATTATAATTGTAAACCCATCTGGCATCTTTAGAGCCAAACTCCTGAGTGTATGCCATTTTAAGAGTGGTTAAAAAAAATAGAAATATAATTTTTGTTTTCATTGCTTAATCTTTTTTTATTTCTTATACTGATTCTAGACTTGCCTGCAACGGGCTCTGTGCACACGCTGTGCCGGATTACGAAGATACTAATTTCATTTTGAAAATCCATGCCGGCATAGTGTGTGCACAGTGTTATAGGCCGGCTTTTTATTTTTCCTCGATAAATTAATACCTGCTTTCTTCATTTTCTTGCTCTATGTAAATATAATCTTTTGAATTCCGTTTCTGTAATTATCTATCATTTCGCGTCATGTGCGAGCGTCCCGTTAAATCTTTGTTTAAGTATTATATTTTAATGGATTTTTATCCTCCAAATCATCCATCAATAAAACAAATCTAGGATAGTCTCTTTAATGCATTTTACATTTATTCTTCTTTATTTATTTACATCATGTGAGCATGTCTCACCTCATCCTTTGCTGGCCTATAACGGATTCTGTGCACACGCCGGCGCTTTGCGCTGGCACTGTGCACAGTGTTACTGGCCGGTATTTATTTTATATTTCTCTAATTCTTGCTTTTTCAAATCTTTTCTAATTTTCTACTCTAAGTCCCGTTGAGTTTTACTTTTATTTTGTTTGTCTCTTTTATTATAACGTCTCCATTTTTTCTTACACTCATTTCATTCTTTCCTCTTCTTCCTCCTCCTTTCTTATTCCCATCATGTGAGCAAGTCATGTTTGACTACTAACTGGCCAGTAACGTTTTGCGGGTTTAAGAAGTTGGCGATTTTGGAGCACAAAACTGTCTGCCACCACAAATTTTTGATTGGAAAACTGAACTTCATTTAACCACTGAACCGCCAATTTCTTTAAACCCGCTGTTATCGGTTCGTGCTTCTGTCCGTCCGAAGCATTGTCGTTGCAAGTTAGTAGATTCCCGTGCGGTGGCTTGCAAGCTCTTTTTATTTTTTTCGCGTTGCCTTGTGTGTCGGCAAAAAAATAAAATGTGCTTGCAAATGCCTTGGCATTTCCTTTCTAGTATTTATCTAAATCTATCATTGCTTTTCTTCTATTCGTGCAGTATAAAAGTTCAAGAATAATACTCCGTAAATCAGAAATACGATTGCTTGAAGTATCACAAGTTTTTTCCCAATGTCATTGATTACAACCATGTCTCCGTAGCCAATTGTCAAGGAGCTAACGAAACTGAAATAAGCAGCGTCAAGAGATTTTATTATTTGGTTATGGTTGTTTACAAACTGCAAAGCATTTGTCATCAGGTAGAGAGATGCAAAGTCAACTACAATTTCAAAATAGTCGCAAAGAAGTAAAATGATGTTCCGTTTATAAGAACGGGGTTTTGCAAACACATCACTACAAAACACAAGCGTTGCTGTGTAAAGCAATGATTCGGTTATCATGTAAATTACCCAATAGTAGAATACACTATTGCCGTTTGGTAAATGCCAATAATTAAAGAGTTGAAAGTTTAGGATAATTAAAGCAGAAGCAATCTTGAAGAAAACATAAAGTTCAATGCCAAGATTTTTCCAAAGTGTGCCGAACTTTCCAAAGAATGCTCTTACATAAATTCCGGGAAATGGAAATTGAAGCAAAACTAAGATTAGCTTTAATATTCTTTCAATGCCAATTGCATTTGACTTTTCTTCAAGTTTATTATTCCACAAGTCCATAAATCTTTCGCACTGATGTTTCAAAACACTATGACCAAGTGGTGTTTCTTCAATATCAGAGAAAAATAGTTTGCGAATAAATTTTGCCATTGATAGAAATAAATTAGTAGCTCGTTGCAGTTGAAAATTTTGAAACTAAAATTTGTCTGAAATGATTTATCAATTCTGTTTTCTCTGTAAAGATTTTTGAAAGCGTTCCTTCCAACATAATGTTGTTGCCGAATTTGTCTTGGCTACGGTAATCAGTTTTATAACCAACACACTGCTTTTTCAAAGCGTAACCAATTCCCAATTCAATGCACATGCCTTCATCTAAAACCCTACCGTCTAAAAGGCAAAGAATAATATCGCTGTCCAAAATTGCATTATGGTCTGAAGCGAAAATTTGTTCTTTAATTTCCCTATCCGAAAATCCTCTTTGCCTCAAATCATAAAACAAACCACCGTCTCTCTGCGGTAAGTAGGTTTCAAATCCTTCTTGTTCTAAAATTTCATTGATTGAATTGTTTCTCTCAATCTCCATTTCATTAAACAATGGTGCTGCGATGTATATTTTCATCTGTATCTATTTTTAGGGTCTTGAATCTTATCTAAAACACTATGCAATTCGCAAGGAGAATAATTTTCTAAGTGAATAATTTTTGCAACTCGTTTTACAACTTCATTAATAGATAGTTCACTTGTCTCAACCTTGGTTATTTTATCTTCAATTGGAGAAAATGCTTTTTTGAAATACGAATACATTTTCTCAATGTGCTTTGCAGTATAATCGCTTGACTTTTGTCTTATCCTCAATCGGCTTGCAATTGTTTCTTTGTTGCCATGCAGTAAAATAATTTGTCCATCAACAATTTTTAAATCTCCACTTTTCCTAATTGAATTGTTCAAGTAAGTTGCTTTATTTTTCCATTCAGTTAACGGTGTAAATGTTAGTGGATCAAGAGGAGTTCTATCAATAATTGTTATTCCTTCTTTTTCATGATACAAATTGCGATTCTTTTTATGAAACATTTTTCCTATCCAATCATCAACTTTCTTTCTTTCTTTAATTGTGAGTTTATCAAATGGTTTTGCTAATAAGTCAAGCCGTTGATCAGGCCATTCTGAATAGGTTGTCAAATTTCTGAAATATGATAGAGTAGTTGTCTTCCCACAACCAACAGCACCAGTTAAATAGTAAACATACTTTCTTTCAACTTTAGCATCCATACATTCATCTTCAAAAGCATCGCCTTTCAATTGAATTAAATCTCCAAGATTTTTAATGTCGGTGTCATCTAAGAAAAGTGTTACCAAGTTATACAAGTCAAAGTTTGATTCTCTAATAGCTCTTGATTGATTTTTACTGATTTTAGATTTGTCTTTTGTATAGGCAACAAAATAATGATAGTGTCCAGGATTTACTGTTGCACTTTGCCGCAGCAAATGTTTCAATGTGCTATCATCAAGGGAAAGCCCAATAAACAAACAAGTGTTTTTAGAAAGATGATGTAATAAGGTTGAATAATGACCAGACATTGAAGCAATTAGCTGGTCAGCAAATGAATCTTCGGAAAACACTAAACTATCAGAGGCTCCTTCAATTAAATTCAAAGGGAGAAAACCATTCGGGTGATAAATTATTCCACTGTTCATTTGAAACTGAAGTCGTGCATCATAAACAGTTTCGTAAAGTTTTTTCCCTTCTTCCTTTTCTTCGTCTGTTCTTCTTTGTGTAATTAGCGTTTGAAGTATATCATCAAAATTATAGTTGATAGTTAAACTTGATTTCTTGATGATGTTGATATATGATTCCAGATAAGGATGAAAATCTTTTCGTAGAAACGCTTCATCAAAATCACTCCAAAGTTCTTTGTGAATTATGTTCCTCCAAATCTGATAAATTAATTTATCAGTTTCTTTAGATTGTTCTTTTCCATTCAGCTTAAGTTTTTCAATCTCCTTCGCTTTGAAGTGTTCAAAAAGCATTTGAGTTATTGAAGCTTGCGTATTGCTCCCTTTATAACTTAGAATTTCATCTCCGCTTACTTCAATGTTTTTGGAAATTTTTTTTATCAAGTCAAACCAATTCGGGAGTTTAAATTGTTTGCTTGCTCCTGAACCAAACACAAGTCCGAATTTTCCTAACTTGAACTGTTGTCTCATATGAACAACAGGTTTGCTATAATTTTTTAGTAAGCTGCTTCTGCTCATAATGTATTTTAATCAAATAATCCTAACTGTGGTTTCTTTTTTCTCTTGTTTAATATCCAATCCGGGGGAACAATAGATTCGTTCACTGGGGGCTCTATACCAATAGTAATATTGACAAATCTCTCAAGGATTTCTAAAAATCTTGGGTCATAATCATCTTCAACATAGTTTACATTCCACATAGATGATTCCGAAATTGATTTGTGAGGATTATAACTACCTAACCAAACTTTACTTGCCGTGTCAATTTTTCTTACGAAACAAGATAATAATGCAATGGAATTTTTTTCAATAAAAGACCTGTCACTATCCGCACTCGCTCTATCACTAATTTGTAACCACAAAATTTTCATGTTACCAATTACTTCTGAAACCTTTGCTTCCAATGGCTTCTCATTGTCTTTAATTTCTTTTGTTGCATTTTGACCAACCCCCCAAGTAGGGTAAACAAGTTTCTCCTTTGAAATTAAAGATTTTCCAACATGCAATCTGAAAATTGAACCCCTGTGATTCCCTCCTAAATCAACTCCACCTCTGTGTGTTCTCAAACGATTCCACAAATTTGAAGATGACCCTTCTGAAACTGCATGGGTGCCTACCCTTACAACTCTTGACTCAAATGGTTCAGTTTTTCTGAACTCTCCATCTTCAAAAAAGAAATAAACGCCCTTCTCTGGCCAAACCTTGTTTCCTGTTGCTTCTTTGAGCTTAATTCCACCTTTCAAACCCTCACTTAACTTTCGCATAAGACCATAAAACTTGTCCAAATCTTCAATTCTGTCCTTGTGTTCTGTATAATAAGAATACCATTGCAGTTGTTCACCAATTGACATTCTATACAAAGGACAAGCGATTTTATTTCCTCTTTCTCTTATTTTCTTTTCTAAAAACTCCCGATAATTTTCTCCCGCTAAAAAAACAATTTCATCATTTTTAGAAACGACTTTCACTAGTTCCTTAAAAACACTTTCTGCCCAAGCAATTCTCTCTTCCTTGTGCATGGTGTTTAATGTCATGTCATAGGGATGAATCTTGTCGGTTGGTTTTAATAAACCATGTTTGGCAGAAAGTATAAAAAACTTATCCAGTCTAGCTTTTGCATACTGTTTTGAATTTCTAAACAATGGCGAAATGTAGAGTTCGCTGGCATCAGCTTCTCTATTCTGTTTCATACTTACACATGAGATTAAACCAATTTTTGCCATTATCTAAAAGTGAGGTTTGGAAATTTATGTATTGGTTTTTCATTCGTTTCTTTTACTTGTGTCCATGCGTAGTTATGCAACACACAAGCGTCACATTCATTGCAAGGTTCAATACCATGTTGTGAAACTTTTGGTCGGTAACAACTCCATGTGTCGCCTTTTGTAATCCCTAACCTGTATGCTTCTTGTGCAATTTCAGGTTTTGTCATTCTTAATAATGGGCTTTTAATTTTTGGTCCATTTGGATAACCAAAACTTAACATGGTTTCAAATGATTCAATGAACTCTGGTCGGCAATCTGGATAACCTGAATAATCAATTGCGTTTATTCCTAACCAAACTTCTGTCGCTTTTACTCCTGCGGATTCAGCACAAGCCAGAGCAAGAAAGACAATATTTCTTCCTTCTAAAAAAGCAACTGAAACACTTTGTTTGATTTCTTCAACTGTTCTTCCAACTGGAATATTTTTAACAGGTTTGTCCCAACTTACTTTAATCAACTTCCTTTCAACATTCAAAACTTTGCATTGTGCTAACGCAAATTGCGTTTCAATCACATGCTTTTGATTGTAGTCAATTCCTAAACTGATTGGCTCGTAGCCTTGCTCTATTGTTTGCAATAGGCAAACTGTTGAATCAAGTCCTCCGCTATGCAGAACAACCACTTTTTTCTTCTCTGTAAAATACCAATCTTTTTCTTCGTGTTCGGATTTGTTTGTCATATTGAAATTTCATTTGGGAAATTGACTTTCATCTGTTTTGCTTGTTGCCTGAAAAGTTCCATACCGGGAATGTCATCATATCTTTCACTTAATTTGTTTCTAAGTCCAAAAAGTCTTTTCTCAGCAGTAGCTACTAATTGATCAAATGTGCAAATGCTAATTCTTCCTCTTTCACCAGACCCAACTTTTGCTGGAGATTCAACTTTTTCAGAAAATGTCTTGCCTATTACATATGCTTCAATTGTCGGATTACCTATTATATTACCACAACCCAAGAAATCTTCAACATATCCAATTGCTTGATTTCTCTCTTTTCTTGAAAGTTTAGAACCACCCTTTTTTAATTCAATTAATAAAATCTTATTGACTGTAGAAAGTGGTGAATCACCCTCAAATGTTTCTGTTCCAGTAACCGAAAGTGTTGAATTTGGCAACACTACAATGTCAGGTCTTTTTCTATGGTTATTAAAAATGTTTTTTTGCACTTCTGTTTTAAAAACAATTTCGACTGCATTCTGTAATTGCCGATTTGATGCATATTCAGCAGATTCAAATTCAGGTCCAAATAACCACCTTGCTCCTGTTACCAATGGATGCAAGACATGTAATTCATCTACATCCTCCTCTCCTGAAAGCTTTCTAATTGCTTCAATAACAGAAATCCTATTGTCTATTTCGTCCAAAACACTAAGTGCATCTCTAATCGACCATTTTTCAAGCAATTCATTTAGACCTAAAATATCATCTTCAGTTAATTGAGATAATTTTAAAAGCAAATCCTTCCCTGTTCTTGTTTTTTCTAAATTAATAATCGCTTCAACTGCCAAAGATATGGCCTCTTGTTTTGCAGTTGGGTGTGCAATTGTAATGGTTTCAATTGCTTCATTAAGTTCATATTTAGCAAGAGGGGAAAGGCCAGCATATTCTTTCGCGAATTCACTTCTAATCTGCTCTTTAGTCTCCTGAATGTTTTCTTTTGCCACTATTGCAAGCATTTCATTGACATAGACCCCGACAGCTCTGTATACCTCGTTCATAGCTTCCAACTTTTTAAAGCCTGTCCAATCTTCAAATATAAATTCTCCTAAATCATTTGATTCAACAACTACATTATAGCGTTTTGCGTATGTAGTTCTGCCATCAAGAATGAACTCATTTCCTAAAATCCAAGATGGCTCGCCAACTAAACGGCCACCTTGCCAAAAAGCAATCCCTTGGTATAGCGTGGAGCGTGCTGATTTTTGCGAGTCGATAAAATGGACGTTTAGCTTAATATTCTTCAATATAATTTCCTTGGAATTAATCAATCCAATTAATTGTTTCAGTGGAACAGTTTTCTTATTGATTGATACAATAAATTTAGGGTCATGTAGAAATCTTGCAGATATAATGTCTAAAATTTTGTCTGCTTTTGGAAGATTCTTGACAACAATTACTTCCAAGCGTGTGCCAGTCTTATTTGATGTTTCAAATTTATAGTCCTTAATAACAAATGGTTGCGTTTCGCTTATTGTGGTAATCAAAAATGTCGACTTTTTACCTTCCGAATTGGTGATTACTGTGTATTCATTGTTAAAACATAAAAGTCCATGCCTTCCAACTCCATTTCTGCCATAAGCTAAACGTTTACTATTTATTCCCTTGGGGAAAATGACATTTTTCCCTTGATGTTTGAGTCTATTGTAACCCAGTTTCATCCATCTGTTAAGAAACTGTTCTTTACTTAATCCTGTCCCATTATCTTCAATAATCAATTTGCTACCATAATCTTCAGGAATACTAATATTTACGGTTGTGGCCCCAGCATCCCATGCGTTAGCTACAAGTTCCGTTAAAGCTATTTCAGGATAATTGACCAACGCCCCAAGGGTTCTAATCAAGTAATCTTCCTCAAAAAGGGATCCTTGTGTGATAGGTGTTATATTTAGAGTGGTTTTTGCCATTGAGAGTATTGATTATTTCACTATTGTGCTTTTACAATTTGAGTTTTGACTTATTTCATGGTTTGCTAATTTATTGTTTCAAAGTTAGTTTTTTTTTATTGGTGGTGCTTAAAATAATATATGTTTTTATGGTAGACTTAAATTTTAATTGTGCGGTTGGGCAAAAGCAAATGTGAAGCAACTGAGTGTTGGCTTGTGGGTGACGTTGCTTTTCTTTTGCTTTTGCGAAGGATGGCCAACACGGCTTGTCCGAATTTCCTGTCTGTTCATTTTTTTGCACTGTCGTTTAATGTTTGCACTGTCGTTATAGCATGACCGATAACGGATTCTGTGCACACGCCGGCGCTTTGCGCTGGCGTTGTGCACTGTGTTATAGGACGGCTTATCCATTTTCTTCTTTCAATTAGAATTTCTTTGATTCTTATTACTTCATCTAAGTTATTCAAATTTCTTGTATATCTCCTCTGTATTTATTTATTATTTTGCGTCACGTGCAAG
>JRYK01006673.1_pt1 | contig 10408 bp, 11 predicted proteins | sample 235381 | NCBI WGS metagenome assembly JRYK01 (sample SAMN03074220, study PRJNA261476) | activated sludge metagenome | biome: Wastewater Treatment Plant; feature: Wastewater; material: Activated sludge; isolation source: activated biomass of a wastewaster treatment plant treating hydrocarbon... ...
TGCCGCCAACTTGTGGCTACGGCCACAGTGAACGTATGTTCTGGTTGTTAGAGGGTGTGACCGCGCGTGAAGGCGTGCCGTTTCCGCAGCTGCGCCGTGAAGTAGATGAAGTTACCAAAAAAATCTATCCTGAACTAAATTTATAATTTTCCATTGACAACGGCGCGCAAGGCCGGTAAAAATGGTACAAATTATGTCATTACATATTCCTGAATCCGGAGAAAACTTATTTGATATTGGTTTTGGCTATCAACAGTATCTCGATAGTACACCTGGCGAACTAACACCAAAAATAACTATGGACGAACAATGTGTTGTTGAATCTTGTCGCTCTGAGCTTCAGTTTCGAAAATTTCTACCAGGAGCATATTTTATTGAGGCGTGCGGCGGATTTATTATTAAGAATACTGCTTTAAGCCATGAAGTCCAGGCAGGCGAAGACGTGTTCGATGAACTTCGAAAAAACGTGCTTAAAGGAAATTTTGAAGATGTGTCACTTATGAAAATCAGTGATGATGGCAAACGATTCCGGAGATTTTTGTGCTGCGTCATAGAAGCAGCTGATTTTATTGGCGGAGACGACGCCGATCGATTCTCAGCTCCACTACCTGAAACGGCGGCCGTCAATATACCGCTCAATTATATCAATGGTATAATAAACAGATAATACCCCAAACAAAGGGAACATTTGGTGATAATCCTGGAGAAAGTTGTCAAAGATTACGGCAAGCGCGGCAACGCGTTCCGTGCTCTTGATCTGGTAAGTTTAGAAATAGCTTCAGGCTCGACCGTCTCGATCGTAGGCAAAAGCGGCAGTGGCAAAAGTACGCTTATGCACGTTATGAGCGGTTTAGAAAAGCCGTCAGAAGGCAAGATAATCGTTGACGGCCAGGACTTTAGTCAAATGTCTGCCTATCAAAAAGATCGCTTCAGGTCTCATAAAATCGGCTTTATATTCCAGGCGTTTTTTATTGAAGCGCGCCAATCATGCTATGAAAATGTATCATTGCCGCTAGAAGTAGCGGGGGTGCCCAAGCGCAAACGAAAAGTTATGATCGAGCAGGCGCTAAGCAGTGTTGATTTACTTTCAAAACAGTATGAACTGGCAGGAAATTTATCTGGCGGCCAAAAGCAGCGGCTAGCGATTGCACGGGCAATTGTAAATAAACCGATGTATATCTTTGCCGATGAACCTACCGGAAACCTAGACTCGGTAAATGGCGAAAATGTTATTAAACTTTTATTTTCTCTGAACGAGTCGCTTAAAAGCACCTTAGTGATTGTGACGCATGATCATGACCTAGCAAGTCGCTGCGATGTCCAGATTACCCTAAGTGACGGTATTGTAATCGATACTAAAACCAAAGCCAAAAAAATATCTCGAAAGAAGGCTAAAAAATGAAATTCAGAGATCTTTTGAGGCGTAGTAATAAGAATCTTCGAGCTGCAAAAATACGAACAATTTTGACTTCGTTAGCTATTGCGGTCGGTGGTGTTACATTGGTTCTGACACTGGGCGCTGGTAACGGACTTCGAGATTATACCGAAAGGTTAGTGGCTTCCAACTTTGATCCGACAGAGTTAATAGTGGGGCGTGACAAGGAAATTGCCAATACCGGTGCGCCGCTAATCGAGCCTAAAGAATACGACGAATCGGTTTCTTCGCTTGATTTTGGCACTGGCAGTATTCAAATCAAACGGATTACAAAAGACGATATTGTTGCAATCCAAAAGTTGCCAGAGGTTGAATCGCTGCGGGAAAATTATCGTATAAATGCTCGTTACNNGAAACCAGAGCTCGAAGCTGGCAGTTTGCCGGCCGGAAATGTCGATTTACCGTCCGGCACGCTGCTTCTGCCTAATGCATACATAAATGTACTGGGGTTTGCTTCGGCAGAGCAGGCGATAGGCAAGTCCGTCGAGATTCTGGTTGCCCGCGATAATCCGTTAGATCCGTCGGCAGCTACGGCCCAGCAAACCGCAAAGACCGAAAAATTCACTATTCAAGCGGTAACTAAAAAAGCGGCAACCAGCATCGCAGCTGGACAAATGCCAGTGATGATAGGGGGGCAGGACGCACGCAGCTTGTACGACTTTACTACGAAAGGTACTTCTGACTATGAAAAGTACACTTTCGTAAGTGTGCGTATAAAAGGCGGTGAAAATGAAGAAACATTACTTGCGGCAAAACGTAATCTAGAAGCGATGGGATTTTATGTCCAAAGCAGTAAAGATATTCAAAAAACTATCACTCAAGTTGTGAATATTTTGCAGGGTCTTGTACTGGGCTTTGGTTTTATAACATTGCTTGCATCTGTGTTTGGGATTATAAATACGCAGTACATTAGTGTGCTTGAGAGAACCAGAGAAATTGGTCTCATGAAAGCGCTCGGCATGCGCAGCAAAGATGTAAGGACGCTATTTATGCTTGAAGCGTCATGGATTGGATTTTTAGGTGGGCTGATCGGTTCAGTGGTGGCGGTGATTTTAGGAATTTTGATTAATCCCTGGGTTACCGAGCAGCTCGATCTTGGTGAGGGCAACAGTTTAATTCAGTTTGACCCTTTCCAAATAGTGCTCTTGATTGCCGGTCTAGTTCTTGTTGCTACAGTAGCCGGAATTTTGCCGGCCCGAAAAGCGTCTAGAATGGATCCAATTGAAGCGCTCCGGACGGAGTGATGATACACTAAAGACAGTAACGCTAATGCTCAGGACGTACACTTATGCAATGGGATGATGATCTCCAAAAAGCTACCTTTTCTGCCGGAAAATTTTGGGGAGTGCAATTTTATTTTGATCAAGTTACGGGAGTTATAAAAACTCGAGTCGGCTATACTGGCGGTAAAGTAGAAAATCCAACTGAAGAAATGGTAGCCTCAGGAACGACCGGTCATACCGAAGCTGTCGAGATACAATTCGACACCAGCCTAGTGAACTACGATACACTTTTAAAACACTTTTTCAGAATACATGACCCAACTCAAGTCGGCGGGCAGGGAAAAGATGAAGGCGATCAGTTTCGTTCAGTTATTTACTATCATAACGACGATCAAAAAATGCTGGCAGAAATCGTTATGAATTACACGATGCAACAATTTAAAAAACCGTTAACTACTAAGCTACTTCCTGCCGGGGCGTTCTATGAAGCTGGTGAAGATAATCAAAAGTATACTCAAACTACCGGCAAAGGCATGCACCATGTGCCATATGAAGAAATCCGTTAATCTGGTGTAGCGATTGACTAGGATGTGCTATCATTGGTAGTAACTGAAACATATAAGGGAGAGTACAGATATGGCAACAAAGGCCAAGAAGGCGCCTGCCAAAACCACTAAAAAGCCGGCCGCTAAAAAACCAGTCAGTGCAAAAGCTGCATCTAAATCTACTACCAAGAAAGTTGCGACAAAAAAGTCTAGTGTCAGTGCAAATGTAAAAGCAGCAGACGCCCCAAAAGAAAAGTCGACAAATGCGGTTACAACAAAAACCTCGGTTCAGAGAAAAGAGTTAACACCTCTCGAAAAGGTACGTAGCCTTCATTTCTCAAGCTTTATTTCTTATTTACTACTGGCAGTGTTAAGTGTCTTTTTGATAGGCAGCGCTACCAGCGAAGTGGTATTAAATTATATGGCTCGAGATTCTTTTCTTAGTTCTAATTCGGTTATTTTAGGCTCAGCATCGGAAATTTTATTTTCGGTTGAGTACCGCTACATTTTGGTCGCCGCTTTAGCAATCGGGGCAATTGGTTCGCTTTTGATAGCCACTAAATTACGACGTCGATATGAAAATGGACTAGCCGTCGGTATCTCTGGTCTGCGATGGTTACTTTTTGGTATAACTACCGCTATTTTAGTTGAGCTAGCAAGTTTAATGGCCGGCGTTCAAGATTTGATGACCTTAAAAGTTGTGGCAGCGCTTGTTTTAGCTGGTGNNCAAAATAATCCAAACGCAACTCGTAAACTGGCGTGGTACGCTTCATTACTAGCATATTTGGCCGCATTTTTACCACTAATCGGCAGTATGGTCGGAACGTTTGTTTATGGTTCAGAACGATTTAGTTGGTACGTTTATGCCTTTGCAGCCGTGACATTTATCGGTGTTATTGGCGTGGCAATGATCCAACACTCTTCATTCAAAAACAAAGCCAAGCTTAACTACTTGGTCTTTGAGCAGCGCTACCTGCGGCTTGATCAGATGGTTAAGTTCCTGAGCGTATTGATACTACTTGCCGCCATTAACTAATGGCTGCACCTAAGCAGTTTAGAACTACTATCGCCAAACTTGTTCATGGTGGACAAGGTTTTGGGGTACTAGAAGATGGCAGAAAATGTTTTGTCTGGGGCGCATTACCTGATGAAGACGTTACATTTCGTTCGCTAAAAAATCGCAAAGACTATGTCGAGGGGATTGCGGTCGAGATACATAAGGCGTCTTTGGACAGGATTGATCCGCGCGATGATGCCTTTATGAGCACAAGTCCAAGGCAAATTATGGACGAAAAACAGGAAGACGCTTACAAGCTGGCTATTTTGACCGAGACATTTGAGCGAGCCGGTGTATCATTGCCAGAGAAAGTTTTAGCTGATCAAACTACTTCGTTTTATCAATATAGAAACAAAATGGAGTATTCTTTTTTTGGCGACGATGATGGACTGCATCTAGCGTTATATAACAGAGGCACTCATCATAAGCAAATTGTTAAAAGTAGCAGCATCGAACAACCAGAAATTACAAAGGCTGCTAATGAGGTGGTTGCCCAGCTAGGCGATTTGCGGGTTCGTGCTGCCGATTTAAAAACGCTTATTTTGCGAACCAGCCAGCAAGGAAAAACGGTCGCAGCCCTGTTTGTAAAACGCAAAGATTTTCCGCAGCTGACTTTGCCCAAATCCTTAGATGGTTTAACGGTGGTATATTCTAATCCACTTAGCCCAGCAAGCGTTAGAACCAAGGATTTAAAGATTTACGGCGATATAAGCCTTAGTGACAAAGTACTGGGTAAAGAACTTTCATATGACGTTCATTCCTTTTTTCAAGTTAATCTAGAAGTTTTTAACCGTGCAGTTGAAAAGATAAAAACTTCGCTACAAAATTACCCAGTCGTTGATATGTATAGCGGTGTTGGCACGATCGGCTTGGCGCTACAAAAGCCAGTTACACTGGTAGAGTCGGATTCGGCGAATATAGTTTGGGCCAGGCATAATTTACTTGCCCAAGCAGACGCTAACCTAATTGAGTCGTCAAGTGAAAGCGCCCTTGATGTAATCGGACCCCAGCAGGTGTTGGTTGTTGATCCGCCCAGAGCAGGTTTACATCCTAAACTAACCCAAAAAATTCTTGAAATTAAGCCCGCGCAGCTGATATATCTAAGCTGTAATCCAAGTACGCAGGCCAGAGACGTCGCGTTGATGCAAAACTGCTACCGTCTTGACTCGCTGACTTGCTATAACTTTTTCCCGCGCACACCGCACATTGAAAGTTTAGCGGTACTTGTGCGAAGATAAACGTAAGCATGAGCAGAGTTCATCGTTTTTTTGTTGACGAGCATATCAAGCTAAAAAAAGATTTTTGGCTTCATGATCCTGCGCTAATTTGGCAATGGAATAAGGTACTGCGTTTTTCTGAAGGGCAGGAGGCGATTTNNGAACTTGAATCAAATCTGCCGAGCCGAAATGTGTACTTACTATTTAGTTTGCTCAAAAAAGACAACAACGAACATATTCTGCAAAAAGCTTGCGAACTCGGAGTCTCAAATTTTGTTCCGCTACTGAGCGAACGAACAATCAAAAAAGATTTTAATATTGAACGGGCTCGCAAAATAGTGGTTGAAGCCAGTGAGCAATGCGGTCGCTCCAACATTCCGCATGTTCGTGACCCAGTGCATCTTGATAAAGCGCTGGCTGAATATCATGGCAAGCTTCAGCTACTGCTTTGTCAGGCTGGAGGGCAACAGTCGACTGACTTCACAGACAAAGTTGGACTTATTGTTGGCCCGGAAGGTGGCTGGAGTGAACGCGAACTGGAAATCTTTAAGTCGCTTGATCTGCCTCATTTAGCGCTAAGTCCGTTTGTGCTTCGAGCTGAGACTGCTGCCATTGTTGCTGCTTCCAAAGTGCTGTAAATATTAGTCTGTTTTTGCACAACCGGTCGCTGCTATAGTCTTACTTAAGAGGATAAATTGGAGTGAGGCGAAGCAGTAGACGCACCGATAGAAGCCGTGAGCAGCGCATGGCAAATAGTCGCGGTATTTATGCTATTCGTAGGGTTGTCAGTCCTAGTAGCTATGAATTATTTGACGAAATTAAAGATGAGCTGGAAGTCGAATTTAGAGGCTCAGACCGTTTATTTACACCCGAAACGCTACTACTTACCGTAATCGGTTTCAGTCGGTTTAGTAAAAAACATAAACTTAACGGGCCCGACACCAGACAGATAATAAACGCTGTTCCAAGCCTGCATGAAAATATTACCGCGCAGATCGGCCGGCTAGGAGTTTTTGGATCTGGTAACGGCATGAAGCTGGCAGTCAATGTCGAATCTGAAGAACTTGTCGATGAATATCAAGCTTGCCGTCGTGCTTACGCTGATAGGGGTTATCCGTTGAATGAGAGAGTAATGCGAGCCGATGTTTTTAAGCCGCACTGCAGCATTGGTTATCTGCATGCCGCCAATGCCGGCCATCACCGCGAAAACCTAAAAAGATATAACAAAATGATCGAATTTGCCCTCCACGAACAAATTATTCTTGAGCCACCCGTCCTACGGGATTAGTTGCTACAATAGTTACCAGTGGCCAACAATTATTACCGAGAACGCAGTCAGCCGTATAAACCTGGGCAAAAGGTCGCCTTTAAGGTCAGTCGCAGTAAGATTGAACTTTTTATGCAGTGTCCGCGCTGTTTTTGGTTAGATTGCCGACTGAAAATCACGAGACCGAGCAGCCCGCCATTTACCATTAATAAAGCCATCGACGAATTACTAAAAAAAGAATTCGATACCTATCGTAAAAATAAAAAACCACACCCAATCATGACCAGCCACTCGGTTGAGGCAGTTCCGTTTCATCACGATGATTTGGACGCCTGGAGAGAAAATTTTATTGGCGTTTTTACCCTCCATAAACCAACCAATCTTCATGTCTTTGGTGCCATCGATGACGTGTGGGTGACGCCGGCCGGTGAACTGCTTGTAGTTGATTATAAGGCGACGGCAAAGGCTAGCGATGTAAGTATCGATTCTGATTGGCAAGTAACGTATAAACGACAGATGGAAGTTTACCAATGGCTGCTACGACAAAATGGCTTTACAGTTAGTGACATTGGCTATTTTGTCTATACCAACGGACGGATTGACGTTGAGGGTTTTAATGACCGCGTTGAATTTAAAACAAAAATAATTTCATACACTGGCTCAGATGCATGGATAGAGTCGACGCTTATTAAAATGAAAGAATGTCTAGAATCTGACATGCCGCCAGTCGGTATCGACATCATGGGCGGACCTTGTGCCTACTGCACTTATGCTCGGGCTCGAACCGAATTGACGCTAAAACATCTCAAAAAATAGGCAACAATAGGTATACTAGTAGCATGATTGATATTCAGATTGTCCGGGATAATCCCGAGTATGTTAAAGAAAAAGCCCGGCAAAAAGGCTACGATATTGACGTCGAAAAACTTATTTCACTCGATACTGCCAGGAGAGAGCTACTGCAAACAGTTGAGAGTTTACGGCAGCGCCGCAATGAGATAGCCGAAAAAATGAAGCAGTCCGGAGGTAAGCCCGATGAAGCCTCAATTGAAGAGGGTAAGCAAATAAAGCTTGAGCTAGCCGAGCGCGAAAGCTACTTAGAGCAAACCGAAGCAGAGTGGCTTAACCTGTTAAAAGCCGTCCCGAATATGCCGCTTGATAGTGTGCCGGTTGGAGAAACCGAAGAGCAGAATGTAGTTATCAAAACAGTTGGCGAGAAGCCACAGTTTGACTACGAAATTAAAAGTCACGCTGAGATTGCTGAGGCAAAGGGCTGGCTCGATAAAGAGCGGGGTAGTAAAATTGCCGGCGCGCGCTTTGTTTATTTAGAAGGCGATTTAGTTCGTTTGGAATTTGCGCTTTGGCAATATGGACTTGATGTTGCAACCAACTCTCAGATTATTGGCAGACTTATTGCCGAAAATAACCTGCAACTCTCAGACAAGCCGTTTATTCCAATTTTACCGCCTGCGGTCGCCAAAAAAGAGATATTTGAAGCCACCGGTCGTTTAAATAAAGAAGAACAAACTTATAAAATCGAAGATGAGGATTTATGGCTTAACGCAAGTGCCGAGCACACGATTGCACCAATCTATTACAAAGAAATTATCGACGAGAAAGATTTGCCAATCCGCTACATTGGCTATACAACTGCCTTTCGCCGTGAAGCGGGCACGTATGGTAAAGACACCGAGGGTTTCTTTCGTTTGCACCAATTTAATAAACTCGAAATGGAAAGTTTTACGTCGCCCGAAACCTCACTTGATGAACATTTACTAATGGTTGCGATTCAGGAATATTTAATGTCGAGTCTAGGCCTGCCGTATCAAGTAATCGAAAAATGCACCGCTGATATTGGCCGGCCGAACGCCAAAGGCGTCGATATTAACGTCTGGATTCCAAGCCAAAATACCTACCGCGAAACTCATACCGCCGATTATATAACCGATTTTCAGGCGCGCGGGATGCAGACTAGATTGCGCCGGCCTAATGGTGCGGTTGAATATCTGCACACCAATGACGCCACGGCCTTTTCGGAAAGACCGCTCATTGCCATATTAGAAAACTATCAAACAGCTGAAGGTAACGTTGTGGTNNCAGCCAGGTAACACCTAAAGTAAAAACTTACGCGACCAAGAAAATCGGCAGTCTCGATAAATACATTCCAAAAAAAGCGCGCGAGAGCACATTTGTAGATATCAAACTCAAAGACAAGAAGATTAGAAATAAACTAGCCTTTGAGTGTGAAGTAATCATGAAGCTCCCTAAAGCCACAATTACGGCTCACGAAGAATCTATCACCGTACTGGCATCTATTGACGAAGTAGTTGATAACTTAAAAAACCAGCTTAAAAAATACAAAGAAATGCACGCTGAGCCAAGGGTTCGACGCGGCTTTTTGGCGCGCTATAAAAAACCTCTTCCAGCTGATAATCTTTTCTAAATCACAAAATACTTAGAAGACTGCATAAGTTCACAAACANNAAATTTTATAACCGAGGCGACTGCATAAGTTCACAAACATATTGGACTCCTAAGGGTCGGCGTTAGCCGGCCAGAAAGGAGTCCTTTTTTATGCCTACACCCACAGGCAGTCAGTTGTTCATCTTTGGTGGTTTGGCGGGTTATGCTCGTGATATGAACAACTTAGACATAACCCACCATAAAGATCGTGCCATTATTGAGCACAGAATAAAAGTACTACTATTCTATGATCACTATGGCCGAGAGGCTACTAAGGAAGCCTTTGGGGTGGCTCGTTCCACTGTGTTCCTCTGGAAACAAAAGCTCCAGAAGGCCCACGGACGTTTAGAAGCCTTAGCGCCAGGTTCTAAAGCACCCCACGTTCGACGCAGCCGACAGGTTGACAAGCGCATCACCAACTTCATTATTGAGCAGCGGGCGTATCATCCTCGCTTAAGCAAAGATAAGCTAGCCGTACTACTCGTAGCGCCCTGTGGCCAATGGGCCATAAACTGCCCTTCAGCTTCGACGGTTGGACGTATACTAAACGACCTAAAGCACCAGGGCAGACTACCAGCCGGTGCCAGGTTGACCGTATCCGGCGCTACCGGCAGGCTGATTGAGCGGCGGAAGAAGCCTAGCCTCACCAAACAACGTCGGGCTGGTTACCAACCTAAAGTACCGGGTGATATGCTGCAGATAGACACGGTCGTTAAATTCATTAACGGGATTCGGCGTTACGTGATTACGGCAGTTGATTACCATGGCCGCTTTGCCTTCGCGTATGGCTATCGCAGTCCTTCCAGCGCCAATGCGGCCGACTTTTTAGTGAAGCTTCAGGCAGTAGCACCATTTACCGTCCGACGCGTCCACCATGACAATGGCAGTGAGTTTTACAAACACTTTGCGGCGGTCTGTGAACGGCAACAAGTTGTCCAGCTTTGGAATTACCCGAAGAAGCCCCAGCACAACGGTATGGTAGAGAGATTGAACCGCAGTATCCAAGATGAATTTATTGATTGGCATTTGGACGAACTAGCTTACGACTTGGTTACCTTCAACCAGCTACTCATGGATTGGCTTATTTGGTATAACACCATTCGCCCTCACTTTAGCCTAAAGCTGAAAAGTCCGATGCAGTACCTACTAGACCTGCTACAATTACCAACAAGGGAGTCCAATATGTTATGGACGGATACAA
>JRYK01001205.1_pt1 | contig 10406 bp, 9 predicted proteins | sample 235381 | NCBI WGS metagenome assembly JRYK01 (sample SAMN03074220, study PRJNA261476) | activated sludge metagenome | biome: Wastewater Treatment Plant; feature: Wastewater; material: Activated sludge; isolation source: activated biomass of a wastewaster treatment plant treating hydrocarbon... ...
TGTGAATATTATTTGATTTTAGTTTTTAAGTATGGAAAACTTAATACCAAATCTTAAATGCGGCTCATTCGTACTTAACAGTCAGAAGAATTGATTTTCGTTCAAATCCAAAATCCAACTTTTCAGCGGGTCAGCACATATGACAAACTGGATATATTTAATGTTAGAGGCGCAGGCGAATAACGGCGCCGGCCAGATAAAAATCGTTAACCTTATAACGGACGCAGGCCCGGTCGTGAAGGTCGTGCTGCTCCTCCTGTTCGTGATGTCGCTTATATCCTGGACGATAATTTTTTCGAAGTCCTTCGTCCTGAAGAGGGCGTCCAAGAGGTCGGAGAAGTTCCTCGAGCTCTACAACGCGAGCGGCAATTTCGGGAACCTCTACTCCTCGACCAAGCACATAGGCGGGCCGATAGCGGAGGTCTTCAGGGCCGGATATACGGAGATACTGAAGCTGAGGAGGGCGAGCGGAGCGGGCCAGAACCCGGAATCGAGGACGAACCCGGAGGTGATAGTGAACGAGCTCGGGGTCGTCGAGCTCGTCGAGAGGGCACTCAAGCGCACGATGGCTTCCGAGACTGCGAAGTTAGAGGGCTCGCTCATATTCCTCGCCACCACGGGCAGCGCCGCGCCGTTCATAGGCCTTTTCGGCACGGTCTGGGGCATCATGACCTCGTTCATCGGACTCGCCGGAAGCCAGGGCGTCCCGACACTTCAGGCTGTTGCTCCGGGTATAGCCGAAGCCCTCGTAGCGACGGCTATAGGTCTCGCAGCCGCCATACCGGCCGTTATTGCGTATAACTACTTCATCAGCAGGGTGAAGAGGATCGACATAGAGATGGAGAACTTCTCCTCCGAATTCCTCAACATAGTGGACAGATATATCAAGAAGGTATAACAGACATGGGAATGCAGACAGGCAAGAATAACGGACGCTCCGTGATGTCGGAGATAAACGTAACGCCGTTTGTGGACGTGATGCTAGTGCTTCTCGTCATATTCATGGTCACGACCCCGATACTCTATCAGGGTGTGGACGTGAACCTGCCGAAGACAGAGTCCCGTCCGATGCCGTCGCTCGACCGGGAGAGAAAGGTCGTGGTCACGCTCAACGGCAGCGGAGAGATATTCATCGAGAAAGAGAGGTACACGCTCGACCAGCTTCGTATCGAGATCAGAAAGCTTATGGCCGAGAGGGGCAAGAACCTGACGGACGAGGACGTGTTCCTGAGAGCCGATTCGAGCGTCCCCTACGGCACGGTCGTCGAGGTCATGTCGGAGATAAGAAACGCGGGGGTACAGAAGATCGGGCTTATAACCGAGCCCGTTCCGAGCGAAGGCCAGAGGTAAGCGGGGAAATGAAACCGGAAGACAAGGATACGACCAAAGGCACATCTTTTTGGGGGATAGTATTTTCGGCCGCTCTTCACGCGGCTGTGCTGATCCTCGTGCTGTTCTGGGGATTCAGCGGGACCTCCAACAATAACGGATCGAGCGGACCTATAGAGGTGTCTCTCTCGGACCTGGGGCCCGGGGGAGGAGGACAGGGCTCTAACCCTGCGAATCAGCCGAAAGCGCCGCCGCGGGAGCCTGAGAAACCAAAGCCTGCCCAGCAAGAGCCCCCGCCGGTCGAAAAGAAGGAGGAGGTCAAGGAGACTCCGCCCGAGCCGGAAGAGAAGCCGAAAGAACCAGAGAAGGTCGAGGTTAAAAAGGAAGAGCCTAAAGAAGAGCCTAAAAAGGAAGAGAAGCCCAAAGAGGTCGTGAAGGAGGAGCCCGAGAAAAAGGAAGTCATACCTCTCGAGACCGAGAAAAAAGAAGAAGCGAAGAAGGAAGTAAAAAAGGAAGAGCCGAAGAAGACGGAGCCGCCCAAAGAAACAAAAAAGGAAGTGGCTGAAAAACCGAAACCTACAGAGAAACCCAAAACCGAAGCCAAGAAAACGACTGCGAGCAAGAAAAAAGACACCGAGAGCGAGAAGAACAAGGTCCTTCAGGACATAAAGAGACAGAGGGTCCTCGATGAGCTCAAGAGCGGCTCGGAAGAGAGTACCCAGCCCCAGGAGGAGATGGGCGAAGAGCAGAGGCTCGCGATGGCCGATGCGGGAGAGGAAACGGGGGAATCGGAGTCGGGCCCGGGTAATTCGACTGAAGGGTCCCGGAGTAATGAGGGCGGCGGCGGGTCGTCCATTAACCCGGTGCTGCTGGATATATATACGAAGAAAGTCCATCAGAGGATAAGCAGGAGCTGGCGGATTCCGCCGGGTGTGCCTACCGACGGCAGCCTTACGACGATGATATTATTCAAGGTAGACCAGAGTGGAAGGGTTTTCGATGTAAGAGTGAATCAGTCGTCGGGCAACCCAGCTTTTGACGAATACAGCGTGAGTGCGATATATAAATCTGCTCCGCTCCCGCCTCCCCCTTCGGAGTTCGCCGAAGAGGCAAAGACGAGCGGAGTGCTCGTGCCGATTACAAACCGGCTCTACTGAGATGCAGGATAGCTGTTCACGTCGCGTAATTTGAATTAGATTAGTTTTGGAACCTAATATTGAACCTAATACTCATACGACACGGCGAGACCGAATGGAACAGGACGGGCAGGTGTCAGGGTGTGGCCGACATAGACCTCAACGACACGGGCAGGAGGCAGATAGAGGAGCTCGCGCACTCGCTGAAGGACGCCGACATAAGGGCCGTTTATTCGAGCGACCTGCTGCGGGCGCTCCGCACGGCGAGGGAGATCGCCTCACGTCACGGTCTCGATGTCAGGGTGGAAAAGGACCTTAGAGAAATGGACCAGGGGGAGCTCGAAGGGCTCCTCTTCGACGATATACGTGACAGATACGCCCACGTACTCACGGAGTGGAGGGAAAGCCCTGAGACGCTAAGGCTGCCCGGCGGGGAAACGCTTTTGCAAGTAGAAGAAAGGGCATGGGGCGTATTCGAAAGGCTCGACAGCCTCCACGCGGACGAAACGGTAGTCGCCGTGAGCCATAACCTCACTATAACGGCGCTCCTGTGCAGGATTACCGGCGTCGGCCTCAGGGGGTTCCGTAATTTCAATCTTAGAGCCGCATCGAAGAACCTGATCGTTTCCTCGAACGGCAGTATAGAGGTCAGCGTCCTCAACGACGTATCCCACCTGTCCCCGGCCGAGTCGCTCCCTCAATTCTGATCGTCATGGTCTCTCCCCGACGCACGTCCCTGCATCGCGCCTTTCTTGTAACTCCCCCGGATATATGGTGTAATTTCAAGATAACGATATGAAGGAAGATATTGAGAGGGTCGTTTTAAAATCGGTCGAGAGCATAGGTAAGAAGATCAACCTGACCGACCTCCCCGTTGAGGTGGAGGTCGATATCCCGAAACGGAAGGAATTCGGCGACTTTTCTGTAAATACCGCCATGGTGCTCGCGAGGAAGATGGGAAAGAACCCGCGGCAGGTGGCCGAGCTCATAATCGAGAACCTCCCCGGCGAGAAGGACCTTCTCTTCAGAAAGGTCGAGATCGCGGGGGCCGGGTTCATAAACTTCTTCGTCAGGGAAGACGCCATAGTAAACAAGCTCGGGGATATAACGGGGCTCGGCGAGAGGTTCGGGACCTCGGACCTAGGGAAAGGCCTCCCCGTGCTCGTCGAATTCGTAAGCGCGAATCCGACTGGCTACCTTCACATGGGTCATGCGAGGAACGCTGTCGTGGGGGACACGATCTCGAACATACTCTCGGCCTCGGGCTACAAGGTCACGAAGGAATTCTATATCAACGACGCCGGGAGGCAGATGGAGCTTCTCGGTGAATCCGTATTCGCGAGATACATGGAGCTCTTCGGAAAGGAGGCACAAATCCCCGAGGACGGATACAAGGGCGATTACATAAAGGAAATCGCGTCCGAGATAAAGGAGATCGAAGGGGATTCGCTTCTGAGTAAGCCGAGGGACGAATCACTCGCGTTCGCGAGGGAATTCGCCCGTGAGAAGCTTCTGGGATTCATAAAAAAAGACCTCGCAGACATAGGCGTCGATTTCGGCGTCTGGTACAGCGAGAAGGAGCACATACACGGCTACGGCGAGAACGGCTCCGTACCCGAAAAGCTCGGCGGGATAAAAAAGCGTCTCGCGGACAGGGGCGCTCTCGAGGAGAAGGACGGAGCGTTGTGGTTCGCCGGCACCAGATACGGCGACACACAGGACTGGGTGCTCGTGAAGAGCGACGGAAGCCCTACATATTTCCTCGCCGACATCGCGTACCATGCCGATAAGTTCGAGAGGGGCTTTCAAAGCCTCATCAACGTCTGGGGGGCCGATCATCACGGGCACGTATCGAGACTGAAGGCCGCACTCCGGGCGCTCGGCTACGATGATTCGAGGTTCAACGTGGTGCTAATCCAGTTCGTCCGCCTCATGAGGCACGGTGAGGAAGTGTCCATGTCGAAAAGGGCCGGGAGCTACGTCACGATGCGGGACGTAGTGAGCGAGGTCGGAGCCGANNGAAGACCGCGCTCTCAGCGGTGGAAGGCTCTATCTCGTGAAGTGCGTGCAGACGGTGCTCAGCAACGGACTCGGGCTTCTCGGTATATCGGCGCCTGAGAGGATGTAACGTATGAGCAGGGAAAGTTCAACTGGTCCGGGCAGGATACTTTCGTTCCTGTTCGCCTTTACTGTGCTCTTCGTATTGGTTTTCGGCTTGGGCGTGTTCGTCGGCAAGAGGCTCGGCCGTCAGGAGCTCAAGATAACCAATACGTTCGAGGAAGCTCCGCCCGAGCCGACCGCCGTCCCTCAGGCGGGATTGGAGGAGCAGGGTGACGAGGGCATAGCTGAGAGCCCCGCCCCTGCGGTTGAGGAAGCGGCTGTGGAGACGCCTGCGCCTTCGGCTCCCCCCGAGGAAGCTGAAACGAGCGCGGAAACCGAGAAGGAAGTTAAAGCGACTGAGCCTCCGAAGGTAATCGAGACGGCCCCTCCTGCAAAGCCCGATGAGAGGCTTGCCGAGGTTACGCGAGAGATAGAGCGTGAGCTCGACAAGAAGCGCGCCACGCAAAAAGAAGAGGAAGAGGCAAAGGCTGTGAAACCGGCTATGCCTCAGATCGACCCGACGGGCGCGTATACCGTACAGATAGGGTCTTTTCAGGACCAGAAGCAGGCGAACAGCCTCGCGAGCTATCTGCAGTCGAAAGGGTACCCCGTGTTTATAAAATCCATGACGTCGCCCGATAACGAGAAATGGTACAGGGTCAGGGTGGGGACGTTTAAAGACATCGAGAGCGCCAAGGCGTACGGAGAATTGCTCAAGAATAAGGAGCCGAAAGTAACGCTCGTATTTATCACGGTAAATTACTGATGCAATCATGAAAATGTCCGAGCACGGAACAGAAATGACGACCGCCGGAAACCCGATCATCCGGGCCTCGGCTATTCTGGCATCCCTGCTCGTTTATCTTTTGCTCTGCCACCCCGCCCCGTCTATGTCCGAAAACGCCGCGAGAGGCGTAATTACGGTCGAGCTGAAATCGAAAGCGGGCCTCGTGAAAATCTTCCTTCCTGACGACATATCCGCAGGGGATACGGTCTCGGCCGCGGTCGCTCTTTATCCGGCAGGGGTCACGGGCGAGGCTATGGACGGTAACCTCCGTATACTCGGAGGCTACCTCATCGAGACGAGCTTCTTCAACGTCCCAGCTTCGCAGAAGTCCATAAAGATCAGCGTCCCCAGGAACTCCGCCGGGACCAAGATGAAATTCACGCTCAGGGACGCCTCGATGAAGGCGCTCGACTCGGCGTCCGTTCCCATAGGTCTTTCCTCCGCTGTGCGCGGTGATGAGAAGACCCCGACACCCTACGATTACCAGTGCCCGCTCATCGGCCAGGCCGGGAGGACCGTGGAGATAGAAGGCCCGTTCGACGGCGACTTCGCGACTACCGATTTCAAGATCGGCAATAAAAAGGCGAACGTCATTGCCGAGTCTCCCAGGAAGCTCGTCTTCGAAAGCCCTGCCGACGTAATCGGGTCCGTAGAGGTGGTTCTCGTCGAAAGGGACGTGGAGGTGAGGAGGCCGTTCACCTGCCTGCAAGTTTTGAAGATCGGCGAGGGAGACGCGGTTCCGGTCGTGAGAGGATCGCAGACGCTCCCGCCGCCAAGGACGGCGTCTGCCGGAAGGGACGAACGGCCGCCCGCGCCCGGTGTCCAGCAAAGGGAGCTTCCGCCGGCCAGCCGGTCGCTCGAGTTCAGCAGCATTAAAGCGGAGGATAATCTCCTCCCTCAGCAACGACCAGCGGAAACGCCGGCACAGGCCGCGATACCCGGCGGAAGCAGTGAAGAGATAAGGCTCGTGCTCGCGAGCCAGATGGATTCTTCCGCCTCGCTCGACGGCTCGGTAGTCAAAGCGCCCGGCGTGGCCGAGACCAGCCCGTCCGAGACGGCCGGGAAAAACGTACCGGTTGTAACAGAATCTCGTCCACCCGAGCCGGTAAGGGATAATGTGCCGGTCGTGAGTAATGATGAGACTGCTGGCGATGATGAAACATTAAAAGAAGCCCCGATCGAATCGCTATCCGAGGATACGCGCAAACAAGACTCCCGGCCGCCCGACGCTACCGCGAGCGTACCCGAGCGCATTCCGTCAAACAGCTCTGATGGCTCAACGGCCGAGGTGATCGAAGGCCAGCTCCTCGCGTCCTTTACGGGAGGCGCGCAGGGTAACGCCGTTCCGGATGCCGCCGATTCCGGCGTCAGGCAGGAGCCCCGTCCGAAGAGCGGCGGAGGGTTTACGGTGCAAGTGGCGTCCTACAGGGACAGAAATGATGCGGAAGGGCTGGCGCAGAGACTCGCGCGGAAGGGCTACCAGGCTTTCGTGGCCGAAGCGGAGATTCCGGGGAAGGGAAAGTGGTACAGGGTCAGGGTAGGCAAGTTCGGAACGAGAAAAGAAGCCTCGGCGTTCGGGGAAAACTTAAAGAGAAAGGAGCGTTCTCTCAAATCCGTTTACGTCGCCGAGGACAATTAATTCCGGGCTTTCTGATGTTTTAAGAACGTCATTCGCCCTGTTACGCTCTTCCAGCCTTGCCTGAAAAAGCCAAAACGTATATTGTTATTCCCGGAATTGCCGTATTATTTTAATTCCGGAACGGAGCATCATGATTCAACCAGAAGAGATAACAGAAAGGTCTAAAAACAAGAGAAGGCCTGAGTCCACGACCCTTCTCGGAAGCGGTATCAAGACCTGGTGGCTGCTGCTGATGCTGCCTATCGAGGACTATCTCCTCAAGATAAGGGTCCATCCGAACGTGCTCACCGTTTCGACGCTCGTCGTCGCCATAATCACGGGCCTCTTTTATCACTACGGCTGGATCTTCTGGGGCGGGATACTCGTGCTCGCGGGTTCGACGTTCGACATATTCGACGGGCGTGTCGCGAGGGCGCAGGGCCTGAGCAGCGAGCACGGCGCGTTCTTCGATTCATGCCTCGACAGGTTCTCCGAGGCCTTCATCTATTTAGGGCTGCTGAGCTTTTTCAGCGGCACGATCTATTCATACGTCGTTTTCCTCATCCTCGTTTCGACTACGATGGTGAGCTACACGCGCGCGAGGGCGGAAGGGCTCGGCGTCAAGTGCGAAGTCGGCGTCATGCAGAGGGCCGAAAGGGTCGTTTACCTTGGAGTGCTTTCGGTCTTTAACTTCCTAGGCAATTTTATCGCCGAGGCGCTTGGCTACGGGCCCGGCGATTATCTCCTCAAGCTGGCGCTTATACTCATGCTGGTTTTCTCCTCTTACACAGCGGTCCAGCGTATGTTCCACGTCATGACCGAGCTCAAGAAGAGGGAGGACAAAAAGAAGATCGAGCCGGGGACGGTTCCCTAGCTCTTCCCCGCTCAGCCTGTCCTTACCGGGCCCGTTTAGGGCCGCGAAAATTCCGATCGAATCCCCCTTATTATCGGGCACGGATGCGCTGTTTCCGCCTTCCTATTACGCTGGTACCGCCATTTGCTAGACGGCGAATTCACAGGTATAAATCAAGTGCTACGCTGTCGGGGGCTCGGGTGATTCTACCCATCTCCCGCTGTTCTCGTTTTTCGAATATTGACTCAAACCCCGCAATACTTATATGCCTAAAAGGGACGATATTGAAACCATACTGCTCGTAGGGTCGGGTCCGATAGTGATAGGTCAGGCCTGCGAGTTCGACTACTCGGGCACGCAGGCCTGCAAGGCCCTCAAGGAAGAGGGCTTCAGGATAGTGCTCGTGAACTCGAACCCGGCCACGATCATGACCGACCCGGCTTTCGCCGACAGGACGTACATCGAGCCCCTCGTGCCCGCTATTGTGGAAAAGATAATAGAAAAAGAGAGGCCCGACGCCCTGCTCCCCACCCTCGGGGGGCAGACCGCCCTCAACATCGCGGTCGATCTGGCCGAGTCGGGCGTGCTCGACAAATATGGAGTGGAACTCATCGGGGCCAAGCTTCACGCGATCAAAAAGGCCGAGAACAGGGAGCTCTTCAAGGAAGCCATGCTCAGGATCGGGCTCGACGTCCCCAGGAGCGGAGTGGCCCATACTATGGACGAGGCGTGGCGCGTGATTAGCGAGCTCGGATACCCCGTAATAATCCGTCCGTCTTTCACCCTCGGCGGCTCCGGGGGGAGCGTCGCCTATAACAAGGAGGAATTCGAGGAGTTCGCCAAGTCCGGGCTCGATCTCAGCCCCGTGAGCGAGATACTGATAGAAGAATCGGTGCTCGGGTGGAAGGAATACGAGCTCGAGGTGATGCGCGACGGCATGGACAACGTCGTGATAATCTGCTCGATCGAGAACTTCGACCCCATGGGAGTGCACACCGGGGACAGCATAACCGTAGCCCCCGCACAGACGCTCACTGATAAGGAATATCAGAGGATGCGCGACGCCTCTATAGCTATAATCAGGGAGATCGGCGTCGATACAGGAGGCTCTAACATTCAGTTCGGTCTCAACCCCGAGGACGGGCGCATGGTGGTAATAGAGATGAACCCCAGGGTATCGAGGAGCTCTGCGCTCGCGTCTAAGGCGACAGGCTTTCCCATTGCGAAGATCGCGGCCAAGCTCGCGGTCGGCTACACGCTCGACGAGATACCGAACGACATCACGCGCTATACGCCTGCTTCATTCGAGCCTTCTATAGATTACGTCGTGGTCAAGATACCGAGGTTTACCTTCGAAAAATTCCCGCAGACGGACCCGACGCTCACAACGCAGATGAAATCCGTGGGCGAGGTCATGGCTATAGGGAGGACGTTCAAGGAATCGCTGCAAAAAGCCATGAGGTCGCTCGAGATAGATTCCTCCGGTTTCGAGCCGAGGTCTACCGATACCGGGCTCATAAGCGAGAAGCTGAGGACACCTAATTCGGAAAGGCTCTGGTACATCGCCGATGCCTTCAGGTGCGGAATGGATGTAGAGGATATCTTCGCTCTCACGTACATAGACAGGTGGTTCCTGAGGAGCATCGAGCAGATAGTCCGCATGGAAGATGAGCTCAAATCCTCCCCGCGCAGGCTTAACGGCAATGTTCTAAAGAGAGCGAAAGAGTTCGGCTTTTCCGATATAAGGATCGCCGAGCTGACGGGGAAATCGCAGGACGACGTGAGGAAATCGAGAGCACGGAGCAAGATAGGCTCCGTGTATAAAATGGTCGATACGTGCGCCGCCGAGTTCGAGGCCTATACGCCCTACCTCTACTCGACATACGAGAGAGAGGACGAGGCCCCGCCTACCGATAGGTCCAAAGTTGTGATCCTCGGCGGGGGGCCGAACAGGATCGGGCAGGGCATCGAGTTCGATTACTGCTGCGTCCACGCCTCATTCTCGCTCAGGGAAGAAGGATACGAAGCGATAATGGTGAACTGCAACCCGGAAACGGTGAGCACGGAATACGATACTTCTGACAGGCTATACTTCGAGCCGNNGGCGTCATAGTGCACCTCGGGGGCCAGACCCCGCTCAAGCTCGCAATACCGCTCGAGGAAAGGGGCGTGAAAATCATAGGCACTTCGCCCGACAGCATAGACCTCGCCGAGGACAGGGAGAGGTTCAGGGATCTGGTGGTCGAGCTCGGGCTGAGACAGCCCGAGAGCGGGATAGCCAGGAGCCAGGACGAAGCGATCGGGATAGCAGACGATATAGGATATCCGATAGTCGTGAGGCCCTCTTATGTCCTCGGGGGGCGCGCCATGGAGATCGTGTACACGGAGGAATCGCTCAGGCGCTACATAAGGGAGGCGGTGAGGGTCTCGCCCAATCTGCCCGTGCTCATAGACAAGTTCCTGAAAGACGCCAAGGAAGTGGACGTCGATGCGATATCCGACGGCAAGACGGTCGTCATAGGCGGCGTCCTCGAACACATAGAAGAGGCCGGCGTACACTCGGGCGACAGCGCCAAGGTGCTG
>JRYK01010316.1_pt1 | contig 10364 bp, 9 predicted proteins | sample 235381 | NCBI WGS metagenome assembly JRYK01 (sample SAMN03074220, study PRJNA261476) | activated sludge metagenome | biome: Wastewater Treatment Plant; feature: Wastewater; material: Activated sludge; isolation source: activated biomass of a wastewaster treatment plant treating hydrocarbon... ...
CTGTTCGATCGTGCCCCAGCCGGCCCTTCGGGCCACCGCCTCTCCTTGCTCTATCATGCCTATTGAGGTAAAATCTTATGACAAAAGCGGGTTCGACCCGCTTTTTTAATTGAGAGAGCGGGGCGCGATGGTTTCCAGGGAAAGTGATATATTGTTTAATGTCAGGGAGTTATTAGAACCCATCCTCGCCGCGAAGAACCTCGAGCTGTTTGACGTGGAGTTCAAGGGGCAGGGCAGGAACGGCGTACTGAGGGTTTTTATAGACAAGGAAGACGGCGTGACCATAGACGACTGCGCTCTCGTTAGCAGGGAATTNNACTCCTCGATTTCAAGGACGGACTCGTTACCGTCGAGACGGAAGGGGGCAGTTTCTCCATACCGTACGCCGACATAGAGAAGGCTAACCTGGAGCTGGATTTCTAAGGGGGCAATAATGGCAACAATGACGGAATTAAGCCGAGTAATGGATTCTGTTTGCAAGGACAAGGGCATAGAGAAGGGCGAGATAGTGAGCGCCGTCGAGGAAGCTGTACTCTCCGCGGCCCAGAAGCTCTTCCGCATGCAGGAGAAGGAAAAAGAGCTCGAGGTGCACTTCAACGAGGACGACGGCGACGTGGAGCTGTTCGAGTTCAAGACCGTGGTCGAGGAAGTGGCCGACCCCGACATGGAGATAGCCCTCGGCGAGGCGGTCAAGCTCGACCCCGAGGCCGAGCTCGGCGACGAGATCGGCGTCAAGATAAATCCGGAGTTTACCAGGATAGCAATACAGAACGCCAAGCAGAAGATACTCCAGAGCATCAAGGAGGCCGAGGGCAAGGTAATTTACGAGGAATTCAAGAACAGGAAAGGCGAGCTCATAAGCGGTATAGTGAGGCGCGTCGAAAGAAAGAACATCATCGTCGACCTCGGAAGGACGGAGGCTATCCTCCCTCCCGAGCAGCAGGTCCCGAGGGAGTATTACAAGCCCAAGGAGAGGATAAGGGCCATACTTTACGAGATCAAGGAGACCAAAAGAGGCCCTCAGCTCATTCTCTCCCGCTCTCACCGCGATTTCGTGCGCAAGCTCTTCGAATCGGAGGTGCCCGAGATAGGGGATCAGATAGTTACGATCAAGGCCATAGCGAGGGACCCCGGGGGCCGTACGAAGATCGCCGTCGCATCGAACGATCCGGACGTCGATCCCGTGGGCGCGTGCGTCGGCATGAGGGGAGCCAGGGTACAGAACGTCATACAGGAGTTAAAGGGCGAGAAGATAGACATAGTCCCCTGGTCTTCTGACGCGGCGCGGTTCGCGTGCAACGCCCTTTCCCCGGCGAGGGTGAGCAAGGTAATAATAGACGACGACAACAGATCCATGGAGATAATAGTCAACGACGACCAGCTCTCGCTCGCCATAGGCAGGAGGGGGCAAAACGTGAGGCTCGCTTCCCAGTTGAGCGAGTGGAAGATAGATATCAAGACCGAATCCCAGGTCAAGCGCGAGCAGCAGGATGTCGTTACGCTTCTCATGTCGCTTCCTAACGTGAAAGAAGTGACGGCGAACCTCCTTTACGGAGAGGGTTTCCACAAATTGGAAGACATCGCCTTCGCCGATCCCGAAACACTCGTCAAGTCGGCCGGGCTTAAAAGCGAGGAAGACGCATTGAAGCTCCAGACAGCGGCGAGGATAGCGCTCAAGGACAAGCTCGAGCAGATGTCCTTCACGGAAGGAGAGGCGGCTCCCCCACAGGCTGAAGCCGAGAACCCTGCGGAGCAGGAGCAATAATACCGGGGCGCGCGGAATCAGGTCCCTGTCAAACCCGCGGCCGCCGGAAAATTACCCGTGGACAATATTATTTCATCGGCACAACGCTTCCATGAGAGTCCCTCTTTTGCAATAACCTGTAAACTTTGGTACTCTTTTCTGGATAAACTTAACTTTGTTAATTTATTGTAAATAAGTGCTTGTTTTGAGGGTGTGTTATATATGTCGAATGTAAGAGTCTACGAGCTCTCGAAAGATTTGAATAAATCGAACAACGAAATACTCAACGTCGCCAAGGGCCTCGGTATATCCGTTAAGAGCCACGCGAGCTCGATAACCGAAGAGGAAGCGCAGAAGATAAGGGACAGGATCGCCTCTTCCGGTGGCGCGGGCGCGCCGCAGAAATCGGCCGAGGAAGAAAAGGAAAAGGTCAGGGTGTTCCGTTCCGAAAAAGGTGCGGAGACGGTAGAGCGCAGGCAGGGCGAGAGGGTGGTGCTCCGAAGGAAAAAAAAGATGGAGGAGCCCGCCGAAGAAGTCAGGGTGCAGCCTGCCGAGGTGCCGGCCGTTGAGGCCGGAGTATCGAAGGAAACCGTGACCGGGCCCGGAGACGGCGCTTTGGCCGAGCGGGCGACAGAGGCCGTCGAGCCCGCTCCAGAGGAGGAGCTTCTCGAGGAACCGTCGGTCGAGGCCGAAGCGGAATTCATGGAAAGCGTTTCCGCCGCAGAAGAAGCCGGAGAGGCCGTAACGGATCAGGCTGCGGGGGCCGAAGTGAAACCCGAGAAGGAAGACGCGGATGATGCGGCCAAGAAGGTCAAGAAAAAAGGACGCAGGGTGAAGCCGAAGAGAGAAGAAATAATAGACGAAGATACGCTCGAGGAGCTGAGGAAAGCGTTCCGCACCAAGCTCCCCGGGAGAAAGAGGGAATATCTGGTCGACGACAGGCGCGCGAGGTCCCGCACGACGACGAGCACAGCGCACAGGGAAAAGTCGTTCGAAGGCAAGGGAAGAGAAATTTTCAGAGGCAGAGAGAACGGCGGCGTAGAGACGGGCGAGGCCGCGAGGATTATTCCATTCCCGGCCAAACCCGCGAGGAAAACGCTCAAGATAGGGGAATCCATCAATCTGGGCGAGCTCGCCAAGATGATGAGCTTAAAGGCGGGAGACGTGATAAAGAAGCTGATCACGATGGGCGTGAGGGCGACACTCAACCAGGCTCTCGACCACGAAACGGCGACCCTCGTCGCGGAAGAGTTCGGGTTCGACGTCTCGGTCGACATATTTGAGGAGAAGGACATACTACTTGAATCCCACCCAGAGGCATCGGAGAGGGTGCTCACAACGAGGCCCCCTGTCGTGACCGTAATGGGGCACGTCGACCACGGGAAGACGACGCTTCTCGACGCGATAAGGGAGACGAACGTAGTCGCTGGCGAGGCGGGAGGCATCACACAGCACATAGGGGCGTATTCCGTGGACGTGGACGGCAGGAAGGTGTCGTTCGTCGATACGCCCGGCCACGAAGCGTTCACCGCCATGAGGGCGCGCGGCGCGAAGGTAACGGACATAGTAATTCTCGTCGTGGCTGCTGACGACGGCGTCATGCCGCAGACGGTCGAGGCCGTGAACCATGCGAGGGCGGCCCAGGTGCCGATAATAGTCGCAATAAATAAGATAGACAAACCTGAAGCGAATACGGAAAGGATCAAAAGACAGCTTTCGGAGATAGGCCTCTTGTCCGAAGAATGGGGAGGCGACACACTCTTTGCCGAGGTATCCGCGAAGCAGAAAATCGGACTCAGAGAGCTCCTCGAGCTCGTGCTTCTTCAGGCGGACATACTAGAGCTCAAGGCCGACGCCCAGACGAGGGCCAACGGTTTCGTGATAGAGGCCAAGCTCGATAAGGGTAGGGGGCCCGTGGCCACTGTCATCATAAAGGAAGGGACTCTCCGCATAGGGGACTACCTTGTTTCGGGGACCACATCGGGCAAGGTCAGGGCGCTTATCGACGACAAGGGGCTCCGCGTGAGCGAGGCCGGTCCTTCCATGCCCGTCGAGATAATGGGTCTCTCCGGCGTACCCGAAGCGGGCGACCTCTTCTACGTCGTAAAGGACGAGAGGGCGGCCAAGGACGTCGTCGCCTACAGGGAGATGAAGCAGAGAGAATCCGTCGCGGCTAAAGAGAGAAAGCCTACGCTCGAGAACCTCTTCGAGAGCCTGGAGAAAGAAGAGGCGAAAGAGCTCGCCCTCATAATCAAGGCGGACACGCAGGGGTCTGTGGAGGCCGTGAGCGAATCTATAAGCAAGCTCAGCACGGAGAAGTGCCAGGTAAAGATAGTGCACACTGGCGTGGGCGCTATAACGGAGACGGACATCGCCCTCGCGAGCGCGTCAAACGCGATAATAGTCGGGTTCAACGTGAGGCCCGACGCCAAGTCCCTGGATGCGGCCGAGAGAGAAGGGGTTTCGCTCGAGCTCCACACCATAATATACAACCTCATAGACAGGGTAAGGAGCGCCATGGAAGGCCTGCTCGAGCCTATCGTCAAGGAAAAAGTCACGGGGCACGCGGAGGTCAAGGAGACCTTCAACATATCGAGGATCGGCACTATAGCCGGATGTCTCGTCACCGACGGCAAGATATCGAGAGACAACAGCGTCAGGGTGCTGAGGGACGGAGTGGTCATATTCGAGGGCAAGCTCGCTTCCCTCAAGCGGTTTAAGGACGACGTGAGAGAGGTAAACACGGGTTACGAGTGCGGTATAGGCGTCGAGAGGTTCAACGATATAAAGGTCGGCGACATAATTGAGTTCTACACTCACGAGCACTTCAAGCAAGAGCTCTGAGCCGCGGGCAGATGGTTATAGGCATACTACGCATTGATCTATATATGAACGGCAACAGATCCCTCAAAGCCAAGAGACAGACCCTGAAAAGCCTTATCCAGAGAGTGAAATCCAGGTTCAACAACGTATCCATATCCGAAGTGGGATCGCAGGACCTCTGGCAGAAGGCGACTATAGGCGTTTCCATAGTCGGCAGCGAGACGCGTGTTGTGAACTCGGTGCTCGACCGCGTAACGCTGTTTATCGAAACCACCGGGATAGTCGAAATGGGCGGCAGGGAGCTCGAAATAATACATTTTTAGGGGACAGGTCAGGGGTTGGCGTTTAAAAGGTCAGAGAGGGTTTCGGACGAGATAATGAGGGAAGTGTCCGGGATGATAGTGAGCGGCGAGATAAAGGACCCGCGCGTCTCCGGCGTATTCGTAACGGGAGTGAAAATAACCGAGAACCTCAGCATGGCTGAGATATTCTTCACCGTCCTCGGAGGGGAGGCCGAAAGGTCGGCCGCTCTTGAGGGGCTCGAGCACTCGAAGGGCTTCATTCGCAGCAGGCTCGCTAAGAAGATCAGGATGAAAAAGATACCGGACATTAAATTCAGCTTCGACCAGGCGCTCGAGACGGGCTACAGGGTCGATGAGATATTGAGAGGGATTACGCGTGGGCAGTGAGCTTGAAACGATACTGGGGCTTATAGGAGAGTCGAGGCGCGTGCTGATCTCCTCCCACGAAAACCCGGACGGCGACGCGATAGGGTCCATGCTCGGCCTCGGCCTCGGGTTGGAGAAGATGGGCAAGGAAGTCGTATTCTACAATAAGGACGGAGTGCCTGAGATTCTCCGCTTTCTCCCCCGGTCTGATAGGATAGGCAATTCGATAAACGATATAAAAGGGACTTTCGATCTTGTATTCGCCGTCGACTGCACGGGAACCAACAGGGCGGGGGCGGAATTCGAGGATTTTTTGAAATCGGGCAGGGGCGGAAAGGTCGTGATAATGGACCACCACCAGACGAACGGCCCCTCGGCCGATTACCAGCTTCTCGATCCCTGCTCTTCATCCACGGGAATCATCGTTTACTCGGTTCTCAAGCGTCTTCCCGTCGAGATAGACAGCGATATAGCGAAGAACCTTTATACGACCATAATAGGCGATACCGGATCGTTCAGATATTCGAACACCAACCCTGAGACGTTCAGGGTCGCCGCCGAGCTCGTCGAGCGCGGCGCGGACCCGGCCGAGATATCGGAGGCCCTCTTTGAAAGCGAGCCCCTCCGGAAGCTGAAGCTCATCGGGCTCGTGCTTCCGACTCTCGAGGTGTCGGGGGATAAGAGGGTAGCCTCCGTTTACGTCGACGGCGGTATGTACTCGCAGTCGGGTGCCCGCAGGGAAGACAGCGAAGGCATAGTGAATATACCGAGGAGCATAAAGGGCATCGAGGTGGCCGCCCTGTTCAGGGAAGAGAGCGGAAAGGACGGGCAGGTCTGGAAGGTGAGCCTGAGATCCAAGGGCGATGTGGACGTGGCTAAGATAGCCGAGGGGTTCGGAGGCGGGGGTCATAAGAAGGCCGCCGGCTGCTCCATAGGCGGCAGTCTCGAGGACGTGAAGAAGAGGATGTTCAGCGCGATTGAGGAGGCCCTTCACTGAACGGCGTNNCTTCACTGAACGGCGTACTGGTACTCGACAAACCTAGCGGCATTACCTCGCAGGCGGCGGTCAATACGGTGAACAAACTGCTCAAGACCAGGCGCGCGGGGCACACTGGGACGCTCGACCCGTTTGCGACAGGGGTTCTGCCCATATGCTTAAACAGCGCGACGAAGATAATCCCCTTCCTGGTGCGCGGCAACAAAAAATACGAGGCCGAAATGAGACTCGGGGTCAGGACAGACACGCTCGATCTCACCGGCAGGGTCACAGAAGAGAAGGAAATCGGTATTATCAATAATTCCGAGCTATTAGGTGTATTTTCCAAATTTAGAGGTAAAATTAACCAGGTTCCGCCCATGTATTCCGCCCTGAAGAAGGACGGGGTCAGGCTGTATGAGTATGCGAGGCGGGGTATAGATGTCCCGAGGGCCGAAAGAACTGTAATCATTAATGCGCTCGAATTACTGGATTTCAATCCCCCATTCGTCAGATTTATGGTAGAATGTTCCCGCGGTACGTATATAAGGGTTCTTGCTTCCGACATCGCCGACGAGCTCGGGTGCGGCGGACACCTTACCGAGTTGAGGAGAATCGAAAGCGACGGTTTCAGCATTGACGACGCCGTAACCATTGATGATATAAGGAACGGCTCGGTCTCGCTGACCCCGCTCGATCATGCGCTCCCTCACATGAGGCGGGTGGAGATCGGACGGGAGACAGCCATTGAGGTAAGGGAAGGAAAGCAGATAACGAAGAGCGGTCTCGACAGGCTCGGCATCTCGCAATTCGAAGCGGGGGAGAGGGTGATGATGTGCGAGGGCGATGCGCTCGTCGCGATCTGCGAGGCCGTGACGGATTCGGCGGAAGCGGAAGAAGCCGCGGGCGGTCAGGTCGTATTCAGGCTGCTCAGGGTGTTCAATTAGAGGCGGATAGAGACAGATTTTTATAAAAATGAAACAGCGGGTTAAGGAGGGCAGTTAATGTCTATCGAGAAGGAAGAAAAAGCGCAGATAATAAGCGACTACGCGGTGCACCAGAACGACGTGGGCTCGCCCGAGGTACAGGTAGCGATACTCACGCGCAGGATAAAGGACCTCTCGCTCCACACGGAGAAGTCCCCCAAGGATCATCATTCGAGGAGGGGGCTCGTTTCGCTCGTCGCGAAAAGGAGAAGGCTCCTTAATTACATAAGGAAAAACAAACCGGAGACATATCCGGATCTCATTCAGAAACTCGGACTTAGAAAGTAGGGTTCAAAGGAGGACCAGTTTTGACTACGACACCAAAAAAGGTCGAAGCCCGTATATTCGACAAAAACTACGCGCTCGATACCGGATCACTCGCGAGACAGGCGAACGGAGCCGTATTCGCACGGTATGAGGACACGGCTGTCCTGGCTACGGTCGTCGCGCTCGACGAAAAATCGGAAGGCGAGGACTTTCTCCCGTTAACCATCAACTATCAGGAGAAATCCGCGGCGGCCGGAAAGATTCCGGGCGGATATTTCAAGCGGGAAGGGAGGCCCAACGAAAAGGAAGTCCTCACTTCGAGGCTTATCGACAGACCTATAAGGCCGCTCATCCCGAGCGATTTCACATACCAGACGCAGATAATAGTTACCGTGTTCTCGGCGGACGCCGACCACGACCCGGACGTCCTTTCGATCACCGCCTCATCGGCGGCGCTCATGGTTTCGGACGTCCCCTTCGACGGGCCCCTCGCTGCGGTCAGGGTAGGCAGGGTCGGAGGCTCGTTTATCTGCAACCCGACCAAGAAGGACCTCGCCGAGAGCGACATGAACATCGTCGTCGCGGGCACGAAGGACGCGATCGTCATGGTCGAGGGCGGCGCCAACGAGGTCCCCGAAGCCGAGATAGTGGAAGCGCTCATATTCGCCCACAACAGCATACAGGAATTCATAAAGCTCCAGGAAGACCTCGTATCGGGCTTGGGCGTCGAGAAGAGGGTCTTGGAGGAAAAAACCGAGAGCCCGATCGAATCGGAGGTTCTGGCATTCGCGGGGCAGAAATTGAGAGACACACTCATCTCCGCGTCCAAGACGGAGAGAAGACAGCGTATAAAGAGCATCGAGGCCGAAACCGAGGAATATATAAAGTCCCAACATCCGGAAGAGGAGGTCAACGTATCGGGTCCCTTCGAGAAAATACTGAAGGACCTCGTCAGGGATCTCATAGTCAAGGACAAGATAAGGTTAGACGGCAGGGGATACGCAGACGTCAGGAACATTTACGGCGAGGTCGGTTTCCTGTCGAGGGCTCACGGCTCGGCCTTGTTTACGAGGGGAGAGACGCAGGCGGCCGTCACGGCCACGCTCGGGACGACTTACGACGAGCAGAGGATAGACTCCCTCGAAGGAGACATCACGAAGACGTTCATGCTCCACTACAATTTCCCGCCCTACAGCGTGGGCGAGGTGAGCTTCAGGCTCGGGCCGGGACGGAGAGAGATAGGACACGGGGCACTTGCCGAGAGGTCGATAATCCCTGTCCTCCCGGACAAGGACAAGTTCCCCTACACAATACGCGTCGTATCCGACGTTCTCGAATCGAACGGCTCCTCGTCGATGGCGACCGTATGCGGCGCCACGCTTTCGTTAATGGACGCGGGCGTTCCGATATCGGCTCCCGTGGGCGGTATAGCGATGGGGCTTATCAAGGAAGGCGACGATTTCGTTATACTCACCGACATACTCGGCGACGAAGACCACCTCGGCGACATGGACTTTAAGGTCGCGGGCACCAGGACGGGCGTGACCGCGCTCCAGATGGATATAAAGGTCAGCGGAGTGACGAAAGAGATTCTCACGGCGGCGCTCGAGCAGGCCAAGACAGCGCGCCTCACGGTCCTCGATAAAATGAGCGGCATACTCGAGGCGCCGAGACCGGACATATCGACATACGCGCCGAGAATACTCACGATGCAGATAAGCCAGGACAAGATAAAGGACGTCATAGGCTCGGGCGGCAAGACGATAAAGAAGATAGTCGAGATAACCGGCGTTCAGATAGATATAGACGATTCGGGAAGGGTGAACATCGCCTCGCCCGACAGGGAAGCCTGCGACAAGGCTGTCAGGATAATACAGGGCATAGTCGAGGAGATCGAAGTCGGCAAGATATACCGCGGGACCGTAAAGAGGATCCTCGATTTTGGAGCGATCGTCGAGCTCGGCTACGGAAAGGACGGCCTCGTGCACATATCGGAGCTCGCCCCGACGAGGGTCAAGAACGTCACCGACATCCTCAAGGAAAAGGACGAGGTCTTAGTCAAGTGCATAGGCAAGGAGCACGACGGAAAGATAAGGCTCAGCAGAAAGCAGGCACTCGACGAGAATATAGAGAACTACACAAACAGCGCGATATGATATAGAGAATAGTTCGCCGGTCCGGATCAAGCGGCCGGCGGACGTATTTTCTTTCCCTGATCTTGGTCCTCTTCATCACACTCCAAAAGTGAACTCGGAAAAACCCAGGCTCATCGCGGTTCTCGGACCGACCGCTTCAGGCAAAAGCAGGCTCGCGATCGAGCTTGCCGGGCGGCTCGGCGCCGAAATCGTGAGCGCCGACTCCCTTCAACTCTACAGGCACCTCGATATAGGCACGGCAAAGCCATCGCCCGAAGAGCGCAGCGCAATACCTCACCACCTCATCGATATCGCCGACCCGGACGAGGAATTCAACGCCGGCAGGTTCAGGGCGCTCGCGGGGGACGTTATACGTGAGCTCCATTCCCGCGGCAAAAAGGTAATTCTCGTCGGCGGCACGTATCTCTATATCAAGGTGCTCCTCTCGGGGCTCATCGAAGACATTCCTGCTGACACTACGATAAGGAGCGGTATAAAGAAGCTGAGAGAATCTCACGGCACTGGCTACGTGTACGAGATGCTCAGGTCCATCGATCCGGCGGCGGCCGAAAGGATACACCCTAATGATTACGTAAGGGCCGAGCGGGCGCTCGAGGTTTTCTACCTGACCGGAGAAAAGATGTCCCACCTCCAGTCCCTCCACGAGTTCGGGGAAAGGGAGTTCGATTACCTGAAAATAGGCATCTCTGTCGAAAGGGAGGAGCTCCGCGTAAGGATCGACCGGAGGGTGGAGAGGATGATGGA
>JRYK01002631.1_pt1 | contig 10358 bp, 12 predicted proteins | sample 235381 | NCBI WGS metagenome assembly JRYK01 (sample SAMN03074220, study PRJNA261476) | activated sludge metagenome | biome: Wastewater Treatment Plant; feature: Wastewater; material: Activated sludge; isolation source: activated biomass of a wastewaster treatment plant treating hydrocarbon... ...
CTAATTCCTAATTCCTAATTCATCATCTGCCCGTCGGCTTCGGGCGCGGGCAAAGCGGCGCTGGCCGGCGCGCCGGCGATGAACTCCTCCACCAGGCGGCGGGCCTCATCGTCGGTATACTGCACCGGCGGCGACTTCATGAAGTAGGACGCCGGCGCGGTCAGCGGGCCGCCGACGCCGCGGTCGAGGGCCAGCTTGGCGCAGCGCACCGCGTCGATGACGACGCCGGCCGAGTTGGGCGAGTCCCACACCTCGAGCTTCAGCTCGAGGTTCAGCGGCACGTCGCCGAAGGCGCGCCCTTCCATGCGGATGTGGCACCACTTGCGGTCGGTCAGCCAGGGCACGTAGTCGCTCGGCCCCACGTGGACGTTCTCCTCGCCCAGGTCATAGGGCAGCTGGCTGGTGACGGCGTTGGTCTTGGAGATCTTCTTGCTCTCCAGGCGCTCGCGCTCCAGCATGTTGTAGAAGTCCATGTTGCCGCCGAAGTTGAGCTGATAGGTGCGGTCGATGTGGATACCGCGATCCTTGAAGATGTTGGTCAGCACGCGGTGGGTGATGGTCGCGCCGAGCTGGCTCTTCACGTCGTCGCCGATGATCGGCAGGCCGGCGTCCTCGAAGCGCTTGCTCCAGTAGGGCGAGCTGGCGATGAAGACGGGGATGCCGTTGACGAAGCCGCAGCCGGCCTCGATGATCTGCTCCACGTACCACTTAGTGGCCATCTCCGAACCGACGGGCATGAAGTTGACGACGACGTCGGTCTTCGTCTCCCTCAGGATCTTGATGATGTCGTCCGTCGGGCCGGGGGCCTTCTCCACCATCTGGCTCAGGTACTTGCCAATGCCGTCGTGGGTCATGCCGCGATAGACGGGCACGTTCAGGTAGGGCACGTCGGCGAACTTGATCGTGTCGTTGGGGTAGGCCCACATGGCCTCGCTGAGGTCCTTGCCGACCTTGGTCGTGACCACGTCGAAGGCGGCCGAAAACTCGATGTCGCGCACGTGGTAGCCGCCGACCGTGGCGTGCATCAGGCCGGGGATTTCGGCGTCGTCGGCCGCGTCGCGGTAGTAGTGGACGCCCTGGATGAGGGCATTCGCGCAGTTGCCAACGCCGATGATGGCCACGCGCACTTTGTTAGATTTCTTGGGCATTGCGATCTCCTGGGTATACAAACGCGCGAACGGGCCACCATGCGCCCGCCGCGCCGGATATTCAACCAGTGATTATACGTAAATTGGCCGAAAAAGGCGCGGGATTAGAGGATTTTCAGGTCGGCCAGCACGTCGAGTAGCTTGGGCAGGGGGCTTTGGAACAGCCAGGCCACGCGCAGCCGGAAGCCGGGCCTCCGTGTCCCCCTTTCTTGGCGCTTCAGAAGAAACTCGGTTTCTCTCCCCGCCAATGCTATAGTTCCCCAAAGAAGGAGACGCCCATGCACATCGGCCTCGTCTACCCGCAGATCGAATACCCCACCGACCCGGCGGCCGTGCGCGACTACGCGCAGGCGGCCGAGAGCCTCGGCTTCACCCACGTCCTGGCCTACGACCACGTCCTGGGGGCCAACCCCGACCGGCCCGGCGGGCTGCACGGCCCCTACACCCATCGCGACCCGTTCATGGAGCCGTTCGCGCTCTTTAGCTACATGGCCGGCGTCACCGGCGGCCTGGGCTTCATGACCGGCATCCTCATCTTGCCGCAGCGCCAGACGGCCCTCGTGGCCAAGCAGGCGGCCACGCTGGACGTGCTTTGCGGCGGCCGGCTGCGCCTGGGCGTGGGCACGGGCTGGAATGAGCCGGAGTACGTCGCCCTGGGCCAGGACTTCCACAGCCGCGGCCGGCGCGAGGAAGAGCAAATCGAGGTGCTGCGCGCTCTGTGGACGCAAGACCTGGTCACCTTCCACGGCCGCTGGGACAACATCCCCGACGCCGGCATCCTGCCCCTGCCCGTCCAGCGCCCCATCCCGCTCTGGCTGGGCGGCTATGCCGACGTGGTGCTGCGCCGCGCCGCCCGGCTGGGCGATGGCTGGCTGCCCGGGGCGCGCACGGCCGACAAGGCCGCCGACTCCCTGGCCCGCCTCGACGCCTACCTGGCCGAGGCCGGCCGCAGCCGCGACGGCTTCGGCATCGAGGCCCGGCTGCATTGGGCCGACGGCGACCTGGACACCCTGGGCCGCACGCTGGAGGGCTGGCGCGCCGCCGGGGCCAGCCACATCAGCCTGAACACCATGGGCGCGGGCTTCAAGACGGCCGGGGAGCACCTGGCGGCGATACGGCGCTTCGCACAGACGTTGCTCAACGCACGCTAACCGATTCGCTCTTGGCCTCGCGTCGAGCGCGCCCGCCGCTGCAACTGAATTGGCTCATTGAACTGGAGCATGCGAACTGTGCCCCGGCCGATCGGCGTCAGCCCGACAATAACCGCACCATCGAAGGCGAAATGCTCCTGCCAGATATCGCGACGCGGGTGAAACAGAGGCACGAGCTTGCCATCTTCCGGGTCGATGGTAGCAATATCACTGCCCTTGTTAGCGTTACACTCAACGCAGGCCAGAGCCAGGTTTTCAGGCTCTGTAGGACCACCGTGCTTGACGGCGATGATGTGATCAACGGTATGTCTGACGGTTGTGTCTTGTTCCGCCAACAGGCAGTATTCGCAATGATAGTCAGCGCGCGTCGCCACCAAGCGCCGCAATGAGGAGGAGACCGGTACGCGAGCCACAACTAAGACTGGGGATTAAGCCAGCCTCTGGCGAAGGTTTGCCTTCAGCAGGTCGAAGAACCGGATGACTTGAACGTAGCTCTCGAGTTCGGCGCGCTCATCGGAGGTCTGGCTGCCCTCATTGCCCAGATACAGCAGTTCTTCGATGCGATCCTGAAGAGCATCAGACAGCTGGAAGTCCAGAATACTCTGAACGTCCGGGGCTTGGGCCAGAAAGCCAATGACCTCGCTCCAAGCCGGGTTGGCGACAAAGGCATCGGTCGGCACACTGTCGCTATCTAAGATACTGGTCAGTACACCGGGCAAGCGCTCGGCCATGGTCTCTAGCCGAATCGCCACCTCGTCGGGAACCTCAAGCGTGATTGTTGCCATAGGCGCATTATAGCATAATTGCCCCATGGAACTCCTCGGCGGCCCTCTCTTCGCCGTCGCCGGCGCGGGCGAATCGCACGGCCCCGGCATCGTCACCATCGTCTTCGGCTGCCCGCCCGGCCTGTGGCTGGAACGCGCCGCCGTGCAGACCTGGCTCGACCGCCGCCGCCCCGGCGGCACCCGGCACGGCACGCCCCGTCGCGAGACCGACCGCGTGGCCTTCCTGGCCGGCCTCTATCAGGATGACCACGACGCCCTGACCGCCGGCCCGCCGCTGGCCCTGGGCGAGGAGCAGACGGCCAGCTACGAGGCCGGCTACACCACCGGCGAACCCATCGCCGCCGTCGTCCTGTCCACCGCCGGCCGCTCCGGCCACTACGAGCAGTTCCGCGGCCCGGCCGGCGCGGTGCGGCCGCATCCGCGCCCGATGACCCCGGTCCCCCCCGCGCCCGGTGACCCCCGTCCCCCCGCGCCCGCTGACCCCGGTCCCCCTNNTCGATACCGGCTTTGCCGCCGCCGCCGCCGATCTCATCAAACGCACTCGCATTGCCGGCGACTCGCTGGGGGCGGCGGTCGAAGTCGTGGCCCTCAACGTGCCCGCCCTGGCCGGCGACCCGCTGTACAACAGCCTCAAGCTGCGTCTCATGGGCACCCTGGGCGGCCTGCACGCGGCCCAGGCCTGCGAAATCGGCGACGGCGCGGCCGTGGCCGAGCGCCACGGCAGCGACAACAACGACCCCATCCGCGCCGCCGGCTATGCCGGCAACAGCCACGGCGGCCTGCTGGGCGGCATCACGACCGGCAACCCCCTCGTGGCCCGCGTGTCCTTCAAGCCGACAAGCTCCATCGTCCGGCCGCAGCCCTCGGTGCGCAAGAACCTGGAGGAGATCGACTTCGCTCTGGACAAAGGGCGGCACGATCCCTGCGTCGGCGTGCGCGCCGGGGTCACCCTGGAGTCGCGGCTGGCCATCGAGCTTCTCAACGCCGTCCTGATGCACGCCGCCCGCCACGTCGCCCCCGACGCTTTCCGCCTCTTCCCCGCCCCGGCCGGCCAGCCCACCGCCCCCCAGCCGCCAGAGACGCCTGACGAAGTTGCCTAGCTGAGCGTTCGTGAAAAACGGCGCAATTGACTAGTTACAGGGGCAGGGGCCTATGCTATACTGTCGTCGCTAACGTTGCTACACGGGCGGGACAGTCCGTCATCGGCCCTACATTGTACTCACCAAAACGCGCTTCGTAGCGCGTTTCGCCACAACGCAATTGCCCAGCGCCGGCCCCTGCGAGCCGGCGCGGACTGTTCTAGTTCTCCCGTAGCAATAGGGGTACTATGATGAATTTGCTACTATACGTCGAAGCCCAAGAAACACTCGAGCACCTGCGCGGCGCGGCCGGCCCCTGTGGCCGTCTCGTGCTGTCCTACCCCGATGACATCTACGAGGACGCCCAAGGCCGGCCGTCCGCCCTGCCCTGTTCCATCGAAGCGCTATTTGAGTGGCAACCCGCACCCACACCTCAGGCAGCGTATGCGTACTAGAAGCAAAAGACGCGGCCCCGGGGCCGCGTCTTTCGTTTTACGGCGCCGGTCGCGCCTACCCGACGCCGTCCGGCCACTCGCAGGAGATGGCCGTGGTGATCAGCCGGAAGCCATGGCGTTCGACGATGGGCCGGCTCATGCGGCCGGCGTCGATGGTCAGGTAGGGCACGCCCCGCGCGTGCGCCTCCCGAACACGCGCCGCCAGCAGCGCCGTGTATAGGCCGCGGCGTCGATACTCCGGCCGCGTTGAGCCGGCCCACAGGCTGGCGAAGCTGCCCTGGCTGAAGTACGTCCAGCCCGCCGCCGCCGGCCGCTCCTCCACGTAGGCCACGTAGACGCTCAGATAGCCGGGGATGGCCATGTGCCCGCCCAGGCGCTGGTGCACCCAGGTGAAGTCCTCCTCCCAGACGGCGGTCATCACCTCCACCACGTCGGCCAGTTGCGCCGGGTCGGTCAGGCGGCGCACGTCGGCCGCCGGCTCGGCCAGCAGCGCCGGCGGCGCGTGGGCCACGTCCAGCACCATGATGGCGTCCTCGTCCTCCGGCGTGAAGCCGCGGGCCACCAGCCGCTGCGCCAGGTCGGCCGGGCGGTCGTGGCCATAGACCTTCCACTCCAGGCGCAGGTCGTGGGCGCGAAAGTAGGCGAGCTGGGCCTCGATGGCCGCGTCGGCCGTGGCCTTATCCAGGTCGCTGTAGAGAACGAAGCTCATGCCCGGCCGGGGCCGCACGAAGCGCACGACGCCCGGCAACACCTGCCGCTCCATCCCCGGAAACTCGATCTCGCGGCGCTGCTCCCGGTCATACAGCGCCAACACCCGTTCGACGTTCAATGACTACTCCTTGTTTGCCCCCTGGCGTCCTTTGTGTGAGCTTTTCTTTCTGTCCCATGTCCCGCCTATTTGTGGTCTCTGCGACCAAGTGGGATAATTCTAGCCGAAGGCTCAGCGGAGAAGTGTATCATGGACAACAACGCCTACTTCTGGCAAGGACGGCTCACCCGCCTGCGGCCGCTCTCGGTCGACGACGTGGAGGAAACCCTGCGCGACCGGCTGGACAGCCCCGGGCGGCAAATGCTGCAACTGGGCGTCGAACTGCCGATCAGCGCCTCGGCCATGCGCGCCCGGCTGGCCGACCTGGCCGACTGCCGCGACGCCGACGGCCTGATCCTGTTCACCATCGAGAACCTGGACGGCGAGAACGTCGGCGGCCTGTCTTACCACACGCGAAACCGCAAGGACGGCAACTTCAGCTTCGGCGTGCGCGTGACCACGCCCTACCGCGGCCGCGGCTACGCCACCGACGCCACGCGCATCCTGCTGCGGTATGGCTTCCTGGAGCGAAACTACCACAAGTGCAACTCGGCCTGCGTGGAGCACAACACCGCCTCCATTCGCCTGCACCTGCGGCTCGGCTTCCGCGAGGAGGGCCGCCGGCGGGAGACGCTTTTCTACAACGGGCGCTACTACGACGAACTGCTCTTCGGCCTGACGCGCGAGGAGTTCGACGCTAACGACGCGCCCTATCGACCTGCCTGGATGGGGGGAACACATGAACTCTGAGGACATTCGCCGCGTCCTGGTCATCGGCGCGGGAACCATGGGTCGCCAGATCGCCCTGCAATGCGCCCTGCACGGCCTGGAGGTCGATCTCTACGACGCCGCGCCGGCGGCGCTGGCCGCCGCGCGGGCCGAGATCGACGGCACGCTGGCCTACTTCGCCCGCGCCGGCCGCCTCTCGCCCGAAGAAGCCGCGGCCACGGCCGGCCGTCTGTCCATCGCCGGCGACCTGGCCGCCGCCGCCCGCGCCGACCTCGTCTCCGAGTCCGTGCCCGAGGACCCGGCGCTGAAAGGGCGCGTCTTCGCCGAACTGAACGCCCTCTGCCCGCCGCGCACCGTCTTCACCACCAACTCCTCCACCCTCCTGCCGTCCATGTTCGCCGCGGCCACCGGCCGGCCGGAGCGCTTCGCCGCGCTGCACTTCCACCTGCCGCCGTGGGAGGCCAACGTCGTCGACGTGATGGCCCACGACGCCACCGCCCCGGAGGTGGTCGATCTGCTGGTCGGCTTCGCCCGGCGCATCGGCCAGATCCCCATCGTCGCCCAACGCGAAAGCTCCGGCTACGTCTTCAACGCCATGCTCAGCGCCCTCAATGGCGCGGCGCTCAAACTGGCCGCCGGCGGCGTGGCCAGCGTGGCCGACGTCGACCGGGCCTGGATGGGCGTTATGAAGACGCCCATCGGCCCCTTCGGCATCATGGACATGGTTGGGCTGGAGACGGTGTGGAAGATCACCGACTTCTGGGCCACGGCCCTAGGCGACCCGGAACTGCGGGCCAATGCCGACTTCGTCAAGGAGTACATCGACCGCGGCCGCCTGGGGCGCAAGAACGGCCGCGGCTTCTACGACTACCCCCACCCGGCCTTTGCCGACGAGCACTTCCTGCAGGGTGAGGAACGATGAGCCACGCCGCCCACCAGTACCCCATCGACCGCTATCTCAACGTCAAGCTGGCCACCATGCCCAGCTTCAGCAGCGACGGCGCCTGGCTGGCCTTCATCAGCGACCTGACCGGCGTGCCCCAGGCCTGGCGCGTTCCTCTGGCCGGCGCCGGCCACGTCATCGCCATGCCGGAGCAACTGACCTTCGCCGAAGACCGCGTCCTGTGGCTGCGCTGCTCGCCCGCCCCCGGCGACAACCGCATCCTCTTCACCCGCGACCGCGGCGGCGACGAGAACACCCGGCTCTATCTGCTCGACCCGGACACGGGCCAGGAGACCTGCCTGACGCCCGGCGAGGGTGTCATGCACATTCCCGGCCAGTGGTCGGACGACGGCCAGACGCTGCTCTTCGCCGCCAACCGCGAGCACCCCAGCCACTTCGGCGTCTACCGCCAGGCCACCAGCGGCGGCCCGGCCCAACTGCTGTGGCAGGGCGACGCGCCGGGCCAGCTGTTCGACGTGGCCGCCCACCCCTGTGCCCCGCGCGTCCTCTTCACGCGTATGGGCTTCTCGGCCGCCCACGACCTGCTGGAGCTGGACGAGACGACCGGCCAGGTGCGTCAATTGAACCCGCCAGACCGCCCCGCCCGCTACCACTACCCCGTCTACACCCCCGACGGCCAGAGCGTGCTGGTCATTACCGACCTGGACAGCGACCGCACCAACTTGCTGCGGCTGAACCTGGCCGATGGGCAGTGGGAGACGGTCATCGGGCCGTATTACGACATCGAGTTCTTCAGCCTGTCGCCCAACGGCCGCTCCCTGGCCTTCACCCTCAATCAGGACGGCTACAGCCGCCTGGAGTTGTTCGACATGACCCGCGGCCAGGCCCAGCCGGGGCCGGCCCTGCCCGACGGCGTGCTGGGCATTTACGATGAGCGCATCGCCTTCGACCCGGCGACCACGGCCCTGGCCTTCTCCTACACCACGCCGCGCAGCGCCAGCAACATCTACTACTGGCACTGGTCGAGCATGGGCCAGAGTGTCCGGCCCATGACCCGCATGACCCACGGCGGCATTCCCACGGCGGCCTTCGTCGACGCCGAACTGATCCGCTACCCAACCTTCGACGGCCGCGACATCCCCGCCTGGCTCTACCGGCCGCGCGACGCCGCCGCGCCGCTGCCGGTAGTCGTCAACGTCCACGGCGGGCCGGAGTGGCAGGCGCGGCCGTGGTTCGACTTCATGACCCAATACCTGGTCAACCGCGGCTACGCCGTCCTGGTGCCCAACGTCCGCGGCTCGACCGGCTACGGCAACGCCTACAGCCACCTCGATGACGTGGAGAAGCGGCTGGACAGCGTCAACGATCTGGCCCACGCCGCCCACTGGTTGCGCGCCCAGGCCGAGTTCGACGGCGACCGCATCGCCGTCGTCGGCGGCAGCTACGGCGGCTACATGGTGCTGGCCGCGCTGGCCTTCCACCCTGAGCTATGGGCCGCCGGCGTGGACATCGTCGGCATCGCCAACTTCGTGACCTTCCTGGAGAACACCAGCGAATACCGCCGCCAGCACCGCGAGTCGGAGTACGGCCGTCTGGACACCGACCGCGCGTTGCTGGAGCGCGTCTCGCCGCTCAACCACGTCGAGCGCATGACCGCGCCGCTGCTGGTCATCCACGGGGCCAACGACCCGCGCGTGCCCCTCAGCGAGGCCGAGCAGCTGGTGGCGCGGCTGGCGGCGCTGGGCCGCACGGCCCAACTGCTGGTCTTCGACGACGAGGGGCACGGCATTAAGCTGCTGAAGAACAAGCGCGTCGCCTACACGGCCATCGCCCGCTTTCTGGACGGCGTCCTGGGCGCGCCCTTGGCGGAGGCGTGATGACCACCCTGCTGGCCATGTACGTCATCTTTGGGCTGTTGCTGGCCGTTGTGGCCGTGCCGCTGCTGCTGGGCAAGATTCCGCCCAACGGCTGGTACGGCTTCCGCGTGCCCAGCACGCTCTACAACGAGCGGCTGTGGTACAAGGTCAACCGCTACGCCGCGCGCTGGCTGCTGGCGTCGGGGATCATCACCGTCGTCGGCGCGGTGGCCCTGTACTTCGTGCCCGGCCTGACCGTAGACCGCTACGCCTGGCTGCTGCTGCTGGTCTTTGCCCTGCCCTTCGGCGTTGGCCTGGTGTTCAGCATTCGCTACCTGCGCCGCCTGCAGAAGGCCGGCATCTAGCCCCGCGCCGGCGGCGGCCCGGCCCAGCCGTCGCGCATGACGCCCATGTACAGCACGTCGTCGTAGTCGCCGTCGCTCCAGACGTGCTGCCGCAGCCGCCCCTCCTCCACGAAGCCGCACGCCCGGTAGGCGCGGATGGCCCGCTCGTTGCGGCCGTGGACGCGCAGGTAGATGCGGCGCAGGTTGAGGATGCGGAAGCCATAGTCCACCAGCAGGCCCACTGCCTCGCGGCCGTAGCCCCGCCCCCAGTAGGCCTTGTCGCCGATGCCGATGCCCAGCTCGGCCGTGCCGGCGAACGAGTCGCGCTGGTGCAGGCCACAGAAGCCGATCAGCTTGCCGTCGGCCTCGATGCCGAAGGAGACACCGTCGCGGTTGCCGTCGCGGTGGCCCTCGGCGGCGTGCCGGTCGAAGTCGGCGTAGGCGCGGGCCAACGACTGTGGCCAGGGCGGGTTGCCGCCCCCGGCCAACTCCACGTCGATGTCGTTGTTGATGGCCCAGAGGGTGGGCACGTCTTCGCGCTCGATGGCGCGTAGGGTGATGCGGTCGCCTTTGATCATCGTTCTCTCCCGGTTGCGCACCTACCGAATCCGCCGGCGCAGTTCCTCCGGCGACACCACCTCGCCGCCCTCGATGAGCGCCCGCGCCTCGTCCAGCTTGTCCCAGACGTCCATCAGCAGCACGCCGCGCACGCGCCCGTCCCGCAGGTAGTACAGCGCCCCGTGGCGGAAGCGCTCGTCCCAGTCTTCGACCACCTCCATGCGGCTGTCGCATTGGCCGACGGCCTCGTAGCCCAGGTCGAACAGGTCGGAGTAGAACATGGGCAAATAGCGGTAGGGCTGGCCCGCGCCGGCCATGTTCAGCCCCGCCGCCCGGCCCATGGCCCGCGCCGCGTCGGCGTGCTCCACGCGGCGGCGCTGGCCCAGGATGAGGTCGGGGTAGTTGGCCACGTCGCCGGCAGCGTAGATGCCCGGCGCGCTACTGCGCAGGGTCTCGTCGACCAGGATACCGTTGTCGATGGCCAGCCCGGCGGCGCGGGCCAGGGCCACGTCGGGCACGATGCCGATGCCGGCCACCACGC
>JRYK01001929.1_pt1 | contig 10342 bp, 12 predicted proteins | sample 235381 | NCBI WGS metagenome assembly JRYK01 (sample SAMN03074220, study PRJNA261476) | activated sludge metagenome | biome: Wastewater Treatment Plant; feature: Wastewater; material: Activated sludge; isolation source: activated biomass of a wastewaster treatment plant treating hydrocarbon... ...
CGGTTCAAGGAGCAGCCGCTGATGCGCGTGATCCTCGTGTCGTGGGGGATTGCCTTCGTCGAATACTGCCTCGCGGTTCCGGCGAACCGGATCGGGCACGGGACCTACAGCGCGGCGGAGCTCAAGACGCTGCAGGAGATCGTGACGCTTCTCGTCTTTTGCGTGTTCTCGGTTTTCTATCTCGGCGAGGCGATAAGGTGGAACCACGCCGTGGGCTTTTCGCTTATCGGCGTGGCGGCGTTCTTTATTTTTCACAAGTGGTGAGCGGGAGCGTGATCCGACGTGGCGGCGATGGCGTAGAAGATTTCAGCATCCGGAAGCTGACAAACTTCAACTCCCCCAATCCGATCTGGAGATTCCTAGCATGCGTCTCAAGACCCTTGTGTTTGCCGCAACGGCTGCGTTGGCCGGACCGGTTCTTCTTGCGCCCTCGTCCTTCGCCGGAATGCACGAAACTAAGGCTGAAGCTGACATCGTGGATACTGCGGCAGCCAATGCCGACTTCTCGACGCTTGTCGCCGCGATCAAGGCGGCCNNGGCGTTCGCCGCGCTGCCCGCGGGCACGCTGGACAACCTGCTGAAGCCGGAGAACAAGGATCAACTCGTCGCGATCCTCACGTATCATGTCGTGCCGGGAAAAGTGATGGCGGGCGATCTTCTGGGCAAGACGACCGAAGCCGCGACCGTCCAAGGCGCGAATGTGAGCGTCGTGGGTGACGCGGAAGCGGGCGTCACGGTCAATAGCGCCAAAGTCACGACAGCCGATATCGCTGCGAAGAACGGCGTCATTCACGTGATCGATGCGGTGATCCTTCCGCCCGCGAAAGACGCAACGACACAGTAAGCCGGACATTTCCCCCGCCGGCTTCATACCCCCGGAGCGCGCTTCTCCCCCCGGCGCCCCGGGGGTTTTTCTTCGATCTGCGTGTGAACCGTGCAACGCCAACGCCGCGGCGATCTCGTATGATTACTGTCACTGACTCAGAGGGACCACTTGAGCGACGAGCGGCGATGGCGCGATCTGACGCCCGATCAGGCGGCCGGACACGGGTTATTCGGCCTCGGCGGGGGCGTGTTCCTGTTTCTCGTTTTTGCGGGGACGGTGCTGGGCTTCACGGCGGGCGCGGTAAATTCTCCCCGAATCGGCAACGCCGCAGCGGTGGTGCTGGCGCTTAACTTCATTCCGGCCGCCGTTCTGTTCGCGCTGGGCGTTTCGAAGAGCCGGCATTTTCCCTATGTCGCGCGCTCCGCGCTTTTCGCGCTATCGGCCGCGCTGGGCGCGTCGGCCGTGGCGGCGGCAATCCTCGATCCGCTCGCGTTCGTCGGGTTCGCGACTGCGACGGCCGACACGTTCGGCGTCGCGCGCGACGTCGCGCTCCGGCTCGATCCGCGCGATCTCAAGAGCTGCATCATCGGTGCGGCGGCGGCGGGTTCGATCGGGGCGGCGCTGTTCGCGATCTATATGCGCCGGTCGCGGCGCGTGAACGTCACGTTCCGGCATCGCGTGCGCCCGGAGGATCCGATCCTCGCGACGCTGGCGTCAAAGCCCCTTGGGAATGGGTAACGGGCCGAATTCGGCGACCCGCGCCATCGGCACTTTGTGGGTGAGCGTGCCGTCGCCGTAGAAATAGAACGTCATCGTGTCGGCGCTCTCGTCGTACTCGAACAAGGTCGCGTAGCCGTTCTCTCGCGTGATGTGATCGCCCGACATCTGCACCTTGCCGGGCTGCACCGTTTCCCATGTCCGGGCGAGTTGCGCCTCGACGCTTTTGAAGGCGTGAATGCGCTCGCCCGGATTCATGCGGGCGAAATCGGCGCGCAGATTCGGCGCGCTGGTGCGGATGAGATTCCCGGATTGGACTTCGAGGCGGACGGCGATGAGCACATGGCCGTCGAAGATGACGCCCTGCCAGCGGCCCGGTGGGGCGTCGCCGTTGCAGGCGGCCAGCGTCAGCGCCGCGAGGACACCGAGAACCAGATGGCGCAGGAGGAGCCGCATGGCTCCACTCTCCTTTTCGTACCGCGCACGCAGGTGCGCTGACGTACTCGTTCCTTCGTTTTGTCGCGCTTTCTTGCGGCGAACCGGCTTCCACTTCGCCGGAAAGCGCTCCAGGTTGCGCCTTCGGTCCCTTCCAATTCGTTACAGCACATTAACCCTCTAGATTTTCAACCCGATCTGGACCGTCCGGGTCCAGGTGCGGGCGAGGAGAATGAGCGTCGCGGCGAGAAGCGCGAGCACGCCGCCGATCGCGGCGGGGCGTTCGAGCCCCATGAACTCTTCGCGCGGAGCGGCAATGGCGGCCGTGCGTATGACGGGCGGCAGCACGGTCACAGAAACCGGCGTGACGCGCGCCGGGGTTTCCGGCTTCGTCAGCGCGATCGGGTCGCGGGTCGCGCTCATCGGCGCGGTTTGCGCGAGCGCGGGGGCGGCAAGCGCGAGGCCCAGAGTCAGGGCGATGATGGTCGTGAACCGCATGGTCTCCCTCCACGTGTTCCGGTCGTTCCAGCGTCGCCATCCCGGGCCCGGTGCGTGGCGCTCGCGGGGCGGGAATGGGGCGGAAGCGTGGCGAAGCGCGCTTGGCCGCTTAAATGATGTTCACGGGCCACAGGTGGCTTCCCGCGCTTGTGACAAGGCGGCGATTCCTGCTACGCAACCCCTCCTTATTTCCCGACCGGTCTCGACGCCCATGGCTCCGCTTCCGCTGCGCTTTCTTTCCGACGCCATCAACCGAATCCAGCCCTCGGCCACGATCGCGGTGACGCAAAAGGCGCGCGAACTGAAAGCGCAGGGGCGCGACGTGATCGGCCTCGGCGCGGGCGAGCCCGATTTCGACACGCCCGACAACGTGAAAGAGGCGGCGATCGCGGCGATCAAGCGCGGCGAGACGAAATACACCGCCGTCGAAGGCATTCCCGAATTGCGCAAGGCGGTCGCCGCGAAGTTCAAGCGCGAGAACGATCTCGTCTATGCGCCGGAGCAATGTCTGGTCGCGCCGGGCGGCAAGGCCGTGATCTTCAACGCGCTGCTGGCGACGCTGAACCCGGGCGACGAAGTCATCGTGCCCGCGCCCTATTGGGTCAGCTATCCCGACATCGCGATGCTCGCGGGCGCGAAGCCCGTCATCGTCGAGACGCGGCTTGAGGACAATTTCAAGCTGACGCCGGAGGCGCTCGACCGCGCGATCACGCCGAAGACGAAGTGGCTCATCTTCAACCAGCCTTCGAACCCGAGCGGCGCGTGCTACAGCGAGGCGCAACTGAAGGCGCTGACGGACGTTCTTCTCAAGCATCCGCATGTGTGGGTGCTGACGGACGATATGTACGAGCACCTTATCTATGACGGGTTCCGGTTCCGGACCGTCGCGCAGGTCGAGCCGCGCCTCAAGGATCGCACGCTCACCATGAACGGCGTTTCGAAGGCGTATGCGATGACGGGCTGGCGCATCGGCTATTGCGCAGGCCCTGAGCCTCTCATCAAGGCGATGGCGAAATTGCAGTCGCAGAGCATTTCGAATCCGCCCTCGATCTCGCAATGGGCGGCGGTCGAGGCGTTGAACGGCCCGCAGGATTTCATCGCCGAGCGGCAGAAGGCGTTCCAGAAGCGGCGCGATCTCGTCGTATCGATGCTCAATCAGACGAAGGGCATTACCTGCCCGCGCCCCGAAGGCGCGTTCTACGTCTATCCCTCGATCAAGCCGCTGATCGGTAAGAAGACCGCTTCGGGCAAGACGCTCGCGAGCGACGAGGATTTCGCGGGCGCGCTTCTCGAAACCGAGGGCGTCGCCGTGGTGCACGGCGCGGCCTTCGGCCTCAGTCCGCATTTCCGCATTTCCTACGCGACCTCCGATTCCATCCTCGAAGAGGCGTGCAAGCGCATTCAGCGTTTCTGCGCGAGCCTCACCTAGCGCTTACAAGCGGATTTCTGCCCCATGCGTCATCTTCTCGTTCTTTCCGCCGTCTCTCTTTTGTGCGCGTGCGCGAGCGACGCGAACGACGCCGATTCCGGCTTGCCGATGCCCGGCGCGTCGATGACCTATTCCTGCGCGCAAGGGCAGCAATTCTCCGTGCAGATGAACGACGACGGCGACGTCGCGAACGTCACGTTCGGCGAAAGGCAGTTCGAGCTTGAGAAGGAAGAGACGATCACCGGCATTCAGTACAGCGACGGGGACGTCATCTTCTGGTCCAAGGGGGACGCGGGCATGCTGAAGGCGACGGGCGGCACGGTTCTCACCGCGTGCACGATGACGTCGCTCTCCGGCATCGCGCCACTGAAGCCCGCGCCGACGACACCCGTGGAAGCGGCGCCGGTTGAGCCCGCGCCCGTCGAACCCGCGCCCGCTCCCGCACCGCAATAAAATCTCTTCCTTAAGGTTGCGCTTTGTTCACCCCGCTTCGCCCTTGCCAAGCGGGCGGATCGGCGTTGAGCTATCGGGACCGAAGGGCGCGTGACGCGGCCCGGTCCACGGGCCCACTGATCCGCTCAAGCGCCCGCCGCGCCCCTCGAACACGCGAGGACGCGCATGTCACACACAGGGAATGGAGGGCACGGGCCACGCACAGTGGCCCTGGTCGGACCTTACGCCAGCGGCAAGACGACGCTGCTGGAGAGCATACTCGCCGTCACCGGCGCGACGACGCGCAAAGGTTCGATCGCGCAAGGCAACACCGTCGGCGACAGTTCGCCCCAGGCGCGTGCGCGCGTGATGTCGACGGAACTCAACGTCGCGACGACGCAATTCATGGGCGACGCCTATACGTTTCTCGATTGTCCCGGCTCCATCGAATTCTTGCAGGAGACGCTGAACGTCCTACCCGCGGTCGATGTCGCGGTGGTGGTGATGGAGCCCGACGAACATAAGACGCAGATGGCGCAGCCCGTTCTCAAATTTCTTGAGGACATGGGCGTGCCGCATTTCGTTTTCGTCAACAAGATCGACAAGGCGCATGGACGCCTGCGCGATCTGCTGACGCTCTTGCAGCCGGTGAGCCAGAAGCCGCTGGTGCTGCGGCAGATTCCGATCTGGAGCAACGGGATCGTCACGGGCTTCATCGACCTCGCGCTCGAACGCGCGTTCGTCTATCGCGAGCACGCGGCGTCGGAAGTCGTCGAGATTCCGGGCGATCTCATGGAGCGCGAACGCGAGGCGCGGTTCCAGATGCTGGAGAAGCTCGCGGACTACGACGACCATTTGATGGAAGAACTCCTCAGCGATGTCGCGCCGCCGCGCGACGAGGTGTTCGCCGATCTCAATCGCGAATTGAAGGAAGGCCTCATCGTGCCGGTGCTGTTCGGTTCCGCCGAACGCGACAACGGCGTGCGGCGTCTCCTCAAGGCGCTCCGGCACGACGGTCCGAGCGTCGCGGCGACGGCGGCGCGTCTGGGCGCGGCGCAGAACGGCGAAGCGGTGGTGCAGGTCGTCAAGACGCTCTACGGCGACGGCGGCAAGATGTCGGTCGCGCGCGTGCTCGCGGGCGAGATCAAGGACGGCGCGACCGTCACCGCGTCTTCGGGTGCGGCCGCGCGGGTCGCAGGCGTATTCTCGATCCGGGGCGCGAGCGTCGAGAAGCGCGGGGCCGCCGTCACCGGCGATCTCGCGCTGGGCGCGGCGGCGCTGTTCGCCCTGAGCCTGGGGATGGGCGCACCGCTGCTGGCCATCGGCGCCTCCGCCGGCCACTGGCTGCCGCACGCCGGTCATTGGATGGAGCGGATCAAGGCGGTGTTCGGCGTGGCGCTGCTGGCCGTGGCGCTTTGGCTGTTGGAGCGCATCCTGCCGGCGGCGGCCACCATGGTGCTGTGGGCGACGCTGCTGATCGTGACCGCCACCTACATGGGCGCCCTGCAACCGGCGGTGCACGGCGCGCCGGCCTGGCGCACCCTGGTCAAGGGATTGGGCCTGGTCCTGCTGATCTACGGCATCCTGCTGCTGGTCGGAGTGGCCGCCGGCGGTCGCGATCCCTGGCAACCGCTGCGCGGCGTCGGCCTGGTCGCCAACGCCGCCGGCACCGCTCAGCCACCGTCGTTCCGCCGCGTCAAGACCGTAGCCGACGTGGACCGGGCGCTGCGCGACGCCGGCGGCCGTCCGGTGATGCTGGATTTCTACGCCGACTGGTGCGTGACCTGCAAGGAGATGGAGCGCTTCACCTTCAGCGACCCCAAGGTGCGCGCCGAGATGGCGCAGATGGTGCTGCTGCAGGTCGACGTCACGAAGAACACGCCCGAGGACCAGCGCCTGCTCAAGCGCTTCCGCCTCTTCGGTCCCCCGGGGATCGTCTTCTTCGACCGGGGCGGCCGGGAGATCCCGGGCCTGCGGGTGATCGGCTTCCAGCGGGCCGACAAGTTCCTGCAGTCGCTCGCGCTCGCCCGCGGCTCCTGAGCCCCGGGCGCCGCGCGCGGCGGCGCGGCGCTTCCTTGACGGTCGCCGGGGCATCTGCAAGACTGCCCGCCCGAACTAGAAGAACACGTCAACGCGTTTCCTGGAGGAGGCTTCCATGCTGGGCACCATCGCGCGCCGCCTGTCCGTGGCCGGCGCTCTCGCCGCGGCCGCGTTCGCCGCGCCCGCCATCGCGCAGAAGGAACTCAAGGTCGGCGTGATCTACGACCTGACCGGCCCGTTCGCGGCCGGCGGCTCGGAGGCCGCGTATCTCGGCAACAAGATCGCGATCGACATGATCAACGAGAAGGGCGGGGTCGAGGGCTACCGCATCCGCCCGGTCTACGCCGATGCGCAGTCGAAGGCCGAGGTCGCGATCTCCGAGTCCGAGCGGCTGCTCAACCAGGAGAAGGTGGACATGCTGATGGGCGTGTTCTCGAGCGCGCACTGCGTGCCGATGGCGCAGAAGGCGGACGCGGCGAAGAAGTTCTTCTGGATGAACGTGTGCGTCGCCTCGGCGGTGCTCAAGGACAAGAAGCTCCAGTACGCGTTCCGGCCGCAAGTGCACTCGGACCAGTTCGGCGAGGCCTCGTGCTCGTTCCTGAACGAGAACAGCGAGAAGAAGATGGGCATCAAGCCCGCCGCGCTGAAGGTGGCGATCATCTACGAGGACGGGCCGTACGGCACCGGCGTGGCCGCCGGCAACGATTCGGCGTGCAGGAAGCTCGGGATGCAGGTGGTCCTGAAGGAGGGCTACTCGGCGACCGCGCCCGACCTTTCCAGCCTGGTCACGAAGCTGCGGCGCGCGCGGCCGGACGTGATCCTGCACACCGGCTACAACCCCGACATCACGCTCTTCCTGCGCCAGTCGAAGGAGCAGGGCCTGAAGTTCAAGGCGCTCATCGGGCACGGCGCGGGCTACGGCCAGATCGCGAAACTGCGCGAGACCTTCGGTGACGACACCAACTACTTCTTCAACGTCGACCCGGTCGCGGCGCAGCTGCTCGATCCGAAGACGCTCAAGCCGGGGCTCGGCGACCTGACCAACGAGATGGTGAAGCGCTACCAGGCGGTGAAGGGCCCGGCGGAGGTCCCGCCCCACACCAGCATGGGCTTCAACCAGGCGTGGATCTTCTTCACCGACGTGCTCCCGCGCGCGATCAAGAAGCACGGCGGGATCGACTCCGAGGCGCTGCGCAAGGCCTCGCTCGAGACCGACATCCCGCTCGGGGGAACGATCCAGGGCTACGGCGTGAAGTTCTATCCGCCCGGCGCGCAGATGGCGGGGCAGAACGAACGCTCGTCGCCGGTCGTCATGCAGTACGTGAACGGCCGCACGTACATCGCCTGGCCGACCCCGATCCGGACCACCGATCCGGTGCTGCCCTTCCCGAAGGGCCATCCGTTCGCGCAATAGGGCGCGACGGGCCCGGCGCGGCCCGTTCGCCCTGAGCCTTGCGCAGGGCGTGCGGGCCCCCTCGTGCCGACGGGGCCGGGGTCACCGATGCTGCAGGTCGCTCAGCTCACGAAGCGCTTCGGCGGCTTCACCGCCGTCGCGACCGTCGATTTCGCGCTCGAGCAGGGCGAGATCCTCGGCCTGATCGGGCCGAACGGATCGGGCAAGAGCACGACGTTCAACCTGATCGCCGGTCTCTACGCGCCGACCGCCGGATCGATCCGGTTCCGCGGCGAGGAGATCGGCGGGCTCGCCCCGGCGCAGGTCTGCCACCGGGGCATCGGCCGGACGTTCCAGATCCCGCGCCCGTTCCGCCGGCTCACCGTCCTCGAGAACGTCGCGGTCGCCGCCTACTACGGTCAGGCGGGGCGGGTCTCGCGCGAGCGCGCCTGGGCGCAGGCGGAGGAGGCGCTCGACCTCGTGCAGCTCGCCTACGCGCACGATGCGCGCGTCGACGGGCTGGGCGCGGCGGGGCTGAAGAAGCTCGAGCTGGCGCGCGCGCTCGCCACGCAGCCGAAGCTCCTGCTCGCCGACGAGAGCCTCGGCGGGCTGGACGAGCACGAGATGGACCAGGCGGCCGACATGCTCGCCCGCATCCGCAAGGAGCGCGGCGTCACCATCATCTGGGTCGAGCACATCATGGGGGTGCTGATGCGCGTGGTGGACCGGTGCATCGTGCTCGACCACGGCGAGAAGATCGCCGAGGGCCTGCCGCGCGAGGTCGCCGCCGACCCGAAGGTGATCGAGGTGTACCTCGGCACCGACGCCGCCGCGGTCCAGGCGCAGGTCGCGGCGCGGAGCTAGCCCGGGTGCTCGAGCTGCGCGGCGTCTCGGCGGGCTACGGCACCTTCCAGGCGCTGTTCGGCGTCTCGCTGAAAGTCGACGCCGGCGAGGCGGTGGCGGTGATCGGACCGAACGGCGCGGGCAAGACGACCCTGCTGCGCGTCATCTCCAAGCTCATCGACCCGACCGCCGGCGACGTACTGATGGAGGGTCGCCGCGTGAACGAGGTCGAGCCGCACCGCGTGATCGAGCTCGGGATCGCGCACGTGCCGGAGAACCGCCGTCTCTTCCCGCGCCTCACGGTCGAGGAGAACCTGCGCATGGGGGCTTACGTTGCCTCCGCGCGGGCGCACTTCGGCGCGCGGCTCGCGCACGTGTTCGAGCTCTTCCCGCGCCTCGCGGAGCGGCGCGGCCAGCTCGCCGGCACGCTCTCCGGCGGCGAGCAGCAGATGTGCGCGATCGCGCGCGGACTGATGTCGCAGCCGCGGCTGCTCCTGCTCGACGAGCCGTCGGCGGGGCTCGCGCCGGTGATCGTGCAGCGCATCTTCGAGCTCGTTCACCGCCTGCGCGACGAAGGCTACACCGTGCTGATCGTCGAGCAGAACGTGCAGCAGGTGCTGAAGGTGGTCGACCGCGCCTACCTGCTCGAGGTCGGGCGCATCAAGGCGAGCGGGCGCGCGGCCGAGCTCGCGGCGAGCGACGACATCCGGCGCGCGTACGTGGGGCTATAGGAGGCCGCAAATGCAGGTGTTCGACGTCTTCCTGCTCGAAGCGATCCTGAACGGGCTGCTGTTCGGCGGCGTGCTCGCGCTGCTCGCGCTCGGGCTCAACCTCGTGTTCGGCGTGATCGACGTCGTCTGGATCTGCTATGCCGAGCTGATGATGATCGGGATGTACACGGTCTACTTCCTCTACACGGTGTACAAGCTCCCGCTCCTCGTCGCCTTTGCCGGCGGGATCCTGGTCGTCGCGGTGCTCGGGATGATCCTGCACGTGCTGGTCATCCGGCCGGTGCTCAACTCCGAGCCGATCAACCAGCTGCTGGTCACCGGCGGCGTGCTGTTCTTCCTGCAGGCGGCGGCGACGCTCGCCTTCGGCGTGCAGTTCCGCAACCTCGGCCTGTCCCTGCCGTCGCTGCAGCTCGGCGAGATCTACCTGCCCTACTCGCGCATATTCGCGGCGCTCACCGCCCTGGTGGCGATGACGCTGCTCTACCTCTTCCTGCGCAAGACCTACCTCGGCACCGCGATCCGCGCCATCAGCCAGGACCGCGCGATCATGCCGCTGATGGGGGTGAGCCCGGCGCGGATCTACCTCGTGACCTCGGCCATCGGCGGCGGGCTCGCCGGGCTCGGCGCCTGCCTGCTCGTGCTGCAGTACGACGTGCACCCGGCCATCGGCCTCTCGTTCGGACCGATCACGTTCCTGATCTGCGTCCTGGGCGGCCTCGGGAACATGGTCGGGGGGTTCGTGGCGGCGTTCATCTTCGCCCAGCTCATCTCGGTGGGCGGGTTCTTCTTCCACGTCGAGTGGGGCTACGTCATGGCGTTCGTGTTCTTCATCGTCATGATGTTCATCCGCCCGCAGGGGCTGCTGGCGAAACGGTCATGACGAACACTCACTATCGCGACGCCGTGGCAGGCCGCGCGCGGGTGCGGTGCAGCGCGGCCGGTCGTTTGGATCCGCAGGGGCTGCTGGCGAAGAAGAGCTGACCGTGCGCGCCAGGTCC
>JRYK01004359.1_pt1 | contig 10341 bp, 14 predicted proteins | sample 235381 | NCBI WGS metagenome assembly JRYK01 (sample SAMN03074220, study PRJNA261476) | activated sludge metagenome | biome: Wastewater Treatment Plant; feature: Wastewater; material: Activated sludge; isolation source: activated biomass of a wastewaster treatment plant treating hydrocarbon... ...
CGGTGAGCGCCCACGCGCGCCCCTACCCGGCGACGGTGAGCGTGAGCCCGGTGAGCCGGACGGTGCCCGTGCGGCCGGCGGTCGAACCCAGGCACTTCGCCCTGGTGGCTGCGGCGCTCCGCAGGAGCGCGGAGGAGATCGAGCGGACGACCGGGCGGTGGCTTGTGCGGGAGCACTGGCAGGAGCGCCCATGAGCGCCCTCCCGCCGGAGCACCTCGACCTCGGCGGCCACGATCGCGACTCTGACCCCCGCCCCGGTGCGCCGAGGCCGCTGGTGGCCGACCCGGAGGTGTGCGCGGGCCTCGCGTCGCTGGCGCTCATCGACCACCAGGTGTGGATCGGCGTGGCCCGGGCGGCGACGAGCCGGCCCGAGCGCGACGGGGCCCTGGCCCGGGCCCGGGAGGCGCGGGCGGTGTGGGAGGAGTGGACGTGAGGGCGCCCTACCTCGACGACGGCGACGTGCGGCTGTACCTCGGCGACTGCGTGGAGGTCATGGCTGAGATGGCGCCAGAGTCGGTCGACGCCGTGGTGTGCGACCCGCCCTACGGACTGCGCTTCATGGGGCAGGCGTGGGACGGCGCGGACATCGTCGCGCTGGCGAAGTCGCAGGCGGCCGGAACGTACGACATGAAGCAGAACGGCGCCTTCCAAGCATGGTGCGAGACGTGGGCGCGCGAGGCCCTGCGCGTCTTGAAGCCCGGCGGCCACCTGCTCGCCTTCGGCGGGACACGCACCTTCCACCGGCTCACCTGCGCCATCGAGGACGCGGGGTTCGAGGTGCGCGACTGCCTGTCGTGGCTCTACGGGTGCGGGTTCCCGAAGTCGCTCGACGTGTCGAAGGCCATCGACAAGGCGGCGGGGGCGCGGGGCGAGTACGGAGCGCCGAAGTCTGCGGCGCACGCCGGGTGGATCGACCGCGGCCGGATGCGCGGCGATGACGGGCACGACGGCTACCAGCGGCCGTGGATGCAGGACGGCGAGGCCGTTGACCGCAACGCGCGGCAGTACCTCCCCGCCACCGACGACGCGCGCCGCTGGCAGGGCTGGGGCACCGCGCTCAAGCCCGCTTGGGAGCCGTGCGTCGTGGCGCGCAAGCCGCTGGTGGGGACCGTGGCCGCGAACGTCCTGGCGCACGGGACGGGGGCGATCAACGTGGAGGGGTGCCGCATCCCGCACGCGAGCGACGCCGACCGCGATGAGTCCGAGGCCAAGAACCAGCACACGCGCTACGCCAACCCCGGGAGCAACCGGGACGGCTACAGCGGGAACATGCCAGCCCGGACCGACTACAACGGCGGCGCGGGGCGCTGGCCCGCGAACGTGCTGCTCGACGAGGAGGCCGCCCGGCTGCTGGATGAGCAGAGCGGGGAGTCGGCGTCGCGCATCGGCAAGCCGCGGGGCGCGGCGGCGGGCAACGGGTGGGGGATGACCAAGACCGGGGCGGAGCACGCCGACACCGGCGGCGCGTCCCGCTTCTTCTACACCGCGAAGGCGAGCACCGCCGAGCGCGACGGGACCAAGCATCCGACGGTCAAGCCGCTCGACCTCATGCGGTGGCTGGTGCGGCTGGTGACGCCGCCCGGCGGGCTGGTGCTGGACCCGTTCGCCGGGTCCGGGACCACGCTGCTCGCCGCCCGGCGCGAGGGACTGCGGGCCGTCGGCATCGAGCGGGAGCCCGACTACGCCAAGGACGCCGCGCACCGGCTGCGCGAGCTGTCGCTGTTCGGCGGTGCCGCGTGACCCGCCAGCTCGCCATGCCCACCGCCACCGAGCCCCCGGCGCCGGTGGTGGACCAGGTGACGGCCGCCTACCTCGCGCGGCCGGGGAGCGCCACGGCGTGCGTGCACCAGCTGTTCGACGACGCGTGGACGGCGGCCGGCGGGGTGCACGAGCGGCGGCGGCTGGTGGCGCTGCGCGACCAGGTGCTGCGCGAGGTCGGGGCGCTGGAGGAGCAGGTGGCGATCGCGCACCGGCTGGGGCTCGAGGACGAGGAGGCGGCGTAGGTGGCGGAGTGGGCCAAGATCAGCGTCGGACTGTTCCGCGACGAGGCCGTGGCTTCGCTCACCGACCACCAGGTGGTCGCGTACCTGCGGCTCGTGCTCTGGGCCCAGGAGAAGGAGACCGACGGCCACGTGACGCCCAAGGGCCTGCGCGCCGCAGGCGTGACCACGCGCCAGGTCGCGCCGCTGGTTGCCGAGGGGCTGCTCGCGGTCAACGGCAACGGCTGGAACATCACCGGCTTCCTCAAGCATCAGCGGTCCCGGGAGCAGTTGGAGCAGGAGCGCGAGGCCAACCGCCGGCGGGCGGAGCGCGCCCGTGAGTCACGCCGTAACCGAGAGGAGCAGTAACGCCGTGTGTCACGCCAGCAGTCACGCCGTTACGCACGCCGTGCGTGCGGCCGGAGTCACGGTTACAGAGGAGAGGAGAGGAGAGTTAAAGCAAAACCCCTGTGGATGTGAGCGCTCCTCAGCGCAGGCACACACAACCAGATATTCACCGGTTTGGGTGGTGATCCGGTGAGCGCGGTGATGGACGAGGCGCACCGCTGCTACCGGCGCATGTCGGCGCTCTGGGGGTCGCTCAAGGCGCCGGAGCGGGAGGCGACCTACCGAGAGTCGGTGGAGCGCGTGGCGGGCAAGCTCGAGCCCGCCGACGTCCGTGAGGGGACGGCGCTGCTGTTCGACCAGGCCACCGGGCAGTTCCCGCCGCTCCCGGCGGAGTGGGTGGGGTGCGTGCTGACGGCCCGGCAGAGGCGCCTCGACGCCGTGCCGAGGCGCCGGCCGGCGGGCGAGCCGGGACCGCAGATCCGCCGGGTCGTGGGGCGCACGTGCTCCCGGCCGGGCTGCCACGGGGCGCTGGACCTGCTCACCGCCGAGGGCGTGCTCTGGTGCGGGCGCTGCCGCAGCGTGCAGCGGGCGGCGCACGGGACGGAGCGGACGCGGCTCACGGAGGACGAGCGCGACGCGCTGACGTTCGCCGATCCGCTGGACCTGCCCGACCGCGAGGGCCCGCCCGGCGTGGAGGTGGCGCGGGCGCTCATCGCCACGCTGGCAGAGCGGAAGGCTCTGCCGCAGGTGGGGCGCAGCGAGCCGGACGACCCCAAGCTCGCCGAGCTCTGGCGCATCCAGGCCGACACGTACAGCGCCCACAACGGGAAGCCGACGGAGGCCTGATGCCCAGGGCAAACCTCACGGACGAGCAGCGCTGCACGGCGACGTCCAAGACCTCCGGCGAGCGCTGCCGCCTCGAGCGCATGGCCGGCCAGCGCGTGTGCTGGCGCCACGGCGGAAAGTCGCCGCGCGCGCTGGCCGCGGCCCGCCGGCGCCTGGCCGTCGAGGAGGTCCGGCGCGAGGCGGCGCGCCTGGGCGGGTCGCTCGAGGTCGACCCCCTGGACGTCCTGCTGCAGTCGGTGCGCGAGGCCTGGGCCAACGTGGCAGTGCTGCGCGACGCCCTGCAGGACCTTGAGGTCGCCGTGGCCGAGGACGGGGCCATCGCCCTGCCCTCGCGCGACGTCGAGTGGGACAAGGGCGGCACCCACGTCCCGGCCCGGGTCCACGTCCTGGTCGCGATGTACGGCGAGGAGCGGGACCGGGCGGCCCGGTACTCGAAGCTGTGCCTGGACGCCGGCGTGGACGAGCGCCGGGTGCGGGTGGCCGAGCAGCAGGCGCAGGTGCTGGGCCAGGCCATCGGCCGGGCGCTGGACGCCGGCGAGGTGGCGCTCACGTCGCCCCAGCGGCAGGCGCTGCGGGCGGCTCTGGCGCGGGAGCTGCGAGCACTGGGGGCGGGGGCGTGATGGAGATCGCCTTGGCCGTGTTCGTCTCGCTGTTCGGCCTCATCGTCTTCTACGGGTCGGCCGCCGAGGGCGACGGCGACGCGGTCAGTTGGGCGTTCGCACTGTTCGGGCTGGTGCTGCTCGTGCTGCCGTGGGTGGCCGTCGCGCTGTGACCGACCCGGCCCTCACCGCGCTGGCGGACCTCCTGGACCCGCCGCAGTGGGCGCCTGAGGACCGGCCGCCGCTGGAGCCGCACCAGGTCCCGCCGCCCGGCGACTGGACGCTGTGGATCCTCCTGGCCGGGCGCGGCGCCGGGAAGACCGAGGCCTGCAGCCGCTACTTCGCCTCGTGGATGCGCCGGCACCCGGGCCACCGCGGGCGCATCATCGGCCCGACCTTCGGAGACATCGTCGAGTCCTGCATCGAGGGGCCGAGCGGGCTGCTCTCGGTCGACCCCGAGATCCGCTGGCTGCCATCGGCCCCGGGCGGGGCCAAGGTCGTGTGGCCCAACGGCTCGGAGGCCATCTGCATCGGCACACCGACCCCCCGCGACGTCGACCGCCTGCGCGCCGCGGGGAACCGGCACATCGACTGGTGGGAGGAGATGGCCGCCAACCCCCAGCTGGAGAAGTCCTGGGGGCAGGCGGCGTTCGGCTTGCGCATGGGCGACCGGCCGCACTCCATCGCCTCGACCACGCCGCGCAACCGGCCCAAGCTCAAGGAGTTGCTCAAGCGCGCCACCACCGCGGTGACCAGGGGCAGGATCGACGACAACCCGCACCTGCCCGAGGCCCGCCGCGCGGAGCTCAAGGCCGAGTACGCGGGCACCAGGATCGGCCGCCAGGAGCTGGACGGCGAGCTGCTGGAGGACACGCCCGGCGCCCTCTGGACGGCCGAGATGATCGAGAAGGCGCACGCCTCCTGCCCCGAGACGCTGCCAGACATGGCCCGCGTGGTGGTGGCCATCGACCCGGCCGTGACCTCCAACGAGGACTCGGACGAGACGGGGATCGTGGCCGCCGGCCGCGGGGTCGACGGCCGCGTGTACGTGCTGGCCGACCGTTCCTGCCGCCTGTCGCCCGACGGCTGGGCCCGGCGGGCGGTGGCGGTGTTCGACGAGATGGAGGCCGACCGCATCGTGGCCGAGGTCAACAACGGCGGCGACCTGGTCGAGGCCGTTGTGCGCACGGTCCGGGCCACCATCCCATACCGCAAGGTGCACGCCAGCCGGGGCAAGGCCATCCGCGCCGAGCCAGTGGCCGCGCTGTACGAGCAGGGCCGGGTATCGCACGCCTCGTGGGACCTGGTGGAGCTGGAGTCCCAGCTGACCGGGTGGGCGCCGGACATGGGCGAGTCGCCCGACCGCCTGGACGCGCTGGTGTGGGCCGTCACGGCGCTCGGCATGACGCGCCCGGCCACGGCACGGACGACGAAGGGGTGGTGGTGATGGGCGACCTGGGGCTGACCAACGACGAGTGGGGGGCGGCGCGCAGGGTCTGCTCGGCGCGCCAGCTGGTGGCCATGCGGCTGCGCGACGGCGGGATGAGCTGGCGCGAAGTCGCGCTGTCGATGGACGGCCAGCCGTCGGTGACCACCGTCAAGGACCTGGTCAGGCGAGGCATCATCAATTCCAGGCGGGAGATGGCGCATGCCCCGGATCCGGAGTGACGCGCAGAAGCTGGCCGACCGGATCGAGCGCTCGCGGGCCGTGGCGCGGGCCATCCTGGAGTCCGGGCCCGATGAGCGCGAGCACGTGGCGACGACCGGCCAAGACCCTGAGCTGCTGCGCGGAATCCCGGCGATCGCCCGGGGGGTGGCCGGGGCGGTGCGTGGCTCAATCCCCCATGTGAGCGGGCTCGGTGGAAGGCGCCGAGCCGTCCGCTACCATGGTGAGCGAGGTGCAGACGTGCGCAACCAAAGCGCGTCCCTCCCTCCCGCATAGCGCCCGAAGTGTCACCAGTGCCGGCCCGCCCCCCAGCGGGCCGTCGTCGTTTTCGCCCCCAAGTGATCGCCAACCTGGAAGACATCCTTCGCCAGCAGGCCGACGTCGACCGGCGCCGTATGCGCGCCATCGCGGATGCCTGGCAGCTGTACGAGGGGCAGGCCCCGCCGCCGCTCAAGCGCCGCGACGGCAAGCCGGACGACAATGTGATCCTGAACCTGGCCGGGCTCATCGTCGATGCCGGGGTGGACTTCCTGTTCGGCGAGGACCTCGTCATCGACGTTGGCGGCGAGGCGGACGCGGGCGAGCTGGACTTCGCGCTGGGATTGGCGTGGGGCGACGACCTGCGGATGGTTCGGCTGCAGCAGCTGGCCACCAACGGGGCGGTGGCCGGGCAGGCCGTGGTGCGCATCCACGGTGGGGAGCGCGACGGCGCGCAGGTGGCGCCGCGGGTGATCGTGCTGGACCCGGGAACGCTGTCGGTGGTGACCGACCCGGACGATGAGGAGGTCGTGCTCGCCTACGTGCTGGACTGGCGGGCCCGCCGCGACCGGCGCCGGCAGATCATCCAGCCCGAGGGCGCGGGATGGCTCATCACCGACCAGAAGGCCGTGGCCGGGACCGAGGCCTGGCAGCCGCTCGGCGAGACGATGTGGGACTTCGACTGGCCGCCGATCGTCGCCGCGCAGAACCTGCCGCGCCCCAACTGCTGGTGGGGGCGGCCGGACCTGACGGCCGACGTGATCGCCACCCAGGACGCCGTGAACCGGTCGCTTTCGACGGCCAACCGCCTGGCCCGCCTGCATGGGCACCCCAAGCCCTGGGCCAAGGGCATCGGCCCCGACCAGGAGCTGTCGGGCGAGCCGGACGAGGTAATCGTCCTGCCCGACGGCGACTCCGAGCTCGGGCAGCTGCAGCCGGCGGCCAACATCAGCGAGCACCTGGAGCTGTACCGGGCCGTCAAGGCCGCCCTGCACGAGATCAGCCGCGTACCCGAGATCGCGGGCGGACGCCTGGACAACATCGGCCAGCTGTCAGGCCTGGCGCTGCGCATCCTCTATGGCCCGCTGGTGCGCAAGACGCAGACCAAGCGCCGCCTGTACGGGTCGCTCATCGCCGAGGCCAGCCGCCGCGTGCTGGACCTGATAGGGGCCGGGCCCGACCACGACGTGACGCTGCGCTGGCCGGAGATCCTGCCGAGCGACCCGGTCGAGGAGGCGCAGGCGGCCGAGGCCAAGCAGCGCGCGGGCGTTTCGCGCGCCACCACGCTCGGCGAGATGGGCTACGACGCGCAGGAGGAGGAGGCCAAGCGCGGCGAGGAAAAGTCGGCCGACGGTGAGTCGCTTATGGCGGCATTCAACGGCGGGCGCGAGCAGCCGTGAACCTGTACCAGCAGGCCGAGCGCTTCCGGTCCGAGCTCCTACGCGGTGAGCGCACGGCGGCCATGCGGGTCACCCGCGCCTACGGCGAGCTGTACCGGCGCCTGTCGGCCGAGATCGACCGCACGATGGCCCGGGTGAGGGCTGCCCGCTCGCGCGGCGAGTCCTCACCGGCCGCCGTCACCCGCGTGGCCCAGCTCGAGCGCCTGCGCGCCCAGGTGGCCGCAGAGGTCCTGCGCTTCGCCCGTGAGGCCGAGCCGGTCATCGCCGCCCAGGCCGAGGCCGCCGCCACCATGGCCAACGACCAGGCCCGGGTGCTCATCGACCTGGCCACCCCGCCCGGCGTGAGCGTCGAGCTGGGAGACCTGCCGCGTCAGGCGGTGCTGCACGTGGTGTCGTCCACGCAGCCGCAGACCGTGCTCGGCCAGCTCCTGCAGGCCATCGGCCCGGAGACGGCGCAGCGCATGGCCGATGCCCTGGCGGGCGGAATCGCGGCCGGCCACAACCCGGTGCAGATCGCCCGCGAGATGCGGCACGTGGCGAGGCTTCCGCTCTCGCGGGCCCTGACCATCAGCCGCACCGAGGTCATGCGGGCGTGGCGCGAGTCCAGCCGCGAGGCCTACCGGCGCGCGAGCGACGTCGTCACCGGCTGGGTCTGGTGGTCGGCGCTGGACCGGACCACCTGCCCGTCGTGCTGGGCCCAGCACGGCAGCGTGCACCGCGCCGACGAGATGATGGCCACCCACCCCAACTGCCGATGCGTGATGCTGCCCCAGACGCGCTCGTGGCGCGAACTCGGCTTCGACGGGCCCGAGCCCACCCCGCCCGCCGACGGGCCGAGCCGCTTCGCCCGGCTGCCGGTGTCGGTGCAACGGCAGATCCTCGGTCCGTCCAAGTTCGAGGCGTACCGTCGCCGGCAGGTGGCGCTCGCCGACTTCGTCGGCCACCGCCGCGACCCGCGGTGGGGGCCATCGACCTCCGAGGCCAGCCTGCGTGCGCGCCACCGAGAACGCGCGCCGCCGGCGCGCTGCGGAGCGCGCGGCCGCCTGATGGCACGCTCGCGCAGGAACAAGGCGCCGGCCCCGGCGCCCGCTGACCCCTGGGCGACGGTCGTCGCCCGACACATCCAGGAGGGACACCAGACCGTGTCAGACGCCCAGGCGGCAGAGGGCCAGGAGCCCGAGGCCGCAGCGCCCCAGGAGGGCACAGAGCACGAGGGCCAGGAGCCCACCCCCGCGGGCCAGGAGCCCGGGGAGTCCACGACCACCACCGAGGACCCGCGCATCGCCGAGCTTGAGGCTCAGGTGCGCGCCCTGCGTCAGGAGTCCGCGGCGCACCGCAAGCGCGCCAAGGATGCCGAGGCCGCCGCCAAGCGGAAGGCCGACGAGGAGATGTCGGACGCCGAGCGCCTCGCCCGCGAGCGGGACGAGGAGCGGGTCGCCCGCCAGAAGGCCGAAGAGCGTGCCCGTCGTCTGGCGCTTGAGAGCGCCGTCGCCCTGCGCTCACAGGCGCTGGGCATCCGCGACGCCGAGGCCGCAATCGCCCTGCTGGACCGGGACGGCCTGTACGACGACGACGGCGACCTGGACAAGCGCGAGTTGGAGGATCGGCTCAAGGCGCTGCTCAGGGCCAAGCCGTACCTCAAGGCACAGCCCGCGCCCGGCAGCCCCGCCAACCCGGCACGCCAGGGCCCGCGGGGCGAGACCGACGCCGAGCGCCGAGCCCGGCTGTTCGGCGGACAGAACCGCGCCGGCGGAATCTTCGACGCCGATACCGCAAAGGAGCGCGGCGGTGGGGTCATCTTCCCCGCATCGTAGGAGGTAGGGCACCGTGCCCCAGTTCAACACCGCGGCCGATATCGCCGCGTACATCCAGACCATCTACGAGGACGCGATGTTCGTCGCCCGCGAGCAGAACATCATCGCGGGCCTCATCACCACGTACTCGGACCGCACCGGGCTGGCCAGCCGGTCGTCGTCGGAGTGGAGCTCGGCCACCATCAACACGATCGGTGAGTCGGACGACCTGACCTCGCAGGCTTTCAACCCGTCGGTGATCTCGACGCTTACCCCGGTGGAGAAGGGCGCGCAGTTCCTGCTCACCGACTCCCGCCTGGAGAGCGACCCGTTCGCCGTCCAGCGCGAGGCCGCGCTCGAGCTGGGCGCCGCGATGGCGACCAAGATCGAGACCGACGTCATCGGCAACTTCTCCAGCCTGACCGGCGGCACAGTCGGCGCGGCCGGATCCACGTTCACCTGGACCTACCTGGCCAACGCCGTGGCGATCCTGCGCAACCGCAAGATCCCGCCCCCGTACTTCGCCGTGCTCCACCCCTACCACGCGCTGGACCTGGGTGTGGCGGTGGCCAACATGGCGCAGTCCACGGGCCAGATGCAGACGCCGAGCGCCGGCGACGGCTACCTCGGCGGAGGCAACCTCGGCGCCCCGCTGGGGCTGGCCGGCATGTTCCAGTCGGCCAACATCAGCGTGGACTCCTCGGACGACGCGGTCAGCGCCGTGTTCAACCCGATGGCACTCGCACTGGACTCCCGCCGGGCCCCGCGCCTGGAGCCGGAGCGCGACGCAAGCCGCCGCGCCTGGGAGCTGAACATGACGGCCGTCTACGCGCACGGCGTCTGGCGCCCCACCTACGGCGTCAAGATCACCGCCGACGCGACGACGCCGAGCTGATCGGAGGCATGAGATGAGCTTCGACGTCCACACCGTCACGTTCGCGACCGGCGACCCGGGCGGGGACAACAAGCAGCTGTACCTGCTGCCCGCGCCGCTCGACGGCAAGGGTGGCGGCATCACCATCGTGGGTGCCTCGGCGGTCAACGGCGCGGCGACCGGCGCGGGCACGAGCTTCTCGTTCGCCCTGCACCGGTACTCGTCCGCCGGCACCCCGGCGCTCAACGGCACCGTGGCCGCCGCCATCGGCGGCACCGCCTCGCCGTGGGCCGCTGGTGTGCCCAAGTCCTTCACGATCGACTCGTCGTACAACTTCCTGGACGCCGGGGAGTACCTGGTCCTCCAGTACAACGAGCAGACCAACGGCAACCCGACCAACTGCGCGGTCACCATCCAGTACGTGATGGGCCGCTAGGCCGGTCGAGCACATGGGCACGGCTAGCCGGACCCGGCGAACGGGCGCACCCCGACGCCCTGCCGTGCCCGCCCTCGGGGCCTGATCCACCGCACCACGGGGAGGTGCACAGCATGAACGAACCCGGCCAGACCGGGAGGAC
>JRYK01001084.1_pt1 | contig 10313 bp, 14 predicted proteins | sample 235381 | NCBI WGS metagenome assembly JRYK01 (sample SAMN03074220, study PRJNA261476) | activated sludge metagenome | biome: Wastewater Treatment Plant; feature: Wastewater; material: Activated sludge; isolation source: activated biomass of a wastewaster treatment plant treating hydrocarbon... ...
TGCACAGGCGGATAAACTAAGATGGTTTTTCTGAGCACCCAGCATTAACAGCGGCCACTCCATTTCCTTTTTACTACTTTTTGCTTTGTAGCGCATAAGTCCGTAGCCAAGCATAGTTCCATACATGCCTCCTGCGTTAGCTGGCTTTAAACCCGGCGCACATTCTCGAATCAATTGGTCGACTTTTTCAATGTCAACCGCTCTGTCACCGACTTGCTGGAGGTATTCAGTTTTTGAGGTTGCTTCAATTTTCATTAACAAAAGTATATCAAGTTCTAAAGCGGAGCGTTGTCGGTATCTGGCTCGACCAAACGCAGAGCTTTTTTATTAACGATCTCGTAGCGCTGTCCAGTTAGCGGCGACTCGACGTAATCATCATTGAGTAAATTCACAAACTTAGCCGCGTCTTTGTCATCCATCAAAATTATTGCGCCACTATCGTCCTGCATAAGATCTACGCCCATTTCTTCTGCATGACTAATTAAATCTTCTTGTTTGACCAGCTTAGGATCAAGTTTTTGTAGTTTTTTAATGATTGATTTCTTACCTTCTACGAGTGAGTTGAGGCTCATTCCGGGTNNGTTCAAATACCAAACTAAAATTAGCCTCAATTTCGGCTAGCTTGGCGCGGGCGATACTAGCCTCTTTGGCGTCATAACCAAATAGCTGTTTCAGTTTGGTTTGATTGAAGACATATAGATCATGCTCAAGTAAAAGTAGCTGCGGATCACTCGGAATTCTGAGCGCCGCGTCGCCGTCAAATGGTACAAATTTTCCATTTTTTAGCAGCCAGCTGCTTTTTGCTTTCATGACTTGGCTGCTTGGCAGAACTTTAAAAACGAAAAACGGTGTCGCAAACGCATCGTGATTAACTCGCGCTAAAATTCCTTTAACACGTTTAAAGTCGTGTTCTTCGTCAGAAAATAGCGGAATCTCAGAGTACTGAGTTCTAAGCCAGGCCATTACATCCATAAGCTTGGTTACGTTTTTGTCGCGTGTCCGCTGCAGCACATGATGCTCGGCTTCGGCCTCTTCGAAACTGCGTACAATTAAGCCGACTTCAGCGCCTTCCAAAACATACTCTAAAATTTCATCTATAAACAGTGGTTCAAGCTGTTTTTTTAAACTATCGGATACGGTTGTTTTGTATAAAGTATACGTTTTGCTAATGAAAAATATTTCGATCTTGAGCTCGTCTTTGTACTGCACAAGATTATTTGCCCACGCAAAGACGTCGGTTTCTTTATAATTATCGGTTTGAAGTTCGCTACTGGGTTGGTCGGCGTTTTGATCTGATTCCATAAGACATTATTCTAACCCACAAAGCACGCTACGCCTGCTGTAAAATCAGCTACTTATCGGCGCTAGCTAAAAATGTGGTAGTCGAACCATAGTCACTAAATTTTCTGATCAGCATTTGTACATCTTGATAACCAAGAATTCCGCACTGGTTGATGGCGTGAAACCAATCAGGAGCTATTAAGTCTGGTTTAAATTCCCGAATGTCAAGTTCACTGCAATCTTCTTGTCCGGGAAGCGGAGCTAAACTTGCACTTTTCTTAGCTTCGATCACCTCTTCCGGCAGCCATTTAAATGAGTAAATAGTTCTGAGGCTATCTTCCGATTCATGATCGGCGGCTTGGAACTGTTCAACAAGTTTCATACTCCAGCATTTGTAACCAACGCGTGCAATTCTGCCCATAAATTTATGGCTGATTTCTCGTAGCCGCTCATTATAAATTTCTACATACTCCAAGCCACTTAATATATAGAGGTGGGCATTGTTGTAACGCTGGCTGGCTCGTAGCCTCTCCTGAGATTTTGCGAGGGTAACTGCTGCGTCCGATAATTTAAACAACTGGCCAGCAGTAGGCGCGTCGGATTCACATGATACATTCATAAACTTCGCCTTCAAACAATATAGTTGCGAGGAAGTATACTAGCTTGTTTGGTTATGCGCAATATACGCTTTGAGACGGTCGACGTCATCTTGCAGTAGAATACTGCCGCTAGCGAGTTGATTTTCTTTCAAAAATCGTTCCAATAAAGCAATATTTCCTGAGTACTGGATATCATGGGCTCTAGCGATAAGTTTTTCATCACGTAGTTTTGCCAGACTATACTCAAGTTCTGGATCATCACAAACCGGCCGATTAAGGTACAGATCATTTACGACGTCCCATTTGTGAGTTACGCTTAAGCGTTCAAACAACACGCGGTTATATAGCTCTTTCATCGATTCGTCCACATCTTCCATGAGTAAATCGCGCACATTTTTAACCTGTTCATAGCTCTGCGCGTCACGAATTAAGTCTGGTAACAGAAAAGACGGAACTTCTTCGCCTTCAGATTTGGTATCTGCCCTTTCAAGTAGTGCAAATAGATCATCTGGTGACTGAATCTGATCAAATGCCACTTGAGCGATCTTTAATGCTCTGTCTTGATCTACGTTGATTTCAGATAATTCAGCCAAAGGCTCGCCGCTAAGTAGGCGGCTAATATCGGCTTCTGTAAGCTCAAGGTCTTCTCCGGGTACATCATGAGTCTCTGCATGCGCAGTAACACGCCTATCTTCGACCGCTAATAAACTATGGACTTCGTCATTTATTTTTCTAACGTGAGTGTCGCGTTCCTGCAAGTGATCGGCAAGCTCCATACCGGTCAAAACAGCGCTGTAGTGGCCAAGTAGCTGGCTTTCGTCAACTATTGGCCGCAGCGCGCCCAAGCGGCTTACGACATCAACCACAAAACCGGCCTGTCCCGCTAACTCAAATCTACGGTTTAGCAAACTTGCATCTAACTCTGCAACTGCAGATAATGCTTCTTTATTATTGTTCATTTTATATCCTTTTTAACCTGCTTTTTCTCTTGCAGGTTCATGTATTTACGTTGTTGAAGAGAATGTTATTAAGTACAAATAATCGGGTGAATCGATGTTGTCTTAATTTGCACGGGCATGTGCTTATAGAGCCAAATACATGTAAAGCTCTTAAAGAAGTAACTAATTTGATAGGAGTTTGCAGACATAGTTTTTCTCCTTCCATCTGCCCCGCATTTACAACGAATTCCTTGTTTTCGTATTTATTTTGCGGGTTGGAAGTAGCACCTTACTGACTACGCAGGTTGCTGGCAGGTCATCGGGCCAATTCCCTCGCTGCTCTCTTGATAATTAGTTGTTAATAGTTTTAGTGTATAGCTTAAATTAAAAAATAGCAAAATATGAAAGAATCTGGACTGGTTCACATCTGTCAATCTACTTGGCTGATAAATCAAAAATTTCCCAAGGATAAACAATCCACTTTTCCGTCGACTCTACGTAGAAATCTGGTAAATGTTTAGCCGTCGGCTTATAGTGCACAGTCGCTGTTTTAACAGTTGCTGCGCCTAATTCATTGAGAATTTTTGTCGCTTCTTCAAGGGTAAATGCCGAGTCGCAGATTTCATCAACTATCAAACAATTACTACCGCTGATATGGTGTCTGGCAGGATATTGCCCGATTACTACCTCATCGGTTTTTTCGGCTCCCTGATAGGTGCTCAGCGACAGAAACTGATACTGTGAAACATCAAAATTACAAAGTCTGCCTAGCACATTGGCAATATGCAAACCGCCACGCGGAATAATCACCAAATTTTGAAAATACTCGCTAACGGCCTGAGGCTGCGTATCGGCAATTATTTTTTCTGCCAACAGAACTGTTTTTTGATTAATTGAATCCCATGTTTCAATAACTGCATCGTCTGGAATGTTGTGCTTTGCAAGCAACTCAGGAGTAAAACTGATCTCTGGCATAGTTTCTAAAATTGGTTAATGGGTTGCCTGGTTTGTTCGGTAGTATCGCGGTTTCTCACGGTGACGGTGTCGTCTTCAAGTGTTTGGAAATCGATTACCACGCAGTACGGCGTGCCAATTTCGTCTTGTCTGCGATAGCGTTTACCGATGTTACCATTGTCGTCCCACATGACCGCGCCATGTTTTTCTTTGAGCATTTTATAAACCTGACGAGCTTTTTCAACAAGCTCTGGCTTATTTTTTAGCAACGGACTGACCGCAAATTTAACCGGCGCCAAATGCTCCGGCAACTTAAGCACGATTCTTTTTTCTCCGTTAATTTCCTCTTCCGTATAAGCATTAGTTAATACGGCTAAGAACATTCTTCCAACTCCAACCGAACTCTCCACTACATAGGGCGTAAACTTCTCCCTTGTTTCTTCGTCGAAATACTGCAAATCTTTGCCGCTTACACGAATATGGTTTCCAAGATCAAAATCGGTTCTATTGTGCGTCCCCCAGAGCTCTTTAAATCCATGCGGGAACTTAAAGTAAATATCATGAGCTGCAGCTGCGTAATGGGCCCTTTCGTCCGGACCGTGCTCATGCCACTTGAGATTTGCTTCAGATATCTGCATTCTTTCTAGAAGAAAATTCCAGGCGAACTGTCGCCAATTCTCGTAAACATCAGCTTGCATATCAGGTTTAATAAAATACTGCATTTCCATTTGTTCAAGTTCGCGTACCCTAAATATGAAATCACGTGGGCTGATTTCATTCCTAAATGCCTTGCCGATCTGGGCTATACCAAACGGCAATTTAGCTCGCATGGTTTCTCGCACATTTTCGTAGTTTGTAAACATAGGGCCAGCAGTCTCAGGTCTTAAATAAGCCACCGAAGAATCATCTTCAATCGGCCCGACCCACGTTTTCATCATCATGTTGTAATAACGTGGCTCTGTCAGACTTTTCTTACCACAACTTGGACATACTTTACCCTCTAATAGCTGCGTTAGTTCAGTAAGGTCGGTGCTATCCGTGCCTGCAAGATGATCGGCTCTATGTCGCGCTCCACAATTTTTACAGTCAACTAACGGATCAGTAAAGCCGGCAACATGTCCGCTGGCTTCCCATAATTTTGGATTTTGAATGATCGCACTATCAACACCAAAGATGTTGTCGTGCTCCTTAACCATGGCTTTCCACCATTCTTGCTTAATATTATTCAACAGTTCAACGCCTAATGGACCATAGTCCCAAAACCCCGCTAAACCCCCATATATTTCACTGGCCTGAAAAACAAAGCCACGACGTTTGCACAAACTAACAATATCTTCCATCGAAACATTACTCATAATTGCTGCAATTATACCCTAGTCTACTAGAGTTAGCTAGTAGCAGCGGTCTGAAAACTAGGCATATCCAATAGTGGCACGCCGTAGGTTTGATTTTCCCTAATCAACATGGCCGCTTTATCTTCTTCATAACTACTAAGGACTCGGCTCATGGCAGCTTCTTGCCGATGTGTTTTGTTGAGCTCATAAATTTGCGGAATTAAATCTACGTCATCCCTATAAACCGACTCTATCATCTGCGGCTCAAGGTTCTGAGAATATGGCAAATATTTTCCGACAGCCGCCATAACACCAGTAGGTTTAACCGCTAAAAACGTTCCAAGAGCTACGTTATTTTCTAGTGGAAAATGTCCACAAGTATAACTTTCGACAGCTGTTTTTAGATGTTGCATTCGCCTTGCAAGAAGTAACCAATCGCAGTGAGCGCCTTTATATTTATCATGAGTAGGCATAATGATACTGTTGATACTACCGTGGCCAATTAACGCAATATGTGAAATATCAGTGTTTCGCAGCGCATCGCGAAATGTTTCGCGGTTACCTTTTCTTACGCTCACCTCACTTCTTCCAAGCGCAATATATTTGTCGCGTAGCATATACGCCTGTTGCTCAAAATACGCTGCTTGCTGCTCACGCGTTCTGAAACGAAAATCATTGGGATTTGCATGTGTGGAGTAAAGAATAGCCGTCTGGCCTAATTCTACACTGACCTTGCCTTTATCCAGCAACTTGTTGTGCCGATTTGCAGCCCAATTGAGATCTGCTTCAAAACTATTTCTAAGACTTAGAAGCGTGTTCATAAAATTTCTCTATCTACATTATATTATAGCATATGTGTCAATATTTTTCAAGATTAATGTACCATGTAGCCCTTGTAAAGCTGCGATGAAAATGTAATCAAACTAGAATTCCCAGGGTAAGGTTTAGATAAAACGACAGGTTTAGCAGAGCGGCTCAACAAATTGATTAATTTTATATCATCTTTGGTATAAATACCGTTTAGATGCGGCTCGAAAAACTGATTATCAAAGTCAAAGCGATAATTAATGTCATTTGTTGTGCCGCGCGGTTGTACACTTATATCCGCAAGCACGCCGGCTATTTTCATTAATCGCATCGAAAACCAAGCATCAACTATGTCGTTTTCATAACGACGGTCATTTAAGCTGCTCAGATAAACATTTAGTGTGCCGAAATACTCCTGTCCGGCGTCATCGTCAGAAATCTTATCGATTTTTTTGAGCGCTTCGAAGGCGCGGTTGGTAGCGTCCAGATTTTTGGTTATTTGATCATGATATTGCAACAGTCGCGCGCCTGTTAAAGTTTTTAAATCGCTCTTGCCGTCGATGAAGTATATTTCGCTTAGAGAAAGTAGCTCAATACCGCTACTGAGCCGCGATTTTGGCTTTCTTACACCTTTTGCAAACAAACTAATTTTGCCGCACTTAGCGGTCAGCGCCGTCACTACCCTGTCGCTCTCGCCATAATTAACCCGGCGCAGGATTATTGCTTGGTCAACGATTTGTTTCATGAAGATAACGCATTATTGACACTCGATTTCAACTTAGCAAGCGAAGTGTGCGGTTTGTAAAAGTACTCGCTGGCTCCAAGAATTTTCCATGATTTCGACATTCTAGCTTCTTCTTTCGCAAGATGACTATGTACAATGACCGGAATTTCGGCCCAGTCGCTGTATGATCGAAATTCATGTAAAAATGCAAATCCGTTATGCATGGGAATAGCTAGTTCTAAAATTATCAGGTCTGGTCGCTTTTCATCGGCAGCGTGGATTGCGTCCTGAGCATTTCGCGCAACTGCTACCGTCCATTTTTTATCGGCCGATAAATAATGTGACAAAATATTTCCCACCGACTCATCTGGTTCGACCAGAAGGATATGTTTCATACTAACCCTGGATCAGTGATAATTGTCGACTCCTCGGTAAGGTGGTCGCTATGCCCTTGAGCCCGTGTAATCTCTTAATTTCCAGTGGCGTGCCAAGAATTGATGCAAAAGTGTCGGCCAATAGCAAAAATACACCGCTTCTTTGGCTGTGCGCTGCTAAAGGCATTTTAGATCGCTCCATTAATGACAAACTGCGGCGCAACTCTGCCGCTGAAACGTCAAAGTTTTCTGTAAACACACCAACACCAACATTTCCATTCTCGCCAGAAAAACTCTTCATAACCAATGACTTCTCGCCAGTTCCAGCAATAAAATGTCCGGCCGCGTAGAAAAAACTCTGCAGCATCTGGCCATTTGTGCTGGCTGGTTGATGTGCTGATGCTACAACTTTGACGGTAGTACGGCTGGCTTTTTGAAGATCGTAAGCGGCTTCGTGCATGATAGAGCCTACGCCGTAGGGCGAAAATGGCAGACTAGTTTGACCAAGCTCTACTTGAGCAGATAATAAGCAGCTGTCAATTAATTTAAGAGCATGCTCCGAGCGCACACGAACAGTTTCAAGCGAGCCTTCTGCTCCCCATTCGGCTTGTCGTGCGATTTCGTACAAGAGGTGCTGTAATTCAATTAAAACAGATAACGAACCGGCTACCGTTTGACTATTGCCAAGACGTGATTCATGCTCTTGCGCCACTTAATTTAAACCCTCTCACTTATATCTTTTAGTATACCACCCCGGGCAGATAAGATTTATGTAAGATTTACGGCAAAAAACTTTTAAGGTATATATGTGTAACTTGGCAAAATAATCGTGTTGAAATCGTTGATAAAATCTTCGCTCTCGGTGCTAATCACCATAGTTTTATCGCGCAGCGGTAAAACGACAGCAGCACCTTTTACGCCTTGGGCTATTTCGCCGTCAATCCGGCTACCAAGTACCGACGGTACTTTTTCTAAACGAAACGCACTTGCCCGAGCCGTACCTGATTTAACATTGGCTTCGTATTTTTTTAAATTATCCTGGTAATTACCTGTTTCGACGGTAACTTTGAGGGCATAGACACTTTTTTGATTGCCAGAAACAAGCTCCGGGTTCATAAGTAGTTGCATTCTATCGGCCGAATCGGTTAGATAACCACTCCAGGTTTTGGGATAAGAAAATGTAATACTGCCAAAAACAGCTGGACCTTTGTATTCACGCAGCGGGTTTTTCTCGCGCTCTAAAAATTCGTTATCTTTTTTAGTCTCCGCCTGTTGGACAGCAACCTTCACAGCTGCTTGAGCTTTTTGGTCACTATTATTTTTATAATCAGACCGACCGACAAAGGCCCATAGACCAAAAGATAGCGCCGCGACAAACAAAACAATCGATAGTACCAGCGGTATGACGAGCACATTAAGACTGCCTCGCTGATTTTTCGCCAAATTCATACTGCTCATGGTATACGGTTTAGAAGTTGTTAGTCAAGATCAATACTCATATATAAAGACGGCCGAGTCTTGGCTGAGAGCCTTTTTGCCAGGAATTTTGAAAGTGTAACTTGCGACTCTAGTGCCATGCTTTAGTTCACTCGTTAGCTTTTTATCGAGTCTGGGCATAAATCTATCTAGCAAAAAAACATAGACAGCGTCTGCTTGAGTAAGGTCAGCGTTCCAAAAATTTCCAAATTTTATAGTGATTAATTCTCTATAACGACGCGTTCTAATCAAAGCCCACAAAAACAGAATTGGGTTTAGCTCCCATCCGACTGATTTGACCCCTCTCCGAGCTGCCATTAATAAAACTTTTCCGTCGCCGCAGCCCAGCTCGTATAATGTGTCGCCTGGCCTCAAATTAAGTTTATCCAACGCCTGCTCAGCTTGCTGGGAATGGGTCGGCAGATACGGCGCACCAACCCAAAGCACAAAACTGAAACAGCCCAGTACAACCAGCAAAATGATGAGCGTCAGTTCCATTATTTCTTTGTAGCTTTAGTAACTTTCATTTCAACTGCTTTGAGGTACGATTCGAGTTCAGAAATCAATTCTTTGGCTTTTTGATGCAGTGTTAACGCTTCGTCGAGTTCTGTATTAGGATCCTGCAGTTTTTCGATTACGCCATCGAGCGATTCTTTTAATTCTTTATAGGTTTTTTTCACTTTTGCTTCTCCGTCTTAACTTTTATTTCTCCATCTTTAAATATAAGTAGCAGGTCAGGCTGCGAGGCAGCAGCAGCCTTGCTGCGAATCAGCTGCTTGTGCGAGTCTTTAACAAGAGCATAGCCGCGGTCTAATGGCTTTAGGGGGTCAATAGCAGCTACAAGTTCCCTGGTATGAAGCGAATAGAGTTTGGCAGCATTTAGTTTTAATTTAACAAGATTATCTAAATCTTGGCGGTAAGAATCAATTTCTTCAGCCAGACCATCGCGAAAACGCATTAATAAGCCATCGAGATAATTTTTTGTGCTGTTAAGCGCCGCTTGTTCCGCCTCCCGATCAGGAACCAATAGTTCAGCGGCGTTACTGGGAGTTGAAGCGCGGGCATCTGCCGCCATCTCGCTCAATGCGACATCGCGTTCGTGACCAATAGCTACCAAGGTTGGGATTCGACTGGCTGCTACCGCCCGCACCACCGCTTCATGGTCAAAGCTAGCTAAATCATCTTTAGAACCGCCGCCACGAACAATAACAAGTGCTTCGAGANNTTGCTCGGGCGCTTCTCTACCTTGGACCTGAACGTCGAATAACGCAATATCAAGTGCCGGCCATCGTTTGTTAATTATTTTGATAAAGTCGCCGTAAGCGGCTGATTCACTTGAGGTAATTAGTCCAATTTTTTTCGGTGCATATGGTAATGGACGTTTTCTTGCTGGATCAAATAAGCCCTCACGTTCTAGCTTTTTTAGTAGCAGCATATACGCTTTGTTAAGCGAACCCACTCCGACCACGCCAACAGATAAAATATTCAGGCTAAACCCGTACTGAGCATGAAGCTGCGGGCGGGCTACCACCTCGAGCATCATCCCCTCTTCAAGTGGGCCCGGCAAACTTCTTACCGATCCAAAAAATTTAACAGTTGAGAACTCGTCTTTTAAATCAAAATATACCCAAGCGTTTTTACTGATCCGGAAATTCGCCAGTTCGCCCGTAATCACCACTTCTGGATACAGCATTTCCAGCGATTGATTAAATATCGCTACAAAATCTGAAACCGAAAACGTAGGCGAAGATCCAATCACGTGGTACCGATTTTTTTAATTGCTCTTTGATACAAAAAATAACCCGGCGGAAGCTGAATCGCCATAC
>JRYK01007101.1_pt1 | contig 10309 bp, 9 predicted proteins | sample 235381 | NCBI WGS metagenome assembly JRYK01 (sample SAMN03074220, study PRJNA261476) | activated sludge metagenome | biome: Wastewater Treatment Plant; feature: Wastewater; material: Activated sludge; isolation source: activated biomass of a wastewaster treatment plant treating hydrocarbon... ...
ATCGCCTTCCAGCTCAATTACTGCCGCGACGGGCAGCCCCCGCGGACCCTCGAATGACAACGATCAAGCAAGTCGCCGCGGCTGTTCTCGCCGGGATCGTGCTCTCTCCGGCAGTCCATGCGCAGGAGGCCCTGCAAATCGAGGCCATGACGCACTGGTGGGACCGCTCCGCCTGGGAGAACCCCGATCGGTCGTACCAGTGGTATCCGCCCGAGCGCGTTGCACCGTCCGTTCCGGAGTCGCCGCCTACGCCTCCACCGCCTCCGCCTCGGAAGTCGATCCGCGAGCTCACGACCACCAAGGACATTCGCGAAGAGCTCGACCGGCTCAAGGACGAGGCCGTCATCAACCCCACGAAGGAGAACGTCCGGACCTACCTCGAGGCGCAGCAATACGTGATGGGGAAGGGCAGCACCTTCGCCGACATGGCGCGCCGCGTCGTCTGGGAAACCGCGGAGCTCGACTACTCCCTCCGTCGGCCCACCAACAGCCTCGCGATCGACGCCTTCAAGTCGGCACGGCGCGACACGCGCGACCAGGCGATCGCACGCCTCGCGAAAGAGAACGGGCTGTTCTTCTTCTTCCGCGGTGACTGCCCGTACTGCCATCAGCTCGCCCCGATCCTGAAATACCTGCAGGACGTGCACGGCCTCGAGGTCTTCCCGGTCAGCCTGGATGGCGGCCGGCTGCCGCAGTTCCCGCACGCCTACCCGGACAACGGCATCAGCCGCGTGCTCGAAGTGGCACAGGTGCCGGCGCTCTTCCTGAGCTCCAAGCTCGAGCGCCGGGTGCAACCGATCGGCTACGGCGTGCTTGCCGCCGACGAGATTCTCGAGCGGATGTACGTCCTTACCCAAACCAAGCCGGGCGAAGACTTCTAGGAGATTCCGATGCGCGCACGATCAGTCGTCCTCGCCGGCCTGCTCACTGCAGTGGCGTTCATCCCTGTCACCGTTCGCGCCTACGGCATGACTGACTTCTACAACGAGGCAGGGCTTTACGCGAACGTCACCGGGCCCGGGGCCTATCGCGGCCAGACGATGGGCCTCTTCACCGGCGGCAGCATGTTCGTGCGCGCCCCGCAACGCACCTATCAGCTCGCCGGAGTGGCGGGCCCGAACCTCAAAGCCGGCTGCGGCGGCATCGATCTCTTCGCCGGCTCCTTCAGCTTCATCAACGAGGCCCAGTTCGTCGCACTCCTCAAGAACATCGGTCAGAACGCCCTCGGCTACTTCTTCCAGCTTGCGCTGAAATCGATGGCCCCCGAAATCGCGGTCACGATCGAATGGCTGCAGGATCAGGCCCAGAAGATCAACGCGCTCAACGTCAACTCGTGCCAGGCAGCCCGGAGCGTCGTCGACGGGACCGTGGGTCGGTACATGCAGGGGGACGAAGAGCGGGCCCGCAACTGGCGCGTGGCGCTGGGCGACTTCTCCGACCGCATCGGGTCGTGGGTCAACACCACGACGAACACCCAGATCTACGACGCCCAGAACCGAGCGAAGTCGAGCATCCCCGGCATCCAGCCGCCCGCGGGGCAAGGCTTCTCGAACCAGATCCCCACCGGCAACTTCACCTGGAAAGCGCTCTCGCACCCGGCGCTCGGGCTGAACACGCTCCAGAAGCGCCAGCTCATGACCCTCATCGGCACGGTCATCTACGTGCCCCCCGCGAACGACCAGGAATCCCCGCGTCTCATCGTCCGCCCCGGCCACCACAAGCTCCTCCATTACATTGGAAACGCGGCCACGGGGGAGGCGTCGCTCGAGTTCTACCGGTGCCTCGACGGCTATGGCGACGACCAGTGCCTCCAGGTCGACCTCGATGCAGCCGCCGTGTATCCGTCCTTCGGCTCGATCGTCCAGGACCGCCTGCGCGCGGTCGCGAACAACATCCTCGCCCGCACCCCCCAGACCGCGGCGGACATCGCTTTCGTGAACGTCTCCGATCTGCCCGTCTACCGGATGATGTCGGTCGCCGCCTTCAGCTCGCTCCCGGGCCTCTCCGATTCGCTGATCGACACTTACAAGGACCTCATCGCCGCCAAGTACGCAGCGGCCTTCGTCAAGCGGGGGATCGACACCGTCCGACAGGCCGTGACCGTCCATGCCGCGAACGGAACGGCATTTGAGGACGAGCAGCTCGCACGCCTAGACACCCGGATGCGGGAGCTCGAGCAGGAAGTCCGCGACGAGGTCCGCAGCCTCTACCAGAACGCCGCCAAGAACACCGCCATCGCCGAGGACCTTCTCCGGATGGAGCGCACGCTCCACGCGCATATGCCGAGTGTGCTCTCCGAGAACCTGAAGTTCGCCCGGCCGGGGCGACCGTAGCCAACGGAGAGGGAGGGCAAGGCGGATGTACGACGTCTACGCCTACTGGAACGTCACGCAGCTCGTGGCGATCTTCAACGGCATCGCGGCGATCGCTGGTCAGAATGACTTTGTCGGGCTCCTGCGGGCCACGGCGGTGCTTGGGCTCATCATCGCCGCCGTCGCCTCCCTCCTGCGCATGCGCGGTGAGGACCTCGGGACCTGGATGATCTTCCTCGTCATCTTCTACGCCGGCCTCTTCCTCCCAAAAGTCACCGTTACCGTCATCGACCGGACGAGCACCCACCCGCCCGCGGTCGTGGCGAACGTGCCCCTGGGGGTGGCTTTCTTCGCGTCGATGACGAGCCACGTCGGCGACTGGCTGACCCGAAGCTTCGAGACCGTGTTCTCGCTTCCGAACGAAGTCCGGTTCCAGGGCGGCGGACTGCTCTTCGGCAGCCGGGTCATGCAAGAGGCCCGACGTGCCGCGATCGATCAGCCCGTCCTCCAGCGCGACATGATCCAGTTCGTAAAGGAGTGCGTCGTCCCGGAGCTCATCAACCGCACCCTCGACATCGACACCCTGGTCCGGAGCACGAACATCTGGGGTGATATTGGTGCCCCCGGTGTTCTCAACCCCGGACGGTTCGTCACCTACGACCTGGGTGCGAACGTCGACACATGTCCCGCGGTGTACGGCGTGCTCAACACACGGATCACTGGCGCGGCCGCGCGAGAGCAGACGCGACTTGGCCGGCTCCTCAATCCTCACGAACCGAACCCGTTAAATGCCTCCGCACTGATCGCTGCTCAACTTCCCGTAGTGACGAACCTCCTCCTCGCCGGGTCGGCGACGGCGAGCGACACCATCCGCCAGAACATGATGATCAACCTCATGCGGGACTCGTCGGTGGCGATCCCGCAACTCCTCGCTGATCCGGCAGCCGTCCAGGCTGCGCTCGCCCAGGCGCAGGCCGAAGTCACGGCGGAGTCGGCTTTTGTGACGATGGCCAAGATGGCCGAGTCCGCGCTCCCGAAGATCCGCAACGTCGTCGAGATCCTCGTGATCGCCGTCTTCCCGATCATCGTCCTGCTGATCGTCGCCGCCGGCAGCAAAGCCGGCCTCGTGATCAAAACCTACGTGATGGCTTTCGTGTGGGTCCAGCTCTGGGCACCGCTCTACGCGGTGCTGAACTATGTCGCCACCCTGGAAAGCGCAACCAACGTACAGGCCGCGGCGCAAGGGGTTGCAGGGTGGACACTTTCAACAACGGCGATCATCGGCTCGACGCTGATTTCCGACCAAGCGGTCGCCGGGATGATGACGCTCGCGGTCCCGGTGATCGCCACCATGATAGTCGCGGGAGGGGCGCAGTCGCTCACCAGCATGACCGGGACCGTAATGGGTCCCGCGCAGTCGAGCGCGCAGAGCGCCGGCGCTGCTGCCGGCGCCGGGAATGTGGGATTCGGAAATGCAACCTGGGAAACCGCAAGCTGGGACAACCGAAACGCCCACAACTGGTCTCTTTCGAGAGCCACGACGTCGCCGTCCCGGTCGAGCTTCACCGACGTGACGGGAACCGTCGAGACTGGGGCAGGGGGCTACGGGCCGGTCTACACCACGAACCAGGGGCGAGGCGTGGTCACCCCGCAGATGATGGCTTCAGCCGGTCACGAATGGTCGCGGCAAGCCGACCGGTTCACGCAGATCGGTCAGACCCAATCCTTGCAGGCGCAGGAGAGTTGGCGGGCGGCAACCCAGAATGCGATTTCATTCGTTCGGGACAATTCGAGCTACTCCCGAGAAACGGGTGGGTACACCTGGCAGGACGGCGCTCGGATGAGCACTCAACAGCAGGCGGTTGCCCGTAGTCTGGACATCATTTCGAACGACCTGGGAATCACAGACTCTAGCGCGGCGTCTCGGGTCTTTGAGGCAAGCCTTGGGGCTGGAACGCCCCATGTCGTTCGGCTTGCAGCAGGCGCCTCCGCGCGGAATTCGAGCGACGAGCAGATCATGGACACGGTTCGTAAAGTTCAGCAGTCGAGCCGTGATGCTGGGCTCACCAATGAGCGGGCACTCGTGCATGCGGCGATGGCTGGCGGCGGATTCGAGAACGGGCAACAAGCCAGCCGACGGGGGGCAGGCGAGCTTAAGGCGTCGCACGACGTGGCAGTGGCATATGAGCGGCAGGCGTCGTCTTCTTTCTCAGAGGCCCAGGCATTGAGGAGCGCAGCGTCTGTCGTGACCCGAGATGGCTTTTCGATAACGGGCGATGACACCTACGCGATTCACCGTCGGGCGGAGGCCGAGGGCATCTCTAGGGCAGCCATGAATGACCCAAGCGCAATGATGGACGTGGCGCGGCGTCATTTCCTGGAGAGATATGGTTCCTCCTTGGGGAATCCGCTAACCGATCTTGATCCGAACGGTCAGATCCCATCCGCAACTCAGCTCTCCACCCCTGCCTTCTCAACAGGCGTGCTTTCCTCGCCCGAGGCGGTGGGACATCAGGCCTCGAGGGCGCAAGAGCGCATTTCTCGTTTGAATGCACGAGACGGCGAGGCCGAGAATCAAGCCCCTGGTATGCATGACGCCGCAACACACCTGGTAGACATGAAACGTTTCGTGGAGGGTGGTGTTGTGGCCACCGAGCGACGGGTCGCTGACGATGAGCGCGTACTGCATGATGAGCGAGCGCGTCGCTATGAAGACAAGAGCGCCTTCACAAATTCAAACCCGGGTGGCAAACCCGGGCCAGAGTCACCACTTACCACCCAGCGGGAGTTCGATACCGGTGGTGAAAACCCACCAGATCAACGTCCGTGAGGTTCTCTCTCACCCTCTGGCGGGTAGTAGATTGGGTTTCCGGGTTGGTAACAATGCGGGGCCTGGGCGTAGACGATTTGGTCCCCCGACGCAGCCACAGTCGTCTGAGAACTCGCAACCCCCCTCGACTCATGAGCCCTACTGCGAAAGTAGAAGCTCGCCACAATGATTATCACGCACAGACCAAATCCGACGATCCCAATCAGCGGACGATCAAACCAGCCGATCACGCCACAAACAGCGATCGCGAGTGCGAACTGAAGAATTAGATTGCGGTTTTGTCGGGTCATAGACACCCCGTTTCTTCGAGGTTGCCGAAACACGCTAGCACAGCTCCGCTCCCGTCGCACGCGTTCTAGGAGGCTCGATTGGATACCCCCCCGGTACCTGATTTGACACATGCCATGGCCGAGGCCTTGGTTGCCGACCTGCTTCGCGAGCGCCGTCTCGAGCGACGCTGGAGGTGGGTCACCCGCACCTTGTTCATCGGCGGGTCCCTCGCCCTGTCCCTTCTTTACTTCTTTCTCTGGGCCCCGCAACTTGGCTGGCGGGTGGGCCCGATTGGCGACGTCGTGGGGGTGGTCCGAATCGATGGGGAAATCACCCAGGCATCGCGCGCGTCCGCCGAACGGGTCGTCCCCGCACTGCGACGAGCTTTCGAGTCTCCGCGAGTGAAGGCCGTTGTGCTCGCCATCGACTCTCCGGGCGGTTCGCCCGGCGAAGCCGAGCGCATCTACCGCGCAATGGAAAGTCTGCGCGCGGAGCACGGTAAGCCCGTCGTGGCAGTGATCAGCAATGTCGGTGCATCCGCGGCGTACTTGATCGCGCTGCACGCGAACAAGATCTACGCGGGTCAGTACAGCCTCGTCGGTTCGATCGGCGCCGTCCTTGCCAGCTGGGACCTGCACCGCGCTGCGGAGCGGCTCGAGGTCTCCCAGCGGCTCTACGCCTCGGGTCCCCTCAAGGCGATGCTCAGTCCCTTCCAGCCCACTACACCGGAATCCGACGCGAAAGCCCGTACCTTGATCGACGGGATTGGGCAGACATTTGTCGCCGAGGTCCGCCGACTACGCGGTCACCGCCTTAGCGACGGCGCGGACATCGCGACGGGGGAAGTCTGGCTTGGTCGCGACGCGCGCGCCCTTGGTCTCGTCGACGGGATCGGGACGCTCGAGGAGGTGATTCGGAACGACTGGCGCCTCAATTGGTACGACTTTGGCCCGCGCCGGGGTGGCGGGCTGCTCTCCGTCGAGACCGTCGCCGACCTCCTGCAGCCGATTCTCGAGCAAGTGCTCGCGCGCCTGTCCCTGCAGGTCCGATAGACGCAAACGGACTCGCGCGTGTCTCGGCGACCGGAAATCGGAGCCGTCTCCTCCGGTTTCGATAACGGGTGCGTTTCCTTGCTTCGCTCGTCAGCCGGGTGGATAGATAAGCCTGTCAGCCTTGTCTCGATGCGCTGGTTCGGGAATCTCGGTACCCGGTTCCCGCTCCCACCATCCGCAGGGGAATACCACGACAAGGCGATGATGGAGGCACCAGATATGCACGCCATCCTCGCGCCCGATCGCATGAATGCACGTCCGACAATCGCGCGCCGAGTTGTCCCGCCAGGGACTGAAGGTCGCGGCTGTCATCGCCCAAGGCTACTCGACGCGCTGGCTCACCAAACGACCCACTTGCAGTTTTCCGCGTTCCGACGTCCCTCTATCGCCCACGCCGAAGAGCGGGGACCACGGAGTTCGCCCGCTCCGCGCTTCTTAGAACTCGCCACACATTAAGCGTTGTGTGGCGAGTCCGGGCGAACCGCCCGAGGCGCGTAACTCGAGTGACCCAGGCGGCTGAGACCGGCGGGTCCCGGCTCAGAAGCAGACGTTCGCCCAAGGCTCACGAGGTGAGCCATCATCGCTGGATAATGGGATTTCGATGTCCGGCTAAGGCCGTGTTTCCCGAGATGTTTCCAGTCTGGCTATCATCTTGCAAATGGAACGGATCCACTCCATCAACGCTGACCGAATCGCATGGTGCTGTGCGGATCATGGCATCACCGTGGATCAACTCGCGGAAGAATGCGGCATTTCTCGCGCCACCCTAGAAGGGGTCATGGACGGCGATGGTGGACTCACATTCAAGCAGTTGCGTGCTATCGCCGAATATTTCGGCCGAGGTGTCCTTTTCTTTCTCGAAGCCGGGCCGGTTGATGCGGATACGGTTCATACCACGCAGTTCCGCACGCTCGCGAACCAGAAGCCCGAACTGTCTGCAAAGCTAAGGGGGCTGATTGAGCGTGTCGAAAGGCACCGGGACTTCTACTTGGGCCTCCGGGAGGATTTGGACGAGGGCGACTACCCTAGGTACGAACCACCGAACGTTGGTGGAAGGACTCCCGCCGAGACCGCTGCCTTAGCGCGGCAATGGCTTGGCCTGCAGATCGAGAACTCGTTCGATACGTTCAGAAAGGCGGTCGAAGCCCGCGGCGTGCTCGTTTTCCGAAGCAACGGCTACAACGGCAAATGGCAGATGGCGAAGGAGACCCCGATCCTCGGGTTCTCTCTCTATGACCCCGTTTGTCCTGTAATCGTCGTGAAGAAGCTTGATTGGGAGCCTCGGCAGTCCTTCACCCTCATGCACGAGCTCGGTCACATTCTCTTGCACCGTGAAAGTTCTATCGACGATGAGGGCGATCTCCAGTCCCACCAAGGGCATGAGCAGGAAGCGAATGCTTTTGCAGGAAGAGTGCTCGTGCCTGACACCTTCCTTGGGCTGATTAATGACGCCCTTCGACCTAATGAGGTTTCCGCCTTTGACGCTTGGCTTGAACCGCAAAGGCGCTCTTGGGGCGTAAGTGGCGAGGTCATTCTTCGGAGGTTGACGGATGCCGGCCGGCTATCCAACCAGTTATACGACGCCTATAGGCATTGGCGACGCCAAATAGCGCCGACAACCGAGGAAGGGGGCGCCCGACTGTATCGGCACCGCGAGCCCGTTCATATCTTTGGCGACACCTATGTGCGAACAGTACTGAACTCTCTATCTGCGCGAAAACTTACACTCGCAAAGGCCAGCACGTATCTCGATAGCCTGAAGATCAAAGACCTGCACCAGTTAGAAAGGTTCTATGCGGGTCTTTGACGCTTCCTCCATCATCTACGGTTGGGATAACTACCCGATTGATCAGTTTCCTCCGCTGTGGAAGTGGCTTGGAGAGCAAGTCAAGGTTCAGCAACTGACGATCTGCGAGGTGGCCTTGGGTGAGGTAAATCACAAGACCCCAGAACTCGGCAAATGGCTTCGCGATCACGACATCGAGGTGCTGCCCGCGGGCGAGGTCGAACTTCTAGAGGCCTTACGTATCAAAGGCCTCATTGGAATTACGAACGACCAGTACCATCCAAAAGGTGTTGACGAAAACGACATCATCAGCATCTCCGTCTGTCGCATTCACGGGTTGACGCTGATCTCCGACGAGGAAAAGCAGCCGAGCCTTCCTCAAGTCCTGAAAAAAATGAAGATCCCAGCCGTATGTAAGATGAACACTGTCAATGTCGAGTGCGTGAATTTTCTCGACTTCCTAAAGCAGTCGGGACAAGTGTTCGGCTAGGCTGCAATTGTCTAAGCAGCGACTTTGCCCTCGTTTGCCTCATGACGGGCTGGCTACCCTGCGGGGTAGCCGGCTGGACGACGCAGTTGACAGCACGAACGCTATTGCGATGCTCGCAAGCTTTCACGCAATCCACGTCTTGCACTGCCCAGAGTGGAAACCCGCAACACGTTGGGCGTTGCGTGGCGACTTGGACGTGCAGCCCGTCGTCGATGGGCGGAACGCCGGAAACGCCGGGAACTCTCGGTTGGGCGATTGCGTTCGTTGATTATCGCTGGATCGTCCGCGCCGATATTGCCGTACACTCGCAATCGCTCCGCGTCAAGGCTGAGCCGCGCGATTCTTCGGTGAACAACCGAGTGATTCACACAGGCGGGCGGTTCTTTCGGCTCCGGCCGAGTCGATGACGATCGTGGTGTGTCCAGCTCTGAGGCACTCGATAACCTGGCGTCCCGCTGCGTCTATAACAGCGCTCGGTATGCCTCGGCCGTCGACTGTCGGAAATTCATGCACGACGAACCGCCGTTCGTACCTCTCGTTAAGCCACTGCTCGAAGACGTGCTTCGCTCCGTCCTCCTTGCATGAACGAAAGGGGTAGTAGCTGAACTCCGAGAGGCCCGTGGTTTTCCGTAAGCGTCCGGTCTGGGCCACTCTTCCCGGTTGAGTCAGCGACCCTGACGATGGTGTCCACTACGAACGGTAGTGGACACCATGAAACGCGAGAACCGTAGAGTACCCGTTGAGCCGCTGCGGGTCAGCCGCAATGGCAGGCGCTTCTTCAGCGAGGCGCACAAGCACGCCGTGGTCGAGAAGTGCTTGGTCCCGGGCGCCTCGGTCTCGGCGGTCGCCCTGGCGCACGGGTTCAACACGAACCTGGTGCGCAAATGGATCATCAAGCATCAAGCGGGCCGTGCGATCGCCCGGAGCGCCGGGGCTCTCCTGCCGGTCAGTGTGATCGAACCGCCTGCGATCACGACGAGGATCTCCAAGCGTGGCGCCGGCAAGCGCGCGCCGGAACGGGCGAGCGGCTGGATCGAGATCGAGATTGGCGCGGCGCGCCTCATCGTGCGCGGGCAGGTCGAGGTTGCACAGCTTCGTCTCGTGCTCGACGCCCTGGGCGCGTGGCGATGATCACGCTGCCCGGGGGCACGCGGATCTGGGTCGCTGCGGGCATGACCGACATGAGGAAAGGCTTCGACGGGCTGGCCGCGCTGGTGCAAGGCACGCTCGCCGAGAATCCGTTCTCGGGCCACGTGTTCGTCTTCCGCGGGCGAGCCGGAGATCGGGTGAAGGTGCTGTGGTGGGACGGCACGGGGCTGTGCCTGTTCGCCAAGCGCCTTGAGCGCGGCCGCTTCATTTGGCCGCAGGCGAGTAGCGGCGCTGTGCACTTGAGCGTTGCGCAACTCTCGATGCTGCTCGAGGGCATCGACTGGCGCCGTCCGGTGAGAACGCACGCACCGAGTCTCGCGTACTGATCGACGCACACGCGAGCCGTGCGATTCGCGCGACGCTGATCGAGCGCGTGCAAAAAAAGTTCGCACGGATACTTCACTCATGCGAAGTGAATTA
>JRYK01003220.1_pt1 | contig 10305 bp, 7 predicted proteins | sample 235381 | NCBI WGS metagenome assembly JRYK01 (sample SAMN03074220, study PRJNA261476) | activated sludge metagenome | biome: Wastewater Treatment Plant; feature: Wastewater; material: Activated sludge; isolation source: activated biomass of a wastewaster treatment plant treating hydrocarbon... ...
GGCCGGCCTTGGTGATCCGCCCATGGCAGGCAGGGCCTCGCGCCGGGGCGCTCCGGCCGGACCACGCGGGCGGTGGCGGCTCGTCTCGGAGCCTGAGGACGCGGATCTCAACGCCGCGGACAGCGTGAGCAGGAGGAGGCCGAGCCCGATGAGCACCAGGACGGGAAGGGCGTCGGGCGGGTCACGCACGACGAGGGCCGCCGAGTCGGTGCCTCCGCGGCTCCGGCGCACCGGGGGAGATGGAGGCGCGGCCTGGCTCCCCATCGTCCCTCGCCTCGGGGGCGCGGGCGTGGGCAGCCGCGGTGCGGTCGGTTCCGGCTACGCCTCCGCGGAGGCGAGGACTCCCCGAGCCGCGTCCAGGTCGGCCGCATGCACGAGGATCTCGATCCTGCCCGCCAACACGCCGCCGAAGGGCGAATCGGTCGACCCGGCCGGGCGGAACCCGCACTCGATGCCGGCCGAGCGGAGCAGCCCGCAGACCATGTCGGCCTCGATCTCGTTCGCCACGTTGGTCACCGCCACCGGCTGCTCCATGGCGGCAGCCTATCTGTGGCAACCGCCACCTGCACCGCAGCCCGGCCGCTGCACCAACGCCGCCGTGGGCGAGCGGCTTGTCCGCGCTCCGGAGGCGTTGCGGCAGGGCGGGTGATCCCGCCCACGAGCTCCTTCGTCGCTGGTGCCCCGCAGCGTGGGCGACCTGGGCATCACCGGCGTGGTCATCGCCCACCGCCTGTCCACCATCCGCGCCGCCGACCATGCGGTCGTGCTGGACGCCGGCGCCTGGCCGAGCAGGGCCGGGCGGACGAGGTCACGGCCGGCGGCGGCCCCTTCGCCCACCGGGCCCGGCGGCAGTCTGGTGGACTGAGGTGCCGACCATGGCACGATCCTGTCCCGAGTCCCGACCCGAGAGGTCCGCATCGTGAGCTTCATCCTGGGCCTCGTGCTGCTGGTGGTGTTCGTCCTGACCGTGGGCAAGCTCACCGGGCGGCTGCTGGGCGTGCGGCTGGGGCGGTGGCGGGGCGTGCTGGTGGGCTTCATCGGCTGGGCGGCCGGCGCGGTGGCCGCGGTCGTCGCCCTCGGCAAGGAGACGGCGGACGGCGGCCGCCAGGTGATCGTCAACGACGTGCCGCACGCCGTTGCGCTCGTCGCGGTGCTGGTGTTCTTCGGCGTGCTGGCGGCCATGCCGGTGGCCATCGCCCTCGACCTGGTCAGCCGCCGTCAGGTGCGGCGGCGGCGGCGTCGCAGCCGCCTGCTGCACCCGGTGCGCTCCGCGCAGGCCGCGCTGGCGCCGTACGGGCGCCTCAAGGAGGTGGTGGGCAACGCGCGCAGGGAGAACCTGCTTCACCTGCGCTACGCGTCGCGGTCGGCCCTGGAGTCGCCGGACCTCTCCCGCCGGCTGCGCGTGGTCATCGAGGAGTCCGGCGGCATGCTGGTCAAGTTCGGCCAGATCGCCTCCACGCGCACCGACATCCTGCCCGGCCCCCTCACCGACGAGCTGGCCAGGCTGCGGTCCGACGTGCGGCCGATCGACGCGGACGGCCTGCGCGGCGTCATCGAGGCGGAGCTGGGCGAGCCGGTGGAGCACGCGTTCTCGTCGTTCGAGTGGCAGCCGCTGGCCGCGGCGTCGGTGGGGCAGACGCACCGCGCGGTGCTGGCCGACGGCACGCGGGTGGTGGTCAAGGTGCAGCGCCCGGGCATCGGTGACCTGGTGGCCCGCGACGCGGCCGTGATGCGGCTGGTGGCCCGCCAGCTGGAGCGGCGGGTGGAGGGCGCCCGCGCCATCGGCATGCGCTCGCTCACCGAGGAGCTCATCGCCGGCGTGGAGCAGGAGCTCGACTACCTGCACGAGGCCTCCGTGGGCACCCGCCTGCGCGAGAACCGGGCGAGCGACCCGGGCATGGCGGTGCCCGCCGTGCACGCCACCCTGTCCACGGACCGCGTGCTGGTGATGCAGGAGGTGGTCGGCCGCCCGGTGGACGACCAGGAGGCGCTGGACGCGTCACCGGTGCCGCGCACCGAGATCGCCCGGCGGGTGCTCGCGTCGTTCCTGGGCCAGATCCTGGACGACGGGCTCTACCACGCCGACCCGCACCCGGGGAACATGCTCATCGACGAGGCGGGCACGGTCTGGCTGCTCGACTTCGGCGCCGTCGGGCGCCTCGACCAGCGTGCGCTCGACGGACTGCGCGGCATCGCCCTGGGCGTGGCCACGGGCGACCCGGGGGTGCTCGCCCGTGCCGCGCGCGATCTCGCCGGCGACCACGGGCTGGCCGACCTGCGCGCGCTCGAGGCCGACATGGCGGCCAGCCTGGGCGCCCTGGACGCGGGCGGCGTCGACCCGGCCCTCATCATGGACGTGCTGGACGTGATGCGCCGTCACGAGCTGCGCGCGCCGTCGTCGATGACGCTGCTGGCCCGCGCCATGCTCACGCTGGAGGGCACGCTGCGCATCATCGACCCGGGCTTCAGCCTGCAGCAGGCCAGCAAGGCGCTCGTGATGGAGGAGCATCGCGAGGCGTTCGGCACACCGCAGGAGCTGCTGCAGAAGGAGGCCCTGCGCTCGCTGCCGGCGCTGCGCACCCTGCCCGAGGCCGCCGAGGCCCTGGCCAACCAGCTGCGGGCGGGCCGGCTCACGGTGCGCACCGAGCGCTACGCGGGCAACGACCGCGCGGTGGTCGAGAGCTGGGTCGACCGCATCGCGCTGGCCCTCATCGGCGGCGCCGCCGTGGTCTCGGCCGCGCTCATGATGCTGGCCGCGGCGGCGATGGAGACCGGTGGCCTGCGCACCGCCCTGTGGATCCTGGGCTTCGCCGGGCTCACCTGCGGCGCCGTGGTCCTCATGCGCGGCGCGGCCCAGGTGCTGCGTAGGCAGGCGGCCCGCCTGGACTGATCCCGGGCCGGAGCTGTTCGCACCGCTGCGGACAGCTCCGGCACCACGCCGACGCGGCGGAGTGTGAGCCCCGGCGGGGGTGCGCGAGGGGGGCCGGGCCCTCGGGCGCGTCGGTCTCGCTCCTGCCGATGCCCCCGCAGGGCCGCCTCGCGTCCCCAGGCGGTGGGAGGCCGTCGAGCAGCCAGCACGACACGCGCGCCGGCCGGCCGCCGCTGGTCAGCCGACGTGCGCGGTCTCGCCGTGCGACGTCCAAGCCCTTGCGGTCGCGCCCCTTGTGGCGGATCGTGACTCGCGGGCGCCAGCCGGCTTCACCGGACACAACTCGTGCGCCGCGCTCGATGACCGTGCAGTCGGCAAACGTCCCGGCCTCGACGGGGCGTTGCTCATTCTGAGCGCACCCAGTGTGCGGTGAGACGGGTATTCGTCCGACCCCAGAACTGGGTGAACTGGGCGCGCCGAGTGCGCCGCGAGGGGACGCCACGCGTTGAAAGGTGGCCCCGATGCCCCGTTCGCGAGAAGTGGGACGTTGACGGCCGCAACAACGAGGAGTGCGCCAGGATGAGAAAGCAGCTGGCGGTAATCGTCCTGGGCGCGGCGATTGCCGCGAGCGGCGGACCCGCCCTTGCCGAGGTACCGGGACCCTCGCCGCTCATCGGTACCTGGTCGGGGGAATGGACTAACTACACCCTTGATTTCAACGGCAGGCAGATGACCGATCGCGGCGTCATGACCATGACCATTCGAAGCTGGCGCGTCGGCGCGATCGTTGGCACCCTCGAAGTGTCAGGCGCCACTGACCACTGCTCGATGGACGTCGGTCTCCTTGCTGAGGAGTGGGGCGACTTCTCTAAGTTCACGCAGGTGAACCCCATCTGCGACAAAGGCGGATGGGTGTTGGCCGACTTCAGGATCTCTTGGGAGGGGCGAGGGCGCGCAACGTATTCCGAGGGGCTGGGCGTTGTCGGCGACTACACCATGAAGGGTAGACTCAGGAAGGTTCTCCCCCAGGTGTCACCCACCCGCGTCAACTTCTTGGCGGACGAGGACTACGAGCTAACCGAAAGCGGCCCGCCCCACGAGACCAACGATGCGGTCCTCGGAGGGGTCAGCTCTCGGGACGGCATTCCCGGCGGAAGTTGCTTTGCGCAGGTCCGCAGGGGTGGTCGATGGATCAGGGCCGGCAGCGGCAATCCCGCCCATGTGGATGGCCGAGGCGCGGAATGCGACCCCTCTGTCGATCAGCGCGTGGTCGGGTTGTCAGGCCGAGTGCAACTGCGCCTCGTGTTCGTCGGGAGAAAGCCGTGGGCCAACTCTGTGGGTCGCCCGAGGTGGTTCAAGATCGTCAGCTGAGGCGCCCCCGCGTCAACCCCGGTGGGGGCGTTGGCGGCGTGGCGCCCGCTGGCTGCCTGGGCGGCCGCTGGCTGGTCAGCGCCCAGGGCTCGGGCGAGCTCGGGGCGGTGCGGGCAGGAGACCTGGCCCGGATCGGCGTCTCCTGCAAGGCCGGGGTCGACCGCCCCTACCCGCTGTCTATCTGCGTGGTCGGCCCCGAGGGCCGACGCCGGCCTGCGCCGGTGCTGGGCGCGGCCAGCGGGAGGCCGTGCTCCGGGTCCTCATCGACCGCCCGGGCCGCTGGCGGGTGGGCCGCCGCCAGTTCCACGGCGGCGGGTGACCCGCAGATGGAGTTCATGCTCGGGGTACTCGCCTGCGGCCGGTCGCTGGCTCCTCGCCTCGGTGGCCCGGGTCTCGCCTGAGCTGAGCTCGCCGGCCATGCTGTGTCTCGACCTCTAGTAGGCGCCCGGAAACCTCTCTTATGGTGCGCGAGCGCCGAGGTTGAGCACGGGTCCGGGCTGCCGCGCTCGGCGGCGCCGCCAGGCCGGCCGCACGGTGGCCGGGCCGGTGGGCACGCCGCCGCGCACCGGCCGCGCGGGCGGCTGACCGCCTGAGCCCGATGAGGCCCGCGCGACCACCGGGCGCACCCGCCGCGGCCGGCGTCGGGTCAGGGACCCGGTTCGCGCCCCCGATGCGCCCCGCGGGCGGGCCGATCGGCGCGGTCGGCCAGGACGAACATGAGCACCAGCCCGAAGACCACCGCTCCGACGAGCACCATCCCCAACATGTGCGTGACGACTCCCGCCCTCGACGCGGCCGCTCCCCGGCCAGGCCAACGGCCAGGCCCACGGGCCGGGACCCCTGTCGCGGTTCCGCTTCGATCGCAGTCTAAGTGCACTTCGCACCTATGTGCAAGGTCCTGGCGCGCGCGACACGCATACGGGGGCCAAGCCGGCGCGCCCGTGGCGAGATCGAACCACCACTCACGGATGCAACTCGGCCCACTTCACGCCGTACGCCTCAAGGCGACCCGGCCCCCCCCCCGCGCCCGCCTCGCGCACAGGACGAGAATCTATGCGAATCTCACCCGCCCGTCCGCAGGGCGGCGCTGCCCCCGCCTCCAGGAGAAGCACGTGCCCAGACGCAAGCCCCCCGTCGCACTCGCCGCGCTCGCCGCACTCGCCCTCGGGGCGATCCCGGCCGCTGCGTCCGCCGACATCGTGAACCTGCAGGACAACTACAACGACCTGTTGTGTGGTGTGTACAACGCCACCCCGCAGACCGCCTCGATCGTCGGCCCCATCCCCTGCAGCCCCAGCTCGGACTACTCGCAGGTCAGCACCAGCATCGGAAGCTTCAACCTCCAGCCCCTGAACCCCCTCACCGAGCCCGTCGAGGTGACGACGCAGCAGGTGACCAACTCCACCGGCGTCAACCAGTCCGAGAGCGTCGGGTACTCCCAGGCGATGACGGAGTCCCACACGCTCACGAACACGTACGGCGTCGGCCTGACCTCCGCCACCGCCATCAAGGGGAGCATCGGCGTCCTCGAGGTCAGCGAGACCATCACCGTCAGCGCCAACTTCTCGCAGTCCCAGGGCTACTCGTCCTCGGACTCCCGGACGTTCACCGAGACGACGAACCTGGTGGTGCCCCCCGGCTGCACGTACGCGGTGTCGTCGTGGATCGAGCAGGCGACCTACTCCCCGACCTTCACGGGCACCGTGCTCCTCACGGGCACCGCGAACAACTCGTACTTCTACGCGTCGCCGCCGCTCTACGGCCCCACGTCGATGACCATGCAGCAGCTCTTCACGAACTACCTGAGCTGGTACACCACGGCCTCCAACTGGCCGTCGCTGTACGGCTGGCCCATCAACACGAGCACGCTCGCGTCGGACTCGACGTACCAGACCGCCCTCACGCAATACGGGGAGGCGGGGTGGAACTGGAACGGATCCGCCCTGAGCGCGAACGTGTCGGGCGTCTGGAACGGCATCGAGGGCACCCAGGCCGACAGCTCCTACTCGTACGTCAGCGGCCCGGCCTCGTGCACGAGCACGTCAGGGCAGAGCGCGAGCGCGGTGACACCGCGCATCGGCTACTACCGCCGGGATCAGGGCGACGGCGGTCCGCTGGCCGGCTCGGACGGGTCCGACGTGCTCAAGGGCGGCCGCCGGGCCGACCGCATCAGCGGCCTGGGCGGGAGGGACCTCGTCTTCGCCGGACCGGGCGACGACGTCATCTCCGCCGGCGGCGGCAAGGACCACGTCGACGCCGGCCCCGGCGACGACGTGGTGCGCCTGAGTGGCGGCGACGACTCCACCCGGGCCGGCGCCGGCGACGACCTGATCGACGCAGGCGGCGGGCGCGACCTGGTCCGGGGCGGCCCGGGCGACGATCGCATCCTCCTGGGTGGCGGCGACCTGGCCTTCGGCGACGCGGGAAAGGACACGTTCGTCGTCGGCCGGTTCGGGGCCCCCGCCACCGTGGCGGACCTCCAGGCGCATGACACGGTGGTCCTCGCGGACCCGCGGTACCGCGGTGAGCTGCGCCGGTGGGCCCGCGACCCGCAGGTCGTCCACTCCTGGAGCCCGAGGGCCCAGACGACGGCGCCGGTGCTGCTGGCCAGCCGCAGGACGGGGGTCGTCGCCTTCGATCCCGACGGCACGGGCCCGCGCAGGCCGGCGGCCGTGCTCTCGGCGATGACCGGGCTCGCGTTCAACGGCGGGAGGAGGATCTCGGTCTTCGGCGGCGCCCCCGTCAGGATCGTCCAGGTGGACCTCGGCATCGACCGGTCCACGCCCATCAGCCCGCCCCCGGCGCCCCCCGGCTGAGACGCAGCACGGGGTGGGCTCCGCGAGCGGCCGCCGCTGAGCCCACCCCGGTCCGGCCCCCGGCGGGCGGCGCCTGCCGTCGTCGCCGGCCGCCCGCGCTCGCGACGACGACAGGGGAACCCCGGGTCGGCACCCCCGGTACGACCCATGCCGTCCTCGTCCGATGAGCGCCGCGGTGTCCCGGCTCGCACGAGCATCCACTGCCGCAGCAGATCGGGCACGTCGACCTGCTCACCCGGGCCGGGCCAGCCCGCGCGGCGACCGGCGAGGGAAACGGGGACGGACGGGGCGACGTCATCGTGGGAGCCCTGCTCGCCGACGCCAACCGCCTGGCCGGCTGCGGGTCGGCCTTCGTGGTGTTCGGCGGGCCGGGCAGGGTCGTGGGCCTCGCCCGTCTCGGGACGCGGGGGTTCCGCATCGACGGGGAGCCGTCGGCCTTCGACACCCCCGGGCCGGCGTGGCCGTGACCCGGGCGGGTGACGTGAACCGCGACGGGCGGGCCGGCGCGCTCGTCGGCGCCCCAGGCGTGCCCGACAGCGCCCTCCCGGGCTCGGGATCGGCGTAGGTCGTCTTCGGCGCGGCGCTGCCGGGGACGGGAACCTCAACGCCCTCGGCGGCCGCGGCATCGAGACGGACGGACAGGCCAGGCGAGGAGGCGCGCGGCTCGCGCGTCCGGGGCGGTGCTCTCGGTGCCGTCCGGGGAGACCTGGGCGGTCAATCAGCAGGGTGATGGTCGTGCGCGGGTGACGCGGGCGGCGGCCGGAACGCGGCAGCCTCGGCTCAGGCCCGGTTGTGGTTGACCACCTCGACGTTGTGCCCGTCGGGGTCGAGCACGAACGCGCCGTAGTAGCCCGGGTGGTAGACGGCGCGCTCGCCCGGCCCGCCGTGGTCCCGATGGCCGGCCGACAGCGCGGCGGCGTGGAACGCGCGCACCGTGGCGTCCTCGCGGGCGGAGAACGCGAGGTGGACGTGCTCCGTGGGCGGCCGCTCGTCGCGCACGAGCGAGAGGCTGCAGTCGGCGAGGGAGAGCCGCACGCGGCCGGGCTCGTCGAGCGTGAGGCGCAGTCCGGCGTGCGGGGCGATCGTCGTGTAGAAGCGCCGTGACGCCGGCAGGTCACGCACGCGGATCCACAGGTGGTCGATGCCGCCGTCGGGCACGGCGTGCTCGCGCTCGTCGTGGACGGCCTCGACGCCGTTGCCGTCGGGGTCGAGCAGGAACGCCCCGTAGTACGTGGGGCCATGCCGCCTGCGCGGCCCGGGCGCCCCGGCGTCGCGGTATCCGGCGTCGACGCCCGCCCGCCAGAATGCGTCCACCTTCGCGCGGTCGCCGGCGCGAAAGGCCACGTGCAGCCCGCGGGTCACCGCGTGCTCGGGGTCCGCCGGGCCGATGTCCCAGTCCTCCCACTCGACCAGCCCGGCGTCCGCATGGCTGGGCTCGGCGCCCAGGACGCCCAGGACCGTGCGGTAGAAGCGCTCGGAGGCACCGAGGTCCGAGACGGCGATCGCGACGTGGTCGAACACGGGCCGAGGCTACCGTGGCGGCCACCGGCGATCAGCCCTGGGGGGCGCGCTCCGGCACGCCGCGATGGCCGGCGCGAAGCCATGGAGCGGGCGCCCCTCCCCGGGGCACCCGCGAGAGGAGCACCGCCCGTCCCACTTGGGACGGCTCCTCGCCCAGCCTCTACCGGCCGCCACCGGCAGGGCGCCCGCTCCGGGATCATCCCGCCCCCTCACCCTCCCCTCCCGCGGAGGCGGCCCGGGGCGTCCCGCCAAGACACGGGCGGCGAGGCGGTTTGTGCGCGCACCTCGCCGTGAAAGGGCAGCGCCAGGCCCTTCCCGGCGTCGGGCGTGTTCGGAACCGCGGCCAGGCACTACGGATCGGGCCAGTACTTCGTCGACGACACGTTCGACGGCGCCGGCTGGTGGGACAACGGCACGGCTCAGAACGGGCTGGGCTCGGGGACCTGGATCTACTACCCGTCCGAGATGACCGGCGGCGCCTCCGGTGGCCCCGTGTTCACCCAGTTCAGCAACGGGCAGTGGGGCATCTTCGCCGTCGTCAACAAGGGGGATCAGGCGCTCGCGGGCGGCGTCAACCTGTCGGTCATGCTGGACTACCGGTTCATCGACTTCTACAACCGGACCGTCAGCGCCGTGAACGGCGGCGGGGTCGTGCCCGAGCTGACCTGCTGGTGAGTCGCCCCCTGTGACGCGGAGGCTGCTGCTCCCGGCCGCATGGTGGATGCGGGCGGCCAGGGCGCGCGTGTCGCCGCGAGCCCGCCCGGTGGATCGGCTCGTAGCCCGGCGCCGAGGACGCGCTCGGTCGAGCCCGAGGCCGCGCGTTCCCGCGGTGGGTGCGGGCGCAGCGGCGCCTGTGGACCGCCGGGGTGAGCAGACCACCGCGGTGGCCATCCTCGGGCCTCCCGCTGCCGGCAGCTGACCCGGGCCGCGCTCTCGTACGGCCGCGCCCGGAACCACACCGCACCTCCCACCGGGAGCGCACCGCGAGGAGCCCACGCCCGAGCCGACCACTCCGGGCGGCTGGGCGACGGCGCTCAGGTCGCCGACGGCCGGACCAGCGGCGGGGTGAGGGCACCCCTTCCCCTGCCACACACCGGCGGCCGCGGCGTCCTCATACGGGTGGAGAACGGGGTCGGCCGGCGAGCGCGCAGCCCGGAAGGCAGGACCTCGGTGGTTCGGCCGGGCCGTCGGGCCGGGGAGGCCGACCAGCGCCGCCTGTGGTGTCGGGCAGCGCGTGCGTCGTGATGCGCTCCGCTGGGGCACCCTCCATCGTGGCGGATCAGTGATGACGAGCAGGTCCTCGCTGCCCACCGCGGCCGACCGGGGACGAGGCGGCTGGCGTCGCGCTCCCGGACGGGCAGGAGCTGGTGCTGCATCGGACAGGGCCGCCGCCTGTTCCCAGGCACCGGCCCCACGCTCGGCAGGCGCCTGCTGGAGCACTCCACGACGCCGGGCGAGCTGAGGATCCTCGTGCTCGCGGCGATCGGCTCCGTCGTCGTCGGGACGTACGAGGGCGTCGACTCGGTCCCGGCTTGACGCCGGACGGCGTGCGGATCGGGCCCGCCGCGCCGCCGGCCGGAGAGCGCCCGGCCCCGGCCGCCCCCGGCGCGCGACGGAGGCCGGACGGGCAGGGCACGCGGCCCTTCGCTCCGGGACGTTGCGCGTACGGGCGAGCCGCAGGGTGAGCGAGTGGAATGCCTGATGGGGAGGCCGCCGCCCCGTGCGACG
>JRYK01000776.1_pt1 | contig 10275 bp, 12 predicted proteins | sample 235381 | NCBI WGS metagenome assembly JRYK01 (sample SAMN03074220, study PRJNA261476) | activated sludge metagenome | biome: Wastewater Treatment Plant; feature: Wastewater; material: Activated sludge; isolation source: activated biomass of a wastewaster treatment plant treating hydrocarbon... ...
CAGCGGGTACGAAGAAAAAGTTGCCGAAAGTATTAGGCAGCGAGCCGAATCTCTCGATATGGCTGATAAAATTTTTGACGTTTTAGTGCCAAAAGAGAAAATGATCGAGATTAAAAACGGCAAACGCAAAGTTGTCGAGAAAAAAATATTTCAGGGCTACGTTCTAGTTCAAATGAAATTATCTGAAGATGCCTGGTATATCGTACGAAACACCCCCAACGTTACTGGTTTCGTAGGAACTGGCATTGACCCAACACCGGTTTCTGATGATGAGATGGAAAAGATTAACAAGCGCATGGGTCTCGAGCAACCAAAGCATAAAATTGATTTTACAGTCGGAGAAGTGGTGAGTATTACAGACGGTCCTTTCAAAGGTTTTGACGGCTCGATCAGCGAGATTGATCAAACTAAAGGCAAAATCAAAGTTCTTGTTAACATGTTCGGCCGCGAAACACCGGTAGAGCTAGACAGCTTGCAGGTTAAAAAAGTCTAGCTTAAATTCAGCATATGTTGTAGAATATGTAAGTTACGCACTTCTATTCTTAAATAAACTAAAGAAAAGGGAAGGAGTCCGCGCAGAATGCTCGGACGCAAGTTCTAAATGGAAGCTAAAAAAGTTAAAGCAAATCTTAAAATGCGCATTCCGGCCGGTAAAGCTAGCGCTGCACCGCCAGTCGGTAGTACTCTCGGTCAGTACGGCGTTAACATGATGGATTTTATCAATCCATTCAATGAAGCTACGAAGGATATGCGTGGTTTGTTAACTGCACATATCACTATTTATGAAGACAGGACGATGGATTTTCGTGTTGTTTCTGAGCCAACCGACGACCAGATTCGTGCCAAGCTAGGAATTCAAAAAGGATCAGGACGCCCAAACAGCGAAAAAGTTACCAAGAAGCTGTCGCAAGCCGACCTGACTGCTATAGCCGAAACAAAGGCAAAAGATATGAACACTGATGATATTGATGCCGTAAAAAAAATGGTTGCCGGAACTGCTCGCAGTATGGGCGTAGAAGTTGAGGGCTAAAAGTGGCTGATTTAATGGAACGCAGTGTCGGAGAAACTTATCTCTCAAACACTCCAGATGCAGTAATAACGCGTATGTCCGGCCGAGTTGGTCTGATCTTTACTAAGATGTTCCTAGAATCAGAACTTAACTCACAGCTCATGAATAGTGAGCACGAGCCACTTTTTGAATTTGTGGAACTGGAGGATGGAAATGGAGCGTAATACGTATTCAATTCCATATATCGGAGGCGGGCAATTAGTTGTAAATGAAGAATCGCTACTTGAATACTCTGAACAGTTAGCTGTGCCACCGAAAGGTGATCACGATGGACAGCAAATTCTGCTCGATTTAAAGACTCAAGCGGAGCGAGTTGATTTAGCTAAAAAGGTGGTCTTCGTTCCAGAAAGATTCAACAATGGAGAATAAGATGGAGCAACTTAGATTAATCAATCCCGAGGACTTTAACCTTGATAAAACACCATCTTCTAACGTAATTGCAGGTCAGATGAAGTTTAATCTCACAAGGGCTGTCGAGAAGTTTATAACGACAAATTTGTCGCCTGAAGAGTTTATCAGACCAGAAGATCAAGCACTAAATCAGATTAAATAATTTGTGGGAGAGGTGTTAAGCCTCGTACGTACCACGAGAGGAGAATAATATGGCTGAAGAAAAAGCCACAAAAAAATCATTAAAAGAAGAGGCAGAAGTTGCTGCCGATACTACCGATGTAGTTGAAAAGAAATCGACCGCAAAAGCTGGTAAGCGCAGCGAAAAAGGCTTGAAAGAAGCTGAAGAAAAGCAAGCGAAAATCGAACGACAGAAACATGCAGACGAAGTAAAAGCAGAGGAAGCAGATAAGCCAAAGCAGCCAGTAAAACCGGCTCGTTCACGACTCGAGCGTCGCGGTAAGAAGTTTCAAGAGGCCGCAAAACTCGTTGATCCTACTAAGTTATACCCACTGACGGAGGCAATCAACTTAGCGGTCAAAACTAACCCTGCTAAATTCGATGCAACGGTTGAACTCCACATTCGTTTAGGAGTTGATCCGAGGCAAGCCGACCAAAACATTAGAGATAATCTAGTTCTGCCCGAAGGAACTGGCAAAACTGTCAGAGTAGCTGTATTTTCCGAAGAAGATGTAGCTAAAGAAGCACTTAAAGCAGGTGCGGATACTGCCGGTAACGAAGACTTCTTAAAGCAGCTCGATAAGGGTGAGATCAACTTCGATATTTTAATTGCAACACCAAATGTTATGGCCAAACTAAGTAAATACGCTCGTCTACTTGGACCAAAAGGGCTGATGCCAAATCCAAAAAGTGGAACCGTCACAAATGACGTGGCAAAAGCTATTAGCGGCGCTAAAGCCGGGCGCGTTGAATATCGGGTAGACAGTACCGGCATTGTGCATTTAGGAATTGGAAAAGTGAGCTTTGNNGGCAGCAGTGCTTTCCAGCATTAAACAAAATAAGCCTTCCAGCGTAAAGGGCACTTATATAAAGTCAGTTACGATTACCACCTCTATGGGGCCTGGTATAAAAATTCTTCCAAGCGACGTCTAAATTCATATCGTACCCGTTGATAACTACCGCCATATTGATCTGGCGGTAGTTTTATTTTGTTGTATAGTCTACACCTAGCTTGCAGATCACTGTTATTCTTGGGTACAATTGTAGATGAACGGAGATCGAAATTGGGAGTTTATAGCAACAAGCAGATATTGGCGGCAATGGAAACTGGGCACGTCGTTATCCATCCTTTTATCAAAGAACATCTCGCCGGCAGCAGCGTTGACGTGACACTGGGAAACTGGTACTACCGCACCGAAAGAGCCAGTGAGGGTGGATTTTATAACCCTTTCGATCCATCGGCTGTCTCAGATTATTTTAGCGGCGCGATGCAGGCAGAAACTCATAAACAGTGGGCTGAAAAACACGGTCGTAAACTTTTTGTGAATATTCCAGCCAATCAACCGATAATTGTACTGCGGCCACATGAAAGAATTTTGGCTCATACACACGAATTTATTGGCATTAAAGCACCGGGTACTTCTACCATGCAAGCTCGGAGTACATGGGGCCGAAATGGTGTAGCGGTCTGTCTTGATGCTGGTTGGGGTGATCCGGGTTACATTAACCGCTGGACAATGGAAATATATAATATGAACCAACATGAAAGCGTGGTTTTGCCGGTAGGTGAACGTATTGCTCAGATTGTTTTTTATGAAACAGGCCAGGTTGACGGCGAATACAAGAAATTATCAGGTAAATATCAGACTGACGTTAGTGATAGTATAGAAAAAATTATCAAAGACTGGCGACCTGAACAAATGCTTCCACGTGCTTACAAAGACCAACGTAAAACTCCATTAAAAATCGAGGGACTTTATAAACATGACTGATTCTCATCCAAATAATAAGGGTGGGGAAGCAGCAGAAAAAACATCAGCAAACGGAGTTTTTTTGGTGCTTGAAGGTACTGATGGTTCAGGTAAAACCACGCAGTTTAATCATCTGCATGAGCGTCTAATTCGCGAAGGCTACTCTGTAGAAGTAATAAAATTCCCTCAATATGACAGCGAATCTAGTTATTTTGTAAGGGAATATTTGGCTGGGAAATACGGTTCCGCCGAAGATGTCGGGCCTTATACTGGTTCAATTTTTTATGCACTTGATAGATTTGCTGCTGCTAACCATATTAGGGAATCCGTCGCCGCCGGCAAAGTTGTGATGGCTGACCGTTACGTCGGTGCCAATATGGCCCATCAAGGACTAAAATTTGATAACGACGAAGAGCGGAATGGCTATTTTATATGGCTTGATGCAATTGAATTTAAAATGTTTAAAATTCCGCGGCCGGATTTGAGCATCGTCTTAAGGGTACCGAGTGAAATCTCAGCTCAGCTCATTGAAAAACGTAATGAAAAAAAGGATATTCACGAACAGGATCCTGAGCATGGCAGAAAAGCGCTCAAGGTCTTTGATGATATTTGTCGTTTATTCCCTGATGATTTCAAACAACTCGACTGTGTCCGAGGCAATAAATTACTGCCAATTGAAACCATCCATGATTTAATCTGGGAAACAATAAACCCCTTGTTGCCCGCGAAGGAGACTATGCACATGGCTGCTAATAAAGAAGTTCCAGAAGACCAAGAAAACCCATATGTTGTAAAAACTNNTGGCCCGTCTTAGTCGGCGTGGCGATGATATGCGTATTACTCTGCTAGATGAATTTTTAGGCAAAACGGGCAAAGATGATGACCTTTTAAAGCGGGTAATAACTGCCTACGGAGATGATTCGGTACAGCAGCTGGTTGGGCAGCATGTAGTTGTAGAGGGCGCTAGTAATTTATTAACCAAGAAATTAGAGTGGGGACGACTAGCTTCATATTTAGAGCAATCGACTCGTTATATATATTTTGACCAAAAAGATGCTGATGGTAACTACAAATACTATGTACCGCCACATTTTAAGCCGGCTATAAAAAAATATTACATCAAACAGATGAACCAACTATTCGATCGCTACTCTAAGCTGGTTCACCAGTTGACAGAATACGTGCGCGCAACTTCAAGCGTTCCAAAGCGAGAGCAAGATGGACCATGGATGGCGGCCACTAGAGCCCAAGCCTGTGACGCGATCAGACCTGTTCTGCCGGTGGCAACAAAATCTACGGTTGGCATATTTGCTTCAGGCCAGGCTCTTGAAAGCCTGATCATGCATTTGCTAAGCGATGAGTTACCTGAAGCGAGAGCAACCGGTCAAAAACTGCTCGATGAATCACGACAGGTACTGTCAACCTTCCTTGAACGTGCTGATAAACCAGATCGTGGCGGCGCGTGGCAGGCATATCGATCAGAAACCGCCAGAGCTCTATCGAGTATTACTAAAGAATATCTCCCATCTACTTATCCTAACCTAGACGTTACGAGTCCGCTCAGCCTAGTTAATTACACACCTAAAAATGAACTTGATATAGTACCGCACATTTTGTATGAACACGCCGACAGATCATTAAACGAGATCGAAGCAGAAGTTGACGGCTGGGCATATGATAAAAAAGTAAAAGTGCTCGAAACGTTTATTGGTACCCGCTTAAACCGCCGGCAACGGCCGGGTCGCGCTCTTGAACAGATTCATTATAGTTGGGATATATTGTGCGACTATGGAATTTTCCGTGACTTACAGCGCCACAGGATGGTTGATGATCTGGCTTGGCAGCAGTTAACTCCGCGTTATGGTTATGAGGTTCCTGATTTGGTTGAGCAGGCCGGTTTAACCGAAGAGTTTGAAGAATGCTTTAACGTTTCGCTTGATTTATATTCAAAACTTCAGGCTGCCGGATATAATTTAGAAGCTCAGTACGCCACATTACTCGGCCATAAGCTACGCTGGAAAGTTACCTTCAATGCACGGGAAGCCTACCAGATGATTGAACTACGATCAGCGCCACAAGGGCACCCAGGTTATCGCAAAATTGCTCAGCTGATGTATGAAAAAATTAAAGAAGTGCATCCGATAATTGCCGAGGGTATGAAATTTGTTAATCAAGACGAAGACCCTGAGCTGAGTCGCTTAGCAGCCGAACGCTACACCGCTTATAAGTTGGGTCAAAAATAATTACTTTATTTCTACTGTTATAGTTGACCTAAATGCTGATATATTGCTATAATATGTATTAGTTTCCGAAGACAGCGACGTCAGCCGAGCTGATTAAGAATGTCGCCGAGGTATACAAACTCTAAAAAGTGATTTGTAAGTCTTTGGTTACTGCCAAAGATTTTTTATTGGTCGGTAATCTTTGGAAGTGATCGTAACGAGGAACAATATTAGTTATGGCATTAACAAAAGACAAGAAACAAGAAGTAATTGACGAAGTCAAACAGCTTCTGTCCAGCTCTAAGATGACTGTGGTTGCTCAGTACCAAGGTACGAGTGTTAAGCAGATGCAGCAACTTCGCCGTGAAGCTAAAGCAAGCGGCAGCGTCGTTAAAGTAGTAAAAAATCGTCTCGTCAAACAAGCACTCAAAGATAGCGATCTTTATAAGGACGCTGATATGAGTCAGTTGACTGACCAGCTGCTATACGCATTCAACTCTCAAGATGAAGTTGCTCCGGCACAAAGTCTTGATAGTTTCGCGAAGAAGAACCCGAGCATTAAATTTGTGGGCGCTTTTACTGCCGAAGGTATTTTCATAAGTGCCGAAGAAGTTAGTGCGCTGGCAAAACTGCCGAGCAAACCTCAGCTTATTGCTGGTATTATTTCAACGCTTCAGTCACCAGTCAACGGTGTCATGAGCGGACTTAAGGGCAATCTGCACGGCCTACTTGATGGCGTAGCAGCTAAAGCACAAGCATAAAGAAAGGATAGAGAAAATGGCTACAGATTTAAAAAAATTTGCAGAACAACTTGTTAACCTAAGTGTATTAGAAGTTAATGAATTAGGTACAATTTTAAAAGAAGAGTACGGCATTGAACCTGCCGCTGCCGCAGTCGCTGTTGCAGCTGGTCCTGCTGCCGGTGGAGCTGGCGATGAAGCCGGTGCTGCTGAAGCTAAGAGCGAGTTTGATATTGTGCTTAAAGACGCTGGTGCTCAAAAAGTTGCCGTTATTAAGGCAGTTAAAGACATCACCGGTCTTGGACTCGGAGAAGCAAAAGCTATCGTTGATGGCGCACCAAAAACAGTTAAAGAAAAAGTACCGAAAGACGAAGCCGAAGCTGCCAAGAAAACCCTTGAAGACGCTGGTGCAACCGTCGAATTAGCCTAAACAGTAAAAAGCTGCGTAAGCTGCGAAATACCTCCACTTTAGTATCTTTTTTAAGTGGAGGTTTTTCTATTTAACAGATGTTAATAAAGTTTTCCACAGATTGATGTTTACTTACAATTAGTTTCATGTTAGGCTTGGCTTAGTAAGAGTAGGGAAGTAAAAAAACCAAATAGAGACACGTTGAAAAGAGGCGAGAAAAGAAAATGGCGGATGTACCTGATAAACAGATAAAAAGATTACGAGCACTGATTGTTGAAGCCGAAACATCACTCGCTGCAGCCAAAGAGCTGTTATTAAGTTTGCTTGGTGACGATCCAAGTGCCACCTTGTCTGCAAAAGAAGAAAATGTCGGGAAAATTATCGAAGGTGTATTCGACGGCCAGAACATGGTTGGCAGCGATGGAAAAACCTATCCAGTTCCCGCAAACTATGCTTCAAAATCCAAATTAGTTCAAGGTGATATTCTTAAATTAACTATAGCTGAAGACGGTACATTTTTGTATAAGCAAATAGGACCAATACCGCGTAAGCAAATTGTTGGTTCACTAGAACTGGTAGACGGCCATTATTATGTAAAAGCCGGCGACAAGCAATACCGCGTGCTACTTGCTTCGGTTACTTACTTTAAGGCAAAGCCAGGTGATCAAGTAAGCGTGAACATACCTCAGGACGACATTACTGCCGAATGGGCAGCGCTTGAAGCCGCACTATAAAATCTAAAATCACATAAAAAACACATCAGACGTGAAGCCTCGCAATAGCTTATAATATGTAGCGATGGGGAAATCGTTATATAGGTCGTATCGTTCAACTTCTTTTGACGAAATTATCGGCCAAGATCATATTGTCACAACTCTTAAGAATGCCTTAGTAAAAGGGCAGATTAGCCATGCCTATATTTTGAGCGGCCCTAGGGGGGTTGGAAAAACATCAGTCGCCAGAATTTTAGCCTATGCAGTCAACGAACAGCCCTATAGTTTGGAAGCAACCAACCTAGACATAATTGAGATAGACGCTGCATCTAATCGACGAATCGACGAGATTAGAGAAATTAAAGAAAGAGTTCACATTGCGCCGGTTGCCGGTAAATACAAAGTTTACATTATCGACGAAGTTCATATGCTTACCAGAGAAGCATTTAATGCTCTACTGAAGACCCTGGAAGAACCACCTGAACATGCAATATTCATCCTTGCGACAACTGAGATACACAAGGTGCCAGAAACAATTACTAGTCGCTGTATTAATTTTAGTTTTAGGCCAATTGAGTCAGAGGTTCTGACAAGCCATCTAAAAACAATAGCTAAGAAAGAAAAATTATCTGTATCGGAGGATGCTTTGGCGTTACTTGCCGAGCATGCAAGAGGTAGTTTTCGTGATGCAATTTCGCTACTTGAGCAAGTAAAGCATCACGGCGAAAAAATAGAGCAGCAGCATGTTGCGTCAATGCTTGGTATGGCTCCTCGCGCTACTATCGATGCTTTACTGCGCGCAGTAGCAAATAGTGATCTTTCGCTCATCAATCAGCTGCTATCAGAAGCCTATCAAAAGGGCACACCGGTTGGTATGCTTACGTCACAACTCCAGAGTTCTCTAAGAGATGAGCTATTAAATAATGATTCGTTACTGCCACGCAGAGCAATAATTTCTTGCCAGCAGGCATTATTAAATGTTAATGGTTCGCCTAAGCCAAGAATTGCCCTTGAATTAGTTCTTCATGATACAGCCCTTAAGGTATCAAATTCATCAGCTATACATACTCCAGTAATAAAGCCCCTACCTCCTGCTCCAGTCGAAACTACTATTAACTCCTCAAAAAGTAATGTAACGACTAGTAAAAAGAGGATACCGAAAACTGATAGTTTAAATGAGGAAACTAAGCCAACACTAGATAAGATTAAAACTCCGCAAGACACAGGGAATACAGATAGCTTATGGACTTCTTTCTTAGAACTTTTAAAACAGCGAAACAATACACTTTATGGTATTGCCAGAATGGCGAAAGTGAGTCAAGAGGGAGATAATATACATCTTGAGTTCGCATACTCTTTCCATCAAAAACAAGTTAACGACAGTAAAAACTTATCAATTTTTACAAAACTACTAAGCGATATAAATGGCTCACCGATTTCTTTGAGCAGCAGTGTGGTCCAGAAAAAACCACCCTCTAAAAAATTTACAGAGGTAGATCCGTTGGTAAGCGTAAGCAATATTTTTGGCGGCCACGAAGTGTTAGAATCATAACAAATCATGGATCCGAAATCTGCATCACCTAAATTACCACCACAAAATCTGGAGGCAGAGGCCAGTCTACTTGGCGCACTTCTAATTGACAGTGACGCGGTGGTTAAGGTGGCTGATGTAATTAACGAATCAGATTTTTATGAAGAACGGCACGGCATCATCTATGCTGCGATCAAGAAATTGTACGAAGCGCACCGGCCAGTAGACGTACTTACACTATCAGATTCACTACGAGGCGCGGGCGAACTAGAACGAGTCGGTGGTCCTGGATATTTAACTGAACTTACAAATTTTGTACCGACGGCAGCACACGTTGTCCAATACGCTGAAATTGTAGCCTCCAAGGCTATGCGACGCAGGCTGATTAAGGCGAGTCAAGATATTACTAGCTTCGGTTTTGACGAGTCTGAGGATCTGCAGGCTCTGATAGAGCAGGCTGAGACAAGGCTTTTTGAAGTTTCCCAGCAGCAAGTTAAGCAAGATATTGTCAGTATGGAACAAATATTGACAGAGAGTTTTGATAGACTTGATGAGCTACACAAAGACAAGGGCACAATACGCGGCGTACCTACCGGCTACAAAGACCTCGATGGCATACTGGCAGGTTTGCAACGCAGTGATTTGATAATTTTGGCAGCCAGACCAAGTATGGGCAAAACTGCTATGGTCTTGAATCTAGCACATAACGTAGCAGTAAAAGCCGGTCAGCCGGTATTAATCTTTAGCCTGGAAATGAGCAAAGAACAGCTTGTTGATAGGATGCTGGCTAAAGAATCAGGGGTAAATGCCTGGGCGCTTAGAACAGGCAATCTAACAGATAGTGACTTTGAAAAAATTGGACAAGCTATGGGCGCACTCAGCGAAGCGCAAATCTTTATCGACGATACACCTGGCATTACTGTCAGCGATATGCGCACTAAAGCGCGGCGTGAAGCACATCAGCGCCCTCTTGGATTAATAGTAGTCGACTATCTTCAGCTAATGAGCGGCGGTTCAAAATATGGTGGTGAGGGCAATCGTGTCCAAGAAATATCTGAGATATCTAGAGGTCTTAAAGGTATTGCCAGAGAATTAAATGTACCTCTGATCGCATTAAGTCAGTTGAGTCGCTCGGTTGAGAGCAGGCACCCGCAAATTCCTCAACTTGCCGATCTGCGTGAATCTGGATCGATCGAGCAAGATGCCGATGTGGTAGCATTTTTATACCGTGAAGAATATTATAACCCGGACACAGAACGAAAAAACGTCA
>JRYK01002949.1_pt1 | contig 10259 bp, 9 predicted proteins | sample 235381 | NCBI WGS metagenome assembly JRYK01 (sample SAMN03074220, study PRJNA261476) | activated sludge metagenome | biome: Wastewater Treatment Plant; feature: Wastewater; material: Activated sludge; isolation source: activated biomass of a wastewaster treatment plant treating hydrocarbon... ...
TACGTGTGTGATTTTTGCTTCTTTCCAGGCGATGGCAGGCTCCGCCCTGACGAGTCATCAAGGAAAAGAAGATAATATTTTTGTATTTCTATCTATGTGAGCATCCGAACGTCTACAATTACGTCATACGGCGCACGGCTACTGCTTATCGTTAATTACCGAATTAATATCTATAAAGGGAATTGCCTCGCCCCCCGTGAACTTCGGCAGCGTGCCGTCCCATTTCTCCGACAGCCTCAGCTGTATGAGCTGCGGGTTGTCCTTGAGCGCCTTCGCCTCACGCGCGATCGCGTCGGCCTTGGCCTTCGACCGCGCTTCGATGTCGTATGCGGCCGCGTCGGCTGCGAGCTTCTGCTCCTGATACGCGGCTTCCGCCTGCGTGACCCTCTTCACCTTTTCGTTCCTCGCCTGAAGGGCCTCCTGCTCCGCCTTTACCTTGAGCTCGATCGCCCTGTTGAATTCGTCCGAGAACTCGAAATCGGTTATCGCCACGTTCGATATCTTGAGCGCGTTCGGCACGTCCTTGTCCTTGAGCGTAACGTCTATGAAATTGTCTATTGCCTGCTGTATCTGGAGCTTCACCTCGGCCCTCTTCGTCACGAGCTGCTCGGCCGTGTACTGGGCAGTGACCGATTTTACGGATTCCTGTATCGCGGGCTCGATCACCGTTGCCGCAACGACGTCGCGGTTGCCGATCTTTTGAAACGTCTCGGGAGCGGCAGGTCCCGTTAGCGAATACTGAACCGTCACCTGCGTCTCCACGGTCTGTAGGTCTTTGGAAGCCGCGGCTGACTTGGACTGCGCCTTCGTCAGCCTTACGTCGATCTGCTCGATCTTGTCTATGAACGGCTTCTTGAAATGAAATCCTTCAGAGAGCGGCGTCGGCTGCACGGCCCCGAGCGTCCTGACCACGCCCACGTGACCGCTCTCCACTATGACGAACGAGCTCGTTGCGAGGATGATCAGAACGATGATCAATATCGGGTAAAGGAAATTTATATTCTGTAATCCGGGTCTTACTGACATAACACACCCCCCTTTCGCTTCTTTTTTACGAGTCTATTAATATAGCCGGAAAATTTTTACCGTGAGAGAAATATTTTTCGGAGTTCTAAAGGTTAACGTCGAGTATCCTGAGCCTTATGTCTTTCCTGCCGTTCCACTTGTTGAATTCAGGCGTGAATGCGATATCGATCTTACCGGGCAGCGTTGAGACTTCTCCTGAGTTGAACCATATGCCGTCGAGGGAAACGTTCCCCTGCCTGAGCCTTAGTCCCAGGTGCTTGTCCTTGAACGTGCGCTGTGATACGACCTCAACCGACCTTGCCGCCAGAACCGGCTCTGGGTTCCCTATCCCGTAGGGCTCGAGCATGCCGAGCTCCGTGAGTAGCGCGTCCGTGAGCTGGCTCAGGTCCACTTCGCAGTCTATGTCGAGCCTCGGCTCGTAAGCGTGGCCCGAGCCCGCGATTGCTTTCTCGAACATCTCCCTGAACCGCTCGATCTTCTCGGCCTTTATCGAAAGTCCGGCCGCCTGCTCGTGTCCGCCGAACTGCTCGAAGAGCTCGCTGCATTCGGTGAGCGCGCTGTATATGTTCAACCCCTCGACGCTCCTTCCCGACCCCTTCCCGATACCGTTCCCGTCGATCGCTATCAGTATCGCGGGTCTCTCGTACCTCTCAACGATCCTCGATGCCACGATGCCTATTACACCCGGATGCCAGCCGGTCGACGCGATAACTATGGAATTCGGGTTCAGTATTCCGGGCGCGGTTTCGATCTGCCTCACCGCATCTGAGAGAATATCCGCCTCCATGTTCTGCCTCTCCGAGTTCTCCCTGCTGAGCGCTTTCGCTATCTCCCTGGCGCTCCGTAAATCGTCCGATATGAAAAGCTCGACCGCCTTCCCGGCCGTGCTCAGTCTCCCGGAGGCGTTTATCCTCGGGCCGAGCTTGAAGCCGAGGTCGAACGTGTTCACTGCCCCCGATATGCTGCTCGCTTCCTTGAGCGCGAGTATGCCCGTCCTCTTTGGATTCTCCATCCTCTTCATGCCTTCTCTCACGAATATGCGGTTCACGTCCGTGAGCGGTGCGCAGTCGGCCACGGTTCCGAGAGCCACGAGGTCGAGGTAATCGGCCAGGTTCGGCTCCCCGTTCCGGAAGAAGCCGTCTTCCCTGAGCGCGCGCCTGAGCGCGACCACGAGGTTGAACACGACCCCTACACCCGCGATAGCCTTCCCCGGATACTTGCAGTCCGGGAGCTGCGGGTTCAGTATGGATACGGCTTCCGGGAGCTCCTCTGGCGGCTTGTGGTGGTCTGTCACTATGAAATCTGCTCCGAGCCTCTTCGCCTCCTCGACTTCCTTAACCGCTGTTATACCGCAGTCGCCCGAAATGAAGAGCTTCACTCCGCCCTCGGCGAGCTTCCTAACGGCCTCCATGTTGACGCCGTACCCCTCCCTCAGCCTGTCCGGGTTATAGAATACGACGTCCGCTCCGAGCCCCTTCAGGAACGTGTAGAAGAGCGCCGTCGATGTAACGCCGTCAACGTCGTAGTCCCCGTATATCGCGATCTTTTCCCTATCGATGATAGCGCGCTTGATCCTCTCGACCGCCCTGTCCATCCCCTTCATCAGGTAAGGCGAAGGAAGGTCGAAGAGCGTGCTGTTGAGAAACAGGTTCGCCTCGGTCTCGTTCCCGATCCCTCTGTTGATGAGTATCTGCGCCGTGAGCGGCGAGACGCCGAGGCTCTTCGAGATCTTGTCTCTCAGCTTGGGGTTTTCCTTTCTTATTGTCCAGTTCTTCTTCATCGGAGCGAAAATGTAAGATACATGACGATTACTCCGCCGGGTGTTTAGCCGAGTATGTATATTCGGGAGCGTCACCGAAATCGTTCTGCGGTTGTCCCGCTCATTCCGCGCGTTCTCTCAGATAATTTACGAGTGCGCCGAGCCCCAGTATATAGCTGTGCGAGCCGAACCCCGATATAACGCCGACCGCGACTCCCGAGATATACGACTTCTGCCTGAAGTCCTCCCTCTTGTATATATTCGAGATATGGACTTCGACGACAGGCAGCCCCGCAGATAGTACGGCGTCCCTTATGGCGATGCTCGTGTGCGTGTACGCGCCGGGATTGATGAGTATCCCGTCCGATTTTTTCATCGCGTCCTGAATCCTGCTCACGATCTCCCCTTCGGAGTTCGACTGGAATATTTCCGCCTTGACGTCCTGCCTCTTCGCCTCCTCCCTTATGAGCCTGTCTATCTCCCGTAGCGTGCTGGCGCCGTATATCGATGGCTCCCTTTTTCCGAGCATGTTCAGATTGGGTCCGTGTATGACGAGTATCTTCATGTGTGCGTTCACTCTCCTCTTATCAAGCCGGCGCTTTTATTGATCAGATATAGCCTCGACTGAGCGAGCTTTTTCGAAACCGCATCGTTGTCGGGATCCTTCTCAAGCATCTTTTCGAGCACTCCGCACGCCTTTTCGTAGAGCCCCTGCGCGATATAGATGTCGGCTATGGTCTCCGTAAAGAGCTCCTTCTCCTGCTGTTTCAGCCCCGTCTCCAGCTCCTCCGCGCTCTTCGATTCGAGCGCCGCCCTTATATTCTCTCTCGCGGACTTGAACTCCCTCTCTCTTTTGTCCGCGGTAGAAAGCAGAGCCTCGATCTCCGCCATCTCGGTCATTATAGAAGCGTCGTGCGGATGGTACGCGAGGGCCGTTTTCAGCAGCTCGTGCGCCCTGCCGTAGGCTTCCTCGCTCTTGTGAATCTGGACGAGCATCTTGCATGCGGCCAGGTTGTCGGGAGCGAGCTCGATCACGGCCTGGAATTCCCTCTTCGCCTGCTCTATGAGCCACCTGTCGTAGTATATCTTCCCCAGCAGGAACCTGCCCGTGACGCTGTTCCTGTTATATTTCAGCCCGTTGATCAGAACTTTAATGGCCTTGTCCACCTTCCCCTGCTTGTGCAGCACCTGGGCGAGGAAGATGAAAGTGACCGACGAGGGGTCCTGCGACAGGATTTTTGCATATTTTTCTTCGAACTTGACGAGCTCGTCTTCGATCGAGTGGTTATCGCCGGCCATTTTCGTTCTGATATTACTTCAAACAGCGGCACAGGGTCAAGAAAGCCTCCGCACCTGGAAACAAACGCGGGTATGACCGCCGTTATTGTTCCGCCCCGCGCTTCTAAAATCATAACATAATCCTGAGAATAGAAACACTGCGCTCATCCGGTATAGCGGCCGGCTGCGTATATATCATGAGAATAGTCCGCTTTTGACGGATACCGGAGATTTGCGTCTCGATGCATTCGATAAGGACAGTTTTGTTCTCGCACAAGCGCTTCCGGTGGAAATTACCGGAGGACATTTTTCTTTGTTCGGACCGAATTTAGGTTAGAACTAGTCAATCTGTATAACTACATAACTACTGAAGGGGGATATTCACATGCTGCGACGACTACCGGTTATTTTTTCTTTGTTGCTGATACTTTCTCTTCCTGCCCTGGGTTATAACACTGATAACGGTCAAATATTCGACGACGACGGAGAGCGGGTACATCTCTACGGCGTCAGCTGGTTCGGCTTCGAGACGGGGAACCACGTCGTTCACGGGCTCTGGGCCAGGAACTGGAAGGACATGATAACCCAGATAAAAGGTCTCGGGTTTACGGCCGTCAGGCTCCCCTTCTGTCCCGCGACCCTCGACAATACCTCTGTATCGAGCATCAACTACGCTCTCAACCCCGACCTCCAGGGTCTCAAATCCCTCGACATACTCGACAGGGTGGTGAACGAGCTCGACGCCCGCGGAATATACATCGTCTTCGATTTCCACAACTACGACTGCCAGTCAATAAATGAGCTATGGTACTCGGGCTCCTACACCGAGCAGAACTGGATCGACGACCTCGTGTTCGTCGCCGAGAGATATAAAAACGTCACGCATGTCGTCGGAATCGACGTGAAGAACGAGCCCCACGGCCAGGCTACGTGGGGGACGGGCGGCGTATCGACCGACTGGAACACCGCCGCCGAGAAAGCGGCCGACGCGGTCCTCGCGGCCGATCCCGGCCTTCTCGTGTTCGTTCAGGGCATTCAGGACAACCCCGTATGCAGCGGCACGCTCAGCCACTGGTGGGGAGGCAACCTCGAGCCTTTCGAGTGCTATCCCCTCGACATCCCCGCCGACAAGGTGGTCCTGAGCCCCCACGTTTACGGCCCGGACGTATTCGTCCAGCCGTATTTCAACGCCTCCAATTTTCCGAATAACATGCCGGGGATCTGGGAAACCCATTTCGGGTATCTCACCGACCTCGGATACTCGGTGGTCATAGGAGAGTTCGGAGGGAAGTACGGGCACGGAGGCGATTCCAGGGACAAGACGCTCCAGGACGCGCTCATAAGCTACATGAGCTCGAAAGGAATGACCGATTTCTTTTACTGGTCGTGGAACCCTAACAGCGGCGACACCGGCGGAATATTAAAGGACGATTGGACGAACGTCTGGCAGGACAAGGTCGATCTCCTGGGAATGCTTATGGACGGAGCCGGGGGAGGCACGGGGGACGACCCCGCGTGCTCTGACGGTCTCGACAACGACGGCGACGGCCTCACCGATTATCCGAACGACCCCGGATGCGAGTCCGCCTCAGACGGCGACGAGACGGGCGGCCAGACGGGAGGAGGCCTCGCCGTGAAGGTCAGGATAAATGACGACTGGGGCGCCGGCTACTGCGCCCAGGTGACTGTGACCAACAACGGCTCTCAGGTCTCCGACTGGAAGATAACGTTCACGGTCGAGGGCAGGGTGAGAGACCTCTGGAACGCCTCTTACTCCCAGTCAGGCAATACGGTAACGGCCGAAGGGGTCTCGTGGAACAACACGGTCAATCCCGGACAGTCTCTAGATTTCGGGTTCTGCGCAGACAGAACGGGCGCTGTCCCGACTCCGGCACCCACGCCAGTGCCCACACCTGAGCCGACGCCTAAGCCGACTCCAAAGCCTACGCCCGTGCCTACTCCTGTCCCGACGCCTGTGCCGACTCCGAAGCCTACACCTGTGCCTACGCCCGCACCCTCGGGCGGCCTCACGACGACTGTCCGCATAAACGACGACTGGGGCGCCGGCTACTGCGCGGATGTGACTGTAAAGAACGCGGGCTCAGGTAACGTGGACTGGGTCGTAACGTTCGATATACAGGGGAAGGTGAGGAATATATGGAACGCGACATACACGCAGACAGGGAGCAAGGTCAGGGCCGAAGGTGTCTCGTGGAATAACATAGTGCGCGCCGGAAGCTCGGTCGGTTTCGGATTCTGCGCCCTGAGGTAGCACAAGGTTTCAGCCGTGTCGTGGGAAAGTGTCCGTCAGCTCTCTCTCCCGGCGGGCATCTTTCTCTTCAGCATATTTAGCAGGAACCCCGCTTCCTCGATCCTGAGGACCCTCGTAAGGGCTGCGAACACTACCCCTGCGACTGCAATCGACAGCGCGAGCACGGCTATCTTTCTGACCGAAAACGCCGACCCGGTCCAGTCGGCGTAGGTCGATACCCACCACGCCGCTCCCGCCATCACGGCCGAGATAAGGATCATCTTGAGACAGAAATAGACGACTGTCCTCGCCTTGAGGTCCCCCGTTCTCCTTTCGAGAAGGTATATGAGGGCGAGAAAATTGAATATGGAAGAGCACGAATTAGCGATTGCGAGGCCCGTGTGCTCGAGCTTGAGAGTGAACCCGAGAATGTATCCGAGCACGGCGTTCAGAATGAACGCGAAGAACGCGACCACAACGGGAGTTTTAGTGTCCTGCATGGCGTAAAAAGCAGGGGCGGTGACACGCAGCCCTCCAACGGCCCACAGGCCGAGGCAGTAGCCCGAAAGCGTCTGGGCAGTCGCTAATGTCGCCTCGTACGTGAATTCCCCTCTCTGGTATAGAACGTTGCATATCGGGACCTTGAGCGCTATGAGTCCGGCGAGCGATGGGATGAGTATCAGCAGAAGGAGCTTCAGCGTGAAATTGTACGTATCGTGAAATTGCGCGAAGTTGCCTTTGCTCACGTCGCTCGAGAGACTCGGCAGAAGCACGGTCGCTATCGAGACGGCGATTATTCCGAGCGGGAATTCCGTGAGCCTCTCTGCGTAGTAGAGATATGATATAGTGCCCGCCGACATGTATGAGGCGTACTGGGAGCTCACGATCAGGTTCAGGTTATAGACCGCGAGCCCGAAGAGCTGCGGCACGAGAAGCAGCGCTATGCGCTTTACGGCCGGGTGGCGCAGGTTTTTTCTGAAGCTGAACATGAAGCCTTTCAAGTACATGTAAGGGAACTGCTGAACGAGCTGGAGGATTCCCCCGATTATTACGCCAATCGCCGCCGAGTAGATAGGCAGCTTGAAATGACTATGCAGCGCGAACACTGTAACGATCATTCCGAGGTTCAGCAGCACAGGAGAGAACGCGGGGGCGAAGAACATCCTTAGCGAGTTCAGAACGCCCATGCAGAGAGCGGCGAGAGACACGAAAAAGATGTAGGGGAACATCACGCGGTTGAGACTGACCGCGACGTCGAACGTCTCCTTGTCGAAGCCGTATGCGAATAGCTTGACGATGTAAGGAGAAAAGACGATCCCGAGCACCGAAACCGCGATCAGGATCATGAACAGGATCGTGAACACTATGTCGGATACTTTTTTAGCCTCGTCCTTGCCCTGCTTCTCCAGTGTCTCGGTAAAAACGGGGATGAACGAAATAGTGAGCGAGCCCTCCGCGAGGAGCCTCCTCAGGAGGTTCGGTATCCTGAACGCGATCCAGTAGGCATCCGTAAAATTCGTCGCCCCGAAGAAATACGCCATCTGCATATCCCTCAGGTATCCCGCTATGCGGCTGATGACGGTAACGAAGCCGACTATGCCTACTGAGCGGGCTATGTGCTCTTTTTCTCCCATTTTTATCAGCGCCCTTGGGGCGGCAGCGTCTCCCCGTTCGGGCCCGTCTCCTCGAATTCGATCTCTTTCTTTAATCTTTCAAGTATGTTACGTGTTTCTTTCAAAAGGTCGGGTGTGGTTATCACCTGTATGATCCCCGATTCCGGGTCGTCCGTCCTCACCCAGGCGACGTGAGAATAAGTACCCATGATCGATTGGAAATATACGCTTTCGCTGTTATTCCTGAGTTTTATGGATATGGTTGGCATAATCCGGGCTTGGTTCTCGTAAGGTAGAAGATTATATACAATTTTGTTCCCTTTTCCGATTCCTTAACTCCAATTTTCCCGCGCAGGATCAATATGTCTACACGACTTGAGTTATCGTGTGGTATGAAGTGGCATTATTGCATTTTTATGTCCTTCAAATTCGTCAATATAATATATCGTATTAACTGTAAGTTACAAAGCGATATTAAAGAAAGTGCTGACCCGGATGTCTGAAAAACGTATCTTTTCAGGCCAAGACGTAAGTTAAATATGTATGTTTTTATTTCAACCCCCCGAACAGACTAAAAAATTGAAAAATAACACAACCTTACTTGACAAAGTTAAGACAAAGTTATATAGTGGTGTTGAGTGGTATAAAGTGGCATAAGATGGTATGATATGTTCCGAGGACGATACGAGCATACGATGACCGATAAAGGACGCGTGAGTATCCCTGCCAAGTTCCGTGAGGTGTGCAGGGAAAAATACGCGGACGAGACCCTCATCATTACAAATTTTGACAGATGCCTAGTGGCTTACCCCCTTAAGGAATGGAACGATATAGAGGCTAAAGTTTCCTCCCTCCCCCAGTTCAAGCAGGAGGTCATCTCGTTTCTGAGATATCTCATGGGAGGAGCGGTGGACTGTCCCCTCGACGGGCAGGGCAGGGTCCTCATCCCACAGTCGTTAAGAAACCATGCCCGCATAGATAAAGAGGTCATCATGATAGGCATGCTCACGAGGATAGAGATCTGGGCAAAGGAAGTCTGGGAGCAGGAAGAGCAGGACCGCGCGTACGACGAATTCAAGAAGAGCAGGGAGATTCTTGCGGGACAAGGACTATAAGGACATGGAAACTGCGGTCGTGGAAATATCGAAACCGATCCATCAGTCGGTGTTGAGCGATGAGGTTATAAGCTGCCTCATCACCCGTCCCGAAGGCGTATACGTGGACGCCACCCTGGGCATGGGCGGACACACGAAATCAATACTCGACAGCACTCATTCGAAATCCCTCGTCATCGGGCTCGACGTGGACGAGGAGGCGATCTCCATGTCGCGCGAAAGGCTCTCGGCGTATAACGGCCACGTCATTTACCGCAATAGTAATTTTTCGGACATAGATAAAGTGCTCGACAGTCTCGACATAAGGGAGGTCGACGGCATACTGGCCGACCTCGGCATGTCCTCCTATCAGGTCGATTCGAGCGAGAGCGGATTCAGCTTCATGAGGGAGGAGCCCCTCGACATGAGGATGGACCCGAGGCTCAGGTTCACCGCGTACGACCTCGTCAACGAAATGACGATGGAGGAGATATCGAGGGTCCTCAAAATGTACGGCGAGGAGAAATGGTCGAGGAGAATAGCCAAGAGAATAGTCGAGGCGCGCGCGGAGAGCCCTATCAGGACCTCCGCGGAGCTGGCGAGGATCGTGTCCCTCGCAATACCTAAGAAATTCCACCCCGCCAGGATTCACCCCGCGACGAAGACCTTCCAGGCGCTCCGTATCGCCGTCAATAACGAGCTCGAGAACATAGAGGAGTTCATCGGCAAGGCGGTTTCGCGCCTGAAGCCCGGAGGCAGGCTCGTCATCATCTCGTTCCACTCGCTCGAGGACAGGCTCGTGAAATCGAGCTTCCTCAGATTAGCCTCGCCCTGCGTATGTCCGCCGGGGATGCCCGAGTGCGGCTGCGGCAAGAAGAAGGAGCTAAGGATTATCACGCGCACGCCGATAGTGCCGTCCGAGGAAGAGATCCAGAACAACCCCAGGGCGCGGAGCGCCAAAATGAGGGTTGGGGAAAAGGTGTAGCCATGGCCCACGTCAAGGCCCTCGGGTCGAGGGAAAAGGAGAAAACCGAAAGGGTCGGTATCTCGACCGGGTTCGTGATACTGGTGCTGATCGCTCTCGCGCTTGCGCTCTTCTATGTCAGGTTCAAGGTCGAGGAGCTCAGGATAGGCTACGAAATTTCACGGAACAACAAACAGACAAACGAGCTTCTCAAGGAGAAGCGGATACTGCAGTCGGAGTTTATGAGGGCGAAGTCGCCCGACAGCCTCGAGAA
>JRYK01002029.1_pt1 | contig 10254 bp, 9 predicted proteins | sample 235381 | NCBI WGS metagenome assembly JRYK01 (sample SAMN03074220, study PRJNA261476) | activated sludge metagenome | biome: Wastewater Treatment Plant; feature: Wastewater; material: Activated sludge; isolation source: activated biomass of a wastewaster treatment plant treating hydrocarbon... ...
AGCGGTCTATTTCAGTTCTACATGGTCTTCCAGAAGAGAACGCATAGATCAGGATCGGTACTGCCAAGGAAAGACCCCTTTTTATTATGCGTTATTACGGAAAATAATAAGTGGTTTTGTCACTTATGGATTTTTTCTCTCCTGTTTCCCAATCGATAATGTTGTATGTTCCCATATCATTAGGAAATTGCAGATAACGTACACCATCATTATAGAGTATGCGCTTCACAGTTCCAATCTCAGACAATACCTTAATTGCGTCTATTTTCCTGGTTTTTGATGTCCAATCAATCTTTAAAGTTTTTGTGAACCATCCTGTCAATTCCGCTTTACAAACACTGCCATATTGCGAGTTGAGAATATATACAATGTTATCAGCATCCCCAGCTTGGGCATTATTTATGCAGACACCAACAGGAAAGATGATCGAAAAAATAATAATTATAGGTATTATTTTTCTCATGTCTTTATCCCCCTTTTATCAACTTATTATTGAACAAAGATTCGCAATAGATTTCTATGGGAAACTCTAGTACCGGAAATTAGAAATACAGTCCGAACCTTTTTCGTCATGTTAATTAAGTTAAATCTCTTCCACAATGTGGGCATACAGATGCCTTAACATTTACTCTCATTTTACAGTGGGGACAAGTATTATAGTAAACACCCTTTCCTTTTATCCAATTAGAAACTGAACCAAATATTGTTAATATGAAAAGTATGATTCCAACTCCTCCAGCTATCTTTCCAGCCGTCTCATCTGAGAACCCAAGAAACACTAATGTCACACCCACAATAAACATTAGTAATCCGAGACCCAAAGATAAAGATAAACATCCAAATCCTTCGAATGGAGTTTTTGGTTCTTTGGCCATAGATTTGTCAATTAGGGTGTCTTTCTATAAAATATTAATTTTTTCAAATCATATAAATTTTGTGCAATAATAGCAAGTATTGATTCATCTGCAATCTAAAGTATTAAGCATGTCAGATGTTAATACTTTAGCCTTAGAATCGTAAACTGCCCTAGTTCGGAACATCATTTAGAGGACAAGATTTAACGAAGTGGAAGGAGTCATGGGAAATAATGGGCAAGCTTAAAGGTTTTTTATCACTCCAGATAATTCAGTGTTAAATCTCCAGATTTTCTGTCGATGAGATCTTGAAGCAATCCTGAAGCAAGTTCAGGACATGGTTCAGGATGACTGAGTCTGTTTTTCAAGGTACACCCCCACCTTAATCCTCACCCCTCAAGGGGAGGAAGCAAAAGAAGAAAAGGGAATAAAATCCACCCTGACCCTCCTTTGCTAACGGAGGGAATTAACTGCAAAAACGAGATTCCCGATTAATTTGACTCGAGTAGCTAAATCCACAAATTGGGGAGAGGAAAGAGGCTCAGACTCTGTACTTGCTGAGCTCGAACATGAGATGCTGGAGATACTCGGAGCTGGAGCTGGCGACGCGTTTCTTGATGCTCTTCCATTCCTCGACCGGGACCTGCATGAACACCTCGATCACTCTCGGGTCGAACTGGGTGCCTGAAGCCTCGGCTATCCTCTGCACCGCATCCTCGAAAGGTATCGCTTTCCGGTAAGTCCTGCGGGATGTCATGGCGTCGAGCGCGTCCACTACGGAGAATATCCTCGACCCGAGCGGTATGTCTTCGCCGGAAAGCCCCGACGGGTAACCCTTGCCGTCGTAACGCTCGTGGTGCGAGTGCACTATCTTCGCCGAATGCTCGAGAAACTCAATCTTCTTGAGTAATTCGTAACCGAACTCCGCGTGCTTCCTCATCAGCTCCCATTCTTCGTCCGTGAGCTTGTCGGGCTTTAGAAGTATATGGTCGGGCACGCCTATCTTTCCGATATCGTGGAGGAGCGCTCCTTTTGCGATTATGGAAAGCTCTTCGTCGGAGAGCTTCATGTGCTTTCCCAGGTTTATCGCGTACTCGGTGACCCTGTAGGAGTGATACCCCGTCTCGTGCTCCCTGAGATCGAGCGCGAGAATCATCGCCTCGAGAGTGCCCGAATACACCCTCACGAGCTCCTGCGTCTGCTCCATCACCTTCTTTTCGAGGTTCTTCTGATAATCCTTGTTCGCTCTTATAAGATTCGATCTCTCGAGAGCACGCCTTATCACCGCGTCCACGTCGTTTACGTTGAAAGGCTTGAAGATGTAATCGTACGCCCCTTCTTTCAGGGCCGCCCTTACGTTTTCCAGGTCGCGCGACGCAGACACCATGATTATGGAAAGGTCGGGCGAATAGGCCTTCAGCTTCTTGAGGGTCTCAATGCCGTTCAGCTTAGGCATCTGTATATCGAGGAGGACGACCTCGTAGTCTTTTACACGGTAGAACTTCTCGAGACATTCGAGGCCGTTCCCGGCGACGTCGCACCTGTACCCGAGCTCCTCGAGAGCCTCGACGAACAGGCTCCTTATAGCGGCCTCGTCGTCCACTATAAGGATCTTCTCTCCCGTTTTCATGACCCTTTCCTCAGATAATCTCTTTGCCGTTTCCATAATATATTGTGTGGAGAATATTCCCCGTGTTATTCGCTGAACCGACCCGGCTCTGTGATCCTGTCTGCGGCTGGCGTTATCCGATACCCATCACCCCGATGAGTAACGTATCTGCCCCCTTATCATATAACTATACTGTAAAAAGTTTGACACGTGCATTTTTTGTATGTATTTTCCAACCAAAAGGATGAAAAAAGCGACTCTCGTGATTGAAGACGGCAGTGTTTTCGAGGGTTTAAGCTTCGGCGCTGAGGGCGAGGCTTACGGAGAGGTCGTTTTCAATACATCGATCACGGGCTACCAGGAAATACTGACAGACCCCTCTTACAACGGCCAGATCGTGGCCATGACCTATCCCGAAATCGGGAATTACGGCGTGAACCCCGAGGACGTCGAATCAAGAAAACCGTTTTTACGGGGCTTTGTCGTTAAAGAATATTGGAAAGAACCGTCGAACTGGCGCTCCAGGGACAGCCTGGGCTCCTACCTCTCGGAAAACGGTGTCGTGGGGATAGAGGGTGTCGATACGAGATCGCTCACGAAGCTCATACGCTCGAAGGGCGCCCAGAAGGCCGTGATATCGACGACCGAATCCGATCCGGGGAAGCTGCTCAAAAAGGTGCGTGCTTCACAGGGCATAGTGGGTATAGACCTCGTTACGGAAGTGAGCTGCGATAACTCTTACAAATGGAGCGGCGGGAGCGGGTTATGGAGACCCGCAGGGGAAGAGACCGCAGGAAAAGGGAAACGGTTCAGGGTAGTCGCTTACGATTACGGCCTCAAGCAGAACATACTGAGGAAGCTAGTCGATCACGGCTGCGAGGTATCGATAGTGCCATCGAGGACCCCTCCTCACGAGATACTCGACATGGAGCCCGACGGCATATTCCTTTCGAACGGGCCGGGTGACCCTGCGGCCGTTGCTTACACGGTCGAGAGCGTCAGGACCCTCATAGGAAAGAAACCCATATTCGGCATCTGCCTCGGGCACCAGATACTCGGACTCGCTCTCGGCGGGACGACGTACAAGCTCAAATTCGGACACCGCGGGGCGAACCAGCCGGTCAAAAACCTGAGAACGGGGAAGGTGGAGATAACCTCACAGAACCACGGGTTCGCTGTTGACGCGGAGAGCCTCGGCGGAGACGTGGAGATAACGCACATAAACCTGAACGACAATACGGTGGAAGGCCTCAGGCACAGAGAGCACCCCGTGTTCTCGGTTCAGTACCACCCCGAGGCCTCGCCCGGGCCTCACGATTCGTCTTATTTGTTCGGGGAATTTATTAAGCTAATGGAAGAGAATGGTTGAGTGAGGGAAAGTTATTTTCAGGTGTTCACCCACTTGAGGTCTTGTGCATGTCGGAGAAAGGCTTTCTTGATTAATTGAATACTAAGGTGACACCCTCACCCATACCCTCTCCCCTCAAGGGAGAGGGAAATAATAAAGACTCAAGACGAACGTGTAAAAAATCAAATCCACCCTAGCCCATTTTGGCTTTAGTAACATTCAGCCGGAATGTAGTTTCCTTCGGTGCTTTCTATGATTGGGCGTCCGAATTGATTAAGCTCAAGTAGAGCACGAGGAAGGCAGATGCAGTCGTGCATTCGACCGGAGTCGACTGAATTCTCACTTGTTCGAATCCATTACTTGCTCGCATTCGTTCTTTTTCTAAGGAAGGAATTAAAGGAATCGCGGCTGGAAGCCGCTCCTACAACGTCGAGGCGTATATCCTTTTTATGGGCGCAAGTTCCTTGGACAGCCGCCGGTACGATTGATTCAAATTAAAAGAACTGGATTCCCGATCAAGTCGGGAATGACAGGAAGATTTAGGAGTTACTTAGCAGGTGCTTAAGCCGCTCTTCTTTCGAGCACTTCCCTGGCCATCTTCTCTGCCTTGTCTATACCGTTCATAGACTCGCCGGATATGAGCTTGAGCGCTTCCTCGCCTATCTCCAGCGTTATATCGTAGTTCTTTCTCTTGTTCTTCTCGAATTCGGCGATCGGGAATATTACGTTGTCGATGAACCGGATGAATGTGCGCATCGTCCTCCTCCTGACCTTGCCGTAGCCCTTGACCATGGAGGCGCTCTTCGCGACGAGGCAGCCGACCCTGTAATCGAGTGACGCGCAATACTTCACTGACTCCGTGTATTTCTTTATGAGCGCGTGCTCCTTCCTGTAGCGGAAGGAATGCCGTCTCATGAATTTCATTTTGGTGAGGAACCACAGCATCGAGTATCCCGAGAACGACGTGGTAACGGGAGTTTGGGCGAATGTGAGCGGTTTTTTCCTGGGCCATACTTTTTTGAACAGGCGTGTTTCCGTGAGGCTCACAAAAGGGGCAACGAGGAAGTAGGGAAGAAGCCCGTATAACTCCTCAGCGTCCGGCTTCAGGTAATCGACGACCTTGAACACCTGATCGTCTCTGAGCCTCATCTCCTCTTTAATCCTCTTGAACCTGTCCGATTTTATCTTGAGGTCCGCTACCCTGATGCCGTCTTCGTAGCTCATGAGCAGAGCGAGGTTCTTAGCATAATTCTCCGTCAGCTTGAACCCGCCTCCCTTCGCGCTCTCGTCGAGACGATAGACCGCTCTCACGTCTTCTATATACTCGTCGGCGTAATCGGGGTCCTGATACTCGAGCAGCCTGAATATCGATTCGGCTAGAATCTCCCTGAGATCCGGCGGGAACTCGGCCTCGATCTTCGAGACCCTGCCCAGGTATTCCTCCCTGTCGTACTCCTCGAGCTTGTCGGCTCTCTCCTGAACGAAGCTCTCCCAGACTACGGGCGGTTTCTTCTGCGCGGCGCCCTTGTGTGAGAACACGTGCTCGTATCCGACTTCGAAAGCCCTCAGACTGGCCTTCGTCGCAACTCCCACCATCTCGACCGATTTTACGAAGGATTCCCTTCTGACCGGCAGCACTCCCGATGCGGAAACCGCGCCAAGAAGTATCGCGTTCACCGCGAGATCCTCCATGCCGTGCTCCTTGGCGAGCTTCATGGCGTCGAGCTCGATGAATCTGGACGAAAACGAGGTGGCTATCTTCCTCAGATTTTCGTCCGAATATATTCCGCTCCCAATGGGCATCTTCTCGAGCGTCGAGTATACCCTGTGCGTGCTGGTAACTATCGTCGTCTTGTCGGAGCCGTAGCCTAATTGCAGCGCCCTCCCGAGCTCGAGAAACTCCTGAGAGATAATGACGTCCACTTCGCCCGGGACCGGGAATTGCGCGAATATGATCTGTTTGTTAACGGATTCAAGCCGCGGATGAGCCTCGAGGTAGTAAACCGTCGAGCCTCCCCTCTGCGAGAGGCCGGGAAGGCTTATGCCCTGCACGTCGTAATCCTCGAGGAAGAATGCCTGAACCAGCCATTCCGTAAGCACTCCGCCGCCCTGACCTCCGACGGCGGGGATGAATATTTTTATCAGATCGCTCTTATTCTGCATCACGAATCAGGAAAGCTTTTTCAAAGAAATACTACAACAATTTTTACGCCTTCTGAAACCTCCATACAAGGCCTCGGCAAATCTCATAGTTTAAATAAGAAGTGAAAGACCGTGATCGGCGTATGGCGAGAGAAACGAAAGGTCTGGAATCATGGTCTGCCTCCCTTTGGGGATTCCGGCGCCGTATGCCGTGACGGGAGCTGCGCCCCCTAACCCGACCAGCCGTTACGTGAAACCAGGTGAAGAAGCGAGCGGTTTATCCTAGCTCCGATCCGCTCGAAGAGAGACGGGTTGTCTATTATCTCCACCCTGTAGAAAGAGGGGCAGAGAACGGCAGCGTGCGCTATCTCTCCGCAGAGCCCGCAGCCGACGCACGAAGGCTCGATGTGCGCCACGGGGTCATCCCGGAGTATCGTGGGGCTCTCCTCGAGCGTGAGCGAAGGGCACCCGTTGAACCTCATGCACGAGTGGTCGCCGGTGCAGACGTCGGGGTCGACGCCAAGTTTTTTCTGCACCATGCGCCTGCCGTCTTTTATATTCTTTTTAAGAACTATCTTTTCTCTTCTGGTCTTCTCCAGCTGGCACTCGCCCCTGGAAATAATGACTCTCAGCCCCTCGTCCTCTTCGTAAGCCTCGCTCAGCACCTCTATAGATTCCCTGAGGTCGTAGGGGTTAACGGTTTTGATCCACCTTACTCCCGCTCCCCTGAGCGCCTTCTCTATGTCCATGCCGACCCCTTCCTGCCTCATGTTCTTCCCCGAGGCGGGGTTCTCGTGGTGCCCGGTCATGGACGTCCAGAAATTCTCGAGGATTATCAGTATGGCGTTCTGGTTGTTGTACACGGCGTTCGCTATGCTCGTCGTAAGGCCGCTGTGCCAGAACGTGCCGTCCCCCATGAACGATATGACCCTCTTGTTCGCCATCCTCGACAGCGCGCCCGCCGAGGCGAGTCCTATGCCCATGCCGGTGATCGAGTTGCTCAGGTCAAAGGGCGGAAGCCCGCTCATCGAATAACAACCGATGTCGGACGCATAGTAGGATTTCCCGTAGTCCTCTTCGAGTATCTTTATCGCCGTGAATATGGGCCGTTCCGGGCATCCCGTGCAGAAAACGGGGTTCCTCTTCATTACGGGCTGCTTCAAAAAGCTCGCGGCCCTTTCCTTATGCTTCTCCGTGAACTCGCTCCTTTCCTTTATCCTCTCTTTCTCGTAGTCGGAAAGCGTGTTCTTAAGTAAGAACTGCCCTACCCCCTTCGCTATATGGTCCGGAGTGAATTCGCCCGCCTGCGGCAGTATGTCCTTTCCGAATATATCGAGTCCGAGCTTCGCCCTCTGCGCGATCGCCCTTATCTGTTCTTCCATGAGATTGGGCATGCCCTCTTCCACGATGAGCACGGCCTTTTTGTCCCGGAGGAAGAGTATTATCTCCTCGGGCACGAGCGGGTTCGTTACGTTCAGGTTGAGTATCGGTATCCTGCATTCACCGTAAAGGCTCGCCTCGCCGAGGTTATAGAGACACCTCATCAGCGAGTTGTATATCATGCCGTGGGTGATTATACCCATGCTGGTCTCCGCGCCTTCGAAGAACTCGTTGAGCCTCCTCTCGAGTATGAACCTCCTCGCGGCGGGTATACGCTCATGGTATTTCTTTTTTTCGTGGTCGAATGTAAACGGAGGAAGGGGAATCTTTTCGAGATCGGTTATGAGGTCGTCGAGCCTGTTGACCGTGCTGATCTTGGGCTCTTTATTATCCCGGCAGGTCATCTTGTTCATTATGTGGGCCACTCTCGTCGAAAGCAGATACATGACCGGCATGTTGGAATATTCCGAAAGCTCGAAACCGGCCTCGACCATCCTGGCGACCTGATCGAGGTCTCCCCTCGGATCGATCACTGCCATCGTTGACTTGAGAGCGAACGGGAGCGCCCTTTCGGCGACGCAGGTGCTGTCGCAGCCGTAGTCCTCTCCGACGATGATCATGGCCCCTCCCGTGACCCCCGAGGAGGATATGTGGGACAGGGCGTCGGAGGCGACGTTCGTTCCGACTATCTTCCAGTTGACAGAGCCGCGTATCGGGTAGCTGATAGACGCCGACAGCAGCGACGCGGCAGACGCCTCGTTGCCGGAACAGTCGAAGTATATTCCCTTATTTTTGAGTATCGGCTCGTATGCGTCAGAGATGACATCGATGAGCCCGGCCGTCGGAGAGCCCGGATAGCCTCCAAGATAGCTCACGCCGGACTGAAGGAAACCTTTGAGTATCGCAAGGGGGGTATCCCCGTAGAGGGTCATCCCTTCGCCGAAATTAAGCTGCTCGAGCAGTTCTTTTGAGTAACCCATTACGTCTCCCGCTCCGAAGCCATTTCAGCACCCCGGCGTCTATAATCTACCTGATATGAGCCGTATATACCAGATTACCGGCTCCCGCGCCGTGCGGCCCTGTCCGCCTATTCCAGAAGCACTAAACTGTCCCTTATCATGAAGAAATAATCCCTCAGGGCTTCCTCCTGCTGCCAGGTGACGAGGTGAAAGGGCCTCCTCATCTTTACGGCTTCGAGAGCCGTGCCGGGATCGATCCTCATGTGGTGTATGAGGAAGCAGGCCAGCATGAGGTTGGTCCTGCCCATTCCCGCGTAACAATGGACCGCAATGCGCCTCCGCCGTGCGAGCTGACCGTTGACGAATGCGATGAATTCTTCGAAATCCTCGAATCCGGGCGCCTTGAAATCGTTTACGGGGATGTGCTTCACAATGAAGCCTTCGTAATCACTGGCGTGCTCCCTTTCCTCGAGGTTAATTATCACCTCGATACCCTCCCCTCTCAGGAATTCGAGGTCGTCTTCACGGCTGCCGAGTAACCCGGGCCTTTCCATACCGGCTATAACACCATCGACGACCCATGAGAACCTCTCAGGCAAGGGGGGACACCTCCTTCTTGAGCCCTGCGACATAGATATCGGCGCGCCTCGTCGGCTCGGGTATCCTGTACCCCCTCGCGCACTCAAGCGCTATATCCCTCGCCGACTCCNNAGGAGCCCCGGTATGTAGGGGAACCTCTCATCGGAGACCGTATAAACGCGCTCTATTTCGGTGAGGTCCGGGTATGAAAATAGTATTATCCCGCATACGAGCTTGTTCATGCTCTTGATAACGGACAGGTCTGCCCCTGCGACCGTTTCAAGCCTGTCGAGCCGGCTTTCCTTTATGACTTTTTTGGATAATGCCCTCTGAATGTCGAACGCTCGGGCAGGCGAGGGAGGGTTACCACTGTACAACTCCTCGAGTATGTCCGAATCAGTGGTAGCCATAGATGTCCCGTATCACCCTCTTGAACCTGGGGGCGTATATAAGCTCGAAGGCGAGCTCTTTCCCCGGAAAGAGCCTGAGCGCGAAATCCCTGACCTTCTCAAAATGCTCGAGCGCCTCTTCCCTCGTGAGGTTGGTCTGGTACATGAGGGATATGGTGAAATCGACCATAAACCTGAGCAGTCTCAGCCTTCTGTTCTCTTCCGCTATTTCTTCCGGTGTGGGAGCTTGTTTTTCCATGGCAGTCGGGACCCCGGGGTGATGGTATTTCAGTTATATATCGTTAAAGTATACACGAAGCACGGCGCGGAATTAACATTTTTCCGGGCTCCATGCGGCCGCGCGTATTTGTCCGAAGCGGCAAAATTCGGTAGAATCAATCGGCATCTAAAAGGCCTTCAGGAAACGGGAATGAAGCTCAGAATGGCATTCGTCATGGACCCTGTCGGGACAATAAATACCGAGAAGGACACGACCTACGTCCTCATGCTTGAGGCTCAGGCGAGGGGACACGAGGTCTACTACCTCGAGCTCAAAGACCTGTACGTCAAGAACGCGAGGGCATTCGGGAACGCCTCCCGCATAAGCCTAAAGAAAGGCAGAGATTACTATAAGCTGGGAGACAGGGAAACGGTCGGGATGGAGACGTTCGACGTCGTCTGGATGAGGAAAGACCCGCCTTTCAACCAGGACTACATATACGCGACTTACATACTGAGCCTTATAGACCAGAGCAAAACGAAGGTGATAAACGACCCGCGCGGGATAAGGGAGTCTAACGAGAAGCTCTACACTCTCTATTTCCCGGAGTGGATACCCGCCTCCATCGTGACGAAGGACATAGAGCAGCTCCTCAAGTTCCTCATCGAGGAGGGAGGGGAGATCGTCGTTAAGCCGCTCGACGGCCACGGGGGCGAAGGGGTCTTCTACGTCCGGGAAGGGGACAAGAACACGAACGTTATACTGGAGACGATC
>JRYK01002471.1_pt1 | contig 10254 bp, 10 predicted proteins | sample 235381 | NCBI WGS metagenome assembly JRYK01 (sample SAMN03074220, study PRJNA261476) | activated sludge metagenome | biome: Wastewater Treatment Plant; feature: Wastewater; material: Activated sludge; isolation source: activated biomass of a wastewaster treatment plant treating hydrocarbon... ...
TCGTTCAAAAGGAAAAACGCCCGCTTCTCCGATTCGCTTAAAGCGCTTACGTCTTCGATACCATGCGAACCGGCATCGAACTTACTCAATATCGCACGCACTCCATCATCCGAAAAGGAGCGGCGGCGGTAAACGGCCGAGAAAACGGCGGCGGCCGCAGCGGCTATGTAAAACAGCGGTTCGGCATCGCTCAAGCCGCCTCTTCCCGCGCCTGCGCTCACTCCCGCTATCTTGTATGCAAGGAAGAAATAAAATACTACCGAGCCCGTGATCATCACCCAGACCGCGCGCCCGGCCAGCACACGCGTGCGTATAAGACGCTCAAAATCGGGGTTCATTTGAGAAACTGCCTTAACGGACCGTCTGGTTTGACGACTCCTTTAAGCTCGCCGTACCCGACCGTGACGAAATAAGGCCCTTCGACGTAGGGACCGGCAACGTAAGGAGCGAAAGCGAATGTAACGCCGCCGGGGGAGATCACGAACGCCTTGAGGTCTTCCGCCTTGAGCTCATTGAGCTCTCCGTTCAATACCCAGCCCGCCTCCTGTTTCCGAAGGTCCCTCATGCAATAATCGGATATGACTTTAATATAATTCGACTTCGGCAGGAACAGATCGGGAAGGCTCAGAAGTAACGCCTTGTCCTCCTTTATCCAGTAATTGGACGAAACGTAAAACGTATTGCCGTGCGCTCCGCCGGTATAGGAGAACACCTCACCCGAGAGGCTTATCAATTCCGGTGAATAATACTGGATCGAGTAGTTGTAATCCTCCTGCCATTCACCGGCCGATTCCTGTGATTTGAAGAACTCTTCCGCCTGGTCCGTGAATTTTTTCTTTTCCGAGGCGGCATCCTTTGCGAGCCTCTCCGATATCTCGCGGCCGGATTTCGTGCCGGTAACGAAAGAAGGGTACATATACGCCGCTTCGTATTTACCTTTAACGCTCAGGCCGGCGGAGACGAAATCGGCTACCTTTGTGAGCTTAAACGGGAGGGTCGTCAGTCCGTTCGCCTTCGACCATTGGCCTTCTATGTAATTCCCGAAATCTTTCCCACGGCTTTTGACGGCGCCCTTAAACGTCCCGGTCTTCAGCCCCTTCTCGTCCTGCTCGACCAGAGACAGAACCGCAGTCCCGCTGTCCATGCTCCCCGTAAGGGCGATCGGTATGCCGACCCTGTCGTACATATAGGAACCCGTTACGTCCCCCGAGTCGAAAATCAGCTCCATCTGTACGGAGAGGTCGTCCCCTATCGTTCCGGCGTAATAATAGCGCGTTTCCCTGACCTCATTATTGTCGGCATGAGCGTATAAGCAGCTCAAAACACTATAAAACACCGCAATCATGAGATGTAAAGCCGCGTTTTTGAGAACCGACCCCTTCATTTATGACCCTCGTGACAATTTATTATTATTACATTTTTCCTGTGAGCAAGAAAGATCAATATTTTATATAACATACGGACATATATCCCCGTTTGTCGCATAGTATCGCAATCCGTCACACCACTTTCCGACAACTTTTGTCAACAAATGACGAATTTTTTACCAATATTGACTGCTTCATATATGCGCATGACATGATATTTACATATTTCTGCAATAACCACAACATATTGAGACTGTTTAGGCCTTTTGGCACACGCGTTGCATAATAAAAACAATGCGTATATATGAAATTAACGGACATTAAATTCAGTGAAAAAGAGATCCGGTTTTTTCGTTATATCGTAATCAGTATGTAAGTGCAGGAAATTGATTTAATCACGGCCATAACATATTCCCCATCCTCTAAAGGGTGAATCTTTGAAGCGATTCAGGGTTCACCCTTATTTTTTCCTGCGAAGCATGAATGCGCTATTTGTTCTGCCTCCCGAGAGACAGGACATCGATCATTTCAGGGTGGATCGAGCCGTTAGTGGCCAGTATCTCTCTCTTGTAGATGCTGTATTCGCCGCCTGTGAAATCCGTCACACTCCCCCCCGCTTCCTCGACGATGAGCACGCCGGCAGCCGTATCCCAGGGATTGAGACCGAGCTCCCAGAATCCATCAAACCTGCTGCAAGCGACGTAGCAGAGGTCGAGCGCAGCGGAGCCGTCCCTCCTTACAGCCCTGGCTTTCCATATGAAGTTGGCGAAGTGTCTCAGGTTCTCCTCGACTATGCGCGGATCGTCGTGGACGAAACCCGTGACCAGGTGGCTCTCGTCGAGCCGCGCGGAGCCCGATATGCGTATAGGTTCTCCGTTCATGAACGCGCCCTGACCCAGCTCCGCCGAGAACATTTCTTCCTTCACAGGGTCGTAAACGAGGCCCGCTTTCACGACACCCCCGACCTCGAGCGCGATCGATATGGAGAAGAACGGATAACCGTGCGCGTAGTTGGTAGTGCCGTCGAGCGGGTCGATTATCCATACGTATTCGGAGCTCGTAGAATGCCTTCCCGACTCTTCGGCGAAAATATCGTGGGACGGGAAGCTCTTCTTTATGCTTTGGACGATTATCTCCTCAGACAGCTTGTCGACTTCCGTAACGAGGCTGTTCTTGCCTTTAAAAGTGATCTCCCTCACTTTACCCAGGTTCTCTTTCAACACCTCTCCCGCTTCCCTGGCGGCATTTTCAGCGATTTTCGTGTAGATCAAAGGCATACTCCTGACAGTGGACGACGGACAAGCGCCGTACCCGAAATACGGCACGCAGTCATATATCTCCCCTGCCGATATTGAGAAAATGCGGGACAGACAACAAGCGCCGAAGTAAGTCTATTCGGCCGGAGCTTCCGGGATTATTATCCAGCCGAGTATATATACGAGCGCCGCGGTCCCGACCGTGAACAGAGCGACAAGCGCAAAAATGAGCCTTATCAGCGTGGCGTCTATGGAAAACATCTCGCCCAGTCCGCCGCAGATGCCGGCTATCATCCTGTCCGTCCTCGACCTGTATAATCTCTTGACGTTTTCAGCCATCATCGACCCCCAGTTTTGATACTAATAGCAGTATACATGAATATAGGCCCGGATACCGATCCGGTACGGCGCGCCCGTTGTCGGGACAAAAATGCCGCCCGAACATAAATCGAAACGGACGGAGTTTTCGCTCGATTGTTTATTACCGCCGCTGGGCTATAATAAGAAAACCGCGCAGGGAAACCGAATGAACGCGTACGAGAGATAAACTCGAAATTTCAAGATAAAGCTATTTCAAGATAAAGCTAAAGGAGAGTTTCTAAATGGGCGAGACACTCAAGCCGGGGATGAAATTCGAGTTCGACTTCACGATACCGGAGTCGAAGACCGTTCCGTATATATATCCCGAGTCCGAGGAGTTCCGGATCATGCCCAAAGTATTCTCGACCGGGTTCATGATAGGTCTTATCGAATGGGCGTGCGTGAGGTTCGTGAACGACTACATAGACTGGCCGAGGGAGCAGACGGTCGGAATCGACGTGAGGCTCAATCACACGGCGGCGACCCCGCCGGGTCTTACGGTGAACGTGAAGGGGGAGCTGATAGACGTTGACGGAAAGAAGCTCACGTTTTCAATCGTCGCGCACGACGGCATAGACGTGATATCGGAAGGCACTCACCAGAGATTCATAGTCGACGCGGAGCGGTTCACCGCAAGAGTCGAGAAGAAAGCAAATACGTTAAAAGCTTCAGATGAGTAAGAAACCACGCCATGAGCACGAGTAAAAACGTATCCGGGGTCAGGGCGCTGACCTTCGACGTATTCGGCACAGTCGTTGACTGGAGGTCCTCGATCATCCGGGAGATGAGCGCGCTCGGACGCTCAAAGGGCATAGAGGCCGACTGGGAGAGATTCGCGGACGCATGGCGCGGGGGCTACGCTCCTGCCATGAACATGGTACGGACGGGAGAGCTCCCGTGGACGAGCATCGATTCACTCCACAGGATGGTGCTCGACAGGCTGCTCATAGAGTTCGGCATAGAAGGGCTTTCCGAGAGCGAGAAGGACTACATCAACAGGGCGTGGCACAGGCTCCTACCCTGGCCCGATTCGATTGCGGGAATAGAGCGTATCAGGAAACGGTTCATTGCGGCGACGCTTTCGAACGGAAACGTCTCGCTGTTAGTCAACATGGCGAAGCACGCGGGGATAAACTGGGACTGCATATTATCCTCGGAGCTGGCAGGGCATTACAAGCCAGACAGGGAGGTATATCTGACAGCGGCTGCGCTTCTCGGCCTCGAGCCCGAAAACGTCATGATGGTGGCGGCGCACACGGACGACCTCATCTCGGCGGGGTCGCTCGGATTCAAGACGGCATTCGTCAGGAGGCCTCTCGAATTCGGCCCTTCGGGCAAGGCTGAAGATGGTAGAGGAATGCCATTTGACGTTGTCGCGGAAGACTTCCTCGATCTCGCGGACAAGCTCGGAGCCTGAGGCGCGCGTTTCTATTCGAAGGTCTGGATTTTATAGAGGCCGGCGTATATGCCGTTCTCGGACATGAGCTCGCCGTGGCTCCCGTATTCGACCAGTTTCCCGTTATCGAACACGGCGATCGCATCGAAGCCGCTTATAGACGGAACCCTGCTCGATATGGCGAGGAGAGTCCTCCCCTTCATCTCCCTTCTCAGGTTCCTTAACACCATGCTCTCCGTCCTTAGGTCGAGAGAGGAGAACACGTCGTCGAGTATCAGGACGCTCGGCTTGAGCAGCACGGCCCTCGCGAGCGCGATCCTCTGCCTCTGCCCGCCGGAGAGGCTTAACCCCCTCTCGCCCACACGGGCATCGAACCCGCCGGGGAAACCCTGTATCTCGTCGTATATCTCGGCGATCCTGGCGGCGTTCTCAATGTCGGAATCGGTGAGCGCGGGGTTCATGAACGAGATGTTGTCCCTCACCGTGCCGCTGAAAACGGTCGTCTCCTGGGGGACGTAAACGATCCCCTCCCTGAGGGAATCCCTTTTTATTTTCCTTACGTCCACACCGTCGACGAACATCGTATTCTCGGGGGGCTCTTCAACTCTAGTTAAGAGGTGAAAGAGCGTGCTCTTGCCCGAGCCCGTGGCTCCGGTGAACCCGACGGCCGTGCCCGCCGGAATTTTCAAAGATACATTCCTGAGGGCTTTCCTGCCGTTGTATGAAAAGCTCAGGTCTCTGAGCTCGATGTCGCCCCTGATGCTTATATCGAGGGTGCCCGACTCGGCAAGGGTCTGCGGTTTTACTTGAAGTATGTCGTTTATCCTGTTGAGCGACGCGTTGCCCCTCTTGATAATGTCGACCGCCCAGCCCATGGCCATCATGGGCCACGTGAGCATCGTTAGATACATCAGCACGGCGGCGAAGTCCCCGAGCGTGATATTGAGCGTTATGGTGTCGATGCCTCCCAGCCAGAGGAATATCACTGTCGCAATGGCAGCGAGGTACGTGATTATAGGCTGATACACGCCCCATATCCTTACGAGGCGGAGGTTCTTTCCGAGATAGGCCTCGCTCGACGTCTCGAATTCTCTTACCTCGTCCCCCTCCCTTACAAAGGCCTTCACGACCTTTATCCCGGATATGGAAGCCCTCGCTGTCTCCGTGAGCTCGGAGAAGGAGTCCTGGACCTTCTGGAACCTCTCCTCGATCATCCTGCCGAACTTGAGGATCAGCAAGCCGAGTATGGGGAAAGGAATAAAGGCATAGAGCGCGAGCTGGGGAGATATGTAGAGCATGGCGGCGAATATGAAAATGAGAAGAAAGATACCGTCGTACGCGATGAGAACGCCCAGGCCGCACGCGAACTTCAGCGTCTCGATGTCGTTCACGGTGTGCGCCATGAGGTCCCCGACCTTCCTCTGCGAGAAGAAATCGAAGTGGAGGCTCTGGAGGTGTGAGAAGAAATCGTTACGGAGCGACTGCTCTATCCTGCGGGCGGCTCCCATTATGAAATATCTCCAGAAGAACCTGAACACGGACATGGCGATCGCGATAAAGAGCAGGATGAGACCGTATTTCGATATCTCCTTTAATCCTGCGCCTTCGAGCGTCAGCGCGTCAACGACCTTTTCCGTTATCAGCGGTATCGAGAGCTGGCATACGTCCACGAGAGACAAGGCCAGAAGACCCGCGAGAAAAGAATATTTATATTTGATGAGAAGAGAGAATAGGGTCTTTTTATTCATTCATCGAGATCGTGCTTCCGGCAGGGAAAGACGCGCGCGTCCGGGAGCGGAAATCTTAGTATACCCGAACGGAAGGCTGTCCCCGACGGAAACGCGGTGGCTAAATCCGACACCTCAGCGGGCGGCTGGATGTATGTGTCTGTAAATCGAATTCGGCATATGCAGCGGAACATCTCGCGGTATGCGAAGCTTACAGAAACTATATTCCGGGCAAATCAGCAACCGGCCGCTAATTCGCCGATTTGACACCCTTACCGGTCTCGCCCCATTTGAGCGGCTTGCCGTCTAAGGAATACTGGGCCCAGAACCAGTTTATATCCTTTGGGTCGTTTCCGCCCAGGTTTATCATGGCCGATATCGTTTGAAGCTGATCCTGGTCGTCGTATCTCTCTTTGACAATTATAGAGCCCGGGGGGAGGGTCTTCTCTTTTTTCTGCATGGAATCGTAGGCTATATCGTTAACATAGGTCTTCATCTTGAGCACCTTTCCGTTGGCGCTTTTGCTGAGCATACCGGTGCCCGGGAGCTCCTTCCACTGCTGGTATTCTTCCGTCTGAATCAGGTTCCATAATTCGGGCGCAATCTCTTCGGGGGCTTTCTGGTTAAGCTTTTCCACCTGGCCCGCGTGCATTTCCTCACTCTTCTTTTCTACGTCCTCGACCGCCTCCTCGACTTTCTCGCCAGCCCCGGTTTTCTGCTCGGTGGCGGCGGTTTCCTTTCCGGTATCCGTTTTATTTTCCGAGTTTTTACAGCCTGTGTAGACAAGACAGAACGTAACAAGCAGCGCCAAAAGTAATTTCGAAGCCTTCATGAAATCCTCCGTTTTTTTTATGAAAGATAATTCTATCGCAGGGGCTCACAAAATCCAAGCCCGCATCTCCAAGCGCGGGCGGACGGGGGCACCGGCGGCCGGAGGCCGGGAAGTGCACCGAAAGGAGCCCGAAAGTTCACCGGGAGTTCACCGGATTCCGAATTACAGGACCGGGAACGAATAATTTAACGGCTCGAAAAAAAACCACTTGACAAAAAATTTCAGATATACTAATATCGTGATGACTGACTAGTCAGTTCAGCATAAGGTGATGGGTCTGACATGGCTAAAACGCATAAATCTATCAAGGATCAGGAGCGTACCCCGGGCAGGCGGGTAAGGAAGGCCGGCCGCAAGGAAGAGATTATAGAATCCGCTGCCAAGCTCTTTTCCCAGAAGAGCTACCACGACGTGACCATGGACGACATTGCCGAGAAAGTGGGCGTCGCCAAGGGGACCATATACCTCTATTTCGATTCCAAGGAAAAGCTCTACCTCGAAATACTGGAAGAGACGTACGAGGAGATCGAGTCGATACTCGAGAAGGAAACCGCCAAGAGCGACCCGGCCCCGGTGAAGCTCAAAAAGGTGCTCGCCCTCATTTTCAAATTCTACCTCCAGAACCTGGACGTGCTGCGCATACTGAGCAGGGACGAGACGCACCTCATCAGGGAGCACTACGAATTCACCGAGCACTGGAGGCTCAGGAGAATAAAGCTCTACAAGAAGATACTCGAGAAAGGTATTAACGAAAGGTCTTTCAGTCCGTCGAATACGGAGCTTACGGCTCTCATTATATTCGGCCTGGTAAGATCGGTAATGTTCTACTATAAAAGCGAAAAGAGTCCGGAAAGTATCGCGGATGAGGTATTTTCTATGATTTCCGAGGGAATCCTGGCCCCCGGTTATGAAATGTCCGAAGCCGCGAGGATGCAGTAGCAGTTGTTCACAAATCATTCATCAACAAGGAGGTATTACAAATGGCCGTCTCATATCCATTCAGTTCCAAGATCAGCCATTTCGTTCCGCCGAAGCAATGGGCCAGCATGAGGGTCGCCCGGGAGCTGGAAAAAAAGACCGGGCAGAAGATAATACATTTCGAGAAAGGGGACTATCAGGGGCCGGATTTCTACACGCCGGACCACGTTCTCGAAGCCACGGTTCAGGCGCTCAAGGACGGGTACGTCAGGTACGACCCGGGCCCGGGACTGCCCGAGCTGAGAGAGGCCATAGCCGCAGAGACGACGAGGGAAGGGAGAAAGACCAAGCCGGAAGAGGTTATCGTTACAGCCGGCGCGAAGCACGCCCTTACCATGTGTCTCCTCACGTTCCTCGAAGAGGGGGACGAGGTTATATTCCCGAACCCCGGTTATCCGCCCGACGAGGTATGGGCCAAATACGTGAGAGCGAAGATCCATCACACGCCTCTTACCAAACCGGACTGGCAGTTCGACCTGGAAAAGCTCGAAAAAATGATCACTCCCAAAACGAAGCTGCTGATCATTAATACCCCGCAGAGACCGAACGGACACCTGGTCGAAAACCCCGAAGAGATCGCCGAGCTTTGCTTCAAGTATCCGAACCTCATGGTCATATCCGACGAAATCTTCTCGCACGTGACCTACGACAAGCCGCACAAGACGATATCGGCCGTCCCCGGAATGGAGGAAAGGACGATAGTCATCGACACGTTCTCAAAGACATACGCCATGACCGGGGCGTTCTACGCGTTCCCCGACATCACCGGAACGGGCCTGACCTCACAGGAGTTCACCGACAGGCTGGTCGAGACGGCGGGCGTGGCGGTAGTCGCCGGAACCGCGTTCGGCAGCCAGGGCGAGGGATACGTCAGGGTCACGTATGCGTGCTCTGACGAGGACATAGACGAAGGCATTAGAAGAATGAAAAGCGCGGACCTCAAAAAGGTCGCCTGATACCGGATTTTCGGAGACAAGCTTTTATCTCCCGTTGTGTAAGCTGCTCGCGGGCGCGGGGGATAAAAGCTTGAATCCGCCTTTTTATTCCACTCACGAAGCCAGATAAATTATTATTGCAAATCACCGTCAAATAGATAAAACTAAATGATTATGGAATCTTTCCCGAGGAAAATCGCGGGGCAGCGCTTGGTTAAGCCTCTGTTATTCGTACTCGTTATGGTGTTGGCGGGAGCGATCGCTGTCGCCTGCTACAAAGCGCCCGTGACGGGGAGATCGCAATTCATAATCCTTTCCCAGTCGGAAGAAAACCAGATGGGCGTCGCGGCCTTCCAGGAAGTCATTAAGGAAGAGAAGGTATCGACAAACGCGCAGTACAACGAGGCCGTCACCAGAGTGGGCACGAGGATCGTGGGAGTGGCGGACACGCCGAAGTACAACTGGGACTTTAAGGTGTTTAACGACGACGAGACGATCAACGCCTTTGCATTGCCGGGCGGCAAGGTCGGAGTGTACACAGGCATACTGCCGGTCGCCCAGACCGATGCGGGCCTCGCTACCGTTATGGCGCACGAAGTGGCCCACGTGGCGGCGCGCCACGGGGGTGAGAGGGTCTCGACAGACGTGCTCGCACAGATAGGGGCTGTGGGAGTGAGCGCGGCGCTCGGCGGGAGCGACCCGTGGGTATCAGAGGCGATAATGCAGGCATACGGCATAGGCGTGACCGTCGGCGGCATACTGCCGTTCAGCAGGACGCAGGAAGCGGAAGCCGACCACATAGGGCTCATTTATATGGCCAAGGCCGGGTACGACCCGAGGGAGGCGATAGCGTTCTGGGAGAGGATGGACGCGGCCGTCAAGGGAAAGCCGCAGCCGCCCGAATTCCTGTCCACGCATCCGGGCTACGGAACCAGGATAAATAATCTCAAACAATGGCTGCCTCAGGCCCTGCCCTATTACGAGCAGTCCCAGAAGGCCCAGAACAATCCTATAACCAAGTAAGGCCGATTTTTCAGCGCCCTGTTTATAATATAAATTCCTGTAGTCCACCCGCGGTGAACGCAATGACGAAGAGAGAGCGGATAAGGCAATTCTATGATGAGCTCCATAAAAAATTCGGCCCTCAGGGATGGTGGCCGGCCGATACGGCGGTCGAATGCATACTCGGGGCGATACTCACTCAGAACACATCGTGGAAGAACGTCGAGAAGGCGCTCGATAACCTGAAAAGGGAAGACCTCATATCCATCGACAGACTGCATCTGATAAACACGGAAGAGCTTGCGGCGCTCATACGCCCTTCGGGTTATTACAATCAGAAGGCAATCAAGATAAAGAATTTCATATCATTCCTGATGGAAGAATTTTCAGGAAGCCTCGAC
>JRYK01003505.1_pt1 | contig 10249 bp, 9 predicted proteins | sample 235381 | NCBI WGS metagenome assembly JRYK01 (sample SAMN03074220, study PRJNA261476) | activated sludge metagenome | biome: Wastewater Treatment Plant; feature: Wastewater; material: Activated sludge; isolation source: activated biomass of a wastewaster treatment plant treating hydrocarbon... ...
CCGCGCCGCGCCCCGCGCCGCCTGCGGGCGCTGGTCACGGGCACCGCGGTGCCGGCCACCGCCGTGACCGTGCGCTGACTGCACGCCAGGCCTCCCCCGGGCCGGGGAGTGTCGGATAGGGTGGCGCGGCTCGTGGCCCCCGCCGCGCACACCCCGCCCGAGACGCCCATCGGCGCCGACGCCGACCGCGCCCACCTGCAGCGCACCATGGGCCGGCTCGACGTGGCCGCCGTGCTGCTGTGCGCCCTGGTGGGGCTGGACACCATCGGCGCCTACGCCGCGTTCGGCCCCCAGGGCCTCGTGTGGTTCGTGGTCATGGCCGTGCTGTTCCTGCTGCCCTCATCGCTCATGATCTCCGAGCTGGGCTCGGCGTTCCCGGCAGAGGGTGGCCCGTACGCCTGGGCGCGCATGGCCTTCGGGCGACTGGCCGGCTCGCTCACCGCGGTGTTCTACTGGGCCACCAACCCGGTGTGGCTCGGCGGCTCGCTCACCATCGTCGCGGTGGCCACCATCAGCGCGTTCCTGGTCGACCTGCAGGGCGTGGCCAAGTACGCGGTCGCCCTGGCCTTCATCTGGACGGCGGTGGGCGCGGTCATGCTCTCGGCCAGCGTGGGGCGCTGGCTGCCGCGCATCGGCGCCCTCACGCGCATCGTGACCCTGGGCTTCTTCGCCGTGTCGGTCGTGGTCTACGGGGTGCGGAACGGCTTCGCGGACGACCTCACGCTGTCCGACCTCTCCCCCACCTACGCCGTGTTCATCGCCGCCGTGCCGCTCCTGGCCTTCAAGTTCGTGGGCGCCGAGGTGGGCAGCAACGCCGGCGAGGAGATGCGCGACCCGCAGCGCGACGTGCCCGTGGCCGTGCTGCGCAGCGCCGCGCTCACGTTCGTGCTGTACGGCGTCCCCATCCTCGGCATCCTCCTGGTCATCCCGAAGAGCCAGGTGGGCCTGCTGGACGGCTTCATCCAGGCCATGCAGCAGGTGTTCACGGTGTACGGCGGCAGCACGGCCCCCGACGGCACGGTCACCCTCACCGGGGCCGGCCAGGTGCTGGGCGACATCACCGCGGTGGCCTTCGTGCTGGCCCTCATGTCGAGCGCCGGCGCGTGGATCGGCGGGGCCGACCGGGCGCTGGCCACCTCGTGCCTGGACGGAGCCGGCCCGCGCGGCCTCGGCCGCATCTCGCCCCGGCTGGGCACGCCCCTGCGGGTGAACCTGGCCTCGGGCCTCCTGGCCACCACGGTCATGGTGCTGGCCTTCTGGCTGGCCGGGCAGAATGCCAACCGCTACTTCGCCGCAACGCTCAACGTCGCCATCTCCACGTCGATCATCGCGTATCTGGCCGTGTACCCCGCCTTCGCGCGCCTGCGGCGCACCCACCCGGGCGTGGCCCGTCCCTACCGGGTCCCCGGCGGGCGCCCCACGGCCCTGGCGCTCTCGGCGCTCACCACGTTCTGGATCGCCCTGGCCTGCTGCGAGCTGGTGTGGCCCGGCTTCGGCGTGGGCTGGTTCGGCACGGCCGGCGACCCCGAGGCCGAGCTGCGCAGCCTGGGCTTCGCCGGGCAGCGCGGGCTGTTCGAGGTGACCCAGGTCGTGCCGCTGCTGGTGCTGGTCGCGGTGGCCGTCGGGTTCTGGCTGCGCGGCCGGGCCGAGACCTCCCTGAGCACCCGCGGCGCCGCCGCCTTCGAGCAGGCCGCCGGATGACCACCCGCGCCACGAGCCTGCTCGCCCCGGAGGTGCTGGCCCGGGTGCCGCGCCCCGACCCGGCCCCCGTGTGGGCGAGCGTGGTCACCGCGCTGGCCGGCATCTTCAACCTGCTGGTCATCGTCATCCCGGGCCTGGGCGGGCGGGTGGCCGAGCCGGCCGACGCCGTGCTCACCGTGGCCCTGGGCATCGCGCTGCTCATCCTGGCCGCCGGCCTGCGCCGGTCCAGCCGGGTGGCATGGGTGCTGGTGCTGGTGCTGCTGGCCGCGTCCGTGGTGGTCAACGCGGTGCGCGCCGACGACGCGGCGGCCGAGGTGGTGCAGGCGCTCCTCTTCGGCTGGCTGCTGGCCAAGCACCGCGAGTTCGGGGCCAACCCGCCCCGGGCCCGGCGCGGCCTCCTGGGCGGGGCCGTCGCCCTGGTGCTCATCACCATCGCCTACGGCTTCCTGGGCCTGGCCCTGGGCGACCGGTCGTTCATCTCCGACAACGGCTTCCTGGGCACGCTGGGCGAGATCGGGCGCATGGCCGTCGGCATCGGGCCGAGCGAGGACATCCCGGGCCGGTTCGGCGACGCCTTCCCGCCCAGCGTGACCGCGCTGTTCTGGACCGGGGTGCTGCTGCTGGTGCTGCGCGCCCTGCGGCCGCGCCGGGCCCGCACCACCACCCCGCCCACCCCGTACGAGCTGGCCACCTCCGAGGACTCGCTGGCCTACTTCGCCACCCGCGACGACCGGGTGACCGTGCGGGTGCGCGACGGCCTGGTGAGCTACGGCGCGGCCGGCCGCGTCGCCCTGGCCGCCGGCGACCCGCTGGGCCCGTTCGAGGCGTGGCCCGACGCCATGGCCGCCTTCCTGCACGAGGCCCGCGACACCGGGCGCATCCCGGCCGTGCTGGGCTGCGGCGCCACCGCCGCGCGCATGTACCGCACGGCGGGCCTCCGGCGCTTCTACCTGGGCGACGAGGCCGTGCTCGAGCTCGACGGCTTCGACGTGGAGACGCCGGAGCGCAAGGGCGCCCGCGAGGGCTGGAACCGCGGGAGGCGGGAGGGGTGGACGGCCACGCTCGCCCGCTCGGCCGACCTGACCCCCGAGCAGGTGGCCGAGCTCGAGGCGCTGTCCGAGCGGTGGCTGGGCACCACCGACGAGCGCGGGTTCTCCATGGCCCTCTCCCGGCTGTTCGACGAGCGCGACGCGTCCACCCTGTTCGTGGTCGCCCGCGACGCCGGCGGCAAGGTGGTGGGCTTCCTGCACCTGGTGCCGTGGGCCAGGGACGGCGCGAGCCTGGACATCATGCGCCGCGACAAGGACGCCCCCGGCGTGGTCAACGACTTCCTCATCGTCGAGGCCGCGCGCCTGCTGCCCGGCATCGGGATCACCCGGCTGTCGCTCAACTTCGCCTTCCTGCGCGGGGTGCTGGCCGCCGCGGCCGACCCCTCGGCCCCGTTCTGGGTGCGCTGGTCGGGCCGGGCCCTGCACCGGCTCTCGGGCTCGTTCCAGATCGAGTCGCTCTACCGCTTCAACCAGAAGTTCGACCCCAACTGGCGGCGCCGCTATGCGCTGGTGCAGTCGGTCTACGACCTGCCCCGGGTGGGCTGGGTCATGGGCCGCGCCGAGGGCCAGATCAGCCTGCCCTGGGACCGCCTGCGCCGGCGCGAGGTGATGGAGGCGCCGATCCAGTTGCCGCCCCTGGCCGCCGGCGGCGCGCCCACGGCCACCGAGGCGGCCCCGGAGCAGGGGGCGGAGGCCGTGTCGGCCCTGCCCGGCCGGGGCCGGCAGCTCACCCGCCAGGAGCGCCTGCGCCGGGAGAAGCTCGCCCGCCTGCGCGCCGAGGGCGTGGACCCGTTCCCGGTGGGCAACCGGCCCACCCACACGCTGCGCGAGGTGGCCGAGCGCTGGGGCGGCCTGTCGCCGGGCGAGGGCTCGGGGGTCACGGTGGCCGTGGCCGGGCGCATCATGGCCGGCCGGGACCTGGGCGGGCTGGCCTTCTGGCAGATCCGGCACTTCGACGACGCCCTGCAGGTCATGCTCGACGAGGGCGTGCTGGGCGAGGCGGCCATGGCCTTCGCCCGCGACCTGGACGACGGCGACTGGGTGCTGGCCGAGGGCGAGGTCGTGCGGTCCCGGCGTGGCGAGCTCTCGGTGCGGGCGTCCCGCGTGGTGCTGCTCACCAAGTCGCTCAGGCCGTTGCCGGCCACCTGGCGGCCCTTCACCGACGTGGAGGTGCGCTCGCGCCAGCGCGAGCTGGACCTCACGGTCAACGCGTCCTCGCGCCGCATCATGCGCGAGCGGGTCGCCATCGTGGACGCCATCCGGCACCACATGGACGCCCGCGGCTACCTGGAGGTGGAGCCGCCCGTGCTCCAGCAGATCCAGGGCGGGGCGACCGCGCGGCCGTTCGTGACCCACCACAACGCGCTCGACACCGACCTGTACCTGCGCATCGCCAGCGAGCTCTACCTCAAGCGCCTGCTGGTGGGCGGCGCGCCCCGCGTGTACGAGCTCGGGAAGATGTTCCGCAACGAGGGCATGAGCCCGCGGCACAACCCCGAGTTCACCATGATGGAGAGCAACGAGGCGTTCGCGGACTACCGCGACATGATGCGCCTGGCCGAGGACCTCATCCTCGCCGCGGCCGACGCGGTGGACGCCCGGAAGGTCGAGGTGATGGGCCGCACGGTCGACCTGGGCGTGCCGTTCCGCCAGGTCACCGTGCTGGACGCCGTGCGCGGGGTGCTCCAGATGCCGGACCTCGCGTACGAGTGGCCGGTCGAGCGCCTGCGCGAGCTGTGCGACCGCGGCCGCGTGCCGTGGGAGGGCCACTGGCGCCAGGGCATGCTGGTGATGGCGCTGTTCGAGGAGCACGTGGAGCCGACGCTCATCGAGCCCACGTTCGTCATCGACTACCCGGTGGAGACCTCCCCGCTGGCCCACCCCCACCGCGACGACCCGTTCCTCACCGAGCGCTTCGAGCTGTTCATCGGGGCGCGGGAGTACGGCAACGCCTACTCGGAGCTCACCGACCCGCTGGACCAGCGCCGGCGCTTCGAGGAGCAGGCCCTGGCCAAGGCCGGCGGCGACGAGGAGGCCATGGAGGTCGACGAGGCCTACCTGCGCGCGCTGGAGCTCGGCCTGCCGCCCAACGCCGGCCTGGGCATCGGCGTGGACCGGCTGGTGATGCTGCTCACCGGCGTGGACTCCATCCGCGAGGTCATCCTGTTCCCGCACATGCGGCCCGAGGGCGGGCGCCGCACCCGGGCGTGAGCCTGGTCCTGGGGCTGGCGCTCGCGCTGGCCTCGACGGTGGTGCTCGACGTGGGCTACCTGCTGCAGCAGCGCGGCGCGTCGACCCTGCCCGCGCTGCGCCTGAACCACCCGCTGGTCGCCCTGCGGGGGCTGCTGTCGGCCCGGGGCTGGGTGCTCGGCGTGGGCCTGACGGCGGTCGGGTTCGGCCTCTACTTCGTCGCCCTGGGCTTCGCGGACATCTCGCTGGTGCAGTCGGCATCGGCCAGCGGGGTGGCGCTGCTCGCGGTCATCGCCGCGCGCTGGTTCGGGGCCTCGCTGGCCCGGCGCGAGGTGATCGGCATCGCGCTGGCCACGGCCGGCCTGCTGCTGCTGGGGCTCAGCCTCATCGGGCACTCCGACGAGGGGCGGGAGACGGCCTCGCTGGCCCAGGTGGCGGTGTGGTGCGGGGCCTCGGCGGTGGTGGCCCTCGCGCTGCTCACGCCGCTCGCGCGCCGTGTGGGGTCGGCCGGGGTCATGGCCGGCCTGGCCGCGGGCATCCTGTTCGGCGCCGGCGACGTGGCCACCAAGGGCGTCCTGGTGACCACCTCGGGCGTCGGCGGCGCCGTGGGCTCGCCGCTGCTCTACGGGCTGCTGGCCCTGTACGGCCTCGGCTTCGTGGCCCAGCAGCTGGCGTTCCAGCGCGGGGAGGCCGTGGCCGCCATCGGGGTGATGGTGGCCGCCACCAACGCGCTGCCCATCGTGGCCGGCGTGGTCGTGTTCGACGACCCCCTCCCCCACCACCCCGGGGGCCTGCTCATGCGCCTGGGCGGCTTCGCGCTGGCCGTGGCCGGCTCGGTGCTGCTGGCCCGGGTGAGCGAGGGCGGCGGGGCGCCGGAGCCGGAGCCGGAGGCCGCGCCGGCGTAGGACGGGCTGCCCGCGCCGGCGACGCCGTCCGGAACGAGATCGTGGTGCGCCCGACCTTCGCCCTCCCGGCCGGCGCGGCCGCCGCCGCCGCATGCCGTAGGGTGGCGTCGCCATGGGCATCCGCCTGGCCGACCCGGACCGCGACGGCGCCGCCTGCGCAGCCATCTACGCCCCCTCGGTGGCCGCCGGCTTCACCTCCTTCGAGGAGGTGCCCCCGGGCCCCGAGGAGATGGCCGCGCGCATCCGGCGCGCCAACGCGACCCACTGCTGGCTGGTGGAGGAGGCCCGCGGGCGGGTGACCGGCTACGCGTATGGCTCGCCCCACCGCGCCCGGGCGGCCTACCGGTGGGCGGTGGAGGTGGCGGTGTACGTGGGCGCGGCGCACCACCGCCAGGGCGTGGGCCGGCGGCTCTACGAGGCCCTCCTCCCCCGGCTGCGGGCGCAGGGGTACCGCATGGCCTACGCCGGCATCACGCTGCCCAACCCGGCGAGCGTCGGCCTGCACGAGGCCACGGGCTTCACGCCGGTCGGGGTGTTCCGCAACGCCGGCTTCAAGTCGGGCGACTGGCGGGACGTCAGCTGGTGGCAGCTCGACCTGCGGCCAGACGACGTCGGCGCGCCGCGGGAGCCCACCCCCGGCTAGCGGGCCACCACCCGGCAGCCGGTGGGACCGGGCCGACCCGCCAGCCGATCCTGGGTCCATGTCACGAGGTCCTCCCGAAGCGGCGACCCGGGAGCGAGCACCAGGCCCACGTGGTCGAGGCCCCGGTAGGTGCGGTATTCGAGGGCCTGCCCGGCTCGGCACAGGCCGCCCACGTAGCGGCGCTGGGCCGCCGGCAGCACCAGGGCGTCCGCCAGCCCCTGGGCGATCATGAGCGTGGCCGGGATGCGCCCTCGGGGGATGTTCTCGCGCAGCCGCGCCCCGAGCGGACCGTCGGCCGGGTTGCGGGCGAACCAGCTCTCGCCGGCGAGCGCCGTGCCGACCGACACCAGGGCCTCGGGCCCGGACAGGCAGCGCTCGGCCGTCTCGCGGGCCTGCACCCGGGCGGCGGCGCGGATGTAGTCGTCGAAGCCCACGTCCGGATAGCGCGCGGCGTAGGCGGACACGACGTACGAGCCCATGATGCGCCCCACGGGCGAGTCCTTGACCGCCGAGAAGATCGCCGGCAGCTCGGTGGCCGGGGCGAGTGCGGCCACTGCGACCACGTCGGCGTCGGGCGCGTAGCGCGGTGCGACGATGCCCGCCCACAGCGCCGCCCCGCCGCCCTGTGAGTGCCCCCACACGACGGTGCGCCGCGCCAGCTCGACCTGGTCCATCGAACGCGCCGCCCGCACCGCGTCGAGCACCGAGCGCGCCTCGGGCTCACCGATGAGGTACGGATGTGGCGGGTCGGCGCCGAGGCCCACGTAGTCGGTGGCCACCATCACCCAGCCGTTGGACACCACCTGGTCCAGGCTGGGCATGGCGCCGGCCGTGAAGGGATCGCCCAGGATCGACGGCGCGCACCTGGACGCGAAGCCGGTGGTGCCGTGAGCCCAGGCCACGACGGGCCGCGGGCCGGCCGGCCGGTCCCGGGCGGCGAGCACGATCGCGCTGGCCACCGCCGGCGTGCGGTCGTCACGGGTCGTCGTGTAGAGGATGCGCCAGGCCTCGGCCCCGGCGGGCACGGCGCGGGTGAACCGATCGGTGCGCAGCAGGGCGCCCGGCGTGGCGGGCACGTCGGCCGGCGGCACGTAGAAGGCGTCCCCCTCGGCCGAGGACCGGTGCACCAGCCCGCTGACCAGCAGCAGGACCAGGGCCGACACCAGCCCCAGCGCGGCACCGGAGACGCGCAGGCCGCGCCGGGGACGGCGGCGCCCCGCTCCCTCGGCCCCCTCGTGGCGCCAGACCGCGCCGACGACCTGCGCGAAGCCGAACACGATGAGCGCGGGACCCACGAGCAGGGCCACCACCAGCAGCGTCAGGTCGGGCCAGGCCAGGGCCAGCACGCCGAACACCGCGCGGGTCAGGCCGCCCAGCACGGCCACCAGGCGGTCGTCGGCCCCCCGGCGCAGGGCCGCGGCGAGACGGAGCGCCCCGCCGGCCACCAGGCCGATGCCCACCACCACCGCGAGCCCGCGCAACGAGAGCCCGGGCCAGACGGCCACCACGATGCCGGCCGCGATCCACGCGGCGCCCGCGGCGCGCACGGGCCAGGACCGGGCCCCCGCCACCTCGGCCACCCCGGCCACCACGCAGCCGGCGGTCACCAGCACGATGAGCACGTCCAGGGACCGGAACGGCTTGGCGGTGATCCCCACGCCGATGCCGGTGGCCGCGACGCCGAGCACCGCGGCGAGCCAGCGGGGCGCCGCCAGCGGCGCGGTCAGGCGTCGCCATGGGCCCGGGTGCGCCATGCGCCAATTCTGACGCCTGCGTTCCGATTGTGGACCGTCAGCGGAGGCGCCGGATGCGCCTCGGGGACCGGCCCGAGGGGGTGGAGCCGCCGGAACCTGGGTTCCGACGGGTGCCCCACGGGCCGCGCGGGTACGGCAGGGGGGCGATGGGCCTCCCTCCGCCGGCCGCCGGCCCGCACCGGGTCGAGAAGCGCACGTCGGACGGCAGCGTGGCGGCGCGCTGGCCGGCCCGGGTCTTCGCCGGCGGCGGGGTGTGACGGCCTGGGTCACCGCCCCGGGCCCGTGCGTGAGCGGCCCCACCGGGGCACCGGCGAGGTCGTGCGCCACCTGGTCGACGCGGCGATCTCCCCGGTGCGGCGCGAGGGCGTGGTGGCGTGGATCGACCTCGACCTGGACCTGGACCTGGACCCCGCGGTGCCGGAGGTGGAGGACGAGGACCGGTTCCACGCGCGGGCCCGCGAGATGGGCCACCCGCTCGAGATCTGCCGCGGGGCCTGGTTCGGCCTGCGGGACGCCGCGGCCCGCCACGCGTGCGGCGAGTGGCCGTTCGACGGGTCGCTGGAGGCCCTGCTGGACCCCGTGGCGGGCGCGGGCATCGCCCGAGTGATCCCGTCACGATGTTTCCTGACTCCGGCTGGAGGCAATACTGAACCGGTCACGTTCCCACGACGGGAGGTCCCGTGACCACGACCCTCGCCGCCTCTGCCCGCGTCCGGAGGACACGGGCCGACCGCACGCGCACGAGGAGGAGCATGCCGCTCGCCAGCAGGGATGAGCAGATCATCGCCCACCTTCCGCTGGTTCGCGCCCTCGCCCGCCGCTACGCCAACCGCGGCGAGCCCCTGGAGGACCTCGTGCAGGTCGGGGTCGTCGGGCTGATCAAGGCGATCGACCGCTTCGACCCCGAGCGCGGCACCGAGCTGGCCAGCTTCGCCACCCCCACCATCCTGGGCGAGATCCGCCGGCACTTCCGCGACCGTGCGTGGGCGATCCACGTGCCCCGCGGCGTGCAGGACGCCCACGGGGTGGTCACCAAGGCCGCCGACCGGCTCACCGGCCGGCTGGGCCGCAGCCCGACCGTGGCCGAGCTGGCCGAGGAGACGCAGCTCTCGGAGGAGGCCGTGCTCGACTGCATGGCCGCCCGCGCCGCCTACCGGCCCCTGTCGCTGTCGCGCCACCCCGCCGGCCTGGAGGACGACGAGCCCATGGAGGTGGGCGTCGAGGAGGTGGGCTTCGGCTGGGCCGAGGGCCGGGCCTCCCTGGGCGACGGCCTGCGCCGCCTGCCCGCCCGCGAGCGGATCATCCTGCACCTGCGCTTCGAGGAGGGCCTGACGCAGTCGCAGATCGCCGCGCGCATCGGCATCTCGCAGATGCACGTGTCGCGCCTCATCCAGCGGGCGCTGGAGACGCTGCGCCGGCACGCCCAGGGCGAGTCGTAGGTCGTACCGGGCCGGGGCGGCCGCGCAGCCGGCCTGCGTCAGCCCTCGCCCTCGAGGGCCATCCCCTCGTCGTCACCGCCCCCCGGGGCGCCCTCCCCGCCCAGGAGGCCCTGGGCCTCGGCGCGCTTGATCACGTGCCACACCGAGGACCGGGCGAGGCCGAGCCGGCTGGCGACCTCGCCCGTGTTCCCGATCTCCTGGTACAGCTGCAGGATCTCCTCGTGCGGGAGCCGCGTGCGCCGGGTGCGGCGCCGGGGCGGCCCCTCCGGCTCGCCCATCTGGCACGAGAAGCACTCGGGCCCGGGGTTCAGGCGGGCCAGGCGCTTGCCGCACCGCGGGCAGATGCGCGACTCCTGCACGGGGTCGGCTAGCCGGGGGACCCCGCCGGCTGCTCGCCACCCTCGCCCTGGGAGCGCTGCATCATGCTCCTGGCCACCGCCGCGCCGATCGCGCCGAGCACCAGGGTGAGCAGCACGAGGCGCAGGCCCCGCATGCGCCGGCGCCGGCCGGCATCGCGCACGGCGCTGCGCAGCGCGGCGGCGGTCATGACGGCCCCGCGGCGCACCTC
>JRYK01002977.1_pt1 | contig 10240 bp, 12 predicted proteins | sample 235381 | NCBI WGS metagenome assembly JRYK01 (sample SAMN03074220, study PRJNA261476) | activated sludge metagenome | biome: Wastewater Treatment Plant; feature: Wastewater; material: Activated sludge; isolation source: activated biomass of a wastewaster treatment plant treating hydrocarbon... ...
CCAGAACTCCTGCATCGGGTCGTCAGGCATACGCTCGAGCCTGGCGACCCCGCCTATAGGCAGGAGCGTGATGTCGCGCGTCCTTATGCCGAACCTCTGTGCCGTGAGCGCGTGTCCGAACTCGTGGAGCACTACACAGAGGAACAACGCCAGGACGAAAATGACTCCCGAGACTATCGTCGCGACGTCGTGTCCCGCGCTCCAGTGCAGGAGTATCACCCAGGCGATTATGAGCAGGAAAGTCGCGTGCATGTAAACCCCTATGCCCGCGAACTCGCCTATCTTCCAGGACCATTTCATGGCACGTCCCCTCCGTACGTCCCGCCTATTATTATGACGCGGTAAAAACCGATTCGATTCTCAGACATCTGCGTATGCCGTCCTATGCCCACGATATAAATTGTACCGTATTAGGAACCGCGGTTTCCATGGAGCAATACGGAAGCTGCGGCGCGCGGCCAGGGACGCTAACGCTCGCTGAGCTTACGACACCGCCCGCATCCCGATAATATTCATATAACATTATAAATTTTTCGGAACGGATTTATCGCCGCCTTCCTTCGGTGCGGTATTTCGGCCCGAGCGGAAAATATCTATTCATTTTATATCTCGACTATGTTATATATTTATAATATGGTTACAAGGAAGAAAGAGAAAACCAAGAAAGAGCCGCTCGAGAAAGCGATTTACGTCAAGGCGTCCCAGGAGTTCGTGGACATGCTCAACGAGTCTCAGTGGNNTGTTGAGATGGTTCCGCACGACAAAACCGGCGCGGACCTCATCGTAACCGAGCACCTCGGAGAGCATCCTCGCGACTACCCTTTTCGCCACGGACAGGTCTCTTTCCCTGAGAGCCGCGCCCATCTCCAGCAGAAGCTCTTCCAGCAGCTTCTCGTCCTCGTCCCCGATACCGCTCCCCTCCGCTATCCTGCAGATGAGCTCCGTCAGGTCTCCCAGCCGCTCAAGCGCCTTTTCCCCTTCGAGATACGTACCGCCCATTTCTCCCCCCGAATCGGATATTATTAAGTCTACATTATTCCGGAAAATGTAAGAACGTTTACCGGGGAGCGAATCCATGAAAGAGCCCGAAAGCAGGATGAAGGAGCGGGAAAGAAAATTATTCAATGAGGCCGTCAAGATCGCCGGGAAAGCGGGTAAGACGCTCCTCGAGAGCTTCAGGAAAGAGCGTCCCCTCGAACGGGGGACCGTGAAAGAGGTAAAGCTCGTATACGACAAGGTCGCCGACAGGATTATCAGGAAAGAGATTGAAAGCCGTTTCCCCGAGCACTCGTACGTAACGGAGGAAACGGGGTTCGCCGATAAAAAGTCGGAGTACCTGTGGATAATAGATCCCCTTGACGGCACGAGTAATTTCGCCGACCAGAACCCCATGTTCGCGGTCTCAATATCCCTCTGGCACGGAGGAGAGCCTCTTCTGGGGGTAATAGAAGCGCCGATGATGATGGAGAGGTTCGCCGCGGTAAGGGGCCACGGCTCGTACCACTACGACCTGCTCCGGAAAAAAGTGAGGAAAGCCGAGGTCTCGGGCGTGAGCAGGGCGAGCGATGCGTACGGCGTTTACTGTGAAGGAGGCGTAAAGAATAAAAAGAAGTCGCTCGGGCTGATGTCGAAATACTACCTCCAGGTTAAGGATACGAGGAAGCTCGGCTCGGCAGCGATTGAGCTCGCCTTCGTCGGAATGGGGAGGTCGGAGAGTTACATGACGACGGGCATATCGCTCTGGGACATCGCGGCCGGTATACTGTTCGTGAGCGAGGCCGGCGGAGCCATACTTCATCTGGACGGCAAGCCTTACGAATGGAAGGAATTCAGGCATCAGAGGAGGTTCGATCTCCTCGCAACCAACGGCAAAGTAAGGATAAAACTCGACTGACAAGAACCTCCCCAGGATTGTCTCAACGCAGCAAAAACCGGGCGGAACAAAGCCCCGGAGCTCGTTTTCAAATTGAACCCTTTAAAATAACCCGCCCGTGTCTATATTAAGGTTATAGTAAGCATCGGAGATAAAAATGAACAGAGAACACAGCGGATTCACAGCGACACAGACAGAGACAGGCTTCAGGGTCATGTTTCATAACAACCCGGAAGAGATAGACGTCAGCATAAGCGATCTTAACGAGTTCGCGAACAGGTATGCGAAGGAAGTCATGTCCGGGAAAAACCCGGAGCTGACGGAAAAAGAAGAGATAATGATCTCGATATGGGAAATGGTATTGTTACCGAGCGACGTGAAGCATTGAGACTGTTACTCATAACTCCCTTTAATGGACATAATGATGATTCCGGGAAACATGCTGCGTAAAGTCGAGTCTGTCACCTCCCGGCGTAACGGCAGGCCATCTCGGACATCTTGGCCCCGAGGGAATCGTATGAGCTGTATTCCTCGCGCACCCTTTTTTCCGTCCTGCCAAGGAGCTTGCCGCTGGGGCTGAAATATTCCTCGCCGAGCCTGTATAAGGTCATATCGAAGCAATCGATCTCCCAGTAGCCGGTCTGGCGTATGTACTCCTCCCGTTTATCCCCCTCTGTTTTCGAGCTCACGTACCTTATCCAGAATTTCCTCTTATTCCCGTCGATCTCCAGGTTGGCGGTATCCATATAGACGTTGACCGCCGCGCCTTTCTCGTCCTTTATCGTGCCGACGTATTTCCATCCGTCCTTATCCGTTCCCCCGCCTCGGCATGAAACCAGAATAATCAGCGTTGTAACAAACAATAGGAAGAACAACCCACTCCGCTCTTTCATCAAAATCTCCTAACGATCCTTGTCAACGTAGTCACAAACGTAGTGAAGTACCGCCGCGCTTATGGTATCCGGCTTCACGGTATCGAACTGCATCGCACCGCTCTTTGCGGTGTACTTGTACACCACATCCCCAGCCGGACCGTAGAATATCGCCTCCAGATTCGAGTCGCTCCTCTGCACGCAGTCGACCACGCGCGATATGGAGACCCTTATGAAAGAAGCCCCCGAAGGGAGGCGCTGCTCGTCGAAGAAAACGTGCCCCTGCCAGAACCTGACCTTTTCGCCGTAGGCCTGGATGCTCCCCGTATCGACAAAAACCCTGAACCGCGTCGAGTCGCCCATCGTGCCGAAGCCGACCGGCTGCCATGAAGCTCCCGCCGCCCCCCCCAACCCCCAAAAAAANNGCCGCCCCCGCTATCAAAAGCCAGAATATGTGTGGTTTCATACGTTGCCGATTCTATATTTTAGCCAAATATGACCCGCATTAAAATGAAGCCGGCAAATCCGGGATTTCACTATTAGCACGACCGCCGTAATAAGCCGGCGAGGCTTACCGCTTCGCGCGCGAAATCTCGAGGTCGAGATACTTTTTCGTCTCATCGACCACGACCCTCGATAATCCCAGCAGGCCGACTAAGTTCGGGAACGCCATGAGGCCGTTCATTACGTCGGCGAATGTCCAGACGAGCTCGAGCTTGACTACGGCCCCGACCAGCACGGCTATCGTAAATACGACCCTGTAGGGCTTTATGGCCCTTTCCTTAAAAATGTATTCTATGGCCTTCTCGCCGTAGTAGCACCAGCCGAGGAGCGTCGAGTATGCGAAGAAGGCAAGGCTGATTCCGAGTATCGCCGCCCCGAGCCCCACCGGTATCCTGCTTTCGAATGCGAGCGCCGTTAGGGACGCTCCGGTTTCGCCGCTTGACCAGAACCCGCTCGAAATAATCACGATCCCGGTAAATGTGCAGATAATGATCGTATCTATGAACGTCTGGGTCATGGAAACGAGGGCCTGGCCGACGGGGTTTTTGGTCTTCGCGGCCGCCGCGGCAATTGGAGAGCTCCCCAAACCGGATTCATTTGAAAATATGCCCCTCGCGACCCCGATCTTCACGGTCTGGCCAATAGTCGAGCCCAGGAAGCCGCCTACGGCTGCGGAAGGGGCAAAAGCGTGGGAAAAGATAAGGTAAAAGGCGTTGGGTATGTTCTCCCTGTACGCATAGAGTATGATCGAAGAGCCGACTACATAAAAAATCAGCATGAAAGGCACTATAGCGCTCGTCGCCTTCGCGATGCTTTTTATACCGCCCACGATCACGAGCCCGGTGCCTATGCACATGACGAGACCGGATACCCAGGGCGGAACGCCGAACGCCGTCTGCATCGCGTCCGCGACGGAATTAGACTGCACCATGTTTCCTATCCCGAATGTAGCTAACGAGGCAAATACGGCGAAGAGCATGCCGAGCCAGCCGAGCCCCAGCCCTTTAGAGATGTAGTACATAGGGCCGCCGCTCATCGTGCCGAGCTTGTCGACTTCCCTGTATTTGACCGCCAGAACGGCCTCGGAATATTTCGTGGCCATACCGAGGAAGCCCGTGACCCACATCCAGAACATCGCGCCGGGGCCTCCCACGGCGATAGCGGTAGCGACGCCCGCTATGTTCCCTACTCCTACCGTCGCTGACAGCGCCGTCATAAGGGCCTGAAAATGGGAGATATCGCCTTCACCTTCCTCGTGTCTCTTTACAAACGCGAGATAAAGGGAAGGAATGAGAGCCCGGAACTGGAGCCCTCTCAGTATAATGGTCAGATAAACGCCCGTCCCCAGCAAAAGCACAATCAGGGGAAGGCCCCATATTATCCCGTCCAGCTTCGATAGAAACGATACGATGGTTTCCTGCATGGCTCTCCCATGTAAGAAGAATTGAGGCTAGAAACTTATCATATTTATCCGATTAAATAAAACAGCCCTATTCGTGAATAGCCCCGTATCATTATAAAAACCCGGCAGGGGGGCTTTTATTGCAAAAGAAAAGCCCCTTATGTACAATTATCCATAGCTCAAGGACTACTACGGAGGCAATACTTTATAATGACATCACAGAATCCATTTATAGCTCTGAAAGAAGAAATGGATAAGCTGGTTATCGGACACGAGGAGGTAAAGATTTCCCTCCTCCTCGGCATCATAGCCAGAGAGCACATCTACGTCGAAGGCCCCCCGGGGACGGCGAAGACGATGCTCGCGGAGATCATATCCGGGGCGGCGCAGCTCAAGTTCTTCTTCTATCAGCTCCACAGGGACACGAGACTGTCCGAGCTTATAGGCGACCTCGTCATATCGAAGGAGACTACAGACACGGGCGAAGTGATAAAACAGAAAGTCGTAAAGGGCGGCATACTGACGGCCGAGATATGCCTTCTGGACGACATATCCAGGGCTCCCGGCGAATCGCTGAACGTGCTCCTCAGAATACTCAACGAAAGGAAATTCTTCGACGAGGAAATACCGCTTCTGACCGCTATAGCGACGAGCAACCCGACCGCGGACGAGTATTACAACGAGCCTCTCGACCCGGCGAACCTCGACAGGTTCGTGCTCCAGATCAACGCCCAGGGCCTGTCCTACGGCAAGAGATGGGACGAGGCGAGGGAGGTCATAAAGCTCTACACACAGAGACCGATCGAATACCAGGTACCGGCGAGGGTCAGCAGGGAGGTATTCGACGAGTACTACCAGAAGCTCGGGAACCTCGAAATACCGCTCGAAGTCCAGGAGGGTTTAGCTAACTTCGTAGCGACGCTCATCGAGGACTACGGCTGCAATGAAACGAACTCGCTCATATCCGACAGGACGTTCTTCGTAAAGTCGCTCAAGATAATGAGGGCGCACGCGCTCCTGCACGGCAGGGAAGTGTGCACGCTCGAAGACCTGAACGCGCTCAAATACATGACGGCTTTCAGGATCCCGGAAGAGGTATTCCTCCAGCTCGATCAGATTATCGAGGACCTCACATCTAAAAAAAAAAAGACAGGGACAGGGGGAGCGAGCTAGAGGAACAGCCGTCCACGGAGTTCGATAAGGACAGCCCCCAGGAGCAGAAGCAGGAGTTCCCGGACGAGCAGGGTAAAAAAGAATCGCAAGACCAGCTCACCGAAGCGCGCAAGACCTTTTTCCAAGCCTTAAAAGAGCTCAAGGAAAACATCCAGAAGGAGAGCACAATGGCTCCTCCTGACGAGATGAACATACCTTCAGACCCCACTGGCCAGGCTTCCGACGACGGCCGGAGGAGAGACGACAGGCAGCCGCCTAAGACCACCAAGGTATTCGCCAGCAAGTCCCCCGATCCGGGAGACGAGGAAGATTACTGGATCGGAGGCAAGAGAAACCTCGAATCGGCCGACAACGTGAAGGTGATAATGAAAGTCCTCGAAGGGAATTTCCAGAGGAGCATAGCGCTCCGCGCGCCTCATCCGGGCGGGCTCCCGAGGAAATGGAAGAGGATGAACTACTTCGACGAGATGGAAGACGTCGATCCGTACGAGGCCATGTTCTGGACGGAATACACTACCCCGACCCTCCCCCGCGTGCACAAGCGGGAAAAGGAGATGATGGGCGGGGAGATCGCCATACTGAGAGACGTCAGCACTTCGATGATGGGCGTTTACAGCGAGTGGTCGTCGTCGGTCGTGAGGGGCGTCGTCGAGCTCGCGAGGTCGAAGAAGATGAGGGTCGGATACGTGGAGTTCAACCACCGGTCCTACAAGTACAAGAGAAACGCAAAATTCTTCACGAGGGACTACCAGTGGATGCTCGAGCTCGCCTCGAAGACGGAATGCTCCGGTAACACGAATTACGAGGACGCTCTCAAAGATGCCCTGACCGAGTTCAGGGGGCGCGGCCTGAGGAATAAGCACATACTCTTCATCACGGACGGTATACCCACGTCGGGCGACTGCGACGTGCTAGAAGAGAGGACGAGGGCCAAGAAACTCGGCGTCTGCATACACTCGATATTCATCGGGTCCAAGAACTATCCCCGGATACTCCAGAAGATTTCGGGCGAGACCAGCGGGACGCAGTTCATAGCAACACGCAGGAAGGACGGCACTATCAGGATCGAGAGGAGGGACAAGAAGGTGGTCTCCCCGATCCCGGAAGACAAGGCGCAGGTCGATCCGTTCAGCAAGGTGTTCGCCTAGCCGTCTCTCACCTCTGGTATTCGGACACGGCTCTCTGGTGGTCGGCGTAATTCGCGGAAAAGTAGTGCGTTCCGTCTCCCCTCGATACGAAGTATATGTAGTCGACGGCGGCCGGGCTCAGTGCGGCCGTAATGGATTCCTTCCCCGGATTGCATATAGGCCCGGGCGGGAGTCCCTTGATCAGATAAGTGTTGTACTGCGTCATGGTATTTAGGTCGGCTTTAGTGAGGTTCCCGTCGAAGTCCTCCCCCAATCCGTAGATCACCGTAGGGTCGCTGTCGAGCTTCATGCCGAGCTTGAGACGGTTGTGAAAAACGGCCGATATCATAGGCCTCTCGGCGGGCGCGCCCGTTTCTTTTTCTATTATTGACGCAAGCGTTATCACCTCGTTGTCCGTGAGGTTTACCCTGCGTCTCAAACCCTCGAGCGATTTATACACCTTATTGAACCGGTCGAGCATCATGCGAACGAATTCCCCTGGCGTAACGCCCTTTGTATATGTGTATGTGTCGGGGAATAAATAGCCTTCGAGACCCGTGATCGAGCGTCCGGGAAGAATCTCGAGGAGTGCCGGGTCCCGGGCGGCGGTCAGGAACCCGTCAGGGTCGAGGACGCCGTTTTTGCCGAGAAGCGCCGCGATCTCTTTCATCGTGAGCCCTTCGGGTATCGTNNGCCCTTCGGTATGTCCACCACCTTGTTTTCGGAAACAACGGGAATGCCGGTTATGTAGTAATAAACGCCGAGGAGCGCTGACGCCCCAACGACCAGTAATATCAGGATTGTGACGGATATGGTCTTTATTCGTCCGGAACCCATATCGGGAACTCACCTCCCGGAACGTTTCTCTATCACTGCAAGGTCGTCACGGTGTATCACCTCGTCCGTGAACTTATATCCGAGCGTCTTCTCAACGTCCTTCGTGCTGAGGCCCATTATGCGCCTTATCTCATCGGAGCCGTAGGACGTGAGGCCCCTCGCGACAGGGACACCGCTTTCGTCGACGCACGTGACCGAATCACCTACCCCGAACTTCCCCCGGACGTCTTTAATGCCCGACGGCAGGAGGCTCTTTCCCTGTGCCGTGATGGCCCTCACCGCTCCCCCGTCGAGAACGAGCTCGCCCGCCGATTTGAGCGTGAACGCGATCCAGTGCTTCCTCCCCGTTAGGATTTTCTTAGCCGGCAGGAATATAGTCCCCACGTCTTTGCCGTCGAATATATCGGCGAGAGCCGACCCGGATTTGCCGTTCGCGATTATCGTCGGCACGCCGAACGCGGCCGCCGTCTTCGCGGCCTGTATCTTGGTTATCATCCCGCCCGTGGTCGTCCTTCCGAGTGTGTCGCCCGCGACCGATTCTATCTCCTCGCCTATGCTCTCGATCAACGATATCAGCTCCGCGTCGTCGTTCTTCCTCGGGTCCTTGTTATAGAGCCCCTCGATATCGGTGAGCAGGACGAGCAGGTCGGCCTCCACGAGCGACGTCACGAGCGCCGCGAGATTGTCGTTGTCGCCGAGCATTATTTCCTCGACGGCCACCGTATCGTTCTCGTTCACGACGGGAATTATCCCCATATCGAGGAGGGTCGTAAGCGTCTTCCGGGCGTTCAGGAACCTCTTTCTATCGGCGAGCCCGTCGTGAGTGAGCAGTATCTGCGCGACGATGAGTCCGAAGGAGGAGAACGCCCTCTCGTAGTTCCGGATGAGCGCGCTCTGACCGCATGCCGCGATCGCCTGTTTCATCGAGATCTCGGACGGCTTGACGCTCAGATTAAGCTTCTTCATCCCGGAGGCGATCGCGCCCGAGGAGACGATCACTACCTCGATCCCGCGCGCCTTGATCCCGGAAATCTCCTCCGCAAGGACATCGAACACGCTTTCGGACAGGCTCCCCTTCTTATCCGTGAGGACGCTGCTGCCGATCTTGATAATAACCCTTTTAACGGCTGATATGATCGATTTTCTATCGGATTTCTTCATACGATCCTGAAATAATTTATTTTTCTTCCCTCGAAGTGTTTCCGAGTTCTTGACAACGAGCCCGGGCCTAGCTATCTTAGTTCTTCTACAAAGCGGGAATAGCTCAGCTGGCTAGAGCGTCTCCTTGCCAAGGAGAAGGTCGCGGGTTCGAATCCCGTTTCCCGCTCCACCCGTTCAATCCTCCATCGAAATATAACCGGGCTGAGACCTTATGCGGTCACACCATAGCATGACACTCGGGTACGGCGAAAGGTCTATCCCGCCCTCGGGCGCAAGATTCACGTACGGATAGCAGGCGATGTCGGCCATGGAATATCTTCCGGCGAGATAATCGTTAACCTCGAGATGAGAGTCGAGCAGACCGAGGACCGCGTTCCCCTGCGTGCGGAGCTCGTTAAGCCTCTTCTCGTCCCTGTTCTCAGGAGGGAGGAACTTGGTGAAAAACCTCGCGACGGCGAGGTTAGGGTCTATCGAGGTCTTTCCGAAAAACAGCCACTGCGCCATTCTTCCGTAGCCTTCGAGGTCTTCGAGGTAGAGCCGATTCGGCGAATATTTTTTGCCGATGTAAAGAAGGATTGCGTTTGACTCCCACATATGGAAGCCGCCGTCTACGAGCACGGGTATCTTCCTGTTCGGGTTGACCGACTGGTAGCCGGAAGAATGCTGCTCTCCCTTGAATATGTCGAGGTATTCTTTTTCGTATTCTACCCCGAGCTGACTGAGCGCGAGCCTCACCTTGTAGCAATTGCCGGAGAGGGGATGGTCGTAAAGTTTGAGCATTTCAGTCGTCCAGGTATTTAGTGAATTTTCCGGTGAATCTTTCTTTTCCCATAACTCTCATCGTCACTTCTTTTTTCGGGATAATATAATCGACCCTGCTCCTAGTGCAAACCTTTTCCTGGTCGTATATGACCACCTCGACACCGATCCTGCGCCCGTCCTCAAGCACGATCTTCCCCCTCACCTCGATCTCGGAATCAGTCCCGACGGGCCTCAGGAATTCCATTTCGATATTCGTGGTGAGCGCTATCTTCTTGTGCCTGTCGAACATGGTCCAGAAAGCGACCTCGTCGACGAGCGCGCACTGGATCCCGCCGTGCAGTATTCCGGGAAATCCCTGGAGGTGACGCTCGGGCGTCGTGCGCGTATAGACGTCGCCTTTTTCGTCGTCGGCGAAGAACCTGAGCCTGAGCCCGTGCTTGTTACGCGGGTCGCAGGCGAAGCACCCGTAGCCGGGAAAGTCCAGGAATATGTTTTCAATCTCGCGGATCATCTGAGCTTTGCGGATATA
>JRYK01000798.1_pt1 | contig 10212 bp, 9 predicted proteins | sample 235381 | NCBI WGS metagenome assembly JRYK01 (sample SAMN03074220, study PRJNA261476) | activated sludge metagenome | biome: Wastewater Treatment Plant; feature: Wastewater; material: Activated sludge; isolation source: activated biomass of a wastewaster treatment plant treating hydrocarbon... ...
GCGGTGGTCAAGACGCGCGAGGTGCAGAGGTCGCTGAACGAGATGTCGCGCGACGACCGCATCAGCTTCATCCGCAACAACGGCGACCCGAAGGTGGCGGTGCGCGTGACGACGCGCGACGCGGACCGCGCCGACGCCCCGGCGCAGGCTTCGCCGATCGCGGAGAACCTGCTCAAGGAGCGCATCAAGTCGTTCGGGTTCCGCACCTGGTCGGAGGAAGGCAGCGCCGACAAGAGCGCCGACTTCCTGGTCTCGGGCGAGGCGCGCATCAAGCGCCTGTCGGCGAAGCTCCAGGCCTCCGGTCTCACCATCACCAAGTTCACGCTCACGTCGTGGACGGTGAAGGCGACCGACCGGGCCACCGGCGAGGAGATCTACTTCAGCAACACGCTGCCGAAGAACGTCGGCAGCTGGGCGACCGAAGAGGAGGCGCTCGCCGCCATCGGGGCCAGGATCGCCGACGAGTTCAGCCGCGACTTCTTCCTTCAGCACTTCGGCATGACGGGGCGCAGGATCGTGTTCCGGGTGACCGGGCTCGACGACCCGGCGTCCGCGGAGCTGCTGGGCCGCGAGCTGATCGGGCTCGCCGCGGTGCTGTCGAGCACCGCGCGCCCGGGCACGTCGCCGCGGGTCTACGACCTGGTGCTGGCCGGGAATGGCCTCGCCCAGGACATCGTCGCGACCGGCATCCTCAAGCCGCTCAACACGAAGCTCGGGAGCGCGTGCTTCGCGCTCGGCGCGAGCAGCGGCGAGGAAGTGAACGTCGTGCTCGCGCCGGGCTGCGACAAGGCGGTGCTGAGCCGGCTCGAGACGGCGCCGCCGGCAGGCCTCTATGCGGCGCCGCAGTCGCGCCAGCGCTCGGTGGTGAAGAACCCCGAGACGCTGAAGAAGATCATGATCTAGGAGCGCGCGGTTCCCCGCTCCCGGCCCGCACCGGATGAGCGGGCGCGCTTCCCTTCCTCAGGCCGATTTCGGCCGGTACTCGCAGACGAACTGCACGAGCTCCGCACCGGGCTCGGCCGCGGAGTGCCCGAAGCTGAGCGTGCCGCGGCCGCGCAGCAGCGCCTGGTCGCGGCGCAGGACCGTCTCCACGTCGCCCTCGATCGTGATGTACGTCCCGTTGGTGCTGAGGTCCACGTAGTAGAACTTGTCGCCGCGGCGCTCGATGCGGCCGTGGAGCCGGGACGCCATCTTGTCGCTGATCGGGATGTGGTGGGTCGCGTCGCGCCCGATCTGGACCGCCGCGAGGTCGCCGTCCATCAGCACCGTGCGCCCGCCGTGCGCGAGCCGCAGCACCGCCTCGGTGGACGCCTGGGTGCCCTTCGAGGCGAGCATCGTGACGTCCTCGCCGCTCTGCCACAGCACCTCGCACACCTGCACCTCGGACTGCTTGCCCTTGACCACGAGCGCCGCGACCTCGCGCGTTCCCTCGCGCAGCAGGGGCGACAGACACGCCACGGTCGCCGCGGTCGTGATGATCTGCCCGCTCTTCGCGAGCCCGGCCATGCGCGCGGCGGTGTTGACGGCGTCGCCGAAGTAGTCCCCGTTCTCCTCCAGCGCCGGGCCGAAGTGGAAGCCGACGCGGATCGCGAGGCGGGCGTCGGCGAACGTCGGCAGCGCCGACACGCGCGTCTGCATGTCGCCGGCCGCCTGCAGTGCGCCGTCCGCATCCGCGAACACCGCCATCACCTCGTCGCCGATGGTCTTCACGACGCGGCCATGATAGGTGGCCACCGCACGCCGCAGCAGGTCCAGCACCTGTTCGACCGCGCGCAGCGCCTGGCGGTCGCCCAGACGCTCGTACAGCGTCGTGCTGCCGCTCACGTCGGCGAAGAGGATGGCAACGGGGCGCGAGCTCGCGGTCATGCGTCGTGCAGCCGGCTGTTCACCCCTGCGACTATAGGGTAGCGCCCGCCCGCGCGTCGACCCCCGGGGCTAGAAAGCGAGCGTTGCGAGCTCGTCCCGGACGTCGAAGAAGCGCCGCGTGAAGTCGATCGCCGCGGCTGCGTCGAAGGGCCGACAGGTGTAGAGAATCGTCGAGAAGAAGCGCGCGGCGGACCAGACGTACAGCGCGATGCCGGAGTCGACGAGCGGCAGGAACGCGTCGTACCCCTGGTTCGCGGCCTTCCCCTCGCCCCCGGGCGAGCAGATGGTCGCCGCGGCGTAGGTGCGCAGGCCGAGGTGCGCGGCGACGCCGTGCAGATAGCGGTCGACCGCGGCGCGGTCGACCTCGATCGCGTAGTAGCCCTCGACCAGCAGCCGCTGGCGCGTGATCTGCGGCGCGAGGTCCTTCACGCGTCCTTCGAACTGCCCCTGGATCGACCGAGGCTCCGTTCGACGCATTCCGGCAAGCGGTGACGCAGAGCGGTCGGCGTCAGCCGTTGCCGAATCGTGCCCTCGTTCGCCCAGCTGCGCTGGCTCACGACGCTACGCCACGGCCTTTACGCGCTTCTGCTTCTGCTGCGCGGCCTTCTGGTGCATCTGCGCGTAGGCGCTGTGCGCCGCCGCCTCCGCATCCCCGACGTGCACCGGGTAGCCCATGTCGGAGAGGACCGAGCCGAGCGCGGAGAGGCAGAGCATCACGTTGTCCGGGCGGCACGAGTAACCCATGATGCCGAAGCGCCAGATCTTGCCGGCGAGCGGGCCGAGGCCGGCGCCGATCTCGAGGCTGAACTCGCCGAGCAGGCGCTTGCGCACTTCGGCCTCCTGCACGCCCTCGGGGCAGCGGACGGCGTTCATCTGCGGGATCTGGTGCTGCTCCTTTACCAGGAACCTGAGCCCCATCGCCTCGAGCCCGGCCTTGAGCGCGACGTGATGGCGGTGATGCCGGGCCCAGCAGTTCTCCAGGCCCTCCTCGCGAATCAGCAGCAGCGCCTCGTGCAGCGCGAAGAGCGAGTTGGTCGGCGCGGTGTGATGGTAGGTGCGCGTGGTGGCGCCCCAGTAGCCGAGCAGGAGGTTCATGTCCATGAACCAGCTGTGGATCTTGTCCTTGCGCGCCTTGACGTAGTCGACGACGCGCTCGGAGAACGACACCGGCGAGAGCCCGGGGGTGCACGACAGGCACTTCTGGCTCGCGGAGTAGATTGCGTCGACGCCCCACTCGTCCACCAGGACCGGGCAGCCGCCGAGCGAGGTGACCGCGTCCACGATCGCGAGCGCGTCGTACTGGTGCGCGAGCGCCACCAGCGCTTTCGCGTCCGAGAGCGCGCCGGTGGAGGTCTCGGCGTGCACGAACGCGACCAGGCGCGCGTCGCGGTGCGCCTTGAGCGCGTCCTCGACCTTGTGCGGATCGACCGGCTCGCCCCACTCGTGCTCGACCACGACCGGCGTGCCGCCGCAGCGCTCGACGTTCTCGATCATGCGCCCGCCGAACACGCCGTTGCGCGCGACGATCACCTTGTCGCCCGGCCGCACCAGGTTCACGAAGCAGTACTCCATCCCCACCGAGCCCGGCCCCGAGACCGGGAAGGTGAGCGGGTTCTTCGTCTGGTAGACGTAGCGGAGCAGCCCTTTCAGCTCCTCCATCATCTCCACGAACACCGGGTCGAGGTAGCCGATCGCCGGCTGGCTCATGGTCGTCAGCACGCGCGGATGGATCTCGGTCGGGCCCGGGCCCATCAGCGTGCGCTGCGGGGGATGGAACGAGGAGATGCGCTTCGCCGGGGCATACGGGTTCATGTTGTCAGTTCCTGCGATGGGAGATCCGAATGGGGCGTCGTCGTCGCCGCGCGACTTCACCCGGATGGGCTTCGCCGCGTAGGCCTCGTTGAGGATGTCGGTCGCGGCAATCTGGCCGGCGGTGAGGTGCTCCACCTCGACCGCCCAGCGCGAGGGGATGTAGCCGGACTTGACCCAGTTGCTGACCACCGCGCGGTCGAGCTTCATCCGGCGCGCGACCTCGGCCTGGCTGCCGAAGATCGAAACGAGGCGCTCGGCGCAATTCATGCCGCCGAATCTGCCATGACAAACTCAGTTTGACAAGACGAAATCTTTAGCGATCGGTGGCCGGATCGGCTGGCGGGTCGAAATCCACTGACGAATCAAACGCCTTGTCTCCATCCGGAGGGGCGATGCCGGTGGCCGCGACCGCGCCGAAATCGAACAGCCGGCGGTCGAGCAGGTGGGAGGGAACGGCCCGGGTCAGGGCGTTGAAGATCGATTCGATGCGCCCGGGGAAGCGCCTCTCCCAGTCGCGCAGCATCGCCTTCGCCTGCGCGCGCTGCAGCGTGTCCTGCGAGCCGCACAGGTTGCAGGGAATGATCGGAAAGCGGCGCGCGTCCGCCCACGCGGCGAGGTCCGCCTCGGCGACGTACGCGAGCGGGCGGATGACGACGTGCTGGCCGTCGTCGGACGCGAGCTTGGGCGGCATCGCCTTGAGCCTGCCGCCGAAAAAGAGGTTGAGGAAGAACGTCTCGAGGATGTCGTCGCGGTGGTGGCCGAGCGCGATCTTCGTCGCGCCGAGCTCCTTCGCCACGCGGTAGAGGACCCCGCGTCGCAGCCGGGAGCAGAGGCTGCACATCGTCTTGCCCTCGGGGACGACGCGCTGCACGACCGCGTAGGTGTCCTGCTGCTCGATCCGGTACGGAATGCCGAGGCGCCCGAGGTACTCCGGCAGGACGTGCTCGGGAAAGCCGGGATGGCGCTGGTCGAGGTTGACCGCGATCAGCTCGAAGTCGAGGGGTGCGGCGGCGCGCAGCGCGAGCAGGATGTCGAGCAGCCCGTGGCTGTCCTTGCCGCCCGACAGGCACACCATCACCCGGTCCCCCGCCCGGACCATGTCGAAGTCGGCGATCGCCTGCCCGACGAGCCGGCGCAGCCGCTTCGCGAGCTTGTTGGTCTCGAAGGCGGCCTTGCGTGCCTGCCTGGCGGTCGGGGCGTTCATCGCGTCAGAGGTTCACGCTGCGCCCGCCGTCGACCGCGATGATCTGGCCGGTCACATAGGGCGCGTCGGCGACGAGGAAGTGAACCGCGGCCGCGACGTCCTCCGGCTCGCCGGCGCGCTTGAGCAGCGTGTGCGAGATCACCCGCTGGCGCGCCAGCTCGTCGAAGGATCCGTCCTCCGGCCACAGCACCGGCCCGGGCGCGACGCCGTTCACGCGCACCTCCGGCCCGAGCTCGCGCGCGAGCGCGCGCGTCAGCGCCGCGAGGCCGGCCTTCGCGACGCTGTAGACGAGGTAGTTCTTGAGCGGCCGGTCGGCGTGGATGTCGGTGATGTTGACGATGCAGCCGCCGCTCTTCCTCAGGTGCGGCGCGGCGGCCTGCGCGAGCAGGAGCGGCGCGCGCAGGTTCGTGCCCACGAGGTCGTCCCAGTCGGAGAGCTTGATCTCGCCGAGCGGCGTGGGGTGGAAGCTCGAGGCGTTGTTCACGAGCGCGTCGAGCCGTCCGAAGCGGGTGACGGCGGTGCGGACGAGCTCGGGCAGCTCCGCCGCGTTGAGCAGGTTTGCCTGCACGGTCGCGGCGGAATTCGCGCGCGTGCCGTTCAGCGCGGCGGCGAGCTGCTTCGCCTCGGACTTCGCGGAGTGGTGATGCAGCACGATCGTCGCGCCCGCCGCGTGCAACCGGCGCGCGATCGCCGCACCGACGCGCTTCGCGCCGCCGGTGACGAGCACCACGTTTCCGGTGAGGGCCAGCGCAGTCATGGGCCACCCGCGCCGGGCGCGGGCTCGAGGACGACATTGCGGATTCTAGCGGATGCGCGCACCATGACCGCCCCGCGCCGCATGCCGCCAGCATGAGCGACCTGCCCCGTCCCGATCCGGACGCCGCCGCGCACAGCGAGCGCGTCGCCGCCCGCGTGCGCGCCGAGATCGCGGACGCGGGGGGCTGGATCCCGTTTGCGCGCTACATGTCGCTCGCGCTCTACGCGCCCGGCCTCGGCTACTACATGGCCGGGGCGCGCAAGCTCGGGGCGGACGGCGATTTCGTCACCGCCCCCGAGCTCGGGCCGCTCTTCGGGCACACCGTCGCGCGCCAGGTCGCTCAGGGCCTGGAGGCCTCCGGCGGCGACGTGCTCGAGATCGGCGCGGGCAGCGGTGCGCTGGCGGCGTCGGTGCTCGAGGCGCTCGAGCAGAGCGACCGGCTGCCGGCGAACTACCTCATCCTCGAGCTCTCGCCGGAGCTGCGCGCGCGCAGCCGCGACGCGCTCGCGCGCCGCGTTCCCCACCTGGTCGAGCGCGTGGCGTGGCTGAACGGGCTGCCGCCCTCGTTCACGGGCGTCGTGCTCGGCAACGAAGTGCTCGATGCGATGCCGGTGAACGTCGTGCACACGCGCGCGGGCGCGGTCGACGAGGTCGGGGTCGCGCTCGCGCCGGACGGCGCGCGGTTCGAGTGGGCGCACCGCCCGGCGTCCGCCGAGCTCGCGCGGGCCGCGCGGGCGCTCGCGCTCCCGGACGACTACACGACCGAAGTCGGGCTCGTCGCGCGCGGGTTCGCCGCGAGCGTCGCGGCGATGCTCGAGCGCGGACTGGCGCTGTTCGTCGACTACGGCTTTGCGCACGCCGAGTACTACCACCCGCAGCGGCGCAGCGGCACGCTCATGTGCCACTACCGCCATCGCGCGCACGGCGATCCGTTCTTCCTGCCGGGCCTGCAGGACATCACGGCGCACGTCGACTTCAGCGCGATCGCCGCCGCGGCGCGCGGCGCCGGCGCGGACGTTTCCGGCTATGCGACCCAGGCGCAGTTCCTGATCAACTGCGGGCTCGCCGAGGTGATGGCGCGCGTCCCGCCGGAGGACACGCGCCGTTACGCGCCGCTCGCGGGCGCCGCCAACCGCCTCACCAGCCCCGCCGAGATGGGCGAGCTCTTCAAGGCGCTCGCCTTCGCGCGCGGCATCGACGTGCCGCTCGCCGGGTTCAGCGCCGGCGACCGCCGGCACACGCTCTAGTCCAGCGGCGCAAACAGGTTGTTCAGCGCCTCGGCGAGCGTCGGGTGCGCGAAGATCGCGTCGCGCAGCCGCGGGTAGGGCAGCCTGCCCATCATGGCGATCTGGAGCATGGACATGATCTCCCCGCCTTCGATGCCGAGAATCGTGCAGCCGAGGATCTGGCCGGTGTCCGCGTCGACGATCGCCTTCATGAACCCGCGCGTCTCGCTCATCTCGATCGCGCGCGCGACGCTCGCCATCGGCAGCTTGGCGACGCGGTAGTTCAGCCCGCGGCGTTTCGCCTCGGCCTCGTTGATGCCGACCGTGGCGAGCTGCGGGTCGATGAACATCGTGTTCGGGACGTAGCGACCGTCGATCGTCGCATCCGCACCCTCGAGCCAGTTCGCGCGCAGCACCCGGTAGTCGTCGTACGAGATGTGCGTGAACGCCGGCCCGCCCTTCACGTCGCCGATGGCGTAGATGCCCGCAACGTTGGTCTCGAGCCGGCCGTTCACCGGGATGAACCCGGCCTTGTCGGTCGCGACACCCGCCGCCGCGAGGTTCAGGTGGTCGGAGTTCGGCACGCGCCCGACCGCGACGAGCAGGTGGCTGCCCGCGATCTCGCGCGCGCCGTCCGGCGTCTCCACCAGCACCTGGACGCCCCCGCGCCCGTCGACGCGCAGCGTGCTGGCGTTCTTGACGATGCCGACACCGTCCTCGGCGAGGATCTTCTCGACCTCCGCGGAGACGTCGGGATCCTCGCGCGGAATGAGCCGGTCCTCGCGCGTGATGACGGTGACGCGCGCGCCGAAGCGCCGGAACATCTGGCTGAACTCGAGCCCGATGTAGCCGCCGCCGAGCACGATCAGGTGCGCCGGCAGGGTGCGCAGCTCCATGACGCCGGAGGAGTCGAGGTAGCCGGCTGCGGCGAGCCCGGGAAGGTCGGGCACGGCCGGGCGGCCGCCGGTATTGATCACGATCCGGTCGGCGGTGAGCAGGCGCTCGCCGCCGGCGTTGAGCCGCACGCGCACCGTGCGCGCGTCGGCGAAGCTGCCCTCGCCGAACACGAGGTCGATGGCCGGCACGCGCTCGAGGCTGCGCTTGCCGCCCGCACGGAACTGCTCGACGACGTGCTGCTTGCGCGCCCACACCGCGGCGAGGTCGACGCGCGGCGCGCCGGCGTTCACGCCGAAGTCGGCCGCGCGCCGCGCGAGGTAGGCGACGCGCGCGGAGGCGACCATGGTCTTGGTCGGCGTGCAGCCGACGTTGATGCAGGTGCCGCCGACGTGCTGCGCCTCCACCACCGCGGTCCTGCGGCCCGCGCGCCCGAGCGCGAGCGCGAGCGGCTTGCCGGACTGGCCGGTGCCGATGATGACGGTGTCGAACTTCTCCGGGGTCATTGCAGCCTCGCTGTCACGATGCAGCCTGCGCCTGGCGCCCCCCTTCGTCGTCCCGCGCCGGCCGGGGATTACACGCGGGTCGCGCCGATATAATCCGGGCGCCATGACGCGCCGCCTCGCCGCCGCCGCGCTCCTCGCCCTCGCCGGGGCGGCCGCGACCGGCGCCTCGCCGCTGGCCGACTACCAGCGCAGCGTGGACGACGCGCGCAGGCGCTGGACCGAGAGCCCGCACGGGCCGCTGCTCGAGCGCATCCTCCCGCCCGCCTTCGCGCCCGCCCAGCTGCCCCAGCCCGCCTCCCGCGGCGCGGCGCTCGTGGTGCACTACTGCGTGCAGTGCCACAACCTGCCCAACCCGGCGATGCACGACGCGGCGCGCTGGCCGAAGGTGGTCGAGCGCATGGTGCTGCGCATGCGCGGCCGCGGCAACATGGGCGAGCTGATGCGCGAGATGATGGCCGGCGTGCAGGCGCCGAGCGACGAGGAGGCGCGCGCGCTGCTCGCCTACCTGCGGCAGAACGGCCAGCGCGCGCTCGATCCGCGCCGCTATCCCGACGTGGACAGCCCGGCCGCGCAGTCGTTCCGCCTCGCCTGCGAGCAGTGCCACGTGCTGCCCGATCCGCGGCGCCACACCGCCGGCGAGTGGCCCGGCGTCGTGGCGCGCATGGAGCGCAACATGCAGTGGATGAACCGCGTGGTCGGTTCGCAGCGCGACCCGCGCGAGCCGCAGCTGCGCGTCGACGAGATCGTCCGCTACCTCCAGCGCCACGCCCGCGCCGGCTGAGTCGCCGCGCCCCGCTCAGGCCGGAAGCTGCTCCCCGAGCCAGCCGATGATGCGCTCGGCCGCGCGCCGCCAGCCGCGGTCGAGCATCACCGCGTGCCCGGTGTCCTCGAGGACTTCGGCGCGCACCCCGATCGCGGCGAACCCCGCGCGCGACCCCTCGAGCGGGAAGAGCATGTCGCGCTCGGCGAGGAGCGCGATCAGCGGCGGGCGGCGCATGCGCCACGCGAGCGGGAGGTTGAAGAGCGTCATGTCCCAGATCGCGCGCTGCGACTCGCGCTGGAACCGGCGGTAGTAGTCGAGCAGCTGCTCGACCGGCAGCGGCCCGGCGAAGAGCGCGCTCTGCATCGCCTCGACCGACGCGCTGCCGCTCGACAACAGGCTGTTCAGCTCCGCGAAGAGCCCCGGGCGGCCGAGCGCCAGCATGAGCGACGACGGGAACAGTCCCTGCGGCGGAACCGGCGCGAGCAGCACCGCCGCCGGCGCGGTCTCGCGCTCGAGGTGCTTCATGACGACCATCGCGCCCATCGAGTGCCCCACGAGCACGGGCGCCGCGTCGAGCGCGTCGATCGCCTCGCCGAGGTCGTCCACGTAGTCGGCGATGCTCGCCCACGCGAGCGCCTCGCGGCCCGCGCTCGCGCCGTGCCCGCGCAGGCTCACCGCGTAGGCGGGAAAGCCGTGCGCGGCGAAATGCGGCATGAAGTGCTCGGCCCACGTCCACGCGGCGGCGTACGCGCCGTGCACGAACAGCACCGGCGGCCGCGGTGACCCGATCTGCGGGCGGCACTCGAGAATCTCGAGACGGGACGAGACGCTGGAGCGGAGGACCTCCATCGTCCGCATGCGCGTCAGCCCGGCACCTTCATGCCCCGCTGCACGGCCGGGCGCAGCGAGATCGCGTCGAACCAGCGCTGCACGTTGGGAAACCGCGCGAGGTCGGTCCGGTGCCACTCGTAGCGCGCCACCCAGGGATAGGTGGCGATGTCGGCGATCGTGTACTCGTCGCCCGCGAGATAGGCCGCCGCGCCGAGCCGCCGGTCGAGGACGCCGTAGAGGCGATCCTTCTCCTTGACGTAGCGCTCGATCGCGTAGGGCACCTCGACCTTGGCCGCGCGCAGGAAGTGGTGCACCTGGCCGAAAGTCGGGCCGACGCCGCCCATCTGGAACAT
>JRYK01004031.1_pt1 | contig 10209 bp, 15 predicted proteins | sample 235381 | NCBI WGS metagenome assembly JRYK01 (sample SAMN03074220, study PRJNA261476) | activated sludge metagenome | biome: Wastewater Treatment Plant; feature: Wastewater; material: Activated sludge; isolation source: activated biomass of a wastewaster treatment plant treating hydrocarbon... ...
CGCCCAAAAAAAACAAAGGAGAAGAAGATGAACGTCAAGTCCGTCACCATCGCACACGCATTGCGGAACAAGAGTTCTGTCGTCACAGTTCATCGCATCACCGGCTGGTACTCTGCCGGCGAGCCGGCAACCGAGTACGTTACCTGGCTCCGTTCCGCCGCAATGCCGTCGAAGCAAGCTCCTGTTGGCGTCGCAACTGTCACCAAGCCGGGTCTGTACATGACTCGCGAAAACGACAAGCCGACCTCCTACTTCTTCATCTTCGGCTCTAACGACGAACTCAAGATCAAATTCGTCGACGAGCCAGTCGCCATCGCTGGCGCAATGCTGATGCAATCTGGCGTGCATGGCGTGCCTGGCCTGGCCGAATAACCAATCACCACAACCGGCCGGTCTCGCAGTGAGACCGGCCCCATCCACCACAAAAACACAGGGAAAACCAGATGAACCCGGAAGACGTCAGCCACGAAGACGCCATGAGAACAGCAGTACGATGCCAGGTCGCTCTGACAGTCTCGACGCTGAATGTCACCCACAAGGGCAGACAGGCCGCATCTTACATTGTCAAAATCGCTGGCATGTACTCAGATGCCAAAGATGAAGAGAGGGCCGAAGTCGCCGACTCGCTGCACGCAATCCTGCGGAGCCTCTACGCCAAGTTGCTTCGGGCCGCAATCACTTTGTACGGCAAAGACTCTGCCGTTGCGGTCCATCTCGAAGCCATGGGCCTGCACGTACGCAAGCTCCCCATCGAAGACATTGTCTTCGTCCTGACCCAGTTCCGCGATTCCGAACCACGCTTCTCGGAGAACTAATCATGAACATCACTGATCTTGTCGAGTACGTCAATGCCGACCTTGACAATCCGACTATCCCCCTGCGCGCAATGTCAGAAATTCTCGTTCCGTTTCTCGACGAATGTGATAGTGCATTGTGCATTTTCGCATTCTCCGCCATTGGCCATTACGTCAAGGAAGTAGCTATCTTCGACCTCGGACCGGCAAGTACGCATGAGCTTTTGCCGGGCAGCATCGAGAATGTGTTATCCTCAATCGAAGACATGCCATCCTTCGACGTTGGGGTAGCTTTGGTTCGTCATCTCCGCGAGAAAACTGAGAAAACGACGAAACCCTGAACGTCTCAGGGCCGACTTTTTCTCTCATCATGAAAGGGCACCACCATGCCTTCCACGTCCCAGATCCTAGTGAAAACCCCGTTCCTTCGCCGTCCAATCACGGTGTCGGAACATGAAGGCGATGCCGGCGTGTACCGGATGCACGCCAAGGGATTCGTCCCTCTCGATTTTCGGGCCGACGATCTGCCCGAAGCTCTGGCGGAAGCGCTTCGTCGCGTCGGCAATCTCGTCCGCGATCCGCACTATCAACCCGTCACTCGGGCGAGCCGTGCGCAAATGTCAACCTAACCTTTTGCCCGCAATCATAGTGATTGCGGGCCTTTTTTTCTGCCCTTTTCTCATCTTGAAAGGACCGAACCGTGAACAATCCTGCCGAAAACCCGCAATCTGGACAGTACGTCCAGATGGAAACCGGCAAGAGCCTTGTGCCGATCCTGTCCGAAGACTGCCGTGTCGCGTTGACCATCCGAGTATTGCCCGATACTCCGCCACAAGGCGAAGTGCCATACTTCTTGCCGTTCGATCCTATGGATTTGACGGCTCGAGCGCTCAAGTACGAGATTATGTCGGCGGGCGGAAGCGGAGCGAACGCCATCATTGAACGTGGCGGAATTGAAGTTGTTTCGCTCGCCAAGCGCCCATACCGTGTCGATTTCTCGGATGGCGAAGTTTTTGACGGGCCTGCCTACTCGATTTTCGACGCTGACGGCAATCACTTCCTGCTGTACGCGGCCTCAATCGTCCGCGACCTGGACAACGTCGTCCGCGTCTGGGGTTTCCCGCCCTATTCCCCGCCGCTGAAAATGCGGCTTGAATATCGCTTCGTTGGGAAGAACCGCCTCTACAAGGTCATCGTCCAAGACTAACCATCGCATCGGGTATGGGATACCCGTTATCCCATACCCTTTTTCTATCCACACGCTAACCCCTTGGAGCTACCATGGAAAACGCATATTTCAGTGAGCGTGCTGGCTACGAATACATAGTCAGTCCGCGCAAAATGACGGAAATCATCGTCGCAATTATTCTCCGATACCATGGTCCACTAGACGAGTATCGGCGAGCCTTGATCAAGGTTTCTGAGGATAACGCCGACTTGCCATCATCATATTTCAATGAAATCAAGCGACTAAATGTCATATGCGAACATATGCAATCGTTACTCGATAACTGGCTGCAATCTGATACTGGGGTATCATACCTTTGGATCATACTCGAAGACATGGCAAAGAAAGGAGAAATCGAATATGTCTAGCACGCACTATCGCGCATGGCAGCTTTTTTCGTTTGGCTACTCGCCGGGCGAAGTGATAGATACCCTTTTGCGTGAGATTCCTGGGCTATCAAAATCTGCCGCTGAAACCGTCGCAAACGATGTTGAGTACAGCATTGACATTGTGCCTTATATGAATAACGATCCACTTTTCACGGTAGGCCAAGCCGATCTTGAGGGTAGATTTGAAGGTGATATCAGCATACTCGCACGGGTAAGGATGGGCAGGGATAACCCCGCCTACTTTGAGTTTGAAATTCCAGACGGTTCCTCTTTGACTTCGATTGCGGAAATCGAAGAAAACATCCGCACTGGCCGTAATACATACGGATTGTCTCCACGGCTGATTGCCCGCCTAATCAATTATCCAGGAACGTCTGGAATTGAAATCGTCATGATCATTCCGCGATAACCAGCAACGGAGAAGCAGCCATGCCGCGCTCACGCAAGGATTCCGTGTCGGCGATAGTGTATATCGAAACAGGAAGCGAGTATGTACATAACATAAAATCTCACAAGCGGGACGATCCAAGAAATCCAGAGTACGGGATCGCCCTGCTGCATTCTCACGGATTCGGCCATCAGCATTTGCCGCCAGTCGTAACAGTGTCGATGCAAGAGGCGGTTAGACGCGCAGTAGGCATAGCGTCGCAGCACAGGCGAACGCAACTAATTGCCGATGATGGTAGGATATTTCTCGTCGAGTCTGGAATATCGCGGCTGATCGACGAGGGCGAATGGCAAGTACAGCGCGGCCCGTCAAGATACAAGCTACAATCCGACGCTGACAAATTGCCCGATACTTCCTTCGTTTTTCATTTGTCGGATACCTTTTTCTCGCTCGGCTTAATCTCGGCTGACGGCAAGCATCAGCTTGACATATTGCAATACCAGAATTTTGGCGCAAATACGATGGAAGATTTTGAGCACTTCGCGACAACTGACGAAGCGAAGGCGTTTGTTACTGGTTTCGGAAAATACACGCTGCGTGAATGTATGCATAACAAGTTACTCCTTTTCGTCTCATACCATGCCGAGTACCTTCGCTTAATACACTCATTCGGCCGAACTTCGCCGCAACGCTCGCTGTCGCAGACTGCAAGCGTTATTTTCGCAAAACAGCATGAATCGTGTCGGCCGCATCCCCATAACGATCCAATCGTGTCAATGCACGAGCGCAAAGCCGCGGCCGGGCCGATGATACGGCAACTACAACGCGGCAGGCATGACGGATGGTGTTATGTACTTGACATATCATCGCTCTATCCGCATATCGGAAAAACGCAGATGTTCCCGACTTCGTTGATTGATTTTGTTGCCGATCCGGACGAAAAAGAAATCAATCGTCGATTGAAATTAGATTGCATAATCGCCTACTGCAACGTAAAATGCGAAAATCAGAGCATACCGAAAATCGCAGACGGGCATTGTTCTTGGCCAGTCGGGCAGTACGATACATACCTTCCAGATCCTGAATTCAGGGCGGCATTGCATAACAACATGATAGAGAAGGTATATTCAGTTGCGGTTTACACAAGATCGTATTTGCTAAAGCAGTATTGCGAAACTATGATTGCCGCGAGAAAAGCTTGCAGGGATTCCGGTCTCCCAGCCAGGGAGTTTATATGCAAGCAGATAACTAACATGCTATTCGGGCAATTCGCGAGCCGAATACAGGCCTGGATGCCAGCAACCGAGATAACAGACGCGCCAAAATGGCGGTTATGGCACAGAATGAATCTAGGTGACCATGTATCGACGCAGTACAGGTCCATATCAGGCGTAGTCGAAAAGTGCGTTGGGCGTGTTGAAAAAGACGGCAGCTTTCCTGCAATTTTCGCGTTTATGACGAGTTATGCCCGCCGTCTAATGGACAATTACATAACCATAGCGGGCCGCGAAAACGTCTTTGCAGTGAATACTGACGCCATAATATGCAATCATGATGGCATGAAGAACCTTGAATCTAGCATCGGTTTCTTTGGCGGAGAAGTGGGGAAATTCAGAATTTCGGCGAAGGGACAATGTTGCGTATGCTATTCATCCACGCAAAGACAATTAGTCCCGCCTGGGGATGCGAGCGAGCCGCAAGCATCGGCGATCATGCCGACAAAGTATCTATTCGACGCGCTCAACATGATAGCGATTGGCAGCAATACTGCCGATATATCCGCGATACTTGCGAGCGGATATCGCGGTATTTCTAGCGTAACAATATCATCATGCGAAGATGCAAACTCGCCCATGGTGCCAATTGCACCACTGCGATTGCACGAAAACCCGTACACTAAAAGGCTTTTCGCTAGCCAATGAACGGATTGCACGAATTGCCATCGCAATACATTTGTATAGCGTTGATTGCGTTGCGGCAACGATCCGAGCAACCGGGCGGAGTTACGTCAACAATAAAGGGGTATTGTTGCCCTTTTGTTGGCCTGCCCGGCTTACGGGAAAGTATCTCGCTGACGATTTTCCCTGATTGCCTGCCATTCTGCAAGCCGTAAGTCAATAGCTTCCTGCGTGAAGTCAATCGCCGATAGCGCTTTGGTGACATCGTCCTCTCCCCATAGGCCAGCAATATACCAGCGTCTGGCGTCATCTTCGCCGAACAGACGCTGCAATTCGGCTCGCTGTTCCTTGTGCTCTCTCTTGGCTTGATCAATTGCACGGCGAGACGCAAGGGCCTTAGACTTTTCGTTTCGCGCCGTTGCAGCCTGCTGCCGCAGCTTTTGCTTTTCGATATCCAGCCTTGCGGATTGCAGATACAACAACTGATCCATGTTGCTGTAACCGAGATTGTGCAGCCGCAACAACACTTCATCTTCCTGTATCAAGCCTTCGCGGAACCATGCAAGTATTGTATTTGCTGACGCAACCCGCCTTGGCACGCGAAGTTGTCGATTCCAACGGCCCATCATTCTTTCAGCCGCAACGTGAGATATGCCGGCAGATACCAATTCGCCATACGCTTCATCGGCAGTGTATAGGCCGAGAAAATATTCTTTGCGAATACTCTCGGCGTACACAACGACCGTCTGCGTCATAGCCTCGAGATCGGCGATATCTAGCATGTAGCTTGCCGCGTCTTTGTCGATCCTCAACGCGACTATTGCCGCGTATGCAGCGTCCCGCTTCAGCGCGCCGATTCGGTAGCTTGCTACGATCTTGTCGGCAAGCTTTTTCCGTAACGCTTCAGTTTTCTTGTCTTTATCTTTGTCTTTTTTCTTCTTTTTCTCGTCAATTAGCCAGTCTGTGATAATGTTTGCGTTCCTGTCATCGTATCCCAAGTCGCGATAACATTCATATACTTCTCTTTCGTCAATGCCGTCAGCGAAGAAAATACGTCGTATGTCTACTCGTGTAAGTGGGCTATACGATATCGCGGCAAGCCTATCACGCCAGGCAGGAGAATAATCGTTTGCCTTAAGCAAGGCATTAACGTCGCCTTCACTTATCGGCTCCGGCTTAAAATCGTCATGCTGAAAGCGGTCTTCTGCGCCCGGCCTCAGTCTGTGCAACATGACAAAGGCTTGTGTCGGCGAGGGCAACGTCCAGTGAGCACGCCAATACATCTTACCCCAATCCATCGCCTCTTTTTGGCCAGTAAACGTATTGGCTGGAATCTCGCGCAACCCAGTCTTGGAAATCCAGTAACTGAAGAGCTTGTTATCGCCGTATTCCTTGTCAAGGCCCAACTTTTCAACTTGTTCTTCGTTGTACGCTTCCCGTACAACAAATCTAATTTGGTCAGTAATCGACGGAATGACATACGTCAATTTGTACACTTGGTCAAGCCGCTCGTCATTCCATCCGGTTTCGCGCAATACAGCGTTTTTCCATTGCTGTTCCGAGTAAACACCAGTATGCAAAAGTGCGGTTGCTCTTGCAATCCCTACTGGGTCCATTGCCGCCGCGGCGGCTCCGGGCATCGTGCCGTATCTGTCCGCATGGTGTTTTCGCAGGTCGAGATACTCTTCCTGTGATATGATTTTTCTCGCCCTGGCCCAGTAGGCAAAGTCAAGTGAAGGGCGAGGCAACATTAGTTGCTCAACCGCCTTCCATGCTGCGGTTGCGACCTCAACCGTTGGCGTGTTGGGCTTGCCGAGTAGATTTATTCCGTGAACCAAAAGACTATCATGCGCGGTCTGGTGGCCGAGATAGCCACGCAGATAGCTTGCGATTATGTAGCTTGGATCCGGGAAATTGTTTGGTAGTTTTGCGTTTCCTAAGTAACTGACTTCTTTAAGTGAATTTGTTATGCCAGTGCCGGCGGCAACAAAGTTTAGCGTCGGGCCAACACCGGATGCTGCGGCCCCTACGCCAAGCTGAACCGCGCCTGCCCGCAATATGCCCGTTATCGGATTCGCCATTTACATACACCCTTTTGCCGTGGTTATTGATCGTCAAAAAACCAGTTATCATTAACTGGTTGCAGGATTGATGATTCATCTACTTGGTTTATTGGGTACGATTTCATCAATTCTAACGTTGACATATTGTATACTGCCTGCGTCAGTGCATCACTCGGTTCAAGGAAACTCCGAGTCGCTCCGATCAATGTATTCATCGCTGGCTCTGTCAGTATACTTCCATATGTTGCGGGATTCCAATATGGTACTTGCGTGAAATACTGTACATCGCACTTTGCGGCGTGCCTTGCATATTGAGCCCATGGCCACGGAGTTTGGCCAGCATCTTCCTCAAAAGCCCACGAATTATGTAGCGGCGAACCGCCTTTAATGTGAGGACAGCAACCCGGAGAATCTGAATCGCAGCTTCCGCTTGGCGGTTCGGGCGGCTTTGGTTCCGGCTCAGGGCCTGGCAAGGGACCAGGCCCAGGAACTGGCGGAAATGGCGGAAAAGTTGGCGGCTCTCCGCTTCCGGGCGGCTCTGGGAACGGCGGTTGCGGGCCGGGGGATGGTGGTGGACTTGGCGGCGGCGGCGGCGGCGGCGGTTGCGGCCTAGGGCCAGGAGAACCTGTTGGCGGCGGCGGTTGCGGGGGGTTTGGCGGCGGCGGTTGCGGGCCTGGCAAAGGCGGCACGCCAGGGCCAGGCGGCGTTCCGGGCGCGGGAATTTCAGTGCCGATGCACTTGCCGTTTGCGTCGATCCTGCCAATGCAGATGGTTGCTCCGCCAGGCATTCGCGGAAAATCGCGAAGTGTTTCGGCAAGATACGAGTATTCGTCAGCCGAGTATGCGAGCCTGATCTGTACGTCTTCGGAGATTCGCTTTTCTATATCACTGATTATACTGTCATACGCTTCAAGTGTTTTTACGCCTTGGTTCCAGATTTTCGCGCCAACTTCGCCGAGTAGCTTGGCGTATACGAGTATCTGGGCATCCAGATCGTCACTGATATTTCTGACAACTTCGCCAAGTATATCATCATATTCGCGGATTTCGGACAATACCCGTTGTTGGTCAGGATGCCCACCAAAAGGCGATTGCCCGATAATCATGGTTAGTTTTTCTCGCCGAAGTAGACTTCGAGGATGCGTTGTGCGGTTGACATAATGCCGTCAAGTTGCTTGTCGGCATCGTTAATCGGCAGGCCGATTGCTTGCATCTTGGCAATAGCTTCGCGCGTAAGCTTGCCGTTTGCAACGATCTTTTGCAACAAGGCCCGATGTTCTAGCGTAAGCGGGTTTACTTGGTCTGGGATGTTTTTTGCCATGGTTTACACTTCCTTAACGTAATAATGCCCGTGAGTATCAATCACTTCGTAGCCAAAGATTGCAGGGTTTGTTGCGAAGGAGATAATCCAGAAGCCGCCTGTGCAAATATCGCCGTCAATGTCGCGGCGCAATTCGTACTCGGTTTGCGGGTCTTGAATGTAAGCGAATATTTTGTCTGTGTCTGGGTCGGTAGCAATCTGATATGGCGGCACGCCAGTTACATGCAATCTGACGCGCGTAGGATCAGGCTTTGCTAACTCACGCCATTGCCCGGAAGGTGGAGTTAACGTAAGAACCCTGCTTTGCAAACGTCGAGCATCGAAATCAGCCATTGTAGTACATCTCCGTTACATAGATAGGGATGACGGCAACGCCAGGGTTGGTAACCCACCAATCGTATGCGATTAGTGGGCCATGATACATCCAAAGCAGTTCGGTTATTGTGCCGGCGGTTAGTTTCGCGTATACATTCAGCGGATTTGCGCCGCCGAATGTTAGATCTAACGCTAGCAAAACTGGTGCAGGATCGACGGCGAAGCGAAGGAATACACGCTTAGGAAATGGTATACATAAGCGTGTAGAACCTTGCGGGCAATTGATAGTTTGCGATTGTGCGGCATAAAATGCCGTGGCAAGTGCGGGATCGAACTGGTCATATGCCCGCAAGGTTCCGCCCCCTTCCGTCGCTACGCAATCTTGCACAGGTCGAAAAAGACTGTCTGGGCAGTATCTGCGGCGGTCGCGAGCCATTCGATCTGTGGGTATGCCCGTGTGTCGAACCGGCCAAGATTGCCGAGCGTCCCCTCATAGAAAGGCCACGGCAAACGGAAACCGATATCAGGGAGAACCGGTGCGCCAGGGCGATAGTATTCGCCCGGCACAATAAGGCGGGCGGCGACTCCAGTTGCGGAAACTGGCGTAATGCCTTGAATCTCATACACGCCGTGCGGGAGATTTGCGTTGTATGTTAGCGGACAGGTTGTCCACGCATTCGCAGTAAGCGTAGTGGCGGACGTCCCGATGATTCGATAGCGTTGACCACGAGAACGTACACGCGGCCGAACGCCAAGGCAGAGCACTGCGCGATGTACTGGCGTGCCGCCTGCAGACTCTGACGTCTGGATGTCGATCTGCTCGCTCGCGAACATGATGGGCGGGTTGCTCACCATATCGGCGATGTTGGCGTTAGTTGGGATCGTTGCGCCGACAATGAACGGATGAACGTCTAGAGGCGCAACAGATCGAAGTGCTGGAGTAGAAACGCGAACAGCACCAAGTGCAGTACCGTAGGCGAGAAGCTCAAGAAGTTCAACGTCCTGATTCGGGAAATACTGGTTATTGCTAACCGTATCGCCCGAGCCGACAACAAGATTGAGGCTTGTCAAAACCGCATTGGCGGTTTTTGTTGCCGAGTAAACGCAAGTATGGTAACTTGCGGAGTTAGAATTCATACAGGGTATCCTTGTGGGTATGGGGTTGAGTATGGATGCAAGAAATGGCCCCAGTGTTGGAAATCAACGATTCCGCAACAAAGGGGCCAACAGGTTACTCGGTTAGGAACGCTTGAATTCGGCGTTGTGTTGCATCATCGCAACGGCACGCTGAATGTTTTGGTTCAGGTCGCCGCGTGGCATCGCCTTGAGTTTGGCAACGCCAGCTTCCAAGTGCGGCAGGAACTGCGTCATGAACGCAAGGTACTTGCCTTTCGCTTCGGTTGCTCCGGACACGAGACGGCTTGCACCCTTGGTCGCGGCAAGTCGCTTCCATTCAGAGAATGGCACGCGGCGAAGACCTGCTACGCGCTTGCCGGTCGCTTCGCTGTGCTGGATGCCCGCAATGTAACGGGCAGACGCTTCGGGAGAGGCCGCGGCTTCGAGCGGATTCTCCGTGAGCCGCTCGATTTTTTGCTTGTACTTGTTCGGCGATTGTGTGACTCCGGCAAGCCAGTTGCTCGTGATCTGGTCTGGCGTGAGCATCGTGGACATCGGTTCTCCCCATGAAAAAGATACTTCCTACACCATGGGAATTATACGCGGGCAAGAGAAAAAAGTCAAGTGGCAATCTTCACGGTATCTTCACACATTTTCTTCAACTTTGGCATGAGAGTTCCAAAACACCCCTTCCCCC
>JRYK01002616.1_pt1 | contig 10203 bp, 11 predicted proteins | sample 235381 | NCBI WGS metagenome assembly JRYK01 (sample SAMN03074220, study PRJNA261476) | activated sludge metagenome | biome: Wastewater Treatment Plant; feature: Wastewater; material: Activated sludge; isolation source: activated biomass of a wastewaster treatment plant treating hydrocarbon... ...
CCGAGCGAGTCGAGCGTGTCGATGAGCTTCTCCATGTCGCGCTTCTCGGGCAAATATCTCTTTTCGAGGGTATTCTCGATGAAGTTATGAATGTAGTTCTTGAACTCGGAGGATTTCTCTACCGCCCTGTCCATAAGGGGGCTGCTCATCCAGACGTCCATCAGTTTGTTTGTGGATTCTTCCCAAGACTCGTACAGCTTCTTGAAATAGCTGAAGTAGTAAATCTGCTCGTACTCGTTCTTCTTGCTCAAACTGTGTTCCCCTGGCGGTCGAATCACGAAGCCCCGATACCCTTCCTTATATTATACTACATATTAATAATCATAAATCACAGCGCCACACCGCTCCCGGATGTCAGGAAGCAAGGGAGCTGACGTACTTATCCAAAGCCGAAAAAGCCCTCTCGGCGGATTTCTGGCTCAGGTCGAGCATCTCTTTAGAGTAATTATCCGAGATTTTTTTGAACACGCTGTAGAAACTGTTCTGAAACTCTATGAAGCGGTCGAGCTTTTTGCCTATTCCCAGGCCGGAGTATTCTTTCGGCAGCTTGTCGAAGACAGATTTGATCTGTTCCGTGTAATCGTTCTGTATCTTTCTCAACTGCTCTATCTGTGCGTCCATGAATCTCTTGTTTTCCTCGAGCAGTGAATGGGCTGAATCGAGTCCGATGAGGTAGTTTTCCTTCACGAGACCGTGCAAATCCTGGAATGCCTCTTTACTCCCCTCTACCTTTTTGCTTTCCTTCACCTTGGCTTTGGGCGTGATTTTAGGTGCTGATTTCTTGACTTGCGGCATTTTTATTACCCCCGATTTATTCTTTCTACTAATATAATAAGCTGCGGTTTTTTGTCAAGTCGCTGTGTTAGCATTTGCACAATTATAATATATAGTTATTAGTGTTGGTTACGAGCCTGTAATATTGTATTTCATAGCATTAGCGTTATCATGCCGGGGAGAGTGTAATTATAGGGGCAGTGTCCGTTCCGTGACTAATGCTATTAACAGCGTATCCGAAAATGCCGATACGGCCGGGCGGGGTGTATATGTGAACCTTAACCGCCTGTCTTTATGTACTGAATGTGCTGAATCCGGTAACATTTTGACCGTTGCAGGAGGCCTATTGTGAAGAGGAAGCTCGTCCTTCTATTGCTCGTATTCATTTCCGCTCTGACTCCGCAAGCCCGGCCTCAGATGAACGCTCCCGAGGGAACGGACGCTCCGGCGCCTCAAAAGGTGGTAACGTTCGGGTGTCTCCTTCCCCTTACGGGCAGGTACAATGTGCTCGGGCAGAAGGCGCTTAAGGGTGTCCTGGCGGCGGCCGGTTCCGGGACCACGGGCGTGCAGTACAGGGTCATAGTCAAGGATTTCGGAGACAGCGACAGGCAGCTGGCTCTCTCGCTCGATGAGCTTCTGAGAACGCCCGACCTCTCGTTCATTATCGGACCCGTTCCGAGCAAATACATCCGGACCGTCAGCCAAAAGGTGAATACTAAAAAGGTTCCGTCCGTCGTCTTTCCGGTCTCCGCAGACGAAGGCCCGGGAGGCCCCTATATAATAAAGTATTATTACCCTCTCGAAGAGCAGGTCAGGGTGTTGTCCGAATACGCCGTCCGGAGGCTGGGGGTAAGGAGGTTCGCGGTGCTCTATCCCGGAACCCCCTTCGGGGGCAGGATGAAGGAGCTATTCGCGGCGGNNCGAATACGCTGTCCGTGGGCTTGGGGTGAGGAGGTTCGCTGTCCTGTACCCCGGAACACCTTTCGGGGGCAGGCTGAAGGATCTGTTCGCAGCGGACGCTGCGGAAAACGGAGGCAAGCTCGTCTACGAAGGGTCGTACGACCCGGAATCGAGGGATATTTCAAAGGAGATAGACTGGATCAGGTCGGCCGCGCCCGATGCCGTCTTCATACCGGACGGGGCCGCGTCTTCGGCGGAGCTGATTCTGAGGTTGAAGAGAGAGGGCAAGCTGAGGGACGTCCTATTTTTAGGGCCGAGCACATGGAACAGCCCGCTGTTCCTGAGCCTTATAGGGCATGAGATTGACGGGTTTGTGTACAGGGCGATATTCACCGATGTCTTTTTTTATGGCGATGCGGACTGGGACGAGTTTTCGAAATCGACCGGGGGAAATCCTGACGAGAAGCCCGATATTTTCGGGTATCAGGTGTACAGGGCGGTTAAGCTGATGCTCTCTCTCGGCATCGAGCCCGGAGGCGGGGAAACTACGGCCGACATGCTTAAGCCGGTCAAAAACGATCCCTCTTATAATATAGTTGTAGACGGGAACGGGAGCTACCGTGTCTCCCCGCGCTACAGGATACTCTCCGTGAGCGACGGAGAGCTTATAGACATAATTAACGTCAAGTGAATCAGCTTCGGCTCTATCCGAGGAAATCGTGACGCCCCGGAGCCAGGTAACCGATGACGAAAAGCGTGAACAGTATTATGCCGAACCCGAGCACAGCGCCGAGAGCGGCCTTCCGGCCCTTCCACCCCGAGGATAGCCTCCCGTGTATGAGCACGGCGTAGAGGAGCCATGTGACGAGCGACCATGTCTCCTTCTGTCCCCAGACCCATGCGTCCCCCCAAATCTCCTTCGCGAGCAGGAGCCCGAGCGCAAGCCCTATGGTGATAAAAGGGAACCCGACTATCAGGCATACGTGGTTTATCTTGTCTAGCGTGGTGAGAGAAGGGAACTTCTGAAGAAGGCTTCCCACCCGTTTCGATTTAATCCTCTGCTCCTGAAAGAGGTACATGAGGCCCGATATGAAAGCCACGGTAAATAACGCTTCGCCGAGGAGGATGAGGACTATGTGTATCACGATCCACGGGTTACTGAGCGAGGGTTCGTGCTCTATGATCCCCTGGGGAAGGATTACGTGAGGCAGCGTCATGATGAAAGCGAGGGGGGAGACGAACGCCCCCAGGAGAGGGGCGTTGAATATAAGCTGAGACCCGATGAACACGATCGTGATCGCGAAGGCGAAAATATAGAGCGTCGTGTCGAGCCCTCCCGTGAGGATTTGTCCCTTCAGATAGAGCGCCACGATGCTGGCAGCCTGGACTACCGTGCCGAGGACGACCGTGTAGAACCCTACCCTCGAGCCCGTCCTGTTGTCCGTCCAGATGAAGCTCATGTAGAAGACCGACGAGACGAAGTAGAGAAGGGTGGTAACCCAGTATAAATCCATGCTTATATTTTAGTTAGTCGGCGTTTAAATACAATGAAGCCTATAAAGAAACAACTGTTTGGGGAAAGCCCGGATTTCCGGGACGGCCTGTCGATGATGATGAGCCCGGTGTTGTTACGGAATAAAGATGACAGGAAGTTAAGAAAAAGCAGATTCCTTGAGCAGCTCGGTCTGGTAATAGGTGGTGAGAGCGTCTATCAATTCGTCCATGTCGCCGTTGAGTATGGCCTCGATCCTGTAGAGCGTAAGTCCGATCCTGTGGTCGGTGATCCTGCCGTCCCTGAAGTTATAGGTCCTTATCTTCTCGCTCCTGTCCCCGCTTCCGACGAGGCTCTTCCTCGTGCTGGCGAGGTCGCTCCGCCTCTTCTGCTCTTCTATTTCGTAAAGCTTCGCCCTCAGCATCCTCATGGCGTGCGCGCGGTTCTTGTGCTGAGACCTCTCGTCCTGGCACTGCACGACGATTCCTGTCGGCAGGTGGGTGATCCTTATTGCGGAGTCTGTCTTGTTGACGTGCTGTCCTCCCGGTCCCGATGCCCTGTAGGTATCGATCTTGAGGTCTTTCTCGTCTATCTCTACTTCGACCTCGTCGGGCTCGGCGAGAACCGCCACAGTGGCGGTGGATGTGTGTATTCTCCCGCTCGTCTCCGTGGCAGGGACCCTCTGCACCCTGTGGACGCCGCTCTCGTACTTGAGCCTGCTGTACACGTTCTTTCCTTCTATAGCCGCTATGACCTCTTTCAATCCGCCTATGCCGGTTTCGCTAAGGCTCAGTATCTCGACCTTCCACCTGTTGGCCTCCGCATACCGCGTGTACATCCTGAAAAGATCGGCCGCAAAGAGCGCCGCTTCGTCCCCTCCGGTTCCTCCCCTGATCTCGAGGAATACGTTTTTTTCGTCGTTAGGGTCCTTCGGAAGGAGGAGCATGCGGAGCTTCTCCTCGAGCTCTGAGTGTTCCTTGTCGAGCTCTTCGAGCTCTTCCTTTGCCAGTTCTCCCAAGTCCTTATCTTTGAGGAGGGATTTATTTTCCTCTATTCTTTCGAGCACGCTTTTATATTTGCGGTAAACCTCCACGATCTCGTCTAGGTCTGATAACTCCTTGGAATACTTGTGGATTTCAGGCGGACTTATATCGGGTTTACTTAGCGTTCTCTCGATTTCGAGGTATTTTTTCTCGACTTCTTCAAGCCGTTTTAACATTCCTAATTCTGCCATTTCCTGCTATTATATTCACACATCTTGCAAAAATTTCAAGATAATATTAAACTTGTCTAGGTAAAATAATGGAAACAATGGATATTCTAGAAGGCAAGATTAAAGAGGCTCTTTCGAGGAAAACCAAGCTCGAAGTTGAGCATAAAAACCTCATGGAGGAAGTTGTAAATCTCAGGGAGAGTGTACAAAAACTCGAGAGAGAAAGGGACGAAATTAAACAGAAGTTAGACAGAGTGATAGAGAAGGTTGAAATCTACTTGAGCAGGTCTGAGGCATAGGATGAAGCGACTTAAAGTCAGATTCATGGATGCCGACTACATAATCAAGACAGACGCGGATGAAGACTATGTCCAGAAGATCGCTTCGTATCTGGAACAAAAAGTGAAAGATATATCGACTCAGGAAAATAATATGGTAGTTCCCAACGCACTTCTGCTTGCAATGCTGAAGATTACTGATGATTACTTCAAACTATTAAAAGACTTCGAGGAATTTAAAGACGGTGCTGAAGAGAGATCAAGGAGATTGGTTCAAATATTGGAAAGCTCCCTTAACGATAAAGAAACCTTTGGATACAGCGAAGGAATTCTTAGAGAGGAACTCGGAAGAGAAGAATTGGAAGACTCGTATAAATACAGATGATGTTGATATACCTGATTCGTTTCTTTCCCTCTTAGAGGCAGGGGGTTTAAGTCTTGAGCAACAAAAGGAATACGTCCGTTCGTACTTCTTAAAGAGAAGATACCGCCTTTCCCCCCGAGAAATAACCGAGAAAAGCAGGCTTATCGCGGATAACCTCGAGCGCCTACCCCTCTATATGCGCTCGAAAAGGCTCGGTTTTTACTATCCGGTCAGAAACGAGGCGGATACTGGGGATGTATTCTCCCGGTCCCTGGGCGCGGGGAAAGAGGCATACTTCCCGAGAGTTGACGGAACCGGACTGACTTTTCATAGAATTTCAGACCTGAAAGAGCTTAAACCCGGGAAATTCGGTATCCCGGAACCCGATTCGGCCTCACCCGGCATAGCGCCGGATGGCCTGGACCTGATACTTATCCCCGGAATCGCCTTCGATGACTCCGGCGTAAGGATCGGTTACGGGAAGGGGTATTATGACCGCCTGCTCGCTCATATTCCCCGGGAAAGAAGGGTCGCGCTTGCATATTCGCTCCAGATTGCCGACTCTCTCCCTGCGGGAGAGACCGACGTGCCTCTGGGCCTCGTGGTGACCGAATCGGAAATCATATATTGCAGAATAAAAGAAGGAGGAGAACAACATGGCTGAACTGATGGTTGCCGTGGCGGCTTCGGTTGTTGCCTTCGCTTTGGGGTATTTGGCAAACCACCTCTATAGACGAATGAAATTGAACAAGAAGATAAGTCTAAAGAAGGACGAAGCAGAGGTCATTATCGATAACGCCAGGAAAGAAGCTGAGAAGATAAGGGCACAGGGAGAGCAGAAAGCGAAGGAGATAGTCGAAAGAAAGAGCGCCGAGATCGAGAACGAGTCGAGGGAGAAGCAGAGAGAGGCTTTCAAGACGGAAAAAAGGCTTCAGAAGCGCGAAGAGGTGCTCGACAAGAAATTCGAGGCCGTCGAGAAGAGGGATTCGGAGCTTTCAAGGAAGGAGAGGGACGTTATGCAGAGGGAGCAGGCCCTCGGAGATAAACAGAAGGAGCTCGACGCCGTTATAGACGAGGCGAAGAAAAAGATAGAGGATATCGCGGGTATGACGCAAGAGGCCGCGAGGAACGAGCTGATAAATATAATCGAAGACGAGGCGAGGCATGAGGCCGCCAAGAAGCTCAAGCAGCTCGAGGACCAGCTCCAGGAGGATGTCGAGAGGAAGGCGAAGGACGTTATAGCGCTCGCTATTCAGAAATACGCGGGCGAATATACGAGTGAAAAGACAATATCAGTCGTTAATCTGCCCAACGACGACATGAAGGGCAGGATTATCGGACGCGAGGGAAGAAATATAAGGTCGATAGAGGCGAGGACCGGCGTCGATATCATCATCGACGACACCCCGGAGACCGTTGTTATCTCCTCTCTCAATCCCATAAGGAGGGAGGTCGCGAGGATATCCCTCGAGAAGCTGATAGACGACGGCAGGATACACCCGGCCAGGATAGAGGAGATAGTGTCAGACGTCGAGAAACAGATAGAGCGCGAGATCCAGAAGGCGGGGGAGGAGGCGATATTCGACCTCGGTATCCCGTCCATACACCCCGAGCTCGTAAAGCTCGTCGGCAGGCTCAAATACAGGACGAGCTACTCGCAGAATATCCTCAACCATTCTATAGAGGTCGCGTTCATCTGCGGCATTCTGGCCGCTGAGATCGGGTACGACGTCAAGCTCGCCAAGCGCGGCGGGCTGCTTCACGATATAGGTAAAGCGGTCGACCACGAGATCGAGGGCTCGCACGTGGACATAGGAGAGGACCTGGTGAGGAAGTACGGAGAGCCCAAGGAAGTGATAGAGGCGGTGGCGCTCGCGCACGACCCGCAGCCCCAGTCGCTCCTCGCTATACTGGTGCAGTCGGCTGACGCCATATCAGCCGCGAGGCCGGGAGCCAGGAGGGAGACGTACGAGGCTTACGTCAAGCGCATAGAGGACATCGAGAGCATCGCCGGTTCGTTTAGGGGTGTCGAGAAGTGCTATGCCATACAGGCGGGACGCGAGGTACGCGTCATAGTAGAGAGCTCCAAGGTGAACGACGAGGAGGGCGCTCTTCTCTCGCACGAGATAGCGAAGAAGATAGAGAAAGAGGTCGCGTATCCGGGACAGATAAAGATAACGGTGATCAGGGAAGTAAGGGCTACGGCGTATGCGAGCTGATTCTTGGTGCTGATCTGTATTTTGAACTGACGGGATAATAGATTAATAAAGATAAAAAAGCCTGAGCCGGTTTATAAATTGCCGGCTCGGGTTTTTTTATTGGTGTTTTTCGATTTATTTCTTTTCGAGCGCGCCGCGAGCCTGAGAGCAGTGGGCGAATCGTCGGAGCCGCCGGCCTAGCGGATTTCGTTCATAACGGTCTTATCTTTTATGACTTCGTAAACCAGTCTCGAATCCTCGCCCGCCGCCATAAAGCGCTTGTTTATATTTTTTTTCTTTTCTTCGTCCTGAGGGATCAGCACGAGCACCTTGCCGGGATGAGCCGAATCGCCTCGCGTATAGAATTCTTCTTTAAATTTATCTATTCGGATCTTCATGTTTCCGAACGAAGGATCGGCGAGATAAACATATCTCTCATCCATACCCCTATAGACCGAGAAGTGCTGGTACTGCCTTATCTCGAGATAGACTATTGCGGGAACCTTGAGGTTCCTCAGTGATTCGAGCGGCATCGCCAGACCGGCCGCTTTATATCCCCTCTTGCCAGCGTATTCCTGCAGGTCCTTGAAAGAGAGGGCGATGTCCTCTCTCTTCAGCTTCTTGGTCCCTTCGAGCCCTCTTTCTTTTAACAAATAATCGAGTATTACCTTCTCGTCTATGTCCTCGTTGAAGAAGTATCTTAGTATCGTCGCCAGGGAAGACGTCCCGCAGGAAAAATCGTACTTCTGTTTTATTACATTCTCGTCTCTGAATTCGGTCCAGCTCTTCACGGATTTTTTAATAGCTATACCGTCATTGATAATCGCAACGGTGGCCGGATGCACAGGCTGAACGAATAATATTTGAACGGTTGCCAGAATTATAAATACTTTCTTTGCCATTTCCGTCAGAACATATACGTGAATCCCAAATTTGCTATCGCCTGACTGATGCTTCCCTCGTTTCTGTACTCCGTGTCCAGGGACAATATTAAGTTGTTCGTGACCCCATACGTGACCCCGAATATGGGTGATATGCCGGTGCGCGTGGAATTCACCGCATCGCCGTTAATTTCGTCATGTCCCTGGATCCTCCATCTGAGCCCCCAGGTTAAATTTATAAATGGGTTTACTACAAAGAATATTTGCGGCGATAGGGAGAAGAATTCGCCGGGGTTAATGCTGATTTCGTTCTTCCTTTTTAAATTTTGCTGGTAAATGGCCTGAACAAAGAAAACTATCGGATCGACCGTATAGTATGAAACTAAAGTCCCGGTGAAAGTCTTGAAGTAATTTACTTCGTAGTCATCGTTGCCGAAGTTCGTATTGTCCGCTATGTTCGCCGAGGCCGATGCCAGTATGGCGGGGTACTTGTCTTCCGGGCGAATTTGGTACGTCGCTCCAATTCCCGTAAAGTTAAAATTAAAATCCGAATCGCTTTCGCTCTCGCCGTTTAGAGACGATCTTTGGAAATCCGAGAAGAAGCCGAGATAGGTGAATATTTCCAGATTCCTCGTCAGACCGTATCTCAAATTCATAATGTACGAAAGAAAGTCTTCATCCGTCACTTGTTCTCCCAGGAAGACGGGAATTAGTATAGGCTGTCCTAAGGGGCCGTCTATGGTTATTACCTGCGCCCTGTCGGATGAGGTGTCTATGTTGGAATACAGGATATTAAAATCGAATATCCATTGGCCGGGCGCGGTTAACAGCTCTTCCACCCTTACGGGCGGTCTCTCTTCTTCCGCCTTTTGTTTGTCGGGCGCGGCCTCGCCCCGCTCCTGCTTCGTTTGAGCGATTGGCATCGTTTGAGTCCGTTCGGGTTGTTGGGCCGCCTTTTCCGTCTTCGTATTTTCGTTTTCCGGATCATTCTCCTGAGTATTCTTTCCTATATCCTCGTATGTGTTTTTTGACTCGGTCGTTTTCTTCTCCTGCCGAAGGGTCGAATCGTTATTCTCTTTGCCGGACGAGGAGGCTCCGCCTTCTCCACCCGATCCCGGTTCGCTCAAGTGTACTCCATTAACGTCTTCAACCGCGAGATTCTCAAGCGATTGTTGAATATCGGCTTCTGCTACTTCCGAGAAGGCTGTCTTATCATCGACTCTGCCGAATATCACGCTTGATTTTTTAGATGGAATGAATTGTGTAACTATTATTATGATTAAAACCCCAAGGAAGAAGGAAACGGGACTGTTGAAAGCGGGGTTTTCCCACCAGCGGTGATCATTTACCACTATCGGAGTTAATTTCTCCCCGTTCTCGTTTCTTTCTAAAGAGTCTTTTAGTGCCTCAAATGTTCCGTCTATCTTGTTCTTTGTGCCGATCCATTGTTCGGCTTTTTTATCCGGATAATAAAGTGTCAGGAGGCTCAGGCAAAGTATTTTGAGCTCGGCGAGTATTTCGTAGTGGTTGTGAGGCGGTTCTCCAAGCGCTGTTTTGACGAGGATAGATTTCGCCCGCTCTATAATAAATTGCTCGACGGTCTCATTATTCCCTGCCGCCTTTTTTAATATGCGGTAATTGTTGGATTCCTTGCCGCTGGATATGTCTTTAAGTATGGAGAGGAGCAATCGAGGATCCTGTGCAAACTTTTCCTCTAATTGCGCTATACCGTCGGATTTTATGATCAGAAGTATGACTTCTTCGTATGTCTTTCGCTCTACTTTAATCATACTTTCTTAGTTCGGCTTCTATCTTCGGGAAATATTTTCCGTTCTGCAAGCTCCTGATGACAAAGCCGATTCATCCTGGACTCGATCCGGAGCCCTGGTTTATCATTGTCATAATCCAGCCAATTCGATTTAAGGCTTAAACGGAGCCGGAAAAAGAAGAACCCCAGGGAGTTAAGCCTGGGGTTCCTAAAAAGTTCTGTTTACTACCAGTTAGAGATGCTCACAACAACCCTCCCACTGTTCCGAGTAGGAGCTGGAGGACGCTGCCAACCGCTGCTAATTCTTGACTGAGGTCAACATTTGCGCCTAAGGC
>JRYK01001151.1_pt1 | contig 10154 bp, 10 predicted proteins | sample 235381 | NCBI WGS metagenome assembly JRYK01 (sample SAMN03074220, study PRJNA261476) | activated sludge metagenome | biome: Wastewater Treatment Plant; feature: Wastewater; material: Activated sludge; isolation source: activated biomass of a wastewaster treatment plant treating hydrocarbon... ...
GCGTTCTCGACGTTGACGCCGCTGAAGATGCGGCCGTCGGGCGTCAGCAGGGCCGCGCCGACGCGGAAGCGCGAGTAGGGCACGTAGGCCTTGTCGCGCACGGCGCGGGCGGCAGCGATGAGTTGTTGTCGTTGTTCGGGGGAAACAGGGGGTTGGGTCATACTTCACCTGTCTGGCGGCCGGGCGGGGCGTGCCACTCGCCCGGCCGGGCCGTCGTTCCGTCGGGGGCACGCCGGCCAACCAGGACGATGCCTTCGATGTGGCAATGGTCGCCGACGTGGCAATCGCGCAGGATGGCGTTGGGGCCGATGACGCATTCTTCGCCGATGGTCGTGGCCCCTTGCAGGAAGGTATTGGGCCAGATAGTCGTGTCCTGGCCGATGGTCACGTCCGGGCCGATGTAGGTCGCCTCCGGCTCGATCAGCGTCACGCCGCAGGCCAGCCAGTGGTCGTTGGCGCGCCGCCGGAAAGCGCGCTCCACGGCCACCATCTCCGCCCGCGTGCCCGCGCCCAGGCCCTCGTCGGCGTCCTCGGCCCGCAGCGCGGCCACCGGCCGGCCCTGGCCCACGGCGATCTCCACCATGTCGGTCAGGTAGTACTCCGGGCCGCGCCGCGCCTGGCGCAGGGGCAGGCGGTCGATGTTGTCCCACAGCCAGTCGCCGTCGAAGCAGTAGACGCCGGCGTTCAGCTCGTCGCCGGCCAACAGCGCCGCGCCGTCCGGCCGCCGCCGCGCCTCGGCCACCTCGACGATCTCGACTACGTGGCCGGCCGCGTCGCGCACGACCCGGCCAAAGGTGCTGGCCGGGTCGCCGGACACGCTGAGCAGGGCCACCGCCGCGCCGCAGTCGCGCTGTAAGTCGGCCAGTTGCCGCAGCGTGGCCGCCCGCAACAGCGGCATATCGGCGTAGGTGACGAGCACCTGGTCGGCCCGGCCGCGCAGGGCGCCGGCGGCCATGCGCGTCGCGTGGCCGGTGCCCAGCGCCTCCGGCTGGATGACGTACTCCGCCCGGTCGCCGATGAGCGCCGGCACGCCCGTCTCGCCCGGCCCGATGACCAGCACCGGGCGGCGGTCGGCCACGGCCGCGGCGGCCAGGAAGGCGTGCAGCACCATCGGCCGCCCGCCGACCTCGTGCAGGATCTTCTGCTTGCGGGAGTTCATGCGAGTTCCCTGGCCCGCGGCCAGGAGGACGACGGCGATCATCGCTGCCCGCCCGGGCCGCCGGCTAGTAGCCGCGGCGCTCCCGCCATTGGCGAATGGCCTCGGTGTGGTTGGGGTAGTGGCTGTAGGTGTCCAGCCGGATGCGCCGCCGGAAGCGGGTCTCGGTGGCCAACGGCTCCTCCGGCGCGGCTTCGAGATAGGCCAGCAGTTGGCGGTGGGTATCCTCGAAGCGCTGCTGCACTTCGGCCAGCGACAGGGCGCGATTCTCGATCGTCTTCAGGGCATTGAAGGCGTCGATGCCGCCGTAGAGGTCGGCGTAGCGCGGCGGCCGTTGGCCGTCCAGGATGTGGGGCAGGTGGGTCAGCGCCTCGCGCTCCCAGGCGGTCACGTGGCCCAGGATGTCCTTCACCGACCAGTCGCCGGTGACGCCCGGCTCGGTCAGTTGCGCCTCGGACAGCCCGGCGACGGCCTCGCCCAGCGCCGACCAGGCCCTATCCAGCTTCAGCAAGAGCTGTTCTCTGTTCATCACCCCTCTTCGGGCAGAAAACCGGTATCCCGCAGCGTGAGCGCCGCCCGCTCGAACATCAGCCCCGTATAGTGCGCCAGCCAGCCGCCAACGCTACTGCGGCGGACGCCGGCCGCGGCCAACTCAGGGACGTTCATGGCCACCCTCATCCGGGGATGGCGCAGCAGCACGTTGAGCGGCTTGGGGGCGACCGCGTTGACAATGGCCCGTATCTCGTCGATGTCGTCTAGCAGGGGCGCGTAAAGGATGTCGGCCCCGGCCTCCGCGTAGGCCACCAGACGGTCGATGGTATCGCGCAGGTTGTTTTGCCCGATGCGATACCCTTCCGAGCGGCCGACGAGCATCACGTCCGGCGCGGCGGCGTCGATGGCCGCCCGCGCCGCCCGAATGCGCTCCACGGCCAGGGCCAGCGGAAAGAGCGCCTGGCCATCGAGGTCCTCGATCGACAGACCGGCCACCCCGGTGGCGATCGCTTTGGTGACGTTGGCGGCCACGCCCTCGGGCTGGCGGGCATAGCCCCCCTCGAAGTCGGCGTTGACCGGCAAGTCGGTCGCGCCGCACAGCATCCGCAAATGGTCTAGCGTCTCCTCCAGGGTGAGTTGGCCGTCTTCGCGGCCCAGCGACCAGGCGTAGCCGGCGCTGGTCGAGGCCAGGGCCGGGAAGCCGAGTTTCTCGAGCCGGCGAATCCCGCCAATGTCCCACGGATTGGGGATGACGAAGTGGCCCGACTGGTGCAGTTGCCGAAAAACCGCCCGTTTGCTGGCTACGTCTAGGCTCATGGTCACTACTCCTTGACCTGTTTCTCCACGCCTGCTCGGCGCCGGGGATGATTGAGGGAAACCCCAGTGTAGCGGATAAGAAAAGAGGCCGCGAGTTCGCGCAGCCTCTCGGCGATGAACCCAGGTATGCAGTTTTGGAAAGTAGCTGGGGCGGCACGATTCGAACGTGCGAATGTCGGGTTCAAAGCCCGATGCCTTAGCCACTTGGCGACGCCCCAGAGCGATAGCCCAATCGTACCATAGCCGCAGAGCAGCCGCAAACGGGCCTGGGTAAGACGAACGACGAACGCCACCTGCCACTTGCCCCCGCCACCTGTAACTTCCCCTCACATCCCTTGACAATCAACAAAATCGCGCTACGATTAGTCATACAACCATACCATCATACCCATTGCAACACTGACCGCTGACTGCCAACTGCTTACTGACGACTGCCGACCGCCACCATGCTCCGCCGCGCCCCCTCCCTGACCGACCAGGTCAAGACCCACCTCAAGGACATGATCGTCAATGGCGAGTTCCCCGGCGGCCGCATTCCCCCGGAGACGGAGCTGGCCGAGGCGCTGGGCGTCAGCCGCACGACGGTGCGCGACGCGCTGAGCCGGCTGGAGATGGAAGGGTCGATCAGCCGCCGCCAGGGCGCGGGCACGTTCGTCAACAAGCCGGTGCTGCAAATCCGCTCGCGGCTGGAGGAGATCTGGTCCTACGAGGCCATGCTCCAGGCCCACGGCTTCACCCCCTCCACGCGGGTGATCGACGCCATCGCCGCGCCCGTCTCCGCCCTGCCCTACGACGACGCCGCGGCCGACCTGGGCATCAGCCCCCACGACAGCGTGCTCTACATCCGCAAGCTCTTCCTGGAAGACGACGTGCCGGTCATCCTGGCCATCAACGTCGTGCCCCGGCCGCAGGAGTTGGGCGGCTACACCGCCGACGATCTGGGCCGGCCGATCTACGACTTCCTGGACGACCTGGCCCAGCGCCGCCTGAGCTACTACGTGACCGACGTCGTGCCCGTGCTGGCCAACGGCGAGACGGCGGCCCTGCTGCGCGTGGCCGCGGGCACGCCGCTGGTGTCGTTCGACGAGACCGGCTACGACGACGCCAACCAGCCCATCGTCAAGGCCTATTCCTACTTTCGTGATGACCTGCTGCGGCTGCGCCTGCTGCGCCGCAGAGTCTGACAGTGAGCCTTCACCAACCCACTAAGGAGATCACATTATGCGTAGTTTTGCTGGACGAGACATTTTGTCCCTCAAGGATTTCGAACGGCAGGAGTTCTTCCGCGTCTTCGAGATCGCTGCCAAACTGGAGCCGATCGCCCGCGACCGGCAGATGAGCGACCTGCTGACCGGCAAGATTCTGGTCACGGCCTTCTATCAGCCCTCCACCCGCACGCGCCTGGCCCACGAAGCGGCCATGCTGCGCCTGGGCGGCAAGGTCACCGGCTTCTCCGACGCCAAGATGACCCGCGCCGGCGACTTCTATCAGGAGTCGATCAAGGACACGGTCAAGATGCTGGAGTTCTACGGCGACGTGATCGTCATGCGCCACTTCCAGCAGGGCGCGCCGCACGAGGCCGCGAAGTGGGCCAGCGTCCCGATCATCAACGGCGGCGACGGCTGGGGCGAGCACCCGACGCAAATCCTGACCGACCTCTACACCGTGTTGCGCGAGAAGGGCCGCATCGACGGCCTGAAGTGGCTGGCCGTCGGCGACATGCGCATGCGCACCATGCACTCGCTGGCCTATGGCCTGTCGCAGTTCGATTGCCCCATCACCTTCGTCTCTCCGCCGGACATGTCTCTGACCGAGGAGATGAAGGCCGACCTGGTGAACTACAACCTCAACTTCCGCGAGGCCGAGCACGTCGAGCAGGCCATCGCCGACGCCGACGTGATCCTGGTCGAGCCGGTTGTCCAGCCGGACTACACCAAGAGCCGCGACGAGCGCAGCGGCGACGTGGGCGGCACGCCGGCCAACTACAAGATCACCCGCGAACTGCTGGCCACCAAGGCCAAGTCCGACGCCATCCTGCTGCACTCGCTGCCGCGCATGGATGAGATTCCGGCCGACGTGGACATCACCCGCTGGTCGCGCTACTGGCAAGAGGCCTTCAACGGCGTGGTCATGCGCATGGCCCTGCTGGCCCTGGTCATGGGCAAAATGGAGTAGATAGAGAAAGAGGCTCACGCAAAAAACGCAAAGGAGCAATGGACGCAAAGAAGAACTGGCGTTTATGGCCCTCCTCGGCGTTCTTTGCCTGAGCTGCTCTAGAATCTATCCTGCCAGAGCGACGGCTCATTTATCTTCGGAGATACATCATGCAGACTGATCTAAGAAACCGAGACCTGATCGGCGACCTGGACTTCTCGAAAGAGGAAGTCGAAACCGTCCTGGACGTGGCTTTCGACCTGAAGCGCAAGCGCGCCCTGGGCGAATTGCACCCCTACCTGCGCGACAAGGTGCTGGCCATGCTGTTCTTCTTCAGCAGCACGCGCACCCGCGGCTCCTTCGAGGCGGGCATGGCCCAACTCGGCGGCCACGCCGCGTTCATCGAGAGCAAGACGACCCAGATCGCCCACGGCGACACCGAGACGGAAATGGGCGAGATCTTCGGCCGCTACTTCGACGGCATCGCCATCCGCCACGTCACCTGGGGCACGGGCAACCGCTACCTGAATCTGGTGGCCCAGGCGTCGCGCGTGCCGGTGCTGAACATGCAGTGCGACATCTACCACCCCTTCCAGTGCCTGGCCGACCTGATGACCATCATCGAGAAGAAGGGCCGCGACCTGCGCCGCAACAAGGTCGTCGTGTCCTGGGCCTACGCCGCCTCCTACCTGAAGCCCATCTCCGTGCCGCAGTCGCTGGTGCTGCAACTGCCGCGCTTTGGCATGGACGTCGTCCTGGCCCACCCGCCGGAGTTCAAGCTCATGCCGGAGATCATGGAGCAGGCCCAGGAGCAGGCCCGCAAGTTCAAGACCGGCTTCGAGGTCATCAGCGACGCGGACGGCATGAAGGCCGCGGTGCAGGACGCCGACGTGGTCTACGCCAAGTCCTGGGGGCCGCTGCTGGTCACCGACGACCAGACCGAGGGCAAGCGCATCCAGGATCAGTACAAGCACTGGATCACCGACGCCAACCTGATGTCGCTGGCTAAGGATGACGCCATCTACATGCACCCGCTGCCGGCCGACCGCGACATCGAGGTCACCAGCGAAGTCATGGACGGCCCCAACTCGGTCGTCTTCGACCAGGCCGAGAACCGGCTGCACGCGCAGAAGGCCGTCATGGCCCTCACCATGCGTTCGTAGACAGACCACGGACGACAGACGACAGACCGCGGCCAGAGNNGCTGCACGAAGTGCCGCTGGACGTTTGCGGCGCCGACTCGCAAGGGGCCATCGGCTACGCCCTGCAGCAGAGCCTGCAAAACCACTTCCTGGACATGGGCATCGATAAGCCCGTGGCCACCATCGTGACCCAGACCGAAGTGGACGCCCACGACCCGGCCTTCCAGAACCCGACCAAGCCCATCGGTTCGTTCATGGGCGAGGACGACGCCCAGCGGCGCATCGAGGTCGATGGCTGGGACTGCGTGGAGGACGCCGGCCGCGGCTGGCGGCGCGTGGTGGCCTCCCCGCTGCCCAAGCGCATCGTCGAAGAGGCCTCGGTGCGGGCGCTGATCGACGCCGGCCACATCGTCGTCACCGTCGGCGGCGGCGGCATCCCCGTGGTGGCCGACGAGCGTGGCCATCTGCGTGGCATCGCCGCGGTCATCGACAAGGACTTCGCCTCGTCGCTGCTGGCCACGCGGCTGGGCGCGGACACGTTCATCATCAGCACGGCCGTGGAGAAGGTGGCCCTGAACTTCGGCAAGCCGGAGCAGACCTGGCTCGACCGCGTCACCCTGGCCGAGGCCAAGCAATACCTGGCCGAGGGCAAGCACTTCGCCAAGGGCAGCATGGCCCCCAAGATTCAGGCCATCATCAACTTCCTGGAGGCCGGCGGCCACCACGCGATCGTCACCGACCCGCCGAACATCGCCCGCGCCCTGGCCGGCGAAACGGGGACGCACTTCTTCGCTGCCTAACATGGATCACGTACTACACCTTCGCAGCCTCCTCAGCGGCCGCACCTTCCGGCCGGATGAGATCGACTACGTCGACCCGGAGTTTGGGCCGGAAGGCATCGTCGACGTCGTCTACGACTACGACCTGATCGGCCGGCGCATCAGCCGCGAGAGCCTGCGCCGCGACGAGAACTACTCCATCTGGCGCTACCGGCCGCTGCTGCCCATCCAGCCCGACGCGCCCGTGCCGCCGCTGCAAATCGGCTGGACGCCGCTGTACGACGCGCCGCGCCTGGCCGCCGATCTGGGCCTGCGCCACGTCTGGGTGAAGGACGACGGGCGCAACCCCACCGCCTCCTTCAAAGACCGCGCCAGCGCCATCGCCGTGGTCAAGGCCCAGGAGCGCGGGGCGAAGATCATCACCACGGCCAGCACCGGCAACGCCGCCGCCGCCCTCAGCGGCATCTGCGCCAGCGTCGGCCAGGCCAACGTCATCTTCGTGCCGGAGAAAGCCCCGGCGGCCAAGGTGGCCCAACTGCTGGCCTTCGGCGCGACGGTACTGCTGGTGCGCGGCACCTACGACGACGCCTTCGAGCTATGCCTGAAGGCCGCCGATGCCTACGGCTGGTACAATCGCAACACCGGTTTCAACCCCTACATGAGCGAGGGCAAGAAGACGGCCACGCTGGAGATCTGCGAGCAACTCCACTGGCAGGCCCCCGACGCCATCTTCGTCAGCGTCGGCGACGGCTGCATCATCGGCGGGCTACACAAGGGCCTGAAAGACCTGCTGGCCCTGGGCTGGATCGAGCGCATGCCGCGCCTCATCGGCGTGCAGGCCGCCGGCAGCAACTACCTGGCCGAGGCCTGGGAAAAGGGCGAGGACGTCTTCACCAAGCCGCCCATCGACGCCCAGACCGTGGCCGACAGCATCAGCGCCGGCCTGCCGCGCGACCGGCTAAAGGCCATGGCCGCCGTGGTGGAGACGAACGGGGCCTACGTCACCGTCTCCGACGACGAGATTCTGCGCGCCATTCCCCTGCTGGCCCGCGGCAGCGGCGTCTTCGCCGAGCCGGCCGGCGCGGCGGCCCACGCCGGGCTGATCAAGGCCGTGGAGCTGGGGCTGGTGGCCGCCGACGAGCGCATTGTCGTCCTGAACACCGGCAGCGGTCTGAAGGACGTGACCGGGGTCATGAAGGGCGTCGAGAGCGTGGGCACGCTGGCCAGCCGCGTCGCTCCCGACCTGGACGACCTGCGGCGGGTGATGGCTACCCTGCAACTCTAGCCGTAGAGGGCGGCCGGCAGCCGGCGCGCGCCGGCCACCGGCCGCCCTCTTTTTGTCTACTCCCGCGGCTGAATGGCCCCCACGGCCAGCGTGAAGACGATGAGGATCGCCGCCGCCAGGCGCGAATCGTAGAAGCTCAGCGTATTGAACGGCGCGCCCAGCGCCAGCACCCACACCACGAAGGAAAAGGTCGAGATGAACACCTGCGTCCAGGCCGGTTGCGCCCCGGCCAGCCGCGTCTGGCGGTACGTCCAGAAAAAGGTGATCACCGTCAGCAGCGCCCAGAGGATCCACAGGATGTTGGTCGTCGTGACGCCGGCGACCAGGCCGGGCGTGGCCCCGAAAAGGCCCAGCACGGCCGTCCAGCCGGCCACGATGTCGCCGGGGATGCTCTTGATGACGCGGTCGAAGTAGCTATCGACCCGCAACACCGGCGACTGCGCCGGATCGCTGCCTTTGACTTGCTCCAACGTGTAGGGGGTGATGATGCGACGTCCCATGGTTTGATGTCTCCTGCGCGGTGGCGGTGAACGGCCCTCGGCCGCTCACCGCCGCTTGGTTGCTCTTTGCCTGCTGCCGACTGGATACTGCTCGCGGCGTGTGACCACGGGGGGCCTCACTTCGTGGGCAAGTAGCGTTCGATTTTCGGCAGGATGGCGCGGATGGGAATGCCTTCGTTGAACTTGTACAGGCCCTTCAACACCTTTTGCAGGTTGTTGCTGGCCTTCTGCGGTGGGTGGGCGCCGCCGCTGTGGTGCAGGGCGACGACCTCCCAGTAGCGATTGAGCACGGGCGAACCGGACGAGCCGGGCTGGGTGTCGGCCAGGTAGTGCACCCGGTCGGCGCTCATGTCGGCCAGGATGTAGTTCTGGGTCAGCACGACCTTCTGCGGGTTGCCGTTGGGGTGCTGGATGATGTTGACCCGCTCATGCTCTACCAGTTGGCGCGGCGCGACCAGCAGGTAGCCGCGGTGCCGGCCGCGCCGCAATAGCTCCAGATAGCCCAGCCCCTCGTCGCCCTCTTGCAGCTTGCGCTCGGCCAGCGGTTCGCCCTTCAGCTTGACCAGGGCGAAGTCGAGTTGCGTGTCCGGGCTGCTCACGTAGAAGTCGGGCTGGAAGTCGTAGACGCGCCCCTGCGTCACGACGCCGTCGGCGTTGGCGTGGTAGTCGAAGCGCACCACGGCCGACGCCAGCATGCTCTTGTCCTTGAAGACGTGGTAGTTGGTCAGCATCAGTTCGGGGCCGACGAGGAAGCCGGTGCCCAAGGCCCGGCCGCGCGGCAACTCGATGCGGCCGACGGCCTGGGCGGTGTAGATGGCCCCGGCCAGCGTGTCGATGTCGATGAAGTTATCCTCGGAGTTGACGATGAGCTCCAACTCCGCCTGGTCGCCCACCTCCGGCTCGAACGCCGGCTCGCTGGCCGGGGCGGGCGGGTCGCTAGGCGGGGCGAGCGACGGGTCGGCCTGGCGCACGGCGGTCACATCCAACTGGTAGTCCGTCTTCAGCCGCTCCAGGTAGGCGGTGTCGGCGATGAGCTGGTATTTGACCATCATCTCGGCCAGGAAACGGGCGTCGCCGGCGTTGGTGTCGCTCATTTGGCGCACGTAGTCGACCAGCGCGCCCAGGGCGTGGTAGTGGGGTTGGCTGGGCACGGCCGGCAGCATGCCGAACGGCTCCAGCCGGGTTACCAGCTCCTGGGCCAACGTGCGCGGCGCTTCGGCGGCCAGGTTGACGGCGGGCACGAAGCGCCCCAGCCCGGCCGTGTCCAGAAACGCGGCCCGCGCCGCCGGCCCCATCTTCAGGTCATACACGTTGGCCAGCACCTTGGCCAACTGCTGGCGGTCGATCAGTGTCAGGAATCCTTCGGCCATCGTTCAACCCTCCTCGATTACGCAGCTTGACTCAGCCCATAACGGGCGACGATCGCGCCGATCGTGGCCCGGGCCTCCCCCGGCAAGGTGTCGTCGTTCAGCAGATAGGCCAGCAGGCGGCCGAGCGCCGTGTCGCCCGGCGCAATGGCCCCGCGGTCGTTGAGCCGCAGCACGACGGCGTTGGCCACCTGCCGCGCCGAACCGCTCAGATCGACGTCCAGATAGCCCAGCACGCCGGCGATGGCCAGCATGTCGCGGCGCGCGCCGGGCGTGTTGAATTCGGAGTGCTGGGCCAGGATGGGCGACAGGCGTTGCAGGTCGGCGGTGCTGACGGTGGTGGTCGGAGAGTCGCCAGTGGGTGCGCTGGTCGGGGGCGGCGGCGCGTAGCCGTAGCGGCCGAGAATCTCCAGCCAGGGCACGTCCGGCAACAGGTTCGGCCCGACGGTGGCCAGCTTGCCGA
>JRYK01000210.1_pt1 | contig 10152 bp, 11 predicted proteins | sample 235381 | NCBI WGS metagenome assembly JRYK01 (sample SAMN03074220, study PRJNA261476) | activated sludge metagenome | biome: Wastewater Treatment Plant; feature: Wastewater; material: Activated sludge; isolation source: activated biomass of a wastewaster treatment plant treating hydrocarbon... ...
CACCTCATACTCGGCGTTTTCACCAATCTGGTGCATTATATAATCCCCGCTATATTCATAGGCCTCGGAATATTTGTATCTTTCCTGCAGGCGTTTATATTTACGGTGCTTTCGGCGATATACATATCTCTCGCGACGGCGCATGAAGCTGAAATCGAATAAGATCGAGCACAAAATTTGAAAACAAATGACCTACTCTACAAAAGGAGGTAAAAAATGAAAACAGCACTTTCGATTCTCTCGATAGTCGGAGTCGCCATCCTCGCCTCGTTTATTCCCGATGCGGCTTTCGCGCAGGAAGGGAGCGGCGGTGAGCTCACGAAGCTCGGACTCGCCCTGGGCGCGGGATTGGGGATCGGCATCGCGGCGGGTGTGGCCGGTTTGGGTCAGGGACGCGCGACTGCGGCTGCATTGAGCGGTATCGCGAGAAACCCGGGCGCAAGCTCCAAGATCCTCACCCCGATGATTATCGGTCTTGCACTCATCGAGTCTCTCGTTATCTATGCTCTTCTCATAGCATTCCTGCTTCAGGGAAAAATATAATTCGGCTGCGGGGGGCCGGCGGCGGTCCCCCGCATTCGTTTATTTGATTGTTTCTTCCTCAGGCATTAACATTTCTACTATGAAGAAAGCGGCGGCTTGTTTACTTATCGTCTTCGTCCTCTTCGGCTGCGGTAAAACGGCCGGACTGATACAGAAGGACGATCAGGAGTCCCTCGCGAAATCGAGCGACCTCTATTACAAGCTCATGATGTGGAAGTACTACGAGAAGGCCGCACAGTTCGTCGATCCCGATAAGCACAAGGAGTTCGAAGCCTTCGTGCTCGCCAATCAGAAAGACCTCAATATCACCGGTTACGAGATTAAGGAAATGGTCTATCTTACGGAAAACGAGGCCGGGGAGGAGCCTGCGCAGAAGGAAACGGGCGAGTGCGTGATCAGGGTTCTTTATACTTACTATAAGTACCCCTCGGTCTCGGAAAAGAGCGTCATGGTCGAGGATACGTGGATAAAGAAGGGCAAGCTCTGGTATAACTCTTCCGATTTCGGGCCTGGGACGTTCAATTAATTCGAGCGCATTCTAAACGGCGCTCTTGCCTATCGGATATTTCCTCGACACGATTTCGCGGGCTTCTTCCGTGTTTTGAATCTCCCCTTCTAGCTGAGCTTCCTCGACGAAATTAAGTATCTCCGTGAATATCGGGCCGGGTTTGTAACCCATTTCTATAAGCTCCCTGCCGCCGAGGAGCGGCTCGGGCTTTATCTCCTCGTCCTTGAACTCGTCGAACTTTGCCATCACGAAATCATAAGCCTCGGTCGAGCCGTGACTCGCGAGACAGTCGGCGAGATGCAGGACCATGTGCTCCTCGAAATCGGTCTGTCCCATGAACCGCTTAAGGGTGCTTTTCTTCATGCGGAAGACGTCTTTAAACTTCAGATGGTCTCTTATAATCTCGTATATGAGCTCTATCTGCCTGTTCGAGAACTTGAGCCGCCTGCATATCTCGCGCGACATCTCGGCCCCGAGCTTGTCGTGGCCGTTGAACCTTATTCGGTCAGAGACCGAGAACGTCGGGGGCTTGCCGACGTCGTGAAGAAGCCCCGCCATAGCGAGCTCGGGCGACGCGAGCCCTCCGGTATTCTCGTATATCCTGTCGAGCACGAGGCAGGTGTGAGTGAAAACGTCCCCCTCGGGATGGAATTCGGGCGGCTGCTCAACGCCGTACATAGCCTCCACCTCGGGCAGTATGTGGACCAAGAGACCGCTCGTACGCAGAAGCTCGAGCCCGGCTCCGGGGTTCTTCTGCGTGATTATCTTAACCAGCTCGTCCCTTATCCTCTCGGCGCTCACGAGCGTTATGCCTGAGGCGTGCTCCGTGAGCGCTCTATACGTCTCCTCCTCGACTTCGAACCCGTATCTCGAAGCGAACCGCACGGCCCTCATGAGCCTGAGCTTGTCCTCGTCAAATCTCTGGTAAGGAACGCCGATAGTCCTGATTATCCCGTCCCTTATATCGTCCGTCCCGCCCACGAAATCTATGGCCTCTTCCGCTACAGGGTCATAGAGCATGCCGTTAATGGTGAAATCCCGTCTGAGAACGTCTTCTTCTTCCTCCGTGCTGTACGTGACCGAGTCCGGGTGGCGGCTGTCGGAGTAGCTCTCGTCCTTCCTGAATGTGGCGACCTCGAACCTGTAATGACCGATGAGGACGAGTATGACGCCGAAGCTCACCCCGACAGGTATTGTGTGCGAGAATATCTTCGAGACTTCGTCGGGCGTGGCGCTCGTCGTTATGTCGTACTCCTTCGGCGGGACGCCCATCATCATGTCCCTCGTGCACCCGCCGACGCAGAAAGCCTTGTGTCCCGAGCTCCTTAGCTGCGTGACGAGATGCCTTGCTATGTCGAAGAGCTCGCTCTCGATCGGTTTGATTTTTACGACTTTCTTCATAGTTTTAAACCGGCAGTTTTATAGTATATTTTACACTCTATCCGGGTGTGGATTCAGACGCCTCACTCGCGGTAACGATTTATGAGCGAAAAGACTATACCAGAACTTCTGCAAAATCGAGTGAAAGAGCACGGGACCAAGCTCCTCTACCAGAGGCGGGACGGCTGGAGCTGGAAGCAAATCACCTGGCTCGACTTCGACCGTAAAGTCAAGAATATCGCGGCATTCCTGCACGACCTCGGGTTCGGAAGGGGAGACAGGGCTTTCGTGGTCTCTTCCAACAGGCTCGAGGCGATCTCCTCCGAGCTTGCCGTTTATCACCTCGGCGGAGTGATCGTTCCGCTCTCTCCCGGGGAGAGCGCAGCGAGCATTATCGACGCTGCGAACGAGCTTCGTCCCAAGCTCATATTCATGGAGCAGGGTGATGCCGCCGAGGGCGTATTGGGTGCGCTCCCCGGCATGGGAAGCGTCGTCAGAGCGATAATATTCCCCGATGCCAGGATTTCTAACGACAGGGTCCTCAACTTCAAGGCGGTGCTGAAGTTCGGTTTGATGAAGAGGAAGAAACTCGAGGACGAGCTCGCCGGCATNNTATATAACGGAGGCGAGCCCGTTCGCCAAGTTCGTCAATTATCTTCCCATTTATCAGGGGAGCAGGGCCGCTGTCGCCGAAGGCAGGAAGGATTTTTATCAGGATATAGTCGAGGTAATGCCGACCGTATTGTACGCGACGAAAGCAGGTCTCGAAGAGCTGTGCGGAAAATCCGGCGCGGGCTTGAACGGCAGGAAGACGGGGAAGAGTCTCAAGACCGACCTCGGCAACAGGGTCAGGCACATACTTACAGATTCACTGCCGGCAGGGGAGACCGAAGCGCTTTTCAGGAGCGCGGGGGCCCTTCTTATCGAAGTGCCGGAGTTTAATCTTCTCCTGAGCTAATCTTCACTCTCCGTGACCGAGCACTTCGCCTTTCCCCTGGCGAAGGAAATAAGGACATTGTCTCCCCGCTTTAGCTGCTTCGAATCCCTGACGGTTTTCATGGAAGGGAGCTTGTACGTGATGCTGTATCCGCGGTCGAGCACTTTGAGCGGGCTGAGTGCGTCGAGCTTCCCCGCAAGGGCGCCAGTTTCGGCGACTGCGTTATCGAGCTTTATCTGAAATAGCCTCGCCATATCGGACTGCATCTGGTCGATCTCTCTCGCATGGAATTCGACACGGTTAAGTAGCGCGAATGCTATCTTTGCCTTGAGCTCGGCAATTCCTTCAAGGAGTTCTGCCTTTTCCCTCACCACTATCTCGGCGGCGTTAGACGGTGTGGCCGCCCTTACGTCCGCAACGAGGTCGGCGATCGTGAAATCGATCTCGTGTCCGACGGCGGATACGACCGGCACGGGCGATTTCGCTATCGTCCTCGCGAGCGCCTCGTCGTTAAACGCGCCCAGGTCCTCCTTCGAGCCGCCGCCTCTCGCCAGTATGATCAGGTCGATCCCCGGAAGCACGTAGAGCCTGTTTAGTGAGTTGATAATATCTCCCGGCGCTTCTATTCCCTGAACCCTCGCCGGCGAGACAATTATCTCAAGGTTAGGGAACCTGCCGTCGAGCACTTTGAGTATGTCTTTTATCGCGGCTCCGGTAGGCGAGGTTACGATGCCGATCCTTCGGGGCAGGTAGGGGAGGGGGCGTTTTCTCTCGGGGCTGAACAGGCCCTCGGCCAGGAGCTTCTCTTTAAGCTGTTCGAGGGCGAGTGCCTGGGCTCCGACTCCCTTGGGCTCCATATCCCTGACGTTTAACTGGTAAACGCCCTGCTTCTCGTAAACCCCGACAATACCCGAGCAGATGACATCCATGCCGTTCTCCGGGATGAATTTGATCGACTGGTTCGCCCATTTAAAACAGACGGCGGATATCTGGCTGGACGCGTCCTTGAGCGAGAAATACCAGTGCCCGCTCGTGTAATTGCCCTTGAAATTGGATATCTCGCCCGCTACCCACACGTACTCGAAGCCTATCTCTTCCTCTATGGTCTCTTTGATCCTGGCGTTGAGCTCGGAGACGGTGTATATCTGGGTTCCGAATAATTCGCGAAATGAGGGGATGTCTTCCATTCGGATTTAGTATTTTGGATGACCCGGGAATAGTCAAGGGACTAAGCCTGCCGTTGCGTGGCATTAAGCAGGGTATTATTCGAAGAGCCCGGGGCGTGAATTCGAGAGTTTTTCGAGGAGGGCCGGGTCGAGTTTTGCGTCTCGCAGCGTCTTAACGACTGAAAGCTGCTCCGCATTCAGCTTCGCGGCGCCTGTGAGGTCAGCGCCCTCTAATACAGCCTCCTGCAGGTTAGCGAGCTTGAGATTTACTCCGCGGAGGTTCGCCCCGGAAAGATCGGCCTTAATCAAATGAGCTCCTTCGAGCGTAGCCCCTTCGAGCGTCGCGTCCGAGAGATCGGCGCCCTCGAAATTCGTTCCGTAGAGCGTGGCTCCGTCGAGCCTCGCTCCCTTGAGCGTGGACCCCTTGCAGAAGGCGAGCTTCATGTTGGCGGCTTCGAGGTTGGCGCCGGTCAGATCGATACCCACGAGGTTCGCCCATGCGAGGTCGGGCTTAACGGCCGGATTATCATCCCGCCATTTGTTCCACTCATCAACCCCTTTTTTTATTACTGCTACGTGCTCCTGGTTTGCCATAAGTGGGTTACTCTCAATTAGCGACGCGCACCGGTTTACTTCACCCTCTTGAGCGCCGGGGCGACGAGGTGTGGATGATATCTGCTTATTTTCCCGGCGAGCATGCCCGTTACGTTCTTTATATCCCACTGCGCCCCTTCGGACATCCTCAGATTGATAAGATGATAGAGCTCCCAGAGGTCGAAGCTCCCGATAACGCGCCTGTTGTGAGCGTTCGTGACGACGTAGCTCGCCGTCTCCGTTAAATCGGAGTTCATGAGCTTTCCGTAAAGGTCCTCGCTTTTCTTAGCCGCCTCTATGAGCTCTCCGGCAACTCCCGCTTTTTCTACGTTGGGCGGAATTGTGATGCCGTGAGATACTGATGGGTCTTTGTAGATCCAGTCGGTCTTTCTGTGTCTCAGCAGCTGGTGCCAGCACGCCTCGCTGATGACGAACTCGGCTTCGTACTGAACGAGCCTGAGCGCGTTTACGGGGTTGTCGTATTTCCCGAGCCTTTCGATGGACCTCTTCAGTATTTCGAGTTTTGCGGCGGGGTCTTCTCCTTCGAGCGATTCGTCTATCTCCTGATAACCCGAGTCCGAGTGCTCGAACAGTATCGCCCTCACCATTTTATCTATGGCCGCTTCTTCGGGATCGGAAGAGCCCTTGCCCGTCCAGTCGAGGAGCGTAACGGCGGGGCCGGCGTTCGACGTTTTAGAAATTTCTCTTCCGAGCATGAGTCTCGCTGTTTCGGTGAGCTCCGCACACGTTTCCTTGATGTATTTGTTTTCGTTCGCGTATTTTACGAGCGTAGGCACAGAGAACCTGACTTCGCTCTTTATCTCCTCCGCCCGCCGTCTCACCTCTTCGTATTTATTCGACAGCAGCTTCGTGAGGGAATCTTCGATAGCCCTCGCGTTGGCTGTCATTCCCAGGTTCGTGAATGTCGCGAGAGTGAGCGCGTAGCGGGCGTCCTCGAACGCTATCTTTTCAAGAGCCCTCAAGTGAGCTTTCTCGTCCGTGCCCTCAGGAGCGGGTTCAGCCTTTTTTAAATATGCGAGGAGCTTTTCATTGAGCCCCGAGTATATGGTATAGAGGTCGTCGTTCAGCTTCCTGTATTCTTCCCTGAGAGATTTATTTTGGTCGAGCTCCCGGGGCGTGTAGAAATCCCCGCGGACCGGCCTCTGATACCTCTGCGAATATTCCGTGAATGAGAGATACTCGTTCGAGAGCTCGAGAATAGACGAGAAGAGCCTGGATACCTTTTCTATGCCGACATGCACCGCGGCATGCTCGGCGACGGAGGCGTGCCCGTAGTTGAGCACCCACTTTTCATGGAACTTCGAGGCCCTCTCCCTCCCAAGCTCCTCCTCCTGAATGACGGTCCCTATATTCTCCCTGAAACCCTTGGGACTCCTGCTCACGTACGCGAATATTACCGCGATGACCTCTTCGGGGATGTTGCTGACCGTGTAAATGTCCCTGTCAGTGTTGGATACGTATCTTGTTATTTCGGTCGTGAGCGGTTTTTCCTCAGCCATTTCTCTCCTCTGAATTTCCCTTTGAGTTTGAGCCACGGATTATATCGGGAGTACTTATTATACCGTTATCGGTCAGGAGATGGTAATGCCTTCCTTCACCTTTTTTATTATGTAGCTCAGCACCTGTCCGGGCTTGCCGTATATGACGGCATCGACGTAGTCATCGGCAGGACCCTCCTTCTCGCTTATGACCGCGACCCTGGCGTTGTTCTCCCTGGCGAGGAACGGGTAAGAGGCGACGGGCTCGCTGTCGAGCGATGCGCCTGCGATGAGAAAGAGGTCGGCGTTATGGAGCCTCATCCACGCCTCCCTGGCTTCCCAGTGGGGCGGGGGCTGTCCGGGGAACGAGATCGCGGGCTTGAGCTGGTCGCTCCCGCATTCCCGGCACACAGGAACGTCCGTGCCTTTTTCGAGCATCGCGGCTATTTCATCGAGCGAATAATCCTTCCCGCAGCCGGGACACGTGATCCAGAGAATACTGCTGTTGAGCTCTATGACGGTAGTGCTTCCGGCCTTCCGGTGAAGGCCGTCCGTGCTCTGTGTGAATATGCAGTCGAGGTTGCCGAGCATCTCGAGCTCCGCCAGCGCCCGGTGCCCCGGACCCGGCTCCGCGCCGACGAGGGATGGATATATCTCCATGATCTTCTTCCAGTACCCGGCCCTTACGTCCCTGCTCTCGCGGAAATCCCTTATGTGGGGGTTGAGCCTTGCGTCGGTGAAATCGGGCAGTCCGCACTCGGCCGAAAGCTCGTACCCTGTCAGGACCACTATCTTCCGGGCCTCTCCGATCCACTCCGCTACGGTTCCGGCGACGTCGGTTTTCATTCGAATGGATTATACAATTCGGGGACAAAATATGTCAACGAGACCTTTTCGGCGCAATTAGCGCTCGATATTCTGAAAGACGTGAGCCAATCGCCGCCGGATTCGGTACAATATATCTGCACTGTAAAAACTTATAGTCCGGGAGACGAGTTACTGTGAAATGCAAGCCCGCGGAAATGACCGAATTCAGCGATACCGCCCTCCGGATACTGTGGAACGACGGTCACGAGAGCATATATCTATACGAGGATCTGAGGCAGGAATGCCCGTGCGCCACGTGCAGACAGCTCAGGAAGACGAGCAAAGACGGCAAGCTCCCTTTCAAGAAAACTATACCGCTCAGAGTAAAATCCGCCTCGATCAAACCCATTAGTATAGAGCCCGTCGGACAATATGCGTTCAAGTTCGGCTGGAACGATAAACATGACACCGGGATTTATACGTTTGAGTTCCTGAGGGGGCTCTGCAGCTGCGAGGAGTGCAGCTCGGACGCCTGACCTACTCTATCTCGAACACCATAGTGACGGACGCGCTGACGGATACGTCGCCCGGCTCGATAGGCGTCGGCGCAGCGGGAGCCGCTTCTTTGGCAAGCGCATAATCCCTGTAAACGGGGACCGGGTAATCGAAGGACGGCGAGAGCTGGAGTATTTTGGTTATCTTGACCCCTGCCGCCTTGGCGAGGGTCTCGGCCGTGGTCTTCGCGTCGTTCACCGCACGGGTTAAGGCCTCTCTCCTGAATTCGTCTCTTTTCGTCGTATCGAAGGAAAGGCTCTCTATGTTGTTGAGGCCCGCCTGGGCGGTGGCGTCGATGATGGTCCCGATTTCTTTCAGGTTGTGGGCTTCTACGATTATCCTGTTGCTCGCCCTGTATCCCTTGAACTCGGACTTACTCGTCTGGTTATTGTATTCGTAAACGGGCGTAAGGCTATATCCGGCTGTCGAGACCTTATCCGTTTTGCCGAGCTTCGCCTTTATCACCTGTATTACCTTGTTCGTCGTCTCTGCGTTATCCTTGACGGCCTGGGAAGCGTTCTTTGCGATCGTTTCGACGGAGAGCGTCAGGTAAGCGACATCGGGCGAGGCGTCCGCTTTCCCGTTCCCCGTGACGCTGAGCGTGCGCTTTGCGTACTGATTTTCCTGAGCAATTGAATTATAAGACACTGTAAACATTAATAATAATAGTGCAAACGAGAATGCCGTTCTGCTGATCATTTCTCACCTCATTCCTGCGTTTAATCGTCTCGACGACGCATCTTATTATACTCATATTTACGAGCGAATTCGTATAAGGATTTCACTTGCGCATGGAAATCGGATGGAGGCTTTTCGATCGAGGTTTAATCCCGGTCCCGGGCCTCTTTAAATCTCTACGGAAATTGCATATATTATAAAAACAGCCGGCGTCCCGGCATTTGATTTTAATCGTTCTTAATGATAATTTTCTAATTTCATGATCGAGAAGAAGCTCAACTACCGGTTCAATAATCCAAAGCTTCTTAAAACTGCGCTGACCCATAGCTCCTACGCAAACGAGACCTCTGTCGAAAGCAACGAGAGGATGGAGTTCCTGGGCGATGCCGTTCTGGGCTTCATAGTAGCGGGGGTTTTGTACGAATTGTTTCCCGAGGCTTCCGAAGGCAAGCTCTCGAAGATGAGGAGCGCGATTGTAAGCCGGATGAACTTCGCCCATTTCGCGAAGGAGCTGAAGATAGACAAGCAGATACTGCTCGGGAGGGGCGAGGAAAATACCGGCGGGAGAAAGAGGCAGTCGAACCTCGCCGGAGCGTTCGAGGCGGTAATAGGGGCGGTGTTCATAGACGGGGGATACAGGAAGGTGCACAAGGTAGTTACGAAGCTGCTCAAGAACTGCCTCAACGGCGACGAGGAGATATTCAGGGACTACAAGACCAGGCTCCAGGAAGTGGCCCAGAGGCAGTTCAAGAAGGTGCCCAAGTATAAGGTCGTGCTCGAAGAGGGGCCCCCTCACGACAAGTGCTTTCACGTGGAGGTAAAGCTGGGCAGAAAATGCGTGGGAAAGGGAGTCGGGAGCAATAAAAAACAGGCCGAGCAGGCCGCGGCGAAAGAGGGGCTCGAGTACATCGACGGCCTCAGCAAAATTACGTAAATCTTCCTTGGTTAATCCGTATCTTTATCCTCGAGTCCGAGCTCTTCCATCTTCTTCGAAAGCGTGTTCCTGTTGATGCCCAGTATCTGGGCCGCCTTTTTCTTGTTTCCGTTCGTAATCCTGAGCACGGCTTCGATGAGCGGCTTCTCGACCTTTCTGATGATTATGTCGTGTATCTTGCCTTCGTGTTCCTCTTTGCCGGTCTCTATCAAAAAGCTGAGCTCGTCGGTGATCATCTGATCGAGCGAGTCCTCGGCCTTCCTCGACCTTCCCTCCAGATGGGGCGCGGCTTCTATGAGCGTTTCCCTCGTAATGACGCTGTCGGAAGTCAGGACGAGGACGCGTTTTATTATGTTCTCGAGCTCTCTCACGTTGCCGGGCCAGCTGTAATTGAGGACGAGCTCTTTCGCCTCGTCTGAAATCGTCCTTTTGGCGATGCCGAGCTCCTTGCTGTATTTATTGAGGAAGTGCTCGATGAGGGGCACGACGTCCTCTATTCTTTTCCTGAGCGGAGGTATCTCTATAGTGATCGCGTTCAGGCGGTAATAGAG
>JRYK01001794.1_pt1 | contig 10122 bp, 7 predicted proteins | sample 235381 | NCBI WGS metagenome assembly JRYK01 (sample SAMN03074220, study PRJNA261476) | activated sludge metagenome | biome: Wastewater Treatment Plant; feature: Wastewater; material: Activated sludge; isolation source: activated biomass of a wastewaster treatment plant treating hydrocarbon... ...
CTACTACGGCGACGAGATCGGCATGGAGGACGTGCCCATCCCGTTCGAGGAGTGCATGGACCCGGCGGCGCTACAGCAGCCGGAGCAGTACGAGGTCTGGGGCCGCGACCCGGAGCGCACGCCGATGCAGTGGGACGCCTCGGCCAACGCCGGCTTCAGCGCGCCGCAGGCCACGCCCTGGTTGCCGCTGGCCGCCGACTACGCGGCGCGCAACGTGGCCGCGCAAGAGGCGGACCCGATGTCGATGCTCAACTTCTTCCGCGCCCTGACGGCCCTGCGGCGGGCGGAGCCGGCGCTGAACCGCGGAGCGATCGAGGTGCTCGACCTGGGGATCGAGGACGTATTGGCCTATCGGCGGACGGCCGAGGGCAGCGATGGGTTTCTGGTGGTGCTGAACTTCGGCGAGGAGATGCACGAACTGGCCCTGCCCGCGGCCGAAGTCGTCATGTCCACCGAGGCCATGCCGTCGCGGTTGCTGGAGAGAGCGCCGATGAGCATTAATGCGAATGAGGGGTTGGTGTTGCGGTTGAGCTAAGCCATAACTCGGGTTCATTGTCTGGGCTTGAGTTCACCGCATAGAAACTCTACAGCAACCCCGAGCTGTTCCAGAGACTCGCGGAATACTTGCCAGTCAGTATCGACGGCGTTGAGAATGGGTGGGTGCTCCGGGTGCGCCAGGGCGACGGCGACGAACTTCTTGTCCGCCGGATCGAACTTCTTTAGCTCCGGGAGGCTGGGAAACTCGCCGAAGTCGCCGTCTTGGTCGCGGTGCTTGGGCGTGATAGGCACGAGTTCACAACGCTGTGGGTTGGCCCGATTCGTGAGCACCCAGCGCAAGAAGCGATCGCCAACGCCAGGTTGTCCTGTGGCGTGCAGCCTCTGCATGTACTCTCTCAGGATGAACCACTGATTGTCGAGGACGAGCGTCTGCTCACGCTCGATGAGGGCCAGCCGCTCGATGCAGGCCAGGATACACGCGGCCGTTGCGTGACTGTGGCGCTGGTTGGCAACGACAGCGACATTGGTATCGACGATGACGCGCATGTTTCATGTAGCTCCCTCGGCGTCTCGGCGATTCATCTCGGCCTTGGCCATTTCCACCAGGTCGCCCATGTCATTGCCAAAGAAGTCTTGGGGCCAATTGCGAATGTTGCCGAACAGATCGAGTTCAAGTTGCTGCAGATGCGATGTCCCATCCTCGGCCATGGTCGTGAAATAGAGCGCGGCCTGATCGGGCGTCAACTGCGCTTCGGCTATACGGCGCTGCAAACGCCTCAACAGATGCTCGCTATGGCTTTCGAGGATGATCTGAATGCCACGTGTTTTGATGGCATCGATGAAGATGTCGGCCAGGCCTGACTGCACCGCGGGATGCAGGTGAATCTCTGGCTGTTCCAGGATCAAGGTCGATCCCTCAGGAGCATAGTAGCATAGGACCAAGACAGGAAGAACCTGCGATACACCGAATCCTACATCGGTGATCAGCACTTCCGCCGACCGCGGTGAACGCCGAACACGCACTTCGTAATCCTTTCTGTTCTCGGCGATTGGCTCAAGACTGAAGCTATGGATGAGCCCAAGTTCCTTTAGCCAGTAAGCTACCATCTCCTCCACCGTCTTCTTTGGTTTCCGATAACCGCGGCGGATGGACTTTCCAAAACGCTGTGAAGCCAGCAGCGCCGGGACCGCGAGCTCGCCGCGCGATCCGACGTCGCGTGGCTGCTCGCCAGCCCAGATGTACTGACGACTAGGATATTCTCGTAGAGGGCCCAGATAGTAGATATCGTGGAATAGCTGCTCAAAGGCCAGTACGAAGTCCGAAAGGAACCCTACGTTCTGGTAGGAGGCGCTAACCTGATCGGGAAAACCGTAGCTCTTGACCGGTACCGGTAATGACTGGAGCGGCCGGCCGGGATTCCGCTTCGCGGGATAGTTTGGGGTAGCGAGTTCATACCCGTCCTTGGCGTTGCCATTATTGGAGGGGGACCGCCGCATCCCGAAGCTATGATCGTCGAAGAGATAGGCGAACTGCTCCACAATCAACCGGTTTGTCACATTGCGGATCGTTGCCTCAAACGCCATGTGGTCGATATGAAAGAGAGCATCCTTTTGGCCCTCCGGGTCACGCACCTGCAGCGTAGAGGGTAAATCCCAATGCAGGCTATAGATCAGATCGGCTTGCTCCTGATGCATGAAGATCAGGTCGTAGAACGTGCCCAAATCGACGTAGGTCCGATCGTCGCCCGTGTGCAACACGCGCGAACGGTCAGCCGATTCTGTGGTCTGCTTGAGCATCAACAGGAATTGCAGCAGACTCGTCTTGCCGGAGCTATTCGCGCCGAACAGGGCCGTCAGCGGCGCGAGATGGACAGCGCCCGTATCTCGCCAGGACTTGAAGTTCTGTAGCCTGAATTGCGTGATCACATCCGACCTCGCCGGAAACCGGGTAGCCCGGTCATCTACCCACAGTAGCGTCTCGTGCGAACCAAACTGTATCCTGCTATTGCCTAGGCAGCGACTTTGTGTTGGCGCGCCCCGCCGCCCCTACACCAACCCCAACAACCCATCATACTCCGCATAAAACCCCAGCAAAATCTCGTCCGGGTCGGGTACGAGGCCGGCGTCGGTGGCCACGCCGACGTAGACGTGGCCGGCGTAGCTGAGGATGCTTAGCCCCAGCCCCAGCCGGCCGCTCTGCGGCACCCAGAACATGAGGCTGTCGATGGGCTGCCCGGCCAGGTAGAGGGGGATGGGCGGGCCGGGGACGTTGGTCAGCACGGCCGTGGCCTTGGTGCCGATGAGCCGCACGACGGCGTCCTGCACCGCCTGGGCCGAGAAGCCGATGGCCGCCAGCACGTCCATCGACACCGGCGCTTCCTGGCTGTGCTTCAGCGCCTCCATGCGGAAGCGGATGGTGTCCAGCCGCTCGCGGATGGGCACGGTGCTCACCGGCAGGTCGAGAAAGACCAACCCGAAGCGGTTGCCCAGATCGCCCATCTCCCGCGGCCCGCGCAGGTTGACGGGCACGACGGCGCGGAAGTCGGCCGTCGCCTCGCCGCGCGCTTCCAGGTAGCGCCGCAGGCCGCCGGTGACGGCCGTCGTCATCAGGTCGTTGACCGTGGCCCCGGTGGCCCGGCGCATGGCCTTGACTTCGCTCAGCGGCAGCGGGCGCGACCAGGCCACGCGCTTGGCCACGCCCAGCGGGCCGCGGTAGATCGTCGGCGGGTCGGGGGCGCGCAAGACCAGCTTGCTCAAGGCGTGGGTGTAGTCGAAGCCGAATTCGGCCAGTTGGCGCGGCCGGTCATTGTTCAGGTACGACTCCAGCCCCTCCACGATGGCCCGGCGGCCGGCGTCGATGCCCTTCTCCACCAGCCCCGCCGTCCGCAGTTGCAGCGCCTCCCAACTGCCGCTCAGCCCGCCCAACGCGCCGTCGCCCTCCGGCGTCTGGCCGTTGGCCTCCACGACCGGCGGCAGCGCCCCGGGCACCATCTCTGTCAGGGCCAGCAGGACGCCCACCAGGGCCATGCCGTCGGCCAGGGCGTGGTGCAGGCGCACGATGAGCGCCCCGCCCTCCTGGCCGCCGTGGGGGCAATAGCCGTCGACGACGTGCATCTGCCACAGCGGCTTGCTGAAGTCCAGGCCGGTAGACATCAGGTCGCTGACGAGCTGCTGCAAGGCCGATTTGTCGCGCGGGTGGGGCAGGCCGACGCGATGGACGTGGGCGCCGATGTTGAAATGGGGGTCGGCGGCCCAATAGGCCGGGGCCATGGGCAAGCGCGGCCGGACGATGCGCTGCCGGAAGCGGTCGAACTGCAACAGGCGCGACTCGATCAGCGCCCGCAGGTGGGCCATGTCCAGCGGCCGGGGGAAGGTCATCACTCCCGTGACCATCATCAGGTTGGTGGGGTCTTCCATCTTCAGCCAGGCGGCATCGACGTTGGACAGGGGAATGATCGTTGGCTCAGCCATCGTTGGTTCTCGCTTCGGCGTCGCCTTCGATGACCGTCTGGGCGGCGTCGTCGTGCTCCTGCCGCCGTTGGCGATGGGCCGCCCGCCACTTGTTGACGGCGACGACGTAGCGCTCTTCGTTGCGCGCGTCCCACTCGTAGACGACGAACGTCCCGGCCAGCTTGTCGTGCCACGCCTGCCGCCGGTCGTCGCCCAACACCCACAGGAAACCGAGGAACAAGGGCAGGCCAGAGACGTAGTAGCCCAGGGCGCGCACGACGGCCTGCCGCACCGACAGCCGGCGGCCGTCGTGCCCCAGCACGCGCAGCCCCATCAGGGCCTTGCCGGCCGTCTTGCCTACCAGCAGCCAGGCGATAATGGAATAGATGCCGAAGCCCAGGAAGCTGCCAAGGACGGTCAGGAGCCAGCGCAGCAAGGTCATCGCGCCAGGGGAGAGGCCGGTGATGGTGGCCGGCGCGCCGGCGCTCGTCGTCGCCGGCGCCAGGTCGCGGAAGCCGAAAAAGCTCAGCGTGACGCGGATGATGGTGACCAGCAGGAAGGACGCCAGGGCCACCAGCAACACGTCGATGAGGAACGCCAGGTAGCGGGTGATAAAGCCGGCGTAGTGGCCGCGCAACGACGCGGAGGGCAGGGAGCGCTTACTGCTCACGGCTCGGCGCTCGTTCGTTGTCGATGACGGCCTGGCGCAGTTCGTCGGGCGGCGGCGGCAGGGCCTGGCGCGGCGGCCGGCGCAGGATGCGCCGGACGACGGACTCGGCCAGCGTGTCGGCCGAGAAGGTGCGCTCGCGCACCTCGTCGACGACCTCGTTGGCTAGGCCCAGGCTCTTTTTCTGCACCAGGTCCGCCAGTTCATCGTTCTGCGACAGCAGATCGATGAAGTCGTCGAGGATTTCCAGGTAGGTCTGGCGGGCCAGCAGGCGGGCCGTCGGCTCGTTGGCCCGGCCCAGCTCCACCCAGGCGTTAACGCGCTGCTGGCCGCGCTCCGCCAGGCGGCCAAAGGCGCGGTCGAAGGGGCCGACGACGCGCCCGGTCAGGCGGTTGCCGGCCAGGGAAGCCACGGCGCTGCCGGTGACGCGCAGGAACATGTCCGAGGCCTCGGCCCAGCGGACGGCGCGCCGCCGCAGCCCGTCGGCGGCGGCCAGCGACGCGCCCACCAGCAGGTAGCGGGCCGCGTCGGCCGTGCTGCGAATCTCGCCGGGGGCGGGCGGGCCGTCTTCGCTGGCCCGCAGTTCGGCTTCCAGCTGCTCCAGGCGACGGGCCAGCAGCGCCGTGCCCTCGATGGCCCCGCCCAGCAGGAGCTTGACCAGCGACAGGTAGGCGTCGAATTCGGGGTCGTCGGGGTAGGCGCGCGGCGGAGGCGCGACCGCGGGAGCGAGGACGGCCGCGCCGCCGGCCTCCGGGGGGATTGTGGGTTCTATGCTCGGTAGCGCGTCGTTCATCTGGCCTCCGGTAGAGTGTGGTCGTGGTTGCGTGAGGTCTCTACACCAGTATACGAGACGGGCCATAGCAGGGCAATAGGGCGGTTGTCGAGCCGGAGAGAATCGCACGCAAAGGCAGAAAGGTTCCAGGTTCCAGNNGAACCTGGTCCCTGGAACCTGGAACCTTTCTTCGTGTGAGATACACTTTCCTCCGCCATGCCCCGCTGTTAGAATCCGGCTCATGCTTCACCATCACGAACTGGCCGCCGCCGTGCGCGCCGCGCTGCTGGCCGCGCAGGCCGACGGCGCGCTGCCCGCCTTCGACTTGCCCGAGATCGTCGTCGAACGGCCGCGCGAGACCGGCCACGGCGACTACGCCACGGCCGTGGCCCTGCAACTGGCCCGCCCGGCGCGCCAGGCTCCGCTCAAGATCGCGGCGGCCATCGCCGAGCGCCTGCCGGCCCTCGACTACCTGAGCGAGGTCAATGTCGCCCCGCCCGGCTTCCTCAACTTCCGCCTGTCGCCGGCCTGGCTGCAACAGTTGCCCGAACGCATCCTGGCCGACCCGGCGACCTTCGGCCGCCTGGCCCTGGGCGCGGGCCAGAAAGCCCAGGTGGAGTGCGTCAGCGCCAACCCCACCGGGCCGATCACCCTCGGCCGCACCCGTGGCGGCGTCATCGGCGACACGCTCCACCGTGTGCTGGAGAGCGCCGGCTACGACGTGACCATGGAGTACTACTACAACGACGCCGGGCGGCAGATCACCCTGTTGGGCGAGTCGGTCAAGGTGCGCTATCTGCAACAACTTGGCCACCGCGTCGAACTGAGCGACGACCACTACCAGGGCGACTACATCGTCGAGCTGGCCCGCGAGCTGATCGCCGAGCGCGGCGACGGGCTGGCCGAGATGCCCACGGAGAGCTTCGCCGCCTATGCCCGCGACCGGCTCTCGCGCCAGCAGAAAGAGACGCTGGCCCGCGTGGGCATCGTCTTCGACGTCTACTTCCGCGAAGAGAGCCTTTACGAGACGGGCAAGGTCTGGGAGGCATTGGAGGCGTTGCAGCAACAGGGCTACGTCTACGAGCAGGACGGCGCGCAGTGGTTCCGCACCACCGCCTTCGGCGACGACAAAGACCGCGTCGTCGTGAAGGCCAGCGGCGAGCCGACCTACCGTCTGCCCGACATCGCCTATCATTGGGACAAGGCCCAGCGCGGCTTCGATCTGGTGCTGGACATCTTCGGCCCCGACCACCACGCCACCGCGCCCCAAGTGCTGATGGGCGTGCGCGCCCTGGGCTATAGCTCCGACTTCGTGCACACCATCCTGCACCAGATCGTCACCCTGGTGCGCGGCGGCTCGCCACTCAAGATGAGCACGCGCCGCGGCCACTACGTGACGCTCGATGAGCTTGTCGATGAGGTGGGGGCCGACCCCATCCGCTACTTCATGATCTCACGTTCGGCCAACAGCCCCATCGACTTCGATCTCGACCTGGCCGTGGAGCACTCCGACAAGAACCCGGTCTACTACATCCAGAACGCCCACGTCCGCTGCGCCGGCATCTTCCGCAAGTGGGCCGACGCCGGTCTGCCGGCCGACGCCGACGCCGGCGCCGACCTGAGCCTGCTGACCCACGAGCGCGAGCTGGCCTTCCTGCGCAAGGCGCTGGAACTGGGCGACGTGCTGGAGACGGTGGCCACGATCTACGAGCCGCACCGGCTGGCCTTCTACGCCTACGACCTGGCCGCCCTGTTCCACCCGACCTATGAAGAGTGCCGCGTGCTGCACAGCGACGTGCCCGAGCCGTTGCGGCGGGCGCGGCTGCGCTTCTATCGCGCCGCCCAGGCCCTCTTCGCCCGCGTCCTCAACCTGATGGGCATGAGCGCGCCGGAGGTCATGTAGTGCCCACGCCGTGCCCACGCCGGAGCCGCCCATGAGCGACCAGGACCCATCTCCTTCGCCGCCGGCCGCCAACGGCCTGGCCACACCCCTCAGCAGCGCCAACTACGCCCTGGTCGTCTACGACGCCGAGACGATGGAGGCCTATGAGTGCGCCAACATCGACGAACTATTGGCCCGCGTCGACCACGGGCGCATCAACTGGGTCACCGTGCGCGACGTGCACGACGTGGCCGCGCTGACCCGTCTGCTGGACGAGTTCCGCGTCGATCCCTTCGTCCTGACGGAGATTCTGGATGAGTCGCGTATGCAGTTCGACACCGAGTATGACAACTGCCTCTACGTGGAGTACACCGTGCCCTTCCTGCGGGAGGAGCGCGGCCTGCTGGAGCAGAGTAGCGGCTCTTTCGTGCTGGGCCGCAACTTCCTGATCCTCTACGAACACCAGATCCACGGCCTCTTCGCCCGCACGCGCCGCCGCCTGGTCAACCGCCAGACCAAGGTGCAACAGCACGGCCCCGACTACCTGCTTTACCTGCTCTTCCGCGCCGTCATCGTCGACCACTACCAGCACAGCTTCAAGCACCTGACCCACGCGCTGGAGGAACTGGAAGACCACGTCCTCTCCGGCCGCGGCCGCGAAGAGGTCTTCCGTGACATCCTCTTCATGCGCGAGGAGATCAAGCCCTGGAATGAGCCGCTGCTGGAACTGGAGGACTTCCTGGAGTTCATCAAGGACGCCGAATCGAAGTTCATCGGCGAGGAGGAGGGGCGCGCCTTCGCCAAGGGCCTCTACCGCGAGATCGATACCCTGCTGGCCTTCTACGAGCGGCTGCGGGCCATCCTGAACGAGATCATGGGCCTGCACATGGCCGCCGTGGAGCGCAACACCAGTCGCGTCAACCAGCTGCTGACGGTCATTGCCACCATCTTCCTGCCCATCACCTTCATCGCCAGCATCTACGGCATGAACTTCGACTACATGCCCGAACTGGAGCAGCCCTGGGGCTATCCGGCCGTGCTGACGCTGATGGCCATCGTCGCCCTGAGCCTCATCCTCTTCATGAAGAAGCGCCGCTGGTTCTAAGAAAAGCGCCGCGTTCCCCGGGCGCCGGATGGCCCCAGGGAACGCGGCGCATGGTGGGCGCGACGCGGCTACCGCGGCGAAGCCGCCGGCTCCAGCCGCAGCACTTCCTGGCCGCCGGCGTTGCGGAAGACGACGATCGTGTCGGTGATGAACTCGTAGGTCGTCGCCGCGCGCATGGCCCGCATGAACTCCTCTTCCTGGGTCATGACGGCCGGATCGGGACAGACCATGCTGGTGCTGCTCAGTTCGCTGACGAGCACCTGGCCGCTGGAGCCGCCGCCCATGACGCTGTAGCGGCCGTTATAGTTGTTGCAGCCGCCGGAGCCGTTGAGCGAGCCGTCGGCGCTGAACGACGCCGTGATCATCGAGCCGGGCAGCGTGGCGCTGACGTTGATGGCCGTGACCTGGAACGTCTTGCCCGCCAGCGGGTTCTGCTGCGGCTTCTCGCTGACCACCACCGTCTGATCGCGCGACACCGACTGGCCGCTGGCCGTGCTGGCCACCAACTGGTAGACGATGTTGCCGGCGAACTGCAAGCAGTCCTGGGCCGAGCCGACCAGGTTGGCGTTGTCCAACACCAGCACGTTGTTGCGTAGCAGGCGCACCAACCACGTCGCGCCGCTGGTGGCCCAGGTGATCTGCACACACTGGCCGGACTCGATCTGCGTCGGCAAGACGGTGAACGAGTCGATGATCGGCTGGCTGGGCGGGGCGGTGGGCACGGGCGTGGCCGTGGCCGGGCTGACCACGGTGACGTGTTCCAAGGCCTGGCTGGAGCCGCCGGGGCCGGACGCCACCAGCTTATACTCGATGATGGCCGGCGCGCCGGTGCAGTCCTGGGTGTTGCCGCGCGAGGGCGCATTGTCCCAGATGACGCGGAACTGGTTGCTCAGCGTCACCCGCGACACGCTGCCTTGCACGTCCCACTGCAACTGGACGCACTGGCCGACCGTGACCTGCGGCGGCGCGGCCACGAACTGGGTGATGTTGGGCGCGTTGACGTTGGGCCGCACGGTGATGGCGATCTGTCGCTCCTCCACGCCGCCGTCGTTGCGCACCACGCGCAGGTAATAAGTCGTCGTGTTGGGCGGGCAGACCTGGCGCGTGCTCTGCGGCGGCACCTGGTTGTTCTGCCACGCTTCGCCCAGGGCGAAGAAGTAGACCGCCCGCGACCCCTGCACGTTCCAGACGAAGACGACGCATTCGCCCTGCAGGATGTTGTTGCGGTCGACGCGGAAGTCGATGCTGGGCGAGGGCGTCTGCGTGGGCGCGGGTGTGGCCGTGGCCGGCGAGGGCACGGTGATGCCCACCCAGATGCGGTCGCCNNCCGGCGTGTTGCCGTCGACGAACACCAGGCGGTAGCCGGTCGTCCAGGCGCACGTGCCGCTGTTCTGGATGCGCCAGCCCTTGCTGAACGCCTGGCCGGGGCTGACGGGCGGCGGCGATTGCATGTTGTTGTCGTCCAGGTTCAGGTCGGCCACGAAGCGCATGCCGTTGACGCAGCCGACGGGCGGTTGGGTGGGCTGCACTGTGGGCTGAATCTGCGGCGTCTGCGTGGGCGCGGGCAGGGTGACGACGATGCCGGGGTCGAGGTTCAGGTAGGTCTGGGCCAGTTGCGACAGGCGGCCATCGTTCTGCAGCTGCACCAGGGCCAGGTTGAGCTGCTCGCGCAGGGCGTTGGCCCCGCGGCGCACGGCGATGGCGTAGCGCTGCTGGTTCAGCCCGCCGCCGACGCGGCGCACGCCGCC
>JRYK01010486.1_pt1 | contig 10117 bp, 8 predicted proteins | sample 235381 | NCBI WGS metagenome assembly JRYK01 (sample SAMN03074220, study PRJNA261476) | activated sludge metagenome | biome: Wastewater Treatment Plant; feature: Wastewater; material: Activated sludge; isolation source: activated biomass of a wastewaster treatment plant treating hydrocarbon... ...
AACGGAGAGCGGCGAGGCGGCCCCGCCGGCTGCGGCGGCCACGGGCGGCGCGGGCGGCTATTTGGCCTTTGTCGTGATTGGGCTGGGGCTGCTGTTGGCGGCGGGGCTGGTCGGCTGGTGGCTGGCGGCGCGGCGGTAGCGCCCGGCCGGCCGCGCGGCAAAAAAAAGGGCGTAACCCTAGCGGTTACGCCCTCGTTCGGTCCGTAGAAGCGATTCTACGCATTTGGCTCGATCACGAAGCGGATGGCCGTCCGTTCCTGAGCGTCGATGTCGACGTCGACGAAGGAGGGGACGCAAGTGATGTTGACGCCTTCCTCCGCCAGATACCCCATGGCGATGACGATGGCCNNCGCGGGTCGTAGCCGGCCCGCGCCATGATCTGCACGCCGAGGAGGTCCGCCTGCTTTTCGTAGTCGCGGCTGTACTTCAGCAGCCAGGCGCCGAGCCCGAACTGCGAGCCCTGCGAGATGGCCTCGCCCCAGCCTCCGCCGATGATGGCGCCGGCAATCGCGCCGGCCACGGCCGCAGTGCGAGAACGGGCCGATACCTTGATGATGTTCACGGGTTTCGATGCGCCTCCATTGTTCGTGTACGGTGTTTGCAGGCCAAGCAAGTTGCCCATCGTGTTCTCTCCATTCGATGATGTATGTTAATCTTCAGCATGAATAGCATACCACTGAAACGATTCGGCCTCTTAGGTATTTATATCCGAATCCATTCAGTCGAATGACGGCTTGTTGTCCAGAGAGCGCGATCGATTGACCGTGAGCCACGACCCTGCTTCTAGCCCCCCATCGCCCGTCAGCGGCCGTAGCCAGGTGTTCCGCGCCGCCGGTCTGGTGGCCGCGCTGGCCCTGCTCAGCCGCGTCCTGGGGCTGGTGCGGGAGATCGTCGTGCGCCAATACCTGGGCGTGACGGCTCTGGAAGCCACCAGCTTCGACATCGCCAGCCGCTTCCCGGAGACCATCTTCCTGGTCATCGCCGGCGGGGCCATCGGCTCGGCCTTCATCCCGACCTTCTCGGCCTATCTGGCCCGCGACGACGAGGCCGGCAGTTGGCGGCTGTTCTCGGCCGTGCTCAATCTGGTCACTGTGGCCACCACCGTGCTCTCCGTGGCCGTCATGATCTTCGCCGCGCCCTTCGTCACCTTCTTCTACGGCGACAACATCGCCCAGCAGCCGGCGCTGCTGCCGCTGACCGTGGCCCTGATGCGCGTCATGCTGCTGTCGCCGATCATCTTCGGCATCAGCGGCATCGTCATGGCCGCGCTCAACGCCCGGCACCACTTCCTGCTGCCGGCCGTGGCCCCGTCGGTCTACAACCTGGGCATCATCGCCGGCGGTCTGGTGGGGGCCATGATGGGCGGGGGCGCGCCGCTGGCCACGGCTTGGGGGCTGGCCTGGGGCACGGTCGCCGGCGCGCTGGGGCATCTGCTGGTGCAGTTGCCCGGCCTGCGCGGCCAGGGGGCGCGCTACTGGCCGGTGCTCAGTCTGCGCGACCCCGGCGTGCGCCAGGTGTTGCGGCTGATGGCCCCGCGCGTGCTGGGCCTGTCCTTCAGCGAAGTCAACAAGTTCATCATCCTGTTTCTGACGGGGACGATGGCCCTGGGCACGCTGCCGGCGCTCAACGCCGCTTTTCGCATCCTGATCATGCCTCAGGGCATCCTGGGCCAGGCATTGGGCATCGCCGCCTTTCCCACGCTGGCGGCCATGGCCGTGCGCGCCGCCCACCGCGAAATGCGCGGCATTCTGGCCGACTCGCTGCGGCTGGTGCTCTTCCTGGGCCTGCCGGCCACGGCGTTGCTGGCCCTGCTGGCCGAGCCTTACGTGGCCATCCTTTTCGAGCGCGGCCTGTTCGATGCGCAGGCGACGGTCCTGGTGGCCACGGCGCTGCGCTTCTACGCCCTCGGCCTGATCGCCCTGACGGCGCTGGAGGTGGTGGCCCGCGGCTTCTACGCCCTCAGCGACACGCTGACGCCGGTGCTGGTGGGCGGCCTACAGATCGCCGTCATGTGGGCGCTCAGCCTGTGGTTTCGCGACGCGCTCTTTCCGTCGCTGGGCTGGCAGCCGCTGGGCGGCCTGGCCCTCAGCTTCAGCCTGTCCAACATCCTGGAAGTGGGCCTGTTGCTGTGGCTGTTGCGGCGGCGACTGGGCGGGCTGGAGGGGCGAGCGCTGCTGTCGGGCACGGCGCGCATGAGCGCGGCCACGGCGGCCATGAGCCTGGCCATCGTCGCCACTGTGGCCCCGCTGCCGGCCGGAGCGCTGTGGGCGCGGGCGCTGCTGGGCACGGCCGCCGGCGGGATCATCTATCTGCTGGCCTGCTGGCTGCTGCGGGTGGAGGAGTTGCGCCAGATGATCGATCTGGCGCGGCGGCGCTGGCGGCGGGGCTAGCGGCGCGGGCAACAAAAAACCGGCCCGCGGGCCGGTTGGCTTTGGCTGTCCAAAGACGGAACGACGGGCGCTAGTTGCCGGCCGACACCGCCGCGTCGTTCATCGTCGCCGCGGCCCGGCCCAGCAGCTCGCCGTTGACCCATATCTCTAAGGTGTAGTTGCCTTCCTGGAAGCCCTCTTCGGGGCTGAGGTAGATATAGCCCGGGCCGTCGTCGCCATAGGCCCACAGCTCGTTGCCGCCATCGATGACCTTGCCATTGTGCCGCCAGACCCAGGCCCACTCCATGCCGTCGGCCATGCCCTCGTAGGCGAAGGTAGCGTAGAGAGTGTAGAAGCCCTCCCCGAACACGTCGGCCGGGCTGATGGCTTCGTACTCGTCGGTAACGGCGCTGGAGAGGACGACGTCGCCCAGCTTGGTCGCCTCGCTCAGTTCCACTAGCGGTTCGTAGCGGTCGTAGGCCGCCGGCGGCCCGGAGGGCGCGCCGGCCGTCTGGTCGCTGTTGAGTAGGAAGTTGGCCAGGCCGCCGCTCTGGGCCGAGGCCATGTCCAGGGGAGCTTCGGCCTTGGGCGCGGCCTCTTGGGTGAAAAGCTCGTGGTCTTCGGCCGACAGCGGCTTGGCGTCGCTGATCAGCGCCATGCGCAGGGTGGTGTCGGTGGGGGAGCGCCAGCCATAGAACCCGACGCCAACGGACATGAGCACCAGCACCACGCAGATGGACAGATAGGACTGCATCCGCTTGGCGGCTTGCTGGCGCATAAAGAAATAGGGCGACCGCTTCGTAGCCCGCCACAGCTTCAATGAAAGCAACAAAGCCAGCGTGGCGAATACCAGCAGCAACCCCAATAGCCAGGGCAGTATGGTTCCAGACAGCAGCAGGTTGAGACTACTCAAACAGATCCTCTTCCAGATTCACGGATATTATAAGTCCCCGCCCCATGGATAGCAAGCGTTGCGGCGATTTGTAGGCCCCTAATGGCCACAGTTGCCCCCGATTTGCCGCCATCCTGCCACATATATGCGTGACCAAGATGAGAACAAGATGAGTGGCGGCGAGGGCTTTTAGGGGCGAAAGGGGCCTAAATCACCGCTCTAGGTAGATCGGCCGGCAGCGCAAACGGGCGAAATTCCGTCTCATCTAGAAAGCGACGGATAGACGCGGCGAAGCTTAATTCGCCGCTCAGAATCCGCTCGCGGTAGAGGGCGCGCCACCGCGTGCGCGCATCGCGGGCGGCGCGAAACTCCACCAGCACCATCTCGGCCTCCGGGCCAACCTCGTCCATGAAGCCGGAGGCGAACAGGTCGCGCTCGGCGGCGGCGCGGTCGTAGGCCACGCGGACGATGCGCGCCCGCCAGCCGCGCCCGCGTTGCCAGGTCAGGCGGCCGTAAGAGGCGCGGCCGTCGCCGTCGCCCGGCAGCCCGACGGAACCGACGTTGACGATCTGCATGCCGTCCAGGGTGCGCTGGTGGGGGATGTGGGTGTGGGCCGTGATGAAGACGGCCGCGCCGGGGATGACCTTGCCGCGGGCCTCGTCGTCGCCGGTGAAGGGGTAGATGCCCGCCCGGTTGCCCAGGCGCGAGGCGTGCAGGGCCACGAGGCGCGAGCCATCCGGGGCGACCCAGTCCCAGCGCTCCGGCAAGGCCGCCAGCGCCGCCGCCGTGGCCGCGCCGCCCAACTGCCGGTACGTCCACTCGCTGAGGCGGATCATCTCGTAGGCCGGGCCGTGGCGCGGGCCGGCGTAGTCCAGCCACTCGGCCACGTACTCCTCGTGGTTGCCGCGCAGCACGACCCAGCCCTCGGCCGCGGCCCGCCCCCGGATGGCCTGCCAGCAGGCGACGTTGCTGGGGCCGCCGTTGACCACGTCGCCGGCGACCAGCACCAGGTCCGGCCGCCAGGCGTCGATGTCGGCCAGCGTGGCCTCCAGCGCCGGCCAGTTGCCATGCACGTCGGACAAAACGGCAAGCTTCATGTCAATTGGGCATTAGGAATGAGGGACTATGCCTGCCATCGCGGCCGGCGCTTCTCCAGGAAGGCGCTCATGCCCTCGCGTCCCTCGTCGCTGGCGCGGCGGCGGGCGATGACCTCGGCCGTATATTCGCGCAGGCTCTCCTTGGTCTGGAAGGCAACGTTATGGATCAGCTCTTTGGCCGTGGCCTGGGCCTCCGGCGCGGCCAGCAACAGCTGGCCGACGCGCTCGGCCACGGCTGCGTCCAGTTCATCTTCGGCGACGACGTGCTGCACCAGGCCGATGGCCTGGGCGCGACGGGCGTCAAAGCGCTCGCCGGTCAGGAACAACTCGCGGGCGTGGCTGGGGCCGATGCGGGCCAGGACGAAGGGCGAGATGACCGCCGGCACGATGCCCAGCCGCGCCTCGCTGAAGGCGAACACGGCCCGCTCGACGGCCACGGCGATGTCGCAACAGCTCACCAGGCCCACGCCGCCGCCGATGGCCGGGCCGTTGATGCGCCCGACGACGGGCCGCGGGCAGCGGTCGATGGCCAGCATCAGGTCGAAGATGGCCCGGCCGTCGGCCACGTTCTCGTCGAAGGAGTAGTCGGCCGCGGCGCGCATGGCCGCCAGATCGGCCCCGGCGCAGAAGGAGCGGCCGGCGCCGGTCAGCACCACGACGCGCACGTCCGGGCGGCGGGCGGTGTCCTCGAAGGCGCGGGTCAGCCCGGCCATGAGCGCCGGATTCATGGCGTTGTGCAGGTCGGGCCGGTTGAGCGTCACGGTCAGGACGCTGCCCGTCTGGCTATAGGTTACGGCGTCGTCTTTCTCAGTCATAGATTGGCCTGGATGCATAACAAAGGGCGGGTCTTTGGACCCGCCCTGATTGTACTCGATGCGGCCGGCGATGCCCGAAGGGCCGGCGGCCTAGATCGCCTGGGCCGGCTGGGGGTTGGGCAGCGGCTGGGCCGCGGGCGGCTTGCCGGTGACGGGGCCGTTGAGCTGGCCATTGCTGGGCGGCAGTTCGTTCATCAGCTTCTCGAAGGCGGCGCGATCCAGCGTCTCGACTTCGATGAGCGTCGTGGCCAGGTGAACCATGCGGTCGTGGTTCTGGTCGATGATGGTGCTGGCGCGGTTATAGTTCTCTTCCAGCAGGCGCTTCACCTCGGCGTCGATGGTCTGGGCGGCCTCCTCGCTATAGTCGCGGCCGCTGCCGAACCAACCCATCTCCCGGCCCACGAAGGGGCTGCCCGATCCGCCGCCATAGGTCGGCAGGCCCAGCCGGTCGGACATGCCATACTCCATGACCATGGCCCGCGCCAGGCGCGTGGCCTGTTGCAGGTCGGCCGCCGCGCCGGTGGTGACGCGGCCAAAGAAGTGCTCCTCGGCCGCCCGGCCACCCAGGGCCATGGCGATCTGGTCTTCGAAGAACTCGCGGCTGTGGACGGCGCGGTCTTCGGGCAACGACATGACGAAGCCGCCGGTCCGGCCGCGGGGCACGATGGTGATCTTCTGCACCGGGTCGGTGTTGGTCAGATAGAAGCTGACGATGGCGTGGCCGGCCTCGTGGTAGGCCACGGTCAGCTTGTCGTCCTCGCTCATGACCCGGCTCTGGCGTTCCGGCCCCATGACCACGCGGTCGAAGGCGTCCTGGAACTCCGGCAGGCCGATGGTGCGCTTGCTGCGCCGCGCGGCGAAGATGGCCGCCTCGTTGATCAGGTTCTCCAGGTCGGCCCCGGAGAAGCCGGCCGTCAGGCGCGAGATCTCCTTAAAGCTGACTTCGCTGGCAATGGGCTTGCCGCGGGCGTGGACGGCCAGAATCTTCTCGCGGCCGGCCACGTCGGGCAGATCGACGAAGACCTGGCGGTCGAAGCGGCCGGGCCGCAGCAGGGCGGGGTCGAGGATGTCGGGGCGGTTGGTGGCGGCGATGACGATGACGTTGGTTTCGGTGTCGAAGCCGTCCATCTCCACCAGGATCTGGTTGAGCGTCTGCTCGCGCTCGNNCCGACCATCAGCACGCCCTTGGGGATGCGCGCGCCCACCTGGACGAACTTTTCCGGCTCGCGCAGGAACTGCACCACCTCGGCCAGTTCCAGCTTGGCCTCCTCTACGCCGGCCACGTCCTCAAAGGTGACGGTCGGCCGGTTGGCGTCGGTCAGGTTGCGCGCCCGGCTGCGGCCAAAGCCGAAAATGTTGTTGCCGCCGCCGCCCTGCATTTGCCGTAGGCCACGGGTGAAGAACCACAGCAGCAGCAACACCGGGCCGATGGTGAAGGCCAGGCTCAGCAACGTGTTCCAGGTCGATTGGTCGTGGACGACGAGCTTGTCGTTGAGGTCTTCGGCGGAGATGCCGTAGTACTGGAAGGTCTCGATCAGACTGTCGGAGGGCGACTTGACCGCCCCGAAGGCCCGGCCGTCGGTCAAGGTCACTTGCAGCCGGTCGCCGGTGACGGCCAGTTGCTCCACCTTGTCGTCGCGGATGTAGTTGGCCACCTCCTGCAGGCTGATCTGCTCCGGGCCGCTGAACTTGCCGCTGAGCCAGAGCTGGACGCCCAGTATGATGGCGAACAGCGTTAGGATCCACACCCAGGTGGGAATGCCGGGGCGATTGTCGTTTGATTGATCATCCATAGTCGCACTACTCCCGCAGAGCAACCGACTGCTGACCTGTTTAAGGTGCTGGCCGCGCGTGTCATAGCAGGCCGGTTGTAGGGTTCGATACCAACAAGGGGATCGTGCGGCGCGCGATCCCTACCCTGTGAGAGTACCAAAAATCCCTCAGATAGTCATAAGCGTTTACCATTTGATTATTTACGGGCGGGGCGGCGGCCGCCGGAGGAAGGACGACGGACGACGGCCCCCGGCCGGGCGCGAAGTACGGACTACGAACCGCCCCCTCGTCCGCGTCAAAGGATGCGGACTCCGCCTAGGCGCCACCCGCCCCTCGCCTCCGCTACCCTCTCACGTCCGGCAGGGTGGCGATGAGTGTGTCACGAACGGCAGAGGCGGGGCGGCCGGCGGCGTTCACGGCCAGGACGACCGCGCCGACGACGGGCAACGTCGTCAGGCGGATGAGCCGGGCGCGCGGCGCGTGGGCCAGGACGACCGCGCGCAGGGGCGCAGCGATGACTTCGCCGGCGTCGAAGATGCTGCCCGACTGCACCACCTCCACCACGTCGTCCTGCAAATCGAGCTGGCGGAGCACGGCCACGGCCAGCCAGCCCAACTCCTCGCCCGCCCAACGCACGATGTCGCCGGCCACGGCGTCGCCGGCGGCCGCGGCGCGAAAGACGGCCAACGCCAGACCGGGCGACAACTGGTAGCGGTAGAAGGACAGCCCCTCCATCAGGGCCATGACGTCGGGCGCGCCCGTGGCCGCCAGATAGGCGTCGGTCAGGGCCGTCGGCGGGCCGCGGCGAATCCAGGCGTGGTTCACCGCCTGCAGGCCGCGCCAGGCGATCTCCAGGCCGCCCCCGTACTCGCCAAAGGCCGCCCCGTTGCCGACGATACGCCCCTCGCGGCCGGCGCGGTCGCGGCCGCGGCAGTTGTTGGACGAGCCGGCGGTGACGTTGACCCCCCAGCCGGCCGACGTGCCCGCCAGCAGGCCGTTGATGGCGTCGTTGGCCAGTTCCACCGGGCACGGCAGGCCCAGCCCGGCGATGGCCGCCTGGTGGGCCGGGCGGTCGGACGGCCAGTCGTAGCCGCCGATGCCGAAGCCGGCCGCGGCGATGTCGGCCGGGCCGACCCCGGCCATGGCCGCCGCGCCGGCAAAGGCCGCGCCTAGCGCCCGCGCCAGGCCGTCGTAGCCGACGCTCTGGTAGTTGCCCGGCCCGGCCGCGCCAAAGCCACAACAGCGCCCGGCGTCGTCGGCGAGGAGGGCGTGGGTCTTGCTGGCGCCCACGTCTATACCCAGGTAGTAGGAGGTCATGATCGGATGAGGGGCCAGGGGCCAGGTTCCAGGGAAGAAAGCCCTAGCCCCTGGAACCTGGAACCTGGCCCGTATTTTGAAGCGCCTCGCGCAGCGGCCGATAGCCAATGAGCCGCAAGGCGGAGCGGCGCAGGTAGTCGCGCATCTCGCGGCTGATGAAGGCCTGGTAGTTGGCCACGCGGCCAGGCCAGTCGGGGGCCAGGGCGCGCAGCTCCGGCGTGTCGATGGCCGGGTGCATCAGGAAGTGGGTGATGCCCGGTGGCAGCGCGTCCAGCTTGCGCTGGGCCAGAGCGAGGTTGTCGGCCGGGTCGTCGAGCGGCATGTACTCGAGCGTGTCGATGAGCGGGAAGCCGCTGGCCTCCAGTTCGCGCACCATGGCCGCGAAGAGGGCCGCCGCGCCGGGGTCGTCGGTCACGCCCAGGGCCAGGAACTGCTCGGCCGTCAGCCGCGGAATGAGGCCGGGCAAGCCAAAGCGTAGCAGCGTCTGTAAATAGCCCTGGATGAAGCGCGGGTGGGTGATCGTGCCCATGTGGGTATCCACGTGGGTCACGTCGATGCCCGCGGCCAGGGCTTGCGCGACCTGCGCCTCGATCTCGGCCTGTGCGGCCGCCGGGTCGGCCGCGGCCCAGACGGCCGGCTCGGCACGGTGGAAGTAGCCGTCGGCGTCCAGCAGGCCGGTGGCCCGGTCGCGGGTGCTGACCGGCCCCCAGCGGTAGGCCGCCCACTCGGCGTTGAGTGTGGCGTGGACGCCCAGATCGACGGCGGGGGTGGCCCGCGCCCAGGCAGCCACGGCCGGGAACCAGGGGCAGGGGGTCATGACCGCGCCAGAGGTGATCGTGCCGGCGTCCCACAGGTCGATGAAGGCCTGCAGCGAGGCGTGGCACATGCCCACGTCATCGACGTGGATGATGACGACGCGCTCGTCGGGGCCGAAGCCAAGGGTTTCAAGCAGGGGGTTGGTGGACATAGGCACTCACGCGAATTGGGGCAACCAGGCGCGGTTGGTGGCCAGCAGGTCGTCGAGGACGGCGGCCACGCGGTCGGCCGCCGGGCCCAGCGGGTGGGCCAGCAGCGCGGCGTGGGCGGCGCGGCGGTCGCCATGGACGGCGGCCTCGACGGTCAGTAGCTCGTACATCTTCACCTGGGCCAGCAGGCCGAAGACGGCCGGCGGCAGCGGCGCGGCCGGCAGCGGGCGGATGCCGGCCCGGCCGACGCGGGCGGGCAGTTCCAGCACCCAATCGGCCGGCCACTGGGCCACGGCCCCCTCGTGGCGCACGTTGACGACGTGCACCTGATCCCGGTCGTTGTAGTGGCTGTCGATGAGCTGGGTGGCCAGGGTGGAGTAGTAGGCCCCGCCGCGTTTCATCAGGTCGGGCGGCGGCTCGGTCAGGGCCGGGTTCGCATAGTCCTGTAGCAGGTCGGCCTCGATGGCCATGACCTGTTCGGCGCGCGACGGCGGCCAGGCGTCCTGCTCGGCCAGCTTGTGGGCAGTGTAGTAGAAGTATTGCAGGTAGTAGTTGGGGATCATGCCCAGCGTGGCCAGCGTCTCCGGGTCCCACTGGCCCTGGCCGGCGCGGGCCTCGGCCACGGCCGCGGCCATGATCTGCGGCCACAGCTCCTCGCCATCGACGGTGAAGCCGCGGTGCCACGTCAGGTGATTCAGCCCCAGGGTGTTCAGTTGCGCCCGCTCCGGGACCACCGTCCGGCCGCTCAGCCGGGTGAACTCCTCCAGCAGGCGCATCTTGGCCGTGATGCCCACGTTGCAGACGCCGACGGCGGGCACATCGGGCGCGTAGCGGGTCAGGGCCTCGGTCACCAGACCGGCGGGGTTGGTGAAGTTGGCCAGCAGCGCGC